>Ga0209647_1000940_pt1 | contig 26107 bp, 21 predicted proteins | sample GraSoi_2013_60cm_FD_185827 | JGI IMG/M metagenome (GOLD analysis project Ga0209647, IMG submission 185827) | Grasslands soil microbial communities from the Angelo Coastal Reserve, California, USA - Sample 9_17_2013_60cm (SPAdes) (version 2) | ecosystem: Environmental > Terrestrial > Soil >... | reverse complement strand
GGGTAGCGGCTGACACCGTGATCGGGCCGGCGGGAACAACTCTGCGCGAGGTTTATCTCAGCGATGTTCAGGAAAAGCAACACGACCTGTTTGCGGGGGTTAATCCCCAGTTGCTGGAAGGTCGAGGCGTGGTGAACATTACTTTGTCGAACACGCGTCTAACTTCGTTGCAAGAGGCGGTCGCATCGCTGCGCGCGTATCCTTACGCTTGTTCGGAACAGCTGACATCAAGCTTAGTGCCGTGGCTAGTTAGTGAGCAATTGAAGTCAGCAGTGCCCAACTTGTTAGCGAACGAAACGAGCCGGCGCGAGAGTGTCGATCGGACGTTGAGCGAGCTTTTCAACCGGCAAACCGGATCTGGCGGACTGGCTCTTTGGCCCGGCGGGAACGAGCCATCGCTGCTCGCCAGCGCGTACGCGGCCTGGGTAATGGCCGGCTTACAAGAGCAAGGAATCGAGCTGCCGGTAAGGAAATGGCAATCGTTGTTAGCGTATCTTAGCACCAGCCTGCGTGGTCTGCCGCAGGTCCATGATGATATTCGCTTCCAAGAGCTGGCATTGGCGGTTTGGGCCGTAGCCGCTGCCGGAAAACCAGAAGTCGCCTATGAGGAAGCTTTGTTTCAAGCCAGAAGCGAGCTCTCGCATGAAACCCGAGCGATTGTGGCCTTAGCCTTTCTATCGAGTGGTAACGCCCCAAAGGATGTGATTGATGCTTTGCTCGATGCAAAAGTGAGTGCACCGGATGCCGCCTGGTTGTATGGAGGAGGCGCGCGAGAAGATGCGCTCCGTTTGCTAGCCTGGACGCGGTACCGGTCACGGTCCCCAGAGGTCGCTGCGTTGGTTAAGGAGCTATTAGGTCAGAGACATAACGGGTGCTGGAATAGCACTCAAGAAAATGCCTGGTCTCTGATCGCGTTAGCAACTTACTATCGAATTTCAGAAGGCGCCGGTAAACCCGTTGATGGTTTGGTGGTCGCCGGCACCAGGTCGCTGCCTTTTTCGGTCAATCGGAAGACGCCAGCTTGGAACACTGGATTACTTCTGGATCCCGCCAATCCGTTGAAAGATCTGTTGGTCCAGCGCAATGGAACGGGTTCACCGCTTTTTGGCGAGGCTAAATTTGAAGTCTACCCTGTAGTCGTTGAGCAACCTCGCCAGGATCGGGGGTACGCGGTTTTTCGGACGTACCAGAAGGTTGGTGATGACGGCAAGTTACAGCCGGCAGATAACTTGAAAGTAGGCGATAGGATAGTGGTCACTATCAACATTAAATCAAACCGAGCGGGACGCTTGGTTGTGATCGATGATCCGGTGCCGGCGGTGTTTGAGCCGATTAATCCTAATTTCCGTGCGGCCGCTGCCGATGGATCCTCGGAAGATCTAGGCTATGCGGATTATCGCGTCATCCGCGTTGATCGAGTTGAGATCTACCGCGATCAATTCCCGGCCGGCGATTATAGCTTCACTTATCTTAGCCGGGTGCGTTTTGCAGGCGAAGCCGTTGCTCCGGGAACAAAGGTGCTGGAGATGTATCGCCCGGATCGGTTTGGGCTTGGAGAAACGGTGAAGGTGGTGACGAAAGCGTTGGAAGGGGAGTGAGTCGGCGAGTGGGCGTGTCGGCGACAGGGCGAATGGGCGAGGGGGAGATTGCCACGAAGTGGCATAACAAAATAGCCCAGGTGTCCGTTGGATTTTGCCGCGGAGCGGCTCAAGACCATAGCAGGCCGACAGGTCATCGCCCCGAAGGGGCAATAGGACTCAGCCTGGGGTTTTAACCCCAGGGACACGTCCACACGACGACCCGCCCTGCAAGGGCGGAAGATGTTTGGGTTGGACGTTTCGTTTATCGTCTAGGTTCGCCCTTGCAAGATCGATCTACCGCCCCTTCAGGGCGGGCCCGTTTTTAAACGGTACCTGGGGTTAAAACCCCAGGCTGAGTCCTATTGCCCCTTCGGGGCAGAAACCGAATTCTTCATGGAGCTCCTCAAAGTTAACACTTATGGGCTGAAGCCCTGGGCTATGGTCTTGAGCTGCTTCGCGGAAAAATCCGACAGATACTCAGGGCTTTAGCCCTGGGTCGTGTTCAGCAGGAAGGGCGACAGACGGGTTATTCGGGGGCGGCAGAATCGTTCGAACAGTTTCAGCATGCCGATTAACCCAAGATGCGCCGGTGATTCTCACTCAGAGCGCCTAGCAGGACATGAAGAAATCGTCATTCACAGCAGTCAGCCCCGGTTCGTTAGTCGATCATACTCACTATGGTGTCCGATCCAGAACCAGACGAAGTCGTCACGTTCTTGCACCGCAATCGCTCGATAGTGAATTCCGACACGAACGGACCAAAGCCGCCCGACTTTTTTAAATGGAGCGATGGATGACGTGGATCGCGCTTCAACAAGCTATAGCAACGGTCGGCGAGTCTTTGGACATCTAGCGGAAGAGCAAGGTAACAGTCCCAGAATTTGGGACTGGCACGATGTCTCACAGGTCGGTGCAGCGGCCGTCATGCAAGTCGCGCAGCGCCTCCTCGGCTAGCCGATCTAAATGACCGGCCTTTACATCTTGCTCGAACTGATGGTCCCAGGCTTGAGCGTCAAAATCGGCAAACCAAGCTCGAAACGCTGAGAGTTCGTTACTACTCAGCTTGCTTACCGCGGCCTCGATCTCTTCTAAGCTTGCCATGAAGGAATTCTATTGTGCGCTTACCGCCAGTCAAGTCAGGCGACTGGGGTTATTGAGCCAGCCGAGCGCAAGAAGTGGACCCAAGACGGGGACAGATTCATGTCACCAAGAACTTCACGCGGGCTGCACGTCAATTTCTCTTTCTTGCGCTAGCCATGCACCATACCGGATCGCTTCTCGGATGTCCGCTTGTTCCAGGTATGGATATTCCGCCAGCAATTCGCTCTCAGTGGTTCCAGCGGCAATCTGCCCGAGAATCATCCCGACTGTTATCCGCATGCCACGGATGCAGGCTTTCCCGCCCATAATATTCGGGTCCCTTGTTATTCTCGGAAACTGCTCCACGGACCAAAATATACGTTGTTTCTTGAAACGCAAAAGCTCGACAAGACGCGGGGATCAAGCAGAGAATCAGGCCGCGCTGCGCTTCCATCGCATTTAATCATTAAAGATTCGGTAGAAAGCTGATCATGAGTAAGGCTCGCCGACTAAGAACTCGGCCGATCGCCTTGTTCTCGATGCTGGCGCTAATATTTGCGCTAGGTTGGCTTGCGTTAGAGATCGCCTGGCGATTGACGCCTGTCCCTTTAACGCTAACTAACCCACCGCCGCGGAGCGTGGAGTTTGTTGATCGAACGGGAAGGCCGTTACGCCGGATTCTGCAGGATCAGAGAATTTATCGATCGCGTTGTTCTTTGTCTGATGTCTCACCGAATGCGATCGCGGCAACCCTGAGCGCAGAGGATAAGCGGTTTCGGGCTCACTCCGGAATTGATGGGTTGGCAATTGCCCGGGCTTTGGCCGAAGCGGTTCGTACTGGTCAAATTCGCTCAGGCGCTTCTACCATTACTGAGCAGTTAATAAAATTGAGCTGCCCGGATTCGCCGCGTGGGGTTTGGGAGAAGATCAGCGAAGCGTGGGGCGCTCTGAGCCTTGAGCGTCATTGGACTAAGGATCGCATTTTAGAGGAATATCTGAACCGTTTAAACTATGGCGACCTTCAGGTGGGTCTGGCTTCGGCCAGCTGGGATTATTTTGAGAAACCGCCCAGCGACTTAAGTGCGGCTGAAGCTGCGTTCTTAGCCGCTATTCCGCAGGCTCCTAGCCGGCTCGATCCGTTTACCCACTTCGCTGCTACTAAGGCGCGCCAGCGTTGGGTGCTGCGGCGGATGCAGGCAAATGGTTTTTTGGACGATGCAACGTATGTGCGGGCCTTGGCGGAGCCGTTGCGGCTGCGCCAGCACAGTCGAGAGTTTGAAGCTCCGCTGTTTGTTGATCTGCTGCTGGAACGGCGCGGCACGCTGCCTCCCGAGGGTGGGGTGGTAAAAACCACGATCGATCTCTCGCTGAACCAATGGATCGAGCAAGTGATCGCTCGCCAGTTGCAAACGCTCGCCGATAAGAACGTCACGGCAGCTGCGGCGGTGGTTATCGATAATGCAACTGGCGAAGTTCCGGCTCTAAGTGGGTCGGGTGACTATTTCGAGCCTGGCATTGGTCAAATTAACGGCGCCTGGAGTGCGCGTTCCGCCGGTTCAGCGTTAAAGCCTTTTACCTATATCTGCGCACTCGAACGCGGTGCATTTCCCGGCACGGTGATTGCCGATGTGCCCACCGATTTTCCTACGGAGACCGGTCTCTATCATCCGAACAATTATAACCACAGGTTCTATGGACCTGTTACCCTGCGCTTCGCGTTGGCAAATTCGTTGAACGTAGCGGCAATCAAAGTGTTAGAACAGGAAGGCGGCCCGGAGATTCTATATTCCGCGCTTCAGCGCGCCGGGATTACCACGTTAGGACATCCGGCGGCTTATTATGGTTTGGGACTAACCATCGGTAACGGAGAAGTGCGCTTGCTGGAGTTAACGAACGCTTATGCTTCGTTGGCTCGGCTTGGCGTGTATAAGCCGTTCCGGTTGTTGACAACGAGCGAGAACGAGCGGGATCGAGCGCGAACGAGCGTGAACGTTGCGAATGCAGACACCGAAGGATCGTTCTCGGCGCTCTCGCTCGATCGCGCTCGTTCCCGCTCGTTGTCTACGCGCATTTTCGATGAGCGAGCGGCTTATCTGCTGGCGGATATGCTCTGTGATAATCATGCGCGAGCCGGAACCTTTGGTCTGAATTCTTATCTATCATTCGATTTCCCGGTGGCGTGTAAAACGGGGACGAGCTCTAACTATCGGGATAACTGGACCATCGGATTCACACCTGAATGGACCGTTGGGGTCTGGGTAGGGAACCCGGACAATTCGGCGATGCGTGGCATCACCGGAGTTACCGGAGCTGCTCCTATCTTTCATGAAATCATGATGAAGCTGCACGACCGCTACGGGACCAGCTGGTATCAGGCGCTGCCTGGGGTTGAGCACTGCTACATCGATCCGCTTACCGGGCATCGAGTCTCTGCCGATCAGCCTCGTGCCGTGGAAGAGATTTATACCTGTGCCCCCGAGCCGGCTCGAACAGAGGATTATGACAGTGCCGGTCGGGTGCGCTTATCCGAGGTTTACCACGCCTGGATTGAAAGTGATCAGAATACGTTGGGCGACCTGTTGGCCGGAGGCCGGCCGGCCAATCATCTTCAAATCCTCGAGCCCGCGCCTGGCGCCCTTTATTATCTTGATCCGGATCTGCCGGCAAAGGATCAACGCCTGGTCCTACGAGCGGATTCGACGGGCCAAGTCGAATGGAGTTCGCCTACCTTGGATTGTCATGCCGAAGGGACTCGGGTCACGATCGGATTGCGCGAGGGACGGCACGAAATTGCTGCTCGAGATACGGCCACTGGGGAGACAGCTTCGACCTGGATCGAAGTGGAGCCGTGGTGAGAGCCGGAGGTGATGGGTGATTACTGATTAGTCACCCTATTTTTTCATGCAGATCAACAACAGACGGACAAACAGGAAGAAAGTCTTTCTGCTTTAGCTCTTCTTTTTTTTGCGGCCTTTGTGCTCTTTTGCGGCTATTTCTCTTCCTCCGCATCTGGGGGTGCGATCTTGACTTTCCTGGTCTGTCTGACATTGTGTCTGACATGAAGATTTCAACCCGATCGCTGGTTCGCAATTTTCCTAAAGTTAAGGCAGCCGCACGCAAAGGACAGATTGTCGAAATTTGCGATGGAAGAACCGGAGAGGCGTTCCTTTTAACCGCTAAGCCCACGCAGACCTTCGGTGAGCTGGCGAGATCGGCCAAAGGAGTTTATTCTGGCCCTCGCGATCTATCTTCTCACGAGGGTTTCGATGCCTGAACATATTCTCGATACCGGCCCGCTGGCCGGATGGATCAACCGGCACGACCAATGGCATCTGTGGAGCGTCTCGGTCATGGAGGGGCTAATACCTCCGTTGATCACTTGTGAATCTGTGATAGCCGAAACGGCTTGGCGTCTTCGCGCCTCGAGAGAGGCGGTTGACCAACTTTACGGCTTGGTTGAAGCGGGAGCTCTGAGGATTGTTCAGCTGCTGCCAGACCACATGCCTCATCTTCGTGCGCTTTCCGCAAAATATCCCAAGATGGATTTTTGTGATGCAGCACTGGTTCGTCTGTCAGAAATGCACCCCAGGGCCGTTGTGCTAACGACGGATACAGCGCACTTCACTATTTACCGGCGCTTCCAAAATAAACGAATCCCTCTTTTGCATCCGAATCAAAGGTAACAACGCGCAACGACGCCGAAAGCCAGGAACGTTATTGCGAGAACCCATTGTTCGGATTTCCTAGCGGACGCCGTATCCGCATCCCCAGCGCTTTCCCCAGCCCATAAAAAAAGGCACGGCGTTTATCTTGTTGCGCGGTGCGCACCGCATCGCGTCGCAAGATTTCGCCGATGAGCAACGGATAATCGCTGAGAGTATGAGTGATAGAAAACCGATAGGTTTCCGTCGGATGAACCTTCCTTCGCCGCAATGACATAAGAGCTCTGCCGAAGCATTGCGGTCCTAGTTATTATCAAAATTATATTGCCCTGCAAGCGTTTTTTTACTTAACCCGTAAATTGGAAGCCAAGTACTTGGCTCACAGAGAAAAAGGACGAAGTGGACAGGGACGGTAATCCTGACGGGTCGATGGAAGAAGCGGGATGGTGAGTGGCTAACGCTCACTGACTGACGTCGTCGGAAATGATCTTCCAACCGTCAGGAAACTTGATGACCTCATCGACCTCCTGATCTTGTTGCGTCGCGAAACGAGAAGCTTGGCCTTGCGTCGGCCGCATTGAGTCGAATGACCAGCACTGCGCTAACAATCAAGACTGGACAGACACCATCGAATTCTTCAAAATACTGAAAATATGGGAACTACGATGATGGGGACGGCTGACTATTTTGTCCATTTCGCGCGCTTAAGTTTACTGTGCGAGAAGGCCTGAGAGGGGACGAGGCAACGGAGAATCAAAAAATAACGGGTAAAAGCATCCGATTCGCCTGCAGTTTCTTTAGGGTTCCATCAGATGGATACCAAGATCGTCAGAATTTTTAACACTTACGGTCCTAGGATGCGCCTGCGGGACGTACGGGTGGTCCCTGCCTTTATCAGCCAAGCCCTCGGCAATGAGCCTCTGACGGTTTTCGGTGACGGTAATCAAACCAGGAGTTTCTGCTACGTATCGGACCTGATCGAAGGAATCTTCCGTCTAGCGACGTCGGACTACCACGAACCGGTGAATATCGGAAATCCGCAGGAAATGACGGTTCTAGACTTTGCCAAAAGGATCCTAGCCATCACCGGATCTGACGCTCAGATCGTTTTTAAGCCGCTTGCTGTGGATGACCCGAAAGTGCGGCAACCCGACATCGGTCGAGCGAAGCGGCTTTTGGGATGGCAGCCTAAGGTTGACTTTGAATCCGGGATTCGCGAGACAGTCGGATATTTCAAGCGCAAGCTGACGGTCTAGTCTTAATCGCTCATCCGCCGGGCAATCACCTTCAATACTTCCCGGATCGATCACCTTTACCAAGATCCTCATCTTCACCGGGTTCGCCTTTTTGTCCATTAAATGGAGATCTGGCGGATTCCGTGAACTTAGTGAAATTGCTTTACAGCCTTCAACCGGACGAGATTTATCACCTCGCTGCGCAGAGCCATGTCCGAGTCAGCTTCGATATTCCCGAGTATACTTCAGATGTCACCGGGATCGGCACGATCCGGATTCCAGAAGCGATTCGGGAAGCAGGGGTTAAATCGCGCTTTCATCATGCGTCCAGCGCCGCGATGTTGGCGAATACTAACACCAAGGCATCTTAGGCGTTCACAGCATGTCCATCCCTGTTTCGACGGCTTGGGTAGTGGAACAGTGAGGCTTCCTGCACAAGCCGCAGGAACGTAAGCATCTCTGCCATACGGGGGCGCTTTTTGGCCCATCCACGGTTCCGGGCACTCGCGTGCCGAGCGCTATCCCTTGATCATATAGGAGGGAGCGGTCGCCCTAAAAGACCAGAATCTCAACGCCGATTTGCCTGGCCGCCCGTTCTAATATTAGTCCTTGGCCGAGGTCTCTCAGAATCTTAGCGTGCCCACTGTGACGGCTTGACTGCGGATATTGCAGATGAAGAACTCCGTTTTCAAGCAGGCACCCTATCGAGCCCTCGACCGCTTTGGCGATGACGCCTTCGCCCATCCTATTGAGTTCCGCGACTAATTCTCGTTTCTTCGCTTCGCCCAGTTTCTTAGAATCTCCCTTCTTCCCGCTCATAGTGATTATGGGCGCTATGAATACCAGGATAATGACTTAATGCATCATCAAAAAATTTGAAGATGCGAGAGGAGCGATTGGCGTAAACACTGTCGGCCTACTAAACGCATCCCCGATTTCGCGCGCACTCCAGCCATCTAGGGCGCAGTCTTGTTCAGATACTATTTTCGGCTTTTTTACCATAGTAAGCGGGTCTGTGACTGCGTCGTCCGTTCGCGGTTGCAATTGGCCTGGACAAAGACTAACGAATTAAGAAAGTACCCGTACGGCCGACGGTGTTGCCCAGAAAGCAGTTCGTAGAGACGATACGCGACCACAGAGGTACTAAATAACGCCACACGGTTTTACAAAGACTTCCACGGTCAACTTCTTGTGTTGGAAGATCAGGACAAGAATCTGAAGAACATTCACCGGCGGAATGGACGCCCAAACTCCATTTCAAGCCAGCAGAGTCAGACCAATTTCAGGTCGGCACCCGCATCATTTGCGAATTCTATGAAACAGACAGTAAAATCCATTCTACAAAGGATGAAGCGCGTAGTTTATGCCCATTTAGTGAACGAGTTATTAAAAAGTCAGACGGATTCAAAGGCGGCGCAGCTTGTCCTTAAACAGCACTATAAGACTCTAGTGCGAGACCGCACGCTTCCGAGTTTTAGGGAAGTAGGATTTCGCCAATATTCGGAATTTGAGGAAGATGGTATTCTTCTTTATCTGTTCTCGCTCATCACGCCAGAGAGCCGAACTTGCCTCGAGATATGCGCAGGCTATGGGATCGAGTGCAACACCGCTAACCTAATTATTAACCACGGTTGGTGGGGGCATCTTTTCGACGGCAATCCTGAAGACGTCAAAAAGGGAACCGCATTCTACGCGTCTCACAGGGATACATTTTTGCATCCGCCCAATTTCAAATGTGCATGGATCACTGCAGAAAACATCAATCAGCTTATCTCGGAATGTGGCCTCCGAGGGAGAATCGACCTGCTTTCCCTTGATTTGGACGGTGTTGATTACTGGATTTGGAATGCTATTGATGTCGTAGATCCGACTGTTGTTGTCTGCGAGATTCATAACGCGGTTCCTCCAGACCTGGCGCTAACGGTCCCCTATGACCCGAACTTTCGGATTTCGACTTACGATGATTACTTCCGTGGGGCCTCATTGAGAGCCATGACCAACCTTGGACGCTCTAAAGGGTATCGTCTCGTTGGAACCAATCGCTTTGGTTTTAATGCCTTTTTCGTAAAGAACGGCATTGTTGATGACCTACTTCCCGAGGTCGCACCCGAACAGTGCGCTGACGATCCATACACGAAGTTAAATCTGGGCAAACTATGGCCGAAGTTGAGAGATCGAAACTGGATTCCGGTATAAACGCACAATAGTTCCTTCCCGCGCCCCCGTGGTGGGAGGATCCGTTCAAGTGGGGTTACTTCTTGACCGTAGCTGGGCGCTTCGATTCCAGATGCTTACCCTGCGCCTCGCCCGGCTTCGGCTTCGCCACGGGTAAGCTACGTAATGTGCCGATCCTAGTTTCGTTTTTTCTGCTCAGCGGGCCTCTAATTGCGTCATGCACTCTGGGTTGCGATTGGTCTGGACAAAAGACTGACGAATTATAAAGAATTGGTGAGAGTATGGAAAACATAAGGGAGGGGATAAGCAATTCGTGAAACGCGCTTTAATTACAGGAATCACGGGCCAGGATGGCTCTTATCTGGCGGATTTTTTGCTGGCCAAAGGGTATGAGGTCCATGGGATCATTCGCCGGGCGAGCACCTTCAATACGTCCCGGATCGATCATCTTTACCAGGATCCTCATGTTCACGGGATTCGCCTCTTTCTCCACTACGGCGACCTGGCGGATTCCGTGAACTTGGTGAAGTTGCTTTATAATCTTCAGCCCGATGAGATTTATCACTTGGGTGCGCAGAGCCATGTCCGGGTCAGCTTCGATATTCCGGAGTACACGGCGGATATCACGGGCATCGGCACGATCCGGATTCTTGAGGCAATTCGAGAAGCAGGGGCTAAGCCTCGCTTCTACCAGGCATCTAGTAGCGAGATGTTCGGGAAGGTACAAGCGGTACCTCAAACGGAAACAACACCGTTCTGGCCGCGAAGTCCGTACGGGGTAGCGAAAGTGTTCTCCTTTTGGGCGACGGTCAACTATCGGGAGAGTTACGGACTGCATGCAAGCAACGGCATCCTCTTTAATCATGAAAGTCCGCGACGCGGAGAGACTTTTGTTACCCGAAAAATTTCACGGGCGGTGGCTCGGATCAAATGCGGATTAGATCAATCGCTTTTTCTCGGTAACCTGGATGCTCAACGCGATTGGGGCTATGCCCCTGAGTACGTCGAGGGGATGTGGCTCATGCTGCAGCAAGACAATCCCGACGACTATGTGCTCGCGACTAACGAGACCCACAGTGTGCGGGAATTTGTCGAACTCGCTTTTGCGCACGTCGGTTTGGATTGGAAGGCATACGTTCGGTATGATCAAAGGTACGAACGTCCCGCTGAGGTTGATCTTTTGATCGGCGACGCGACGAAGGCCAAAAGGCTGTTGGGCTGGGAACCAAAAGTCCGCTTCCCCGAACTGGTTCGAATCATGGTGGACGCTGATCTGGCGATGATCGAGGCTGATGTACAGAACGGAGCAACCAAATTGGAACGCGTTGCTTAGCCTGAATTTCAACTTACCTAAATTCGGGATTATACATCACGCAGTCAATTTCGGTAAGGTCGGGAAAGTGGCCGGAATTGTTTGGCACGAGCGCCGTGAGCTTAAACCCGCGGCTATTATAAAGCGCCAGCGCCTCTGTGAATGAGTTCGTGTTCTTGTAGATTGGTGTGAGACTGAGTTCTCCTTGGAGTCCAGCGAAGTTCCTGAGGCAGTTGTTTGCGCCCGCAACGATGTGCGGGTCGTGGCCCTGAGTATCCAGCTTTAAGAACGGCCTGGAGAAGCCGAACTTATCCTGTAACTCTGGGTACAGTGAATCCAATGTTTCAGTGGCTACCTGCACCTGTTTCTCGACTACATTCAATTGGGCAAATGCATCCGTCTTGGAATGATCGGGTTCGTGCAGCGAACTGAACTGGTCCCGCTTCATCACGTTGAACATCAGGGTCCGGGGCTCGGAGTCCAACGCGATCTGCTTGGTAATCCATTTTGGGTTCGCTTGCGCGGTGACCAGCAACTTTGCAAACGCTGCTGGATTCGGCTCGAAGGAGACGATAAGCCCGCGGAATCCGATTTGCCGAAGGCGGAGGCCATACTGGCCGTTGTTTGCTCCGACGTCGAACACGCAGTCGACCCGAAACTCGGAGAGAAAACGCGCCAATGTCTCGAGCTCAAGCAACCGGCAGCCCTCGCCTTTGCGGCTGACGTTCAGGCCGGTCACTTGCGTGAAAATATTCAACATTCGGCGGCGCAACGTGGGCATAGATGGCTTGCTACTTTTCTAGGCTAGAACTTTGCGAAGGCTTCCGAGGAAACTCTTCGTCTGATGTGTGCGAACCGCTATAGCATATACGTGAAATTATGGCAATTGGTGCTGGACGAGCGACCGTAATCCCGTTTCTAATTGGTCCTGGCTTGCGATGAGTACCTTCTCAGAACTTAAGAATAGCTGGCAGTCGCTCGGCGTCGATGATCCCCTGTGGGCAATATTGAATGACCCCAAAGCTAAAGGCGGGAGATGGTCGGTCGAGGAGTTCTTGCAAACTGGTGAAATCGAGGTCGACCGAGTTTTTGCATGGCTTGAAACCCGCGGACCGAAGAAGATCAGGTATGGACGGGCGCTTGACTTTGGATGTGGTGCAGGACGTCTGACACAGGCTCTGGCCAAACGTTTCGACCGGTGCTCCGGCCTGGACATCGCGCAGAGTATGGTGGAAGCGGCTCAGAAACTCGATCCACCCGGTAATTGCGAGTTCATTGTGAATGAGCGTCCAGATCTTTCGCTGTTCGCAGACGGGAGCTTTGACTTCATTTATTCTTCTATCGTACTGCAGCACATCCCTCCTCCGTACGCGGTCAATTATATCTCGGAGTTTTGCCGCCTGCTGGCTCCTGGTGGTTTGGTAGCCTTCCAGATCCCGATCAGGAAACACGTACCGTTGGGACCTCGGCTGACCGAATTGAAGCATTGGCTTGCTGCAAAGGTCGCGTTACGGACTCGGCTGCGCCGATTGCGTGGCGAACCGGTTCTGCCCACGCAAAAAGCTCGCATTGAAATGCATACGGTCCCGAAAACCGTGGTCCGGCGCCGACTAACAGCTGGTGGAGTTGCGCTGGTTGCCTCGGCCTTCACAAATTCCTGTGATCTCTCGTTTAACGGCAATCTCGAGATCAGCGATCAGCCTCGCTATTACGCGTATTATCTGAGCGGTTTTTTCGCGGGACAAAAGCGGTGAGGCATTCCCAAGGTCGCTCCATGTACTCCGGGATTTTATCAGGCATCAGGAATCATTGGCATCCGCTTCGTAAGCTTCGGAAATTAGCGGCTTTTCGGTGGTTTCAGAATAAGTTCGACTTCACGATCTATAAGCAGCTTCCAGGAATCCGGGTGCGGATGGCGATGAAACTTGTGCGGGATGCGAGCTGGCTAGCAGTTGATTTGGAACCGGCCGTCCGCCGTGCTTTTTCGTTGGTTCTGGACATCGCGAAACCTAAGGTGTTCTGGGATATTGGAGCCAATCTTGGATTTTATTCTTGGTTCGTGCAGCAATATCCAACGATTCGCCGAGTCGTCTTGTTTGAGCCAGATCCGACGAATTACGAGCTGATTACTAAGACGATTCGGAAGAACGCAGTGTCCAATTGTCATGCGATGAATGTGGCCTTGTCGGACCGAGCTGGGGAGGCGCTGTTTCTAGTTGATCGGGCGAGCGGGACTACGGGCTCGCTGAACAGTGTCTCGAGCACAGACAACCCATCCAGTTTGCAACATGGCTATCGGTTGAGTGAGACCATCAGTTCGCGGACGGCAACCGTCGACGGCCTGATTGACGAAGGTCTGCCGGCGCCCGATCTAATCAAGATTGATGTCGAGGGCGCTGAGTGGCTGGTGCTGGCCGGAGCCGAGAATTGTCTCACTAAACATCGGCCGATCCTGATCATCGAAGCTTCCAATGCGAAACTGTTGCTTCAATTAAGGGATCGAGGTTACCGGAACTTTCGCATTGATGGAGGGAATTGGCTGTGCATTTACCCGCAAACTGGTATGGAGTTGGGTCCGCTAGAAGGGGCTTTCGAAGCGCCGTCAACGCCGGGAACGAGTGGGAAGACCGTGACCCCAGGAATTGAGCAAACCGTTAACGAGCTCAGCGACCCCTGAACTTTAGCCTGGCTTGCTCACAAATCCCCAAAGATTTGGGAGCGATCCAGGATAGCAAATCGCAGATAGGGGTGCTTTCCCTCGAGGCGTTTTCCAACAGGTCTGCTATTTGCTATCCTGAATATCACGCACCCGCTTTAGCAAGCACAACACTCTGCAGGCATCTCACGAGAGGGTGCGAGGTATTCAGGTTAAGCCGACTTCAACCGAGGAGGAACGCTCGAAGCGGGGTCCCGTCTAACGAAGGCCTTCCGTTCATATTTCCTCGGCTTCTTTTGCTCTTCCACATATCCGCGGAAGAATTCCAAATACTTGATCAACTGTAATTCATCGACGCTGCAGCCTTCTTGGTCTTCACCCAGGACACCGCGAGAAAGTCGCAACCAGGCGAGTTGGAGGGCCTTGTAAAGTGCTCTAAGGCGGGCGAAGCGGACCTGACCGTGGTACCAATGGTAACCGTAGTAAGCTCCGATCCGACCTTCAATCTTGGCTCGTTTCTTCCAGGAGCTGTAGAGTAGCCGAGTGGGTTCAAAATTGTGCTCAACAACAGGGGATACGGTCAGTATTCGAAATCCCGCTTCCTTGAGCTGCAGAATGAAAAGAATTTCTTCGCCACTACCGATCGGTGTCCCTGGACCTAAGTCGGTGTCTAAATCCGGTACCGTCTCAAGAACCCGCCTGTGAAAGGCCATGTTGACTCCGAACGGAAGACGATCTTTGGGTAGACTGGCAGTGTCGCCTAACCAGATTCGATGAAATGGCGTCATCCAAGCTCGTTCCAGGTGCGGGGCCAGGGACACTTCCCCAGCCGTGATATCGGCTTCGCCTTGCTCGATCGGTCCGCACATCCCGGCGATCCAATCCCGCGGGACTCTCACATCGTCATCTGTCCAAAGAATGATTTCTCCTTCGGCGGCTTCCAGCGCGGAGTTGAGAGCATGTGATTTGCCGCGTCTCCCTTCGTATAGATAGCGGAGCCGGAGGTTTGGCAGGCAGGCGCTCTGGACTGACTGCGTGGTTCCATCGGTGCTGGCGTTGTCTACCAAGATCAGTTCCGCGGAATAGCCATAGGGGACCTCCGTTTCAGCGATGGATTCGAGGGTCTTCCTCAACAGCTCTATGCGGTTCCGGGTGCAGATAATGATAGATACGCAAGTCATGACCCTATGCCATTTCGGATGTAGAACCCTATAACGACGCTCTGCCAATCCAGAACCAGCCGGTATTCCAAGTTAAGATCTATAGAAATTTCTGTCATTATACTCGACATAGAAGAGTCGAGGCAATAGCGTTATCAAAGTTGCCATTGGACCCTGCAGTTGAGCTTAATGAAGGAAAGATTTCGTGGTTATGCAGTCCTGTGGCAGAGGCTGGGTTTCGCTGGTTTCTTGCTTTACAAGATTCAGATTCTGCACCGCCGGCTTTTTCGAATCCGAAGCCCGTTGACTTTGCGTAGCAAGTACTCCCGATTCAAATTGTTGTGCCGGCCTGGTACTAGCGATCTGGCGGTCTTTTGGCAAATCTTTGTCGACCGAGAGTACCGGTGTCTGGATCAAGTAAAACAAGCTAGATTCATCCTCGACTGTGGTGCTAACGTCGGCTATTCGGCCGTATATTTCCTGACGCGTTTCCCTGAGGCAGTGCTCATTGCGGTTGAGCCGGATCCAGACAACTGTGCGATGCTCGGAGCAAATCTGGCTGGCTTTGCCGGTAGATACCGCGTTGTTCGCTCTGCGATTTGGTCACGAGAAACCGGTCTGACCTGGGACAAAATGCAGTATTTGAACGAGAAGTTTAATACAACCTGTTCCAGATTGTTTTGCGAAAAAACTAGTAGCAGAAGCCCGCATTTCTCACAGATACCGGGCTTTCGAGAACGCCTGAGACTGCCAATCTGTGAGAAATGCAGGCTAGCCGCGTTAGGGTTCAATCCCAAAAAACGTCTGGCAGGCTGAATGGCTTTTCCAGGTCGGAGGATAGGATCCGCATGACTGCCAATAATCGAAAACGCCTGCGACATCGCTCCAGCCTAGCGCTCCGCCAGCAATCTTTTGACCGTTGTAGATTATGAACCCGAATCGGCAACGGCGGGCAGCCGGATCAAACAAAGCAAGTTGACGTCGTGGGATAGCCACCTCGTACAGCGTCAACCGGCTGTTCTCATTTCGGGTGATCTTGACCTGCGCTCCAGGAACGGCTCCAATCTCCGGCGCAGCATCGGTCTGGTAACCATTCCGACGGCTGGTATCGGGCCCCCAAATACGTGTAAGCCGATCGCCGTCAGCAGATGCGTTGGCGACAAAGGAGTAATCCGTATCATAAAAGGAACCTTTCCATGCCCATGGATCATCAATTTGTCGCCCAGCCCCAGGTACCCGCTCCCGAAATCCAAAGCCAAACTGAAAAACGTCGCCGCATTCGGTGATAAAAATGAGACCGTCGGGTTCGCCTTGTTTGTAAGACAATGAAACGGTAGAACTTCCCACCTTTCTGACGAACGGTTCTCCGGCTGAACAATGAAATGCGGCTTCATTTATGGCGGCGCCGACATAGACAAAATCATCGTCGTAAGCCGTAAAAATTCGGCCAGTGATTCGTTTCGTTTCCGCCTCGCCCGGCTTCGGCTCTACACCGGGATTCAACAGGCGTTCGGTCTGGTCATCCGGCCGATGGAACCAGTCACTCTCGATCGTGACCGGGGTGAGACCGTTCCAGTCGGTTAGTTCTCCGGTCAATCGGACCGATTGCTTCTTGAAAAACGCTACAGAAACCACCTGATCTCGAGAGACCGGTAAAAAGGCCTCCCCGAGATCGTTGAAGTCGTTATCGAAGTACGCCGTGATTGTGATCGGATACCGATTATCAGCAGAGGCCGGTACTTTTGGCCACGGAATCTGAACCTCGGCGAGGTCACCCGGGCCAATGTCGAAGCGAGCAGAGCTCGTTTGATCTGTTCCCGGGACCCGGAGAACCAGTGTTCCACGAAGGCGCCGGTTGAGTTGGCTCTCGATCCGAACACTGAGATTCTGTTCCTCGTCAGCGCGCTGTAACAGCGAGAAAGCGTAAAGATTAACGGGCGTGATGTGCCGGATGACGCCAAGAGCGATTCGGTCTCGTAACTCAAGCACGCTGAGCCTGTCGGTGGTGATGTACACAGGAGAGCTGGTCAGCGGCACCACTAGCTTGCCGTCGACGGGTAGAATTTCCTGTCCGACAATGTTGAATGCTTTCAAATCCGCGGGGTCGAGAACCACAAGTTCTCCGTTTTGATCGAGGTGACTGCGTGAGCTTCCGGTTAGACCCCAAAGCACCGCCACTTTTGTATTATCATCTCTTCTTTCCGGCGGAACCGCGACCTCCCAGCGAGCGGAAAGCTCATTTGCGCGCGGGAGCGCTCTGACGGCTGGGCTGGCAAATCTTGGATTTGCAAAGATCGCCCCCCGGAGCAATTCCTGCCGGGGCCATTGATCGACCAGCGGAACCCGATCTTCCAGGAAGTGGGTCATCACAGCAAACGCCGTATTGCTGTGGGTCCAGCCCGGTCCGTAACCGATCTGCCACTGGGCATTTGCCATATAGACACCGGCGAGAGCAGCTCCGACGTAGTACTGCACCAGTTTCTCGGCGTTTTCGATGTTGTTATAAGGCTCGGTGTCATCCTTAGACTTTGGACGGGAATAGACAGTTCCACCTTCTGTCAGGTAAGCGTATCGTAGACCGAGATCCCGCGCAGCGAGCCCGATCTCGTCGATCGATCGAAAAACGTCTCCGGTTCGGAACGTGGACTCTACCACGCTGGGTACGTAGGGATGATGCGTTACTCCACTGATCAATCCTTCCCAGCTGTCCGGGAACGGTTCAAGAATATCGCGTACGAACGGGGCACTGTTGCCCGCTAAGATACGGTAGTGGGGATTAACTCGCAGAGCCATCGAGCACCAATCTTTTTGGAACCGGCGGTAATCCTCGGCTGTGGCTGCCCAGGTCCAACCGAAGATCCACGGCTCATTCCAAAACTCCAGAGTGGTCAGCTCGGGGTAGTGTCGAAGGACCTGTTCCCAGGTCCGGATAAATCGTTCTTCGTCATTTGGGGGCCCATACATCCCGAGTTTTTCGGCTAACGGCGTCCGGTCAAATACCGCGGCGCCACCAAGGGAATAGCCGACTATAGGCAGAACCCAAAGACCGTGTGCTTGGGTCTCTTTCCAGACCTTATCGAGCCGTTCGAAATTAATCGGGGCCGCTTGATGGGCTGGCAGTTCGGCGGGCCAGTTCTGGCTCTTGGCGGCTACTTGTGGGACGAAATGGGTCCGCTGAACCTTTAAGCCGATGGTCTCCAGGAACTGGAGATCCTCTCCTTGCTTCAAGTTAACGTTGGAAGCGAACAAGGAGTCGGGTCGCGGACCTGAGTAAGGTGCCCAGACGACTCCGAGATCGGTTAGGCGGTCCAAGGCGCCGGCGTCATCGGAGCATTCGGCCTTGATCGCGTAGTAGCCGATACCCAAGTCGAGCGGGACCGCTATCGTCGTCTTTGAGCCGTCACCCGATAGATGCATAATAATCGAAGGAATGGACTCTGGCGCAGGACGTCCAAAAAAGTCCTCGACGTGAAAAGATACCTTTAGGTCATGAGAACTCCCATTGAGACTCCAGGCGCCAATCTCTAGCGCGGGATGATCAACCCCCTGGCGAAACATCCGATGCGCGCCTCCGCTGACCGATAGGACGGCATCGAACCCCAAATCCGAGGCAAACAGTAGCTGAAAAGGCGAGAGGGTTAAGCCAATCGCAACAAGAGCGGTAAGTCTATCAAACAAGAGATGCATGCGTTTTGAATTCCTGTCGTGAGGGCCTTTAGCAGAAGATCGGTTAGACACAACCGGGAGACACACGAACAGCGAGAACCCCATTTGCAGTAGCTTGACTTCCCGAACAATTGACCCTAACGAGACGTCGATGTGGGAGAGATTCAAGCGCTTCGGCAAATACCGGGTTGTCAATGCCGAATGTCGGTGGGGCATTGATCTGTTCGATGATTTGGTGAAATTGGCAACTCTCGAAAAGTTCTGCACCGTTGTGGACGTTGGAGCGCATGAAGGCGGTTTTTCAAAATTGTTCCTGCAACATTTTCCGGCTGCCACCGTCCATGCTTTAGAGCCAGTCCAAGCAACGTTCGATCGGTTACAAGGAACTTTGAGCTCCGAATCCCGAGTACGACTTTATCGGCTAGCAGCTTCCAACTATACCGGCAAAGCGGTTATCCGTACTTTTGCCAACTCGGAGAGGAATACATTGGTTCCAGAGCTGACTGACAGCCTGATAGTCGAGCCGACCGGCGAAGAGAAGGTTGAGACTTTGCGTTTGGACGAATTCCTCCGCAAAATGGAACTGGGGCGAATTGATCTCTTGAAGATTGATGTTGAGGGTTTCGAGCTAAGAGTTTTGGAGGGATGTGGTCGCTATCTTGAGCCATTAGCCATTCCTTATATTTTTTTTGAATTTCATCGTATTGGGGCCCCTCGGTCTTTGGTGGCCGGTCATACGCGGCTATGCGAGGTGGACTCCTTGTTGGATTCTCGGGGCTACCGGTTCGTCACAGTCTATACGCAGGGAGTTCACCTAAACGAACCGCTAGGAACATACAACGCGCTTTATGCGCCTTTGCGCGAGACATAGGAACAAGCGATTTGGTCTCGCGCAGAGGCCGCAGAGTAACGCAAAGGAAAAGACGAAGGGGGAGGCGATTTTTGAGAATACCTGGATCAGTTTCCGCTGATTTTGGATTCTGGGTAGAACCTCTTGGGTAGAACCTCAGCGGCCTTAGCGACCTTTGCGGGAGACATTTTTGCGGCTTTCAGCGACCTCGACGAAATGCGTAAAGCATTCCGATGTTTTTTTCTCTTCGCTGCACCAAGACATAAAACGGCAGTTTTTCCAGTGTTTGCCTGATTTCGCGCATGATATCGGCGCTGTGCCATTCCAGCAGAATGACATCAATCCTCGAAATGGTGTCGGCGCTTAAACGCCGGAAAATTTCTCTTTCAGATCCCTCACAGTCCACCTTAAGGATGATTTGTTGGTGCTCCTCTACTTCTCCAACAAGGGCCTGTAATTCGGCTTCGGCATCACGAATCTCAACCAAAACCTGGTTTTCCTGCTTGGTTGGCGAGCTCGAATCGGGGAGTATTTTGCTCACGGTAGAACGCTCTGGGATGACTTCTAAGTACGCTTTGCCGTTCGCATCTCCGAGGGCATATGGGCGAACTTCTATCTTTTTCGCTATCAATGGATTCAGCGCGAAGTTTCTTTTTGCTCTCTCAATCGCTTGCGACGATGGCTCGAAGGCGATGACCTTCTTTACGGCGGGTTCTTTGGCGAAAAAGAGCGCGGTAGTGGCAACATTCATTCCGATATCGATGACGATCGACTCATTCGAGCTGGTGACGCCATACTCCTGATTTCCGAATACTTCTTGGGCGATGAACGTGACATCCGCCCCGTCAAGCCAAAGTTTCACTTCGCCAGTGTCGAGAAGAATTACCTTTCTGCCGTGATCACTGATTACCTGAAAGTCGAACTCAAATGGCGCCAAGAATCCGGCCTGAAAAGACAGCCCATGAGGCAAGGGCGACGGTAATTCTTCACATGGGATATTCGTTCCTCTCAAGACGACTTTTTTGCCGTACCTCTCGAGATGCAACCACGGGATGCCGAGTCGCCATGCATGCAGAGCAGTGCGAAGGTTACGCGTGACCAGCAGCAACCGAAGCAGCTTGCGCGGGTTCCTTTCTGATCTCCCAGGTGTTCCATCTCGACACAATCCCTCCGCTGACGACATGGGGCTTTAGTTGCCAGAAGAAGCGGCCAGGGTCAATAAGGATTAGAATTATTAGATAGCAACCCAGCGATAGCGCGATCGACGCTTTGGGTGTAACGAGATGGTGAGAAAAGTTCGGCACGTTTGTGCGCTGCTTTGCCCATCTCCCGAGCAATGTCGGGATGAAGCAGATAAAATAGGATAGCCTCGGCTAGAACATGCGAATCGTTGAACGGAATCAGCAAGCCCGACTTTCCGTCTTCGATCACTTCCTCAGGTCCTCCTGGCTTCGTAGCGATCACGGGCTTGCCCAGAGCCATGGCCTCAACGACAACAATCCCAAACGGCTCTCGGTCGGATGCGTGCACGATAACATCCATGGCTTGCATCCATTCCGGAACATTCCGTTGTTTGCCGACCATCCGAATGCGATCTGTCAAACCGAGGCGCTGGATTTCCGTGCCCAGCCAGGCTGCGTAGTCGGGCTCCTGATCGTGTGGCCCCCCGACAATCACTCCCTGACAAGTTGGGATGCGCTGAAGCACTTCTGCCATCGCCTCCACGAACACATGCATGCCTTTCCAGCGCTGCAGCCGGCCGACGATTCCTACCAGAGGGCAGTCCGGCAAAAAGCCGAGTTTGCGCTTCAGCGACTCGCCGGGTACGGAGCGCATCGCCGCAAAGCCGTTGATATCGGCCGGAGAAGGTATTCCGATACTCCGGTAAGAAACTCTCGCTTGCTGTAAACGAGCGACATATTCGGAGCAGCAGAGCACGCCCGCTGCCGGAAGAAAGCGGCAAAGTCTGTCAATTAAGCTGTTGTCGGGCAAACCGCGTTGGAAATAAATCGCAGGGACGCCAGCGAGCGTTGCCGCTAACGAGCCATATAAATGCCCTTTCGTCTGCCAGCTGAGGATCAACCGGGCTTTTCTTCTTTTTGCCTCTGCCGCGATTCGCCAAATCGCGACCAACCAGTTATGAATTTGGCGAAGTCTGCCCGCCTCTATATAAATGACCTCAGCGCCGATCTCGGAGAGCGCATCGAGCAAAAACCCTCGCTCAAGCGCGATGACCGGTATCGTTGCTCCAGCGCTCCGGCGAGCTCGCACATATTGAACCAGCGCTTGTTCGGCGCCGCCTCTATCCTGGCCTGACGGAGTGATGATCAATTCCGGACCAGAGAGTCTACTCGTATGCCTTGAGGAAGACGCTTTGCGGTTTTCAAGAAAGAGGTTTAGCGATTGAATCACGCGTGACGCAAACGCCTCAGGAGCAAACGCTAGTGATTTCTGTCTTGCAACGGCCCCAATCCTGGCCGCGAATTCCGGTTTAGACAAGTAAGTCAGAATTGCGTCGCTCATTGCGTCCACGTCTCCAAATGGGACAAGCAGGCCGTTCTTGCTATTCTCGATGATTTCCTCAGGCCCCCCGGGTTTCGTGGCGACCACCGGCTTACCCAGCGACATCGCTTCGACGACCACGATCCCAAAAGGTTCCTGATTGGAGGCGTGGACAAAGACGTCCATCGCCTGCATCCACTCCGGAACATTCTTTTGCTTCCCCGCGAGGATCAGCTTGCCCTTTAATCCCAACGCGTTGACCCATCTTTCCAACCATTTGGCGTATTCGGCCTCTAGCTCATGGGAACCGCCGACAATCACACCTTGGCACTCGGGCCTCGACTTCAGCACTTTTGCCATCGCCTCAGCGAAAAGATGCATTCCTTTCCACCTCTGCAGCCGGCCTACGGTCCCGATTAGCGGACGGCTCGGATCGAACCCAAGTCTTAGTTTGCATGTCTCGGTAGAGATTCCTGCGACCTTTCCAAAACGATCGAGATCGGCCGCAAGCGGCACGCTCAAAACGCGACACCTGACCTTTGACTGCTGAGCTCGCGTCACAAAGTCGGAGCAACCAAGGGCGCCGGTCGCAGGTACCAGGCGGGAGAGTCGATCGAGCAAGGTATTATCGGGCACACCGAGTTGGTAATAGACTTCAGGGATTCTCAACAGCGCGCCAACCGCTCCCCCATAAATGTGGCCTTTTGTCATCCAGCTGAGAATGACATCAACACGTTCTTTTCGCGCGATTTGGGCGATCCTATAGACGGCCCGGATCCAACCCCAAACATAACGAAGCCGTCCAGCTTGGATCTCGGTGACGAGCGCACCGCGACTAGAGAGCGCATTTGCCAGTGTCCCGCGTTCCAGGACGACGACCAAAGGGCGATTTCCAGCCCGCACTCGATAAGTGACATACTGCAAAAGGGCTTCCTCAGCGCCGCCGCGTTCCTGGCCGGACGGCATGATGATTAGCTCGGAGATCACTGGGTTCATCCTGAATGTCTCACACTCTTTGGTCCGGTGGCCGCCGGATACCGTAAGCCTAGGTCCTCTACCATCCTTCGCGCGATGACCGGCCAATCAAAATGGGTCTCGTATAACTCGACCAGGTCCTTTGCTACGGAGGTGCCATCCCTGGTTGTTTGCGCAAGGGCCAGCGCTGCTGTCTCGAATGCTTCTTTGCTATCGGCCGGAGTTAAAGAGAAAGCTGGGCTGACGAAGTCTCTCAGAAATCGGTCGGTATGCTCGCTGAATGTCGAACAAGTTGGGATCCCATGTTGCAAAGCGGCAATGGCTGAACCGCGGCGAGGCGAAATGCCATCGAGAAAGGGGGCGAGAAAAACATCCATCGCCCTAAGTCGCAGGGCAGCTTCCGCACTCGCTAGCCGTCCCGATTCAAGGACCGGCACATCGTTGCAAGCGTTTCGAATTGCACTTCCGATCTGTCCAACAGCTAAAATCATCGTCTCCGGGAATTGATCGTAAATGGATCGCGCGGCCTCGACGACCCAATCGAGGCATTTACTGCTGTGGGCGAAACCAAAGACGCCAACAAGGAAGGCATTTTGAGAGATTCCCAGTTTGATTCGTGCTTCTGGTTTAGAGAGCCCGCAACGAGGCAAGTTTGACCCAACCGGTAACACGCGACAGGGGCGTTTTGTCCATCGATTAACCTGGGAAACCCACCGTTGGGTTGAAACGAAGTGAGCGCTCGCTAAGCGGACAAGTCGGACAAACTGGGGGTACTGCCAAGTGCGCATCAAGCTGTATCGCCAGGGCCAAAAGGGCACGTAGGTTTCATGGAACATCATCGCCACCGGAATGTTAGCGCGGTGCAAAGCCGGGATCAGCCAAGGAGAAAATCCGCGGGGACCGTAGGAAAATGGATTGTACTGTACGATTAGCCAATCGAAGCGGCCGGCCTGATGAAGGACACGCGGGAGCTCCTGAATGCTGCGCGGTTGAGCAGGATCGAAGCAACAGATCACCTCGACGCTGGCTGGTTTTGGTCTGGTGGGTGCAAAGCTGGTGAAGACAGTGACTTCTTGATTCTGATTGACCAGCTCCTGGGAGAGCCACCAGGTGTAGTCGCCGATTCCGTCGAATTGCGGGGGAAAAGCGCCGGAGAGGATAGCGATTCTCATTGAGGGTCAGATCGTTGGCCGTAGCGGTAAGCAAGGGGAAGGGTCAATTCGAGTAAAACCAGGGCAAGATTGGCTGGGAGCGAGCTGAATATCCATACTTCTCTCAAAAAATCTGCGAAATTGTATTGCCTATTTTTTCGATAATTACTAGAACAAGCGCCGGGTTATTTTTCAGGAGCTATCCGATGATTCATCATATTGCCAGGTTGTTGGTCTGTTTCACCATTGCTGTGGCCGTTCCGTTTGCTGCCAAGGCCCAGAGTAGCGCTGCTATCTGTCAAGCGTTCGCCAAGGGAAATTACAACAGGGCTTTGGCCTTGACCAAAGCAGCATTTGCTACAATGACTTCATGCGACGACGCCGCGGCCTTGATCAAGGCTGTCCTCTCTTGTGCGCCGCCTGATCAAGTCGGCGCGGTTGTGGTCGCCGCGGTTGAGGCAAACCCCGCCCAAGGCGAGTGTATCATTCAAGCTGCGCTCGCGAACGTCAGCCAGGATGAACAATTGGCCATCCTCAGCGCGCTCAACTACGCTTTGAGTCAAAACGGGGCCTTCGCTGGGCTGCTTGCGTTTGTACAAGACTTGCTAAGCAGTATCGAGGGGGCAGTATCGACCAACACTCTTTTGACCAACCAGCCGTTCAATCCGGCAATCTATCATGCTGCTCCGGTTTCCCCATTTACACCTGGAACCCCTTAAAACTGGGTAGCGACGGAAAACGCATTCAAAGAAAAGGTTTTAACAAAATCAGAAGTTGTCGATCGCCTTGTTCTGCCTGTCAGCTTCTAGCGCGTGCAGCCTCGCGATCTTAGGGAGGTCCGGTCAAAGGTGAAAAGGGATTTTGATATACTGTTTGTTGATCAAACCGGAGAGCTAGGTGGGGCCGAGTTATGCCTGGCGGAAGTCGCGTTCCGGCTCCGCCACCGAAGCAGCGTGCTGTTGTTCGAGGCGGGGCCTTTTCAGAGACTGCTCGAGGAGCGCGGGATCAAGACGATTCTGTTGCAGGATCAACCGCGGAGCCAATCAAGGCGCGTCTTTCGAGGGACAAAAGAAATCGGCAAGAAGTCGAAGCTGGGTGCTTATTTTTTTTTCCTGCCAGCCTTTGTTCGCCTGCTGTTTGGTACACTGCGCGCGGCGCGCGCCTTCGACCTGTTGTACGCGAATACGGCCAAGGCGCTAATCGTAACGGCGCTGGTGTCCAGGGTTCTGCGGAAGCCGTTCCTATTCCATCTGCATGATATTATCGATGCGGACCACTTCGCTCCTTTGAATCGCTGGTTGCTGGTTAATGCCGCCAACCATGCCACCGGAATAATAGCGAATTCCGAAGCTACGGCGCGCGCATACCAAAAGGCAGGTGGGCATAATCGCAATCTTAAGGTGCTGCCCAACGGGTTCGATATCGAACGCTTTGGTGCCCGCACGGAAGAGGAAATATGGGCCACACGTTCCGCTATCTGTAGTGAAGACCAGTTTCTGGTTGGGTTATTCGGCCGGATTACCAAATGGAAAGGCCAAAAAGTGTTGATCCGGGCGCTAAGCCGGCTGCAGGCGGTCAGCGTTGTGATTGTGGGAGACGCGCTCTTCACGGATGAAGATCGGCAATACAAGCAGGAGTTAGTTGATCTGGTTCGTCAATTGGGTCTCGAGGACCGGGTCCATTTCGCTGGCTTCCAACAAGATGTTCTGCCGTTCTTAGAGGCGGTCGATATAGTCGTTCACTGTTCTATATTCCCGGAGCCGTTTGGTCGAGTAATTGTCGAGGCGCAGTTGGCGGGAAAACCAGTTATTGCGGCGAGGGGTGGTGCCGCACCCGAAATTGTTGAGGATGGAGTAAGCGGGATCCTGGTTGCCCCCGGTGATTCTGTGGGACTAGCTAGCGCGATCGAATCTCTGTTACGGGACCCGGCCAGGGCCGGTCAAATGGCGGCCAAAGGCCGGGAGTTAGCAGAACAGCACTATGCGCTAGACGGCGTGCTGCGAAATTGGGTCGATTTTATCGACCAGAGTATCCGCGGTGTTAGCACTAACACCCGCGCCACGACATTGCCATATTCCGTCCATGGGAGATCTGGGGCGGCGG
>Ga0209647_1000939_pt1 | contig 26135 bp, 24 predicted proteins | sample GraSoi_2013_60cm_FD_185827 | JGI IMG/M metagenome (GOLD analysis project Ga0209647, IMG submission 185827) | Grasslands soil microbial communities from the Angelo Coastal Reserve, California, USA - Sample 9_17_2013_60cm (SPAdes) (version 2) | ecosystem: Environmental > Terrestrial > Soil >... | reverse complement strand
GCCAGCGCCTCCTCGTCGTCAGGTGGCACGAGCCACCCCGTCTGTCCGTCTTCGACGATCTCGCTGGGTCCATGAGCGGCGACGGCGATGGCTGGCAGTCCACAGGCCATGCCCTCGACGAGGACCTACCCGAACTGCTCTCGCACCGAAGGCAGCACCACGACATCGGAGGCGGCAAAGATGTCCGGCAGCTCGTCGTGGTCGTGCCAGCCAGCGAGGAACACGTCGCGGGCTCCTGTGCGCTGGATCGTGTCGAGCGGATGCTCGCCCTCCCACTCGCCGGGGAAGCCACCGAGCAGGACGAGGGGGGCAGGGACCGCGAAGGATGCCTGCGCACGGCTGTAGGCGGTGATCAGCAGGCCAGGGCGCTTCACCGCGGTGAAGCGCCCCACGTACAGCAGCACGGGTCCCTGGGCGAAGGAGCGCAGCAGGTGGGGCGCGTAGGCCACCGACCCCGGCTCGCCGCCGGGACACCACCCGCAGGGGCGCTCGACGAGGAGCTGCTGCCCCAAGGGTAGGCGCTCGATCGGACGCCGATCGAAGCACCCCGGATCGAAGCCATTGGGCAGGTGTACATAGCGGTCAGGGTCGTGCCGCGGAGGCCATTTTGCTACGATAGTCGTAAAAATGAGGAGAAGAGTTCTTAACGTCTAGAGGTACTTTTATGTCATACACCACAGGATCCATGCAAAGAGCTCAGCAATGGTATGGTACTATCCAAGACAGAGCATCACGACACAGGAAACGTCACTGTCTTTTACTGATGGTGCTGGCATGGACTGTTCTCTGCACAGCGCGGTAAATTTCCTGGCCCATCTTCTGCTTCACCAGGCGAGCGTCATATCACGAGTAGGAGGTTCCAGCTCTCATGTATCTGCGACGTCTCTTCGCCATCGCGAGTCCCCTCGCGATCGTCATTGCCCTGCTCCTCACGGTGGGAGCAGGGGTCACCTCCACGAAGGCGAGTGCTGGCGGCTTTGCATCCACCACCTACAAGCTCGCGCACCCACAGGCGACCAGCACCTATCAGAACGGCTATAGCCCCATGCAGATGAAAGGCGCGTACAGTCTGAACGGCACTTCCACGGGCTCCGGCACAACCATCGCCCTCGTGGATGCCTACAATGACCCGACGGCGGCCAACGACTTCGATGTGTTCGCAAAGCAGTTTGGCCTGCCTACGCTTGCAGGCGGCTGCACTTGCTTCACCAAGGTGGACCAGACGGGCGGCACGAACTATCCGCGCACCGATCGCAGCTGGGCAGTGGAGATCAGCCTGGATATCGAATGGGCACACGCGATGGCACCCCAAGCGCACATTCTGCTGGTCGAGGCCACCAGCAACAGCTTCGCCAATCTGCTGACAGCCGAGGACTATGCCACAGCCCATGCCCAGGTGGTCTCCAACAGTTGGGGAGGCTCGGAGTTGAGCAGCGAGTCCAGCTCTGATAGCCACTTCAACAAGCCTGTCGCCATCACCGTCTCGGCTGGGGACAGCGGCACGCCCGCCCAGTATCCCTCGGCATCGCCCTATGTCCTCTCGATCGGTGGCACCTCGCTGACGATCAACGGGACGACCAGGGGCGGCGGCTGTAGCAGCACTGGCTGCACCTATGGAGGTGAGAAGGTCTGGAGTGGGGGAGGCGGTGGGGCCAGCGCGTATGAGACGGAGCCAGGCCACCAGGGCGGCTACTGTGGGACCACCCCCAATGTGAATAACTGCGGTGGCAAGCGGGGCACGCCGGACGTGGCCTGGGATGCTGATCCGAGTACCGGCGTGGCCGTCTACGATTCGACGCGGTACCAGGGGCAGAAGGGGTGGTTCCAAATCGGCGGGACGAGTGTCGGTGCACCCAGCGTGGCAGGGGTCATCGCCTTGGCTGACCAGGCCCATAGTACGACCCTCGTGACCACTACCCTCGCGACGCGCTTTACCTACCAAAGCGATGCGAGTTCAACCAACTATAGCAGCGACTACCACGACGTGAAAGCGGGATCCAATGGCTCACCCTGCTGCACGGCTGGAACGGGCTATGACTTGGCGAGCGGCCTTGGCTCCCCCGTGGGCAATAACTGGATCAGCAACGCCTAGAGCGGCTTGCGAAAGTAACGAGCCAGGTGATAGAATGAAGGCATGAAACCCTATTCACAAGACTTAAGACAACGAGTGTTACGTGCGGTTGATGAAGGCAGACCCCGAGCCGAAATAATCCATCTGTTTGGAATTTCCCGAGCCACCATCAAGCGGTACCTCAAACAACGACGAGAAACAGGCGAACTGCTCCCTAAAGCGATTCCAGGCCGTCCAGCCAGGAAAGGAGATGTGCTCGATGCAGAGCTCAAACCCCAACTGGAAGCGCATCGAGATGCCACCCTGGAAGAACATTGTCGGCTCTGGGAAGCGACGCATGGCGTCCAGGTGAGCACAGCCAGCATGAGTCGAGCCATTCATCGCCTGAACTGGACGCGCAAAAAAAAACATTGGTCGCCAGTGAGCGCGACGAAGCGACCCGGGCCGCGTGGCGCGAGCAAGAGCGTCAGTTAGAGAGTGAACACCTGGTGTTTGTGGACGAATGTGGCTCCAATATCGCCCTGACGCGCCTGTATGGACGAGCGCCCCGAGGCCAACGCGCCACAGGCTCCGTCCCACGCAACTATGGAGCTAACATGACCTTAATGGCCTCTCTTTCCTTGCAAGGCATGGGAGAGGCCCTGGTCTGGGATGGCTCTGCCGATGCTGCTGCCTTCGAGAGCTATATCGAGCAGGTGCTGGCACCGAGCCTACGCAGGGGGCAGATTGTCGTGATGGATAACTTGAGCATTCACCAGGGTGAGCGAGTGCGACAAGCCATTCAAGCCAAAGGCTGTCGTCTGCTGTTTCTACCAGCCTACTCGCCAGACTTTTCACCCATTGAGGGGGCATTTTCCAAATTGAAGGCGTCTCTGCGCCAGGTGGCGGCTCGCACTCGCGAGGCGCTCTTTGAAGCCATCGCCCAGGCTCTGCCGACGATTACTCAAGAGGACGCGCTCGGTTGGTTTACCCACTGTGGCTACCTTCCTCCTCAAGCAAAGCAAGCGATCAACACAGCAACAGGGTCATCTTTGGCTCAATCTTTCTGAACACCGCTGGTAAGTACAATCACATTACTTGCGCGGTATGTTGCACGCCCGATGAGCAGATTTCATCCCACAGAAGTTGTGCGATTGTACTTAGTATTCTGCAATAGGTATGGTAAGTATCTGCTTCCCGAAGTAGTCTCTAATCAATTTCACGCGTTGCTTGCGAGGGCTGGTTTGCCTGATATGCGCTTTCATGATCTGCGGCATACCATGGCGACCTTGCTTTTAGAGGCGGATGTCCATCCGAAAAAGGTTCAAGAGCGGTTGGGGGATAGCAAAATTGCTATCACGATGGATACGTATTCGCATGGACTCCCTTCGATGCATCAGGATGTGGCACGTAAGCTCGATGATCTCTTCGAGAAGTAGTGATTCGTCGTTTGGAGAGGCCGTGGCTTCTAGTAGCTTCTAAACCCAAGTTGGCTCGCTTTTTCAAAAGCTAGTTTAGCTTCCTCGTGGCGCTTGAGGGCTTTGAGGGTATTGCCTTTATTGTTGTAGGCAAAGGCATAGTTGGGGTCAAGGCGGATGGCCTGCTCATAGGCGGTCAGCGCTTCCTCGTGGCGCTTGAGGTTAGAGAGAGAACTGCCTTTATTGTAGTAGGCGTAGGCGTAGTTGGGGTCAAGGCGGATGGCCTGCTCATAGGCAGCCAGTGCTTCCTCGTAGCGCTTGAGGTTAGAGAGAGCATTGCCTTTGCTGTTGTAGGCGCGGGCATAGTTGGGGTCAAGGTGGATGGCTTGCTCATAGGCAGCCAGCGCTTCCTCATAGCGCTTGAGGTTAGAGAGGGCTTCCCCTTTCCAGTGGTACGCATCGGCCGCCTCCGGGTTCAGACGCAGCACGACATCATACGCTCTAACGGCCTCTTCATAGCGCCTCAACCTCAAGAGACTATTGCCTTTATTGAAGGTAATCTCCCAGTCATTGGGATTCAGGCGCAACGCCTGCTCATAGGCAGCCAGCGCTTCTTCGTGCCGCTCCAGCTCGGCCAAAGTGCATCCCTGGTTACAGAGAGCTTTGATGCAGGTTGGATCCAGGCGCAACGCTTGCTCAAAAGTAGCGAGGGCTTCTGCGTACCGTCCCAACGCGCTCAGGCAATCTCCTGTGTCGGCATAGACCTCGGCATCGTTGGGAACGAAGTGCAGTGCTTGCTCGTAGGCGACAAGGGCTTCTTCGTGCCGTCCTAAAGCAGAGAGAGCATATCCCTTCCCCACATAGGCCGGGGCATAGGTGGCATCACATTGTGCCGCCTGCTCATAAGCGCTGAGAGCTTCCAGGTACTGATCGAGGTCACAGCGTGCGTTGCCGAGGTTATAGTAGGCAACCGCGTCCGTTGGATCGAGCAAGATGGCCTGCTCGTAGGCGCGCAGGGCTTCAGCAGGCCTGTGAAGATCGTCGAAGAGAGAACCCAGATTGTAATAGACGTCTTGGTCAGTCGGGTTCAATTCGATGGCCTTCTGATAGGCGAACAAGGCCTCGTCATATCGCTGCAGACGGGACAGCGTCATCCCCTGGCTATCATAGGACCGGGCATCAGTCGGATCGAGGCGTATGAGCTCCGTAATGGCGGCGAGGGATTCCTCATACCGCCCAGCCTTGTAGTGAGCTATTTCTTCCTCACGCCAGCGCTTTTTCGCATCGCGAAGCGCATCTGGTTGCTCATCTCTGATGCTCTTGTGATCGTCTTGAGTGGATGTCATGCCTATTCCTCATCTGTTTTTCTGGCTGGCCACGCCAGGAGATTAGGCAAACAAAGAGGCCAGGGGTTGTTTGCTCTGCCATTGCGGAAAGCATACAGCAGGAGTGGAGTGGATGTCAAGACGCCTGGACATGTCCCCTCCAACAGAGAGGTTGAGAAGAAAGGGAAGTTGGACCCTCTGTTTCCGCTGCTCCACTGCATCTCCCGACTGTTCTCATGCGTCGTATGGCTCAATGTTTCTGCGTATCGCTATAACGGTAGTTTGTTGACAAGGGTCAAACCGTGATAGAATGATGGGAGAGGAGGAACGTGAGATGACGAAGCGAATAGACATCACCCCAGCACCAGAACCACTGGAAGCCTACGTCAAGCACTTCGATGAGTTGTTCGGAAAGAGCAATCAGCGTGAAGGGTTCCGGCAGTATCTCGAGGGTCTGCTCTTGCCCAGCGAGCGACACAAAACGCTGACCGGACTGGTCAACACCGAGCCGGTGGTGGGAGCCCAGCTCCCGCGAGCCCAAAAGCTGCAATGGTTTCTCTCGGAGTCGGACTGGGATGAGCGAGCTGTGCAACACCAGCGTCTGCACCTGCTGGTGGAAGACCCCTCGACGGCCCCCAACAGCCAGGGGGTGCTGGTCATCGATGAGACGGGAGATCGCAAAGCTGGGCATAAGACGGCTCACGTGGGGAGACAATACCTGGCCAATGTGGGCAAAATCGACAATGGAGTGGTCTCGGTGACGAGCCTATGGGCCGATGAGCGGGTGTACTACCCCGTTGACTGTGAACCCTACACCCCCGCCCACCATTTCGAGCAAGGCAAGCAAGATCCAGCGTTTCGCACCAAACTCAAGTTGGCGGTGGAACTGGTACGTCGGGCGGTGCAAGCTCACATCCCGTTTCGGGCGGCGGTAGCAGATTCTTTCTATGGGGAGGACTACGGGGTCAAGCAGGGACTGCGAGCGCTAGGAGTAGGCTATGTGTTAGCCCTCAAACCCTCGCATAGCTGGTGGCATCCCATCAGAGCCATCGGCTCGTTGCAAGAAGCGGCGCGGGCGGCCAGATGGAAGAGTTCCGAACGGCCCGGCAAGTGGATCAAGCTGACTCGCACCTTCCGCGATGGCAGCAAAGAGGACTGGTGGGCCTTGGAAGTGGTCACGGGTCCCTATGGACCCGACAAGCAGGAACGGGTCGTCATTGCCACCACCGATCCGCTCACCTTGCCTGACCTGAGCACGTTCTATTTGGCGACGAACCTGCCAGCACCCCGATCGCAGCGGGCTCAAGACAGCGATCTGGCGACAGCGAGCCTGGAAGAAGTGGTGCGCCTGTATGGGCTGCGCATGTGGGTCGAGCAGAGCTACAAACACGTCAAACATGAACTGGGCTGGTCGCAGTACCAGGTGCGAAGCGACAAGGCCATCCGACGGCATTGGCAACTCGTCTGCTGCGCCTTCTCCTTTTGCTGGTATCATGCCTCTCACCCCTCTGAGAACACAATGCAAGAAGCGCGTTTGCCATCTGAGTCAGAAGCTCCCCTCCAGAGCGGTGTTCCTGCTGAGGCAGCAGGAACGGGGGAAAAAAATCAGCGAGGGAAAAGCCATGCGGCCACAGCTGTCCTGGCCAGCGACGCTGCGAGCAGTGCGAGGCTGGTTGGAACCCTGGATCATGCTACGGCGCTATTGGAACGGCTGGTCGCCTCTACCCCCGCCTCCTGCGTTGCAACTCCTGCTCCAGTGGCTTGAACGTGGGCATCCCATCGCTTTCTACAGCTCGGCTTGACCCTTGTCAACAAACTACCGATAAGTAAACCAACCAGGCCAACACGAGCGTAAATTTCCAGGTCCTGCCCGGCTCTTTTTCAATGCACTGAAAAAGGCCAGGCTCCCGAGAGTCTGACCCTTCTTGCTGGCGCTTTTGTTCCGAACTCACCTACTGTATCAGCACTGTCAAGCTTTTACACAAGCTATATCGCTGCTTCTCGCTGTTTCTGCCGGGCTATTTGCTTCTCGACCAGCTCCACCGCATGAGCATTGGGGAAACATTTGATGTTCAGGCCATAGCGCACAACCTTGATCACAGCACGGCTCTCCTGATGCATCAAATTGGCAATGTAGAGCGCCCAGTGTTCAGTGAAGCATTGCGCAGGTTCTGACCAATGCCCCTCACTGCGAGCTGATAATGGCGGCTGCCAGACGTAAATAGAGTATGGGTATGTCATATACTTGAAAAAACGTTCTAACTACCCCGATTGTCACTCGCTGCTTAGCCTTGAGGCGGATTCAGAACGAAGTTATTGCGGCTGGTGATATCTTATCTAACTCTCCCCCTATACTGGCTAGGTGGGACATCCGTTCCTCCACCAGGAGCACATGGGAGTACATGAGGAGCAGGGAGGAGGATTCTCTTGTCGGGAGGGATGTAGTTCGAGCTTGTTGCCAGTGGCAGCTTCAGCTGAGCAAGAAGCGCGACTTTCTCCCCAGCATGGTCCCCCGTGCGTGTGTGCCATACAGCCTTTGTAACCGAGAGCAAGGGGAGAGGAACAAGATATGCCCAAGACTCCTCTCGGGCCTTGGGCATGATCGCGGAACCGACCGAAACCGACGGGCGTCGGATTATCCCCAAGAATACTGCGTGACAGGCAGTCACGATCAACCACTTTTTCTATTTCATATATCTCTGTTTTCTTACTGCTCACCGCTTATTCAAGAACGGATATTCAAAGTAGCCAGCACATACACCATTGCAGGAATAAACTCAGCATTTTTAGAATTCCATGCGTGTGAAGGTCTGTTGGGGTTTACGCAACCAGAGTGAGACGTGCGCTGGTTGCATCGTCTCCTGCACCACGGCCACCAACTGCTCACTCAACTGATTCAAGTCAAGCTCATTGCGCAGCGTGGCACTGAAAGTCTCGATGATTTTGGCTGCGTCATACTTGCTGCGATAGAAGCGGCGATCAATCATCTTCTGGATACGATGGCGTAAGGGCTGGAAGAGGGCCGCGATGGCCAACGTGGAGATGACGATGGCGACGCTGTTGTCCTGGCTGATGATGCCCCGCAGGAGCGCCTGCAGGCCAATCACCAGGCCAACGTAGACCACCGTCAGGATGACCGTGAGCGTGCCATACACCAGCGTGCGGTTGATGAGCACATCAATATCCCACAGCCTGTAGCGGAGAATGGCGATGCCAATGGAGGGCGGAATAAGCAGAAAGAAGATGATGGTCATGGTTGCCCTGGTTAAGCGGTAGGGCGAGTCGGGCTGGTTGAAGGCTGGGACAAGTCCACCAATGACGAGATTAAGGACTTCCACCATCACGAGAACACTAAAGGCATAGACAAGCCACTTGGTCTGCTGGCGCTGCACCGGGTTGTAGACGCGCAGATAGCGATAGACCTGGATGCCCGCAGTACTTCCCAACACGAGGAGGAGGTCGGCTGCGATGAGCACCAGCGGCCAGTTCCCGATATTGCCAAAGGTGAAAAACCCATCCTGAAGCAGCCAGAAGAGCAACACTACCCAGCTCCAGCGCGGCACAAACCGTCCTGTCGGAAACGTCAACAACAATGCACCCAGCGCAGGCCACTGGAGGAGGAGCAGGAGATACAGCAGCTTGACAGCACCAGGAGTCTGCGCTGTGATGAATGTTCCTGCGAGCGAGTCCGAGATACCGAATGAGCCAAAGATCACCAACACGAGCGAGACGAAGAGACCAATCCACTCATCGGACTTGTGCCAGAAAATCACGGCACCCACCGCCAGGAACACGAGGGAAGCGAGCACATCAATGGTGAGGGTGTACACGGCATACGTGTCGAGAGAAATGCCCAGGCGATGGAGCGCCTGCATATTCGCTGGCGTCGGTTGCCAGATATTGCAGTGCCCGAAAGTCGAGTTGGTACAGATGGTACGTAGTTGGCCATAGGTGGCTGGAATGCTCGCGATGAAATTGGCAAGCAGCAACAGCGCAAGAACAATCCACACCGCTCGCGCGATTGCAAGCCAGCTTCCCTGCAAGCGCGGGCCACTATTGTTCGGTGTTGTTGCGACAGTGTCCTCGCTAGAGTGTGCTGCTGAAAGATGTTGTTTCAAACGTTCGCTCCCATTGAAGTTGCCATCGGTGGCTCAGGTATACGAGCAACATCAGGTTTTTGGTAGTTCTCTTACATATGATACCATATAGCCGTCCAGGAAACGTTCCGATAGGCCCGTGTCAGGGCTTTCCACTTCTAAAAAACGGAGCATTGGCCAGTGAGGATCAAGGAACAGGCTTGCTCCAGTTGGGCATCGAAATACCGGGCTTGTCGAGCGACATTGCGCACCCCAAGCCGATCCATCAGGCTGAGCACCGTGCTGTTCAGAATAGCGAGCAGGCTTGGAACCGCACCAGTACGAGTCTGACAGGCATCTTCCCCAAGAGTCACGTCTCTTCGCCAATGGAGACGATTTTCGATTTTCCAGTGATCCCGGATCAAGGCTAACATCCGTTCAGGAGGGGCCTTTCGCAGTGAGAGACTGCTGAGCCCGTAGACGACCTGATGACGAACCTCTCCGGTTTTGAGCAGCGTGGTAGTGCGTTCCAGGCGAAAGACTTGCTCAATTCCTGACCACTGCTTGCCAAACCACTCGTTGAGATCGGGACTGCCGGTGAACTGTCGCTGTTCCAGGCGACCATGCCCTTTGTCCCAGGTTTGCGCTTGCATCCACCGTCGGGAGTCAGGAGCAGGATCGGCAAACAGATCGGCAATATCTTCAGCCAGGGTGGCTTGATTGTCTTTGGCGATGAGCACATAGTCTCCTTCCCAGCGCTGAACCAGCGCACACAACTCGCGTTGGGTATGCATCGCGTCCAGGGTGACAATGCGTCCTTTGACCAGGGAAGGGGAAAGCCTCGGCTTGAGCGCGCTGATCTCATTTTGTTTCTCTTGCACGTTGCAGTGCCAAAGCACCGTTCCCGTCGTCACGTCATAACAACTGAGTTGATGAACGGGATGGATCTCTTTGCTGGTCGCCCGCAGGCTTTTCCCATCAATGGCGAGGTGCACGTGATCCAACTGCACCAAACTCGTCTGAAGGCGGCTGGGCTCGCTTCCGCAGCGGCTTTGCGCCTCCCAACGAATAAAGAAGGCTGAAAGGATCGCATCCAACTGCCGCGCATCAATGCGCGCCAGAATCTTGCAATAGGTCATCTGACAGGGCATGGTGGCTCGCTGCAGCCCAAATAGCTCAGCGATCTCTGGGGCGCGATGACGAATCCACTCCGTCGCTCCACTCAACGTCTTTTGCCCGGCGAATTTGGCCAGAACCACCAGAGAGAGGATCAAAGCCAGTTCGTATCGTCTCCCTTGTCGGCGTCTGGGATCAGGCAGGTTCTGCAAGGCAGCATACAACGAACAAGGCGACCACGAACTCTCCCTCACCCAGTGCGACTGGTGAAGGAGCCAATGTTGTATAGTCCATAGGAGAGTCTTCCTTGTGGGTGTGATTTTTTTGTATTCTACAAGGAACTCTCTTCAGTTTCACCTGTATTGGCTATGTAGAACATCCGTTCGTGAAAAAGCCCCCTTGGGCTTCCAATACCATCCTCTTTCTCGTCGTCAGGTGGCACTCAGCCATCGAAATAGGAGGGGAATGTTTCTCATGTATAGGAGAAAACAGGCGTGTCTGGGCAGCAGACCATCAGGGAAGGCCTGCACAGGCCCCATGAAAGGCCTGTCAAAGACCCCTTCAGGCGTGACGCTACGAGCTGGATGGACCTGGTCCACCAGCTGGACGCGCGCATACGTGGTCCCCCTTCAGGCAGCCCAGTGGTAGTCATGGTGCAGCCCACCCACAACCGGACGAGCGATCACCTTGTTCCCTGCATTCTGAGAGGAAGGAACCAATCTATGCCGTTCAGGGATCTGTTGCCCAATCCCTTGATGCGGTCGTACCCGATTGAAGTAATCGACATAGGTGTTGAGCACGCGCTGGAGCTGCTTCTCGCCGAAGATGAACAGATGGTCCAGGCATTCCTGCCGCACACTTCTCAAGAAGCGCTCGCAGATGGCGTTGGCTCGTGGTGCATGAACAGGCGTCTTGAGCAGCTTGATGTCACTGGTCGTCGCCACCCGGAGGAAACTGGATCCAAACTTGCTGTCGTGATCACAGATGAGATACTTCGGTGCTTGCCCAAACGGGGTTGCTTCCCGAAGCTGTTGCGCCACCCAGGCATCGGTCGGAGATCGTGTGACGCCCACGTGGACCACCTTGCGAGAATGCAGTTCGATCATGAAGAACGCAAAGAGGGGTTGAAAGAACAGATCGGTGACCTGGAGGAAGTCGCAGGACCAGATCTGTCCTGCGTGGTTGCGCAGAAAGGTCGCCCATGTCTGACCTCGTGGCTGGTGTGTGCGAACGTTCCTCATGTACTTCTGGATGGTACGCTTGCAAACATGGATGCTCAGTTTCAGGAGTTCACCCCGGATGCGTTCCGCACCCCAGAGTCGATTGTCCGTCGCCATTTGCCTGATCAAGGCGATAGTTTCGGCGGCGACTTTCGGCTTTTGAGAAGAGGTCTTTGATCTTCGTTTCCAATACAGGCGGAAAAGCTCCCGATGCCACCGGAGCAGGGTCTCTGGTTGAACGATTACCAGGGCCTGCTGCCAGTTTCGAACCAGCCTGGCTAGCAGGACGAGGAGCATGCGATCGGTCCTGGTGATAGGTGGCCGTTTCACCTGTCGTTTGAGGATGATGAGTTGTTGACGTAAGAGCGCATTTTCCGCGATCAGCTCCGACTTGCTTCGGCCAAGATCGGTGAGGGTGGCCAGCGGCAAGGTGGTCACGAGCGGTTTCGTCCAATGAGTCAAGCGAGAAGAGAGCGCATGCAAGCAGCCATCCTTCAGCCGCCGGAGAGAGGTCACAACACCAGCCATAACAAAAACTTCTCCATCACATGAGCATATCGTCATTCGTGCATGAGGATGCTGTTGACGACATCTGATTGTACACCGACCCTCCTGTGTTTGCAAGCAGGGGAAGGTGATCTTTCTCCGTCCCGAAGGGGCTTGTTTTTGAACGGATGATCCAAGTAGCCAATACAGGTTCTCGACCTGGTAGAGGGACGATTGGCGAACGTAGATCACCGCCAATTTCTTGCGATGCAGATCGAGAATCTTGGGATGGGGATCGGCTGAGTGGCGGATTTGAGCTAAACTCATGGCTAATCCCTCCTACTTGTTCGAGTGCCAGGAAGAACAGTCGAGACTGGAGCTGCGTTCGGCTTTTCAGGGGCAGTTGGCACCAGATCGACTGGAGGTGCTCCGGGGAAAGCCCCGGCAGAAGGGCTCGCGTAATCAGCTTGTTCATCGTCCGTGATCCTCCTTTTTCAAGACCGGCCTTTCCACATTCTACCACTCCACGATACCGGGTGAGGATCACATTACCTATGCTCGTGACCCTCGGAGGTTACGACTGCTCGCCAATAGTCGAGTGTCCGTTGTAGTGCGAACTCGAATTGCACAGCTGGTTTCCAGTTCGTGTCCGCACGCAGACGCGAGGTATTAGCCTCGAGCAATGGCACGTCTACAGGCCGCAGTCGCGCAGGGTCTTCACGCAGTTGAATGGACTTCCCAGTAAAAGTTAGAAGTAGATCCAGAATTGCTCTGATTGAACGCGCCTGACCTGAGCCAATGTTGTATGCCTCACCTGGCTGTCCCTGCTCAGCAACTGCTAGATATGCAGCCACAACATCCTCTACTGGCAGAAAGTCCCGCCGAGCCTGAAGATTACCTACGGATAACACAGGCTCGGCTTTTTCTGCTTCGATCAGAGCAATCTGCCGGGCAAAGTTGGCTACCACAAACGTAGATGTCTGACGTGGCCCGAAGTGATTAAACGGACGTGCACGCATGATCGGTAGCCCATAGGCAACAAAATACTGATAGCCGTAAAGATCTTGGACCGCTTTTGAGACTGCATACGGGTTTGCAGGTCGAAACGGGCACTCCTCGCGGATAGGATTGTCTTCAGGGCGTACCATGCCGTATTGCTCGCCGGAACCTATGAGCACGGTGCGAGGGGTTAGTTGCTCGGAACGCAAGGCTTCGAGCAGATGTATTGTCCCCCCGGCGTTGACCTTGAGTGTTCCTAATGGGTCCTTCCAAGATGCTGATACCGAGGACTGCGCAGCTAGATGGATGATCAGGTCCGGCTGTGACCGTGCCACTACTTTGCGGATGGCTTCTGGTTGCGTGATATCTGCCACCAAGAGCTTTACGTCACTCATACCGGGCCTGGCAGTGTGAAAGGTTGGGTGCCCCGATAGTCCAAACAACTCTGCTTGTGGATAGCGGATACGACATTGTTCCACCAGGTAGCCGCCTACAAAGCCTGTACATCCTGTGATAAGGATGCGCGACGGTATCGACTTTGTCATTCAGCTACCTTTCATCAGCTGGACGTGGAATCATGCTTGATAGGCTCTGAGCATAATGCGTAGATCAAACAACGCTTCACATCTAGAAGGAACTACCTTCGGTTTGGTGCCAAGCTCGAAACCTGCTGTAAGTCGTTCTCCAACATCATACTGACCAGTTCCTCAAACGTTACACGAGGACGCCAACCAAACTGCTGGCGAGCCTTGGATGCATCTCCGACCAACTGATCAACTTCAGAAGGTCGGAAGAGGTGTGGGTCGATCTCCACATAGCGTTGCCAGTCGTAGATGTCCACGTGTGCGAAGGCCGTAACGACGAAGTCACGGACGCTGTGGGTCGTGCCAGTGGCAATCACATAGTCATCTGGTTTATCTTGTTGGAGCATGAGCCACATTGCCTCAACGTAGTCCCCCGCGAAGCCCCAATCGCGTTGGGCATCGAGGTTGCCCAGTACCAGCTTATCCTGCAAGCCTCGCTTGATTCGCGCTACACTGTGAGAGATCTTGCGCGTCACAAATTCGTGACCTCGCCGAGGCGAATTATGAATCCAGCCTTGCCCGATTCCGGCATGAAATGTACCCGTTGTTGTAGCCAGATCATATAACCAACCACTGTAGTTGATAGCTTCTGCCTTGACAACTTCTTCAAGTGGTCGGCGCATGTGTTGCCCCTTTTCCCCCGGCACATTCGGTGAGTTAAGGTTGATTTGATAATAGAGTTTGCCATGTCGCTCCTCAAGACATATGATTGCTCGTTGAGTCAGCGTCGTGAGGGATAGCCAGTAGAGACCAGCAGCTAGCACTGCTGAGGAAGTCTTGAATCCCTGAAACTCGTAGGTACAGGGAGTACTTTTAAGCCCATCGCCAGCGTTAAAGCCCCGTAAGAACGCCAAACGTGCCTCGTGGGGCGCGTTGAGAATGCGCTTTGGAACGCGCTTCTCACGAGATCTTGTGTAGAGCGACTCTCGCAGGTAGCGTCCATATGCGCATGCTTCTGTGAGTCGTAGCTGTGTTACGTCTCGCCCATTCTCGAAACCGCTGCGAGTAGAGTAGCGAAATGAACTTCCTCCAGTTACTCTGCGCCAGCAAGCAGCGACATCATCCAATAATCTTGTATTTTGGTTGGTAACTTGCGTTTTGCCTTCATCGGTGATGTGACCCTCTGCCGCCAATATACCGAGCAACCATGCCTCATCTTCTGTTATACTAATCAGATTAGTTGGCTGCGGCAGGGGAATCAAGGTAAGCTGATCGCCGATTTGAATCTGGCCAGTAGGCTTCTCTACAATATCCCCTTGATGAGAAGCAAAGACCACATGGTCGCTCGTGGCGTGGAACACACTACCACGGGTCGCAATACGATGGACAGACTTATTGGGCTTTCGTTCGTAGCCATTCCATGTAGCAGTCATACAGGTAACTGCGGACCAGCCATTGGCATCCCATACCTCAAAACGGCCTTCTGATATTGGTTCGGTTGTGTAACGCGCGGCGCTTCCTGGATCTGTTCGATGAGGAACAATATCCTCTATTGGAGAAAGATCAATCAGACCATTTCGTTTGATAAAAATTGGCGTTTCTGCTGTGACACATTCATGGTTGAATAATATCCCTGAGCAGGCAAACATATTGTGGCTCTCGCGGAAGTTCACCGTAATCCAGTGCCCGTAGAGTTTAGCCACTCCATAGGGACTGCGCGGGTAGAACGGTGTATGCTCATTTTGTGGGACTGTTTGAGCCTTACCAAACATCTCAGAAGTGCTTGCCTGGTAGAAGCGGATTGGCCAATCCGCCAAGCGCACGGCCTCCAGCATTCGGACAACGCTCAGTGCCGTGTATTCACCTGTAGCAACAGGCTGCTGAAATGATGTTGCCACAAACGACATAGCTGCAAGGTTGTAAACTTCGTCCGCCTGCGATTGACGTAGTGCTTGAATCAATGAGAGTTGGTCAAGGAGATCGGCATCAATCAACTCGATGCGACCGAGTAGATGATGGATGCGTTCGTTGTTAAATGTGCTGGTGCGCCGCACCATGCCGTAGACGCGGTAACCCTTCTCTAACAAGAATTCTGCGAGGTAACTGCCATCCTGTCCTGTTATCCCAGTAATCAATGCATTGGGCATATGTCTCCATCTACCTTTCAAAGATGCTTCGTCTTTATACGTATGTAGGATAACATTGATATCCATCCGGATGAATACAGTAAATGAGGAAATTCAGGCCAGCATCTCTAACAGCCCAAGGGAATAGCTCTGTTAAAAACTCGTCATGGTGTATTAGGAGCAGAGTTCATTTCGGCTTCCTCAGAAAAGTCTGTTACACCTTTGTACAGCTTCTGATAAACAGAAAGCATCTTGCCTGCTGCCTTGGACCAGGTATAACGTTGTGCCTGCAAGTAGCCTTTCTGACGTAGTTCCTCCCGTAATTGTTCATCCCCTAGTATGCGGGTAATTGCATTCGCTATTGCATTCGTGTCATGTGGGTCAACTAGAATTGCTGCATCACCTGTGACCTCTGGCAGAGAGGATGTGTTTGAAGTGATAACAGGAGTGCCACATGCCATTGCTTCTAATGGCGGCATGCCGAAGCCCTCAAAAAACGATGGAAAGGCGAATACATCAGCCAGGCTGTACAATGTAATCAGTTCGAGATCGCTAACACGGCCCAGGAAACGCACCTTGTTCTCCAGCTTGAGTTCCGTCACAATGCGCTGCGTTTCTTCATAGAGCCAGCCTTGCCCCCCTACAAGTGCGAGCATAGCCGAGCTTTCTTTGCTTTTCTGCACCTCATAGAAGGCCTTGATGAGGCCGAGATGGTTTTTACGTGGCTCCAGAGTACCAACGCTGAGGACTAAAGGACGTTGCAGGTCGAATTTTCGCTGTGTTGCCTCTAATAGTGCTGTGTCGGTGATGCGTTGAAAGTGTGGTGCAATACCACAGGGAATGACTGTAATCTTCTCCGGTGGCGTCTTATAGTGTTCGATGAGTGCCTGTTTCGTTGCATGAGAGATGGCGGCAACAACATCGGCTGCGGCTACGGACTCTGGTACCACTTTGTTTAAATATGCGGCCAATGAAGGAACTGCTGTCTCTGGATGTTGTAGGAAAGCCAGATCATAGACGGTAACAACCTTGTGCACTCTGCCTATGAGCGGCGGAAGGCCAAAGTCCAGGCCATGATAGATGTCTGCCAGGCCCGTGATGCAATTTGCATAGAGCGGAACCCGCCAGCGGTACCAGAGAACGTTAAGGTAGCGATCAGGAATAAATACACTGCGACCCCGAACATTGCTAGCGGTAGGAAATGAATGCTCCTTTGTGGGACGTCCGCTTGTAATCAACGTGTACTTATTACTCGCATCCTGTGCAAGCAGGGCGGTCACCAGACTTCTTACGTACTGTCCAACCCCTCCTCCCTGCCTGATGCCTGCCGTATAGTCAAGTGCAATATGCATTAGAGTATCCTTACAATTCTTGATCTCTCAGAGGCCAACTCCATTGAATCGGAGCACCCGTTAAGTATAACAGGTTTAAAGGATGTGTCAATCGGTTTGGCCGCTCTGTAAGCGCCTTCAAGTCGATAAAATAACTGCACGGGAGACCAAAAGTACCCCCTTTTCTCTGCTCTATTGTCGTCAGGTAGTGAGAACCATTATACTAATGATCCGTCCGCTCCGCAGGGATAAAGGGTAAAGTCCATCTCAAGAGGAATATTAGAGGCAGATAGTATGTTCAAACTCAATAATGTAAGTGCACATGGGGACAGTACTCTTCAAAAATCAGATGAAAAGATCACTTCACCAAAGATGATAAAGCGGCACATGAGGGGATATTTGCTGGACGCCTTCGTCGTCCTGGCAATGGGTTCTCTCTTATTTTGGGGCATATCAACACAGTTTCCTAACCGATACAATGATGTTACCAGATACCAGTGCTATGCAAACGTTTTCTGGAAAGGTACGCCTGGGCTTGCTTCTCTCCCTGCTGATCAATGTGCGTTTCTTTCTGCCAGTTCATCTACTTCTCTCATTCAAAAAATGAAGGCCCGAGGCTTTCCAGCCAGTATTGTTCGCCTGGTCGAAGCTCAGTCTACAATACAACCATTCCATGCGCTACCTCCTGAGTATCCGCTCCTCACCATTCTACCAGGCACTCTTGGACTGCTTGCACCAGAGCAATGGTATCAGGTCGCCTTCGCGTTGTGGATGGCGCTAATATCGGGAGCAATCTATTTTGTTCTCAAACGATATCGGTCTACAAGTGCAGCAATTGCGTTTGCCATCTACTTAGTTATTGGAAATTGGGCAACCGCTGAGGGCAGATTTGATTTAATTCCTTCAGGCTTGACATTGGGAGCAGTAATCTTGGCCGGGCAAGTAAAATGGAAATGGGCCTTTTCACTGCTGGCCTTAGCAACTTTATTCAAGTTTTATCCAGTCGTACTGCTTCTGCCATTTCTGATAGCTCAACAAATGCAGTCCAATCGCAAATGGAACTCATGGCATCGCTGGGGTGCTTTAGGAGTATTTCTTGCGATTTGTTCAGGAGTGACGCTGGTGTCGCTGTTACTCAATGTTGCGAACACACTGAGTCCCTTAAGCTATTTTGTGAATCGGCCCACGGAAATAGAATCTCTGCAAGCATCACTTCTTTGGCTTGGACATTTTGTTGGGTACCCAACTAAGGAGGTATTCACCTACCAGTCTCTTAATATGCTTAGTCCATTATCCTCGAAGGTTTCTTTATTGGGTACTCTATGTTTAGGAGCAGGGTTATTGTATACCTCCTGGTTGCAATGGCGTGGCAAGTTGGATATTTATTGGGCCAGCCTTTTAACGCTTCTCATTGTGGTGATTACAGGCAAAGTGTTTAGCCCGCAATATTTGATGTGGGTTACGCCATTGGTAGCTTATATAGGGAAGAGTAACTGGAAATGGTTAGTTAGTTGGGGAGGTGTTGGAGCATTAACGACATTTATTTTTCCCTATATGTTTGATCATTTTGTGATCGACAAATATTACCCGGTTATCGGTGTGCGTAATGGACTGATTGTGATCATTGTTTTGGCTTTACTCTATCATGTTGCTCGTACCCCTCGCGCTAACGGTCTCCAGTATGCTGCCGTTTCAGCAGAGGCAGGCAACAGTAGCAAGAACAAAGGGTGAATAGCATACCCTTCCCTTACTGAGATTCCTTCCTGTGCTGGCTTGTGCTGGCTACTTGTGGCATCCGACGGCCCGAATTGGCCTGTGAGAACACCTCATGCTGTCTCTTGCCCCTTGCCTATTCCCGAGAGGAAGAGTACAATCTCAAGCATGCATCTGCTCATCTTTACAAAGGGGGAATGGACACTGTGCAGAGGATTCTCACCTTCATCACGAGGTTGACACGTTTTTGTCTTCAGTCGCTCCACCACCGTTACGTCACCTGGACCACACCCGGCCCCACCTCGCTGCTGCTGGGGACACTGACCGACCTTTCCAGGAGCAAATCTGAGCTTGTGGCAGAAAACGCCCTCTTACGTCAGCAACTCATCATCCTGCGGCGACATGCGAAACGGCCTGCCTGTACCAGGACGGACCGCATGCTCCTGGTGCTTCTGGCCAGGATGGTACGCACCTGGAAGCAAGCGCTGTTCATTGTCCAGCCTGAGACGAGGCTCGCGGTGGCATCGTCAGGGCTTTAAGCTCTTGTGGAAGTACAAGTCCAAGGCAGCTTCTCCCACACCAAGGATATCCGCAGAGACCGTCGCCTTGATCAATGAAATGGCAAGGGACAACCGACTGTGGGGAGCAGAACGGATTCGTGGTGAACTCCTCAAACTGGGCATCCGCGTCTGCAAGCGGACCATTCAGAAGTACATGAGAGCCGTGCGCACCAGCAGGCCACGAGGACAGACCTGGAAGACCTTCCTGCACACTCATGCCCAGCAGATCTGGGCGTGCGACTTCCTGGCTGTCACCGACCTTTTCTTCCGTTCGCTGTTCGCCTTCTTCATCATCGAACTGCAGTCACGCAAAGTAATCCACGTGGGCGTCACACGATCTCCTACCGACGCTTGGGTTGCCCAACAACTACGGGAGGCGACAGCTTATGGACAAGGGCCGAAGTATCTCATCCGTGATCGTGATGACAAGTTTGGATCCAGTTTCGCGCGCGTAGCCGCAACCAGCGGCATCAAGATACTGAAAACGCCCTACCACGCACCACGGGCCAATGCCATCTGTGAACGCTTTCTGGGCAGCGTGCGTCGCGAGTGCCTCGATCACTTGCTCATCCTGCAGGAGAAGCAGCTGCATCGTATCCTGCGTGCCTATATCCAGTACTTCAATCAGGCCAGACCGCATCAAGGAATCAGACAACAGATCCCAGAACGATATGGGGAGCCTGTTCCTCTGGATCACCAGAGAGGCCAGATCCTCTCCTTGCCAATCCTGGGTGGATTGCATCACGATTACCGCAGAAGCGCTTGACCTCTGAGGGGTGTACGAACAAGCGGAGGGTTCTAGGTGGTGGCGTGTGCCTCATCTGGGAAGTCGCAAACCGTCAGTCCCGTTCCCCGTGTTTCTCAGATGATGACGACAAGTAGAGCGCCTGTGTCGTTCCTTGAAAGAACGCTTCCCGCTTCGAAGCGAAAGCCTTTTCATAACTTCGCTTTCCTCGCTGAAGAAGCAGCGAAGCAGGAGGGTCCTGAAGAGCTCAAATGCTCTCTTTTCGGTAGATGACTCCTGGAGCCAGTACGAGAGGGTTGTTCCTTCGTGATGTTCTTGGCACTTATCCCGATTTTTTGAATGGATGTCACAAGTAGCCAGCACAGGACCTGGAAAAGCGACGAGTCGTGCAGTTGTTAGCAGACCGTTCGGTGGAAACGAGTAAAGCCTGGTTGCGCAAGCATCCCGAAATTGATCTGGTCTCACGCGATCGCGGCAAACTCTTCCGTGAAGCTGCCACCGAGGGCGCTCCCCAGGCCAAACAGGTGGTCGATCGTTATCACTTACAGAAGAACTTTGCCGAAGCTTTGGAGAAGTGCTTTCGCAAGCAGGAGCGTGTGCTCAAAAAGGCGACCGGAGGCAGCACAGGAAAGGCACATCCTGCAGAGAGGGTAGCGGTGCCGGAAAAAGTCTCACAAGAGCGCCGTGCTCGTCATCGCCAACGAGTGAGTCTTCATAAGCGGATCTGGAAACTGTATCGAGAAGGATATCACAAAGAGCAGATTGCGGAGGCTCGTCGGAGTCAGTTCGCGCAGTGTCTATCGTGCCCTCGAACAAGAAACGCCTCCACCTCCGCGACGACGATCTCGCTCTTCTTCCATCGTTGATCCTTACCTTTCCTACTTGGCTGCGCGATGGAACCAAGGGTGCCATAACGTAGCCAGGTTGTACGAGGAAATTGTCGCGGCATCGGATTCACGGGTACGCGGCGTACACTTGAGATGCGGTTGCGCCCCTTTCGTCCCAAAGGAGCGCGCCCTGTCTCGAAACAGACCATCATCTGGGACAGGCCTCCTTCGCCCAGAGATGTTGCACTCATGATGGTGAGACCCACACAAAGCCGCACGAGAGAGCAAACGACCTATCTGGAGCAACTTATCCAAAGTGACGCGACCATCGCTGTGGTGTTCACACTTGCGCAGGATTTTGGTCGGAGGCTCGCGAAAGCACGAGGGGCAGGTGCGCTTGGAGCAATGGAAAGCCGCTGTCCGGGCCAGTGGGATTGCCGAACTGATCGCTTTTGTTGATGGGTTGGCTGACGATGCGGAGGCTGTTGCCAATGGATGCAGCATGACCTGGAGCAATGGAATGGTTGAGGGTTTCGTGAATAAAGTGAAGTGGATCAAACGCAGTTCCTACGGACAGGCGGGATTTCCGCTGCTGCAACGCCGCGTGAGGCTCGCATCCGGCTGCTCGGGAACGGGTAAGCAAAGATCAGAGACGACGCTCTTCCCGGAAGTCTGCATCTCCTCCCTTGCATGAGACAAGCTGCACTTGGTCTACCCCCATGACCACTGCAGCAGCGTAGTCTGTGCCTAACGAATGGGTGCCTCATTTGTTCCCTCTAGCGCTGATGCGCTCCAATGAAGACGTGAAGGAGGCAGGTATGCCGAAAAGGAGCCCATCGCAACACGTCCCAAAAGACATGCAGGCGCGTTTCGATGAGATCACCCAGCTCACAGATGCTTTCTGTTAGACCTACTTGAATGACGAGTATGTGCAACTCTGCCGTGAGCTGACGGCGACCCTGTGTCGGAAACGCCCTTCGCCACTGGCGCGAGGCAAGGCCAGCACCTGGGCGTGTGGGATCCTTCACGCGCTGGGTATGGTCAACTTTCTCTTTGATTCCTCGCAGACGCCTCACATTGCGGCCAGCCAGATCTGGGAGTATTTCGATCTGAGTTATTCTACCATGCAGGCCAAATCCCAGCAGATCCGCGATCTGTTGGGCATGTATCCGATGGACCCGGATTGGTCGATTCCATCGATGATTGACAAGAATCCCCTGGTCTGGATGCTAGAGGTCAACGGTCTGATCATCGATGTGCGCCACGCACCACGTGAGCTCCAGGAAGCTGCCTTCCGCAAAGGATTGATCCCCTATATCCCCGATGCATGATCACTCGCTCTCCAAAGCAAGCAGGCACACTGAATGTGTCCTGCGGATTCAACTTGAAGTTTGCCGTTTGGCCAACATGAGTGTTGCCGCGAGCTTAGCTAGTCAAAATGCCTTGGGAGTGGCTTGTAAAGGCATCTGAGAAGCAAAACGCCTTTCACTTTTCTTAGCCGCTCTTGGAATGAGTTGAATCTCACAGATCGTTCTGTAGAGCCAGATAGCCTCCTTTTGCCAGCGCGGCAACACTCACGTTGGCCAAACGGCAAGACTTTGGCTGAATCCGTACTTCCTGTCCATGTGGTTACGCTATTGAAGTCTTCTGAACTGGCGAGAGGCGTGCAGTCCCCCCACAAAGATGAGAACCCCAGCCCCGATATGAAGCAGGTTGGTCGCGTTCAGTTCGCCTGTGGGCAGATGGACGACGACCCCTTGCAGCAGCGTACTGCTCAAATACCCGCTGAGGAACGTGGCGAGCAATGAACTCAGGGTCGTGACGGTTTCCAGGGTGGAGAAGACGCGGCCCACCATCTGCTCTGGCGTGGCAAAGAGGACCAGGGGTCCAACCAGCACCTCGGCCTGCTGAGTGGCGATGCCAATAAGCGTGAAACCCACCAGGTCGATGATCGCCTGATTCGGTACGGTTGAGACGATGACCATCACCCCAGCAAAGAGGAAGGCGCGAGCATAGACGCTGGTCGCTCCGACTTTGGCCACCGCACGATCAACGAGCAAGGTCCCCAAGATGCCCCCAATGGCTGGCACAGCGCTGAAGAGGCCAAACAGGCTCATGGGCACATGGATATTCTGGGTGATGTAGAAGAGGGCCAGGACGCTCACAATGCCCCATCCAAAGGAAAACAGGCTCTCGGTAAGCAGAAGAGTGCGGAGCTGGAGCTGGCCCCCGATGAATCGCAACCCCTCGCGCAGTTCAGTCAAGACGCGCCGCAGTGATGTGGGTTGGGCTGACGCGCGCCTTTCTGCCGCAGATACGCGCATGCGCCCGACCAACACCCAGGAACAGGCAAACGAGGCCGCATTCAAGGCAATCGCCCACCCGGCTCCCAGGGAGACGTAGCAGATGCCGGCACAGGCAGACCCGATGGCCCAGCTGAACACGCCGGCCCCGACGGTCAGCGCCGAAGCGCGGGTAAGCTGCTCCTGCGGGACCACCTCTTTGAGGATCGCCTTGGTCGCCGGAGTGAAGAACTGACTCAGACCACTGACGGCTGCCACAACGAGATACATGATGGTGAGCTTGACAGCGAGTGGCAGCGGGAGCGGTCCACTGATCGGCAAAAGGGAGCACACCAACACGGCCCGGAGCGCATCCATGATGCGCATCGTCCGTTGTTTGGGCCAGCGGTCCACAAACACGCCAGCGAATGGGCCGATCAGGAGGGCCGGGAGCGCGGCGGCCAGCACCACGCCGCTGACAGCAAGGGGGGCCGCGCTCTGGTTCTGCAGCAGCGTACCGACCCATAAGATGAGCATCATCGTGAACAGTATATCGCCAATCAGCGAGATCGTACCACCAAGCCACAACAAGGTGTAGTTGCGATTGATGAGCAGTGCGAGCTTTGGCCAGGAGGCCAGGCGTTTGGAAGAGCGAGGAGGCATAAAGATCCTTTCGTACGCGCAAAGCGTTGAGATGCGAGAAGGGTTCAAGCGTGTCTCAAGAGGGGGCGCGGTGCGAAAAAGAGGGGGATAGGTCCCAACAGGGGAAACAATGGGGAGAGCTTGCCTCTCCGCTCACTCCTCGATTCGCGCCGCATGCGGCGCGAACACACCGGTAGAGTGAGCAAGGACGCGTATGAGGCAGGTCAGGGAGAGGTGAAGTGGTTTCATCATGGCTGCATCACGATCCTTGTTGTTAGCTGTTTGAAAAGATGCTTGGAGCTTAGCACAGAATGTTACCATCTGTCAAATGTCATTCCACATAGGCACTGGCCCGTCTTGATCTAGCCATGCACGCTCAATATAATCTCGGCGCGACGCTACATGCCTTGTTCTGGATCTTTCTCCCCGACTGGATAGCGCTTTGGTTTTGGTTCCCCGACACATCTGGTCCGTTTGGGTTTTGCTGGTGGTGCGCCTGCGGCAGCATCGGTCGAAGCCTGTGGTGCAGAGCCTGTGGATTCGGGTGAAGTCTTGACCTCCATATTAACGGTTGCTCCGGCCTCGTCGGCGGTTTTCTTTTTTCGGCCCCGTTTTGGCGGGATGACGGGAGGCGTTACACCTTCCTCGGCCTGGACCATGCTTCCCGGTTCTGCGGTGTCTGCGGCTTTCGCCTCGACCTTTTTGCGTGCGCGGGTCTTCTTGGCTGGTGGCGGTGGGGGGCCTCCACATTGGTCACGGGCGAAACATCCACTGGCGAGACTTCAGCTACTGGTGTAGGCTCTGTGACTGCCGCCTGCTCCGGGGGTGTCTCACGTGGGGGAGCGGGGGAACAGGAGCGATCAGTTCGCCCCCTTGGAGCAGTCGCCACACATGTTCTCGGTTGACTTCAGTGTGGTTCAATCGCTGCTCTCCTTCATAAGCGTCCAGGGCCATTTGCCGGTAGACCTCCACCGGAGGCGCATAGTCCTGGACACAATCCAGGGAAAGCCTGCTTGCGCCGTCATCGAGGGCCGCCGAAACCGCGCGCAGCAGCCAGTCCTTCAAAATCCCGATACAGCCAACACTGCACTCGTAGAAATACAGCCAGTGATCCGTGACCCAGTGCTCCGCCGAACATGCAAGTGGCACACGCCGCAAGAGTTCGAGCAAGGCGGCCTGGAACGCAACGCAATCCACTTCTCGTTCCAGCTGGTAGCGGGGAAAATGGACCGGCAGGCAGCGCCGCCCAATTTGCCCGTTGAGTTTGCCAAAATTGAACAAATCGTAGGTTCCGACCAGGACGTACAAGCAGGGTCTTCGGCCAAATGCATCCTGCCCATCTAGACTAGGACACATGACTCTGCTAGAATGGAACCGAACCAACTTCCTCCTTTCGCCTCTGGGTGGAGGAGAAGAAGACAGGCGAAAAGGAACACGGAGTCGGATGCAGGAGAAGCGAGTACAGAAGAATCCTTACCCAGGGAGAAACAGGCATGACTAATGAGGGAATCGTTGTCGAGTACGATCCGAGATGGCCCAGACTCTTCGAGGAGGAACCGGATTGCAGTCACTTCCCGTGGCTCGAGCAACCGGCTGCGTTTCGGTCGGTCGTGGAAGAGCTTCTGTCGTGACGAAGGACGCGGAGCAACTCGCGGCGCTCGCGAGCGTGATTGAGGCGCTGACCGACCGCGGCATCGATTACTGGCTCTTTGGCGGCTGGGCCGTCGACTTCTACGCAGGCAAGGTCACGCGCCCGCACGACGACGTCGACCTCGCCGTTTGGCTCGCGGATCACGACCATGTCGCAGAACTGCTCGCAAGCGGCGGCTGGAAGCACGCGCCGCATCCGGAGGAGGACGGCGGCACCGGTTACGAGCGTGGCGCCGTGCGGCTCGAGCTCACGTTCCTGCTGCGGGGCGACGACGGAGCAGTCCTCATTCCGTTGCGCGCCGGTCGCGTGCCGTTCTCGAAGGAGCCCTTCGGCGACGATGTTGCGGAGCTCGGCGGCGTGCGGGCCCGTGTGATCCCGCTCGACGTCCTGCGATCCGGGAAGTCACATCCCCGCGACGACGCAAGCGACGCCGCGAAGGATCGTGCAGACTCGGAGACGCTGTCGCGAGTACGTTAAGCCGCCGCGAAGCGTTTTGCCGCGCGTGCGCGAGGACGCTCGGTTCTGGAAAAGGCTGAGATGGACACAGCGAGTGAACGCGACACCGCTCATTGAGCCGAGGACGCGTGAAGCAAGCAGAGAATGAAGCAAGGAAAAGCATTGTGGAGGATGAACCACGACAGCGAGCCAAAAAGCAGATGATGGTGCTCATGCAAGCAGGCCAGCCTTGGCAGGAAGCTGCCCAGATTGCAGGAGTGCAAACCAGTCGATCTACTGCCTACCGGTGGCTCCAACAGTTCCGCACACAAGGCGAAGCGGCCTTGCACGATGGGAGGCACGGGCACATCGCCAAGATGCGCAAGCCCATCCAGGAATGGCTTGAAGCCAGGTGTCGCCAGGAGCCAAGCCTGCCAAGCTCCTCTCTTCAGAAAGAGCTGAACACCCACTTCGCGGTGCTGGTGACACTCCGCATGGACTAGAAGTCCAGCAGCTTCTGACACTGTGCCGTAGTCGGGTTCATGAGACAGGTGGCGTGGCCACTACTCAAAGTGAACCCGTAGTTGGGACGCAATATCTGGGAGAGGC
>Ga0209647_1000937_pt1 | contig 26143 bp, 22 predicted proteins | sample GraSoi_2013_60cm_FD_185827 | JGI IMG/M metagenome (GOLD analysis project Ga0209647, IMG submission 185827) | Grasslands soil microbial communities from the Angelo Coastal Reserve, California, USA - Sample 9_17_2013_60cm (SPAdes) (version 2) | ecosystem: Environmental > Terrestrial > Soil >... | reverse complement strand
GCTCATTTGATGCGACCCCACGGCGATGTGGATTCTTGTGGTCACGATACCAGCGGAGCGTCGATGAGCAGTCCCGCAGAAATTTCGATGTGCACCCAGCAGGACTACAACCAGATTCTCGATGAGCTGCAGGAATTCTGGGGCGCGCGGGACACCCGCCACCTGCATCATCCATTCCTCGTTCACGAGTTTGGAAACTCGGCATTCGTCATTCGCAACGGAGTCCAGGTCGTCGCTTATTTGTTTGGCTTTCTCTCGCAAACCGAACCGGTCGGATATGTGCATACGGTCGCTGTGCGGACGTCCGCCCGTCGGCAAGGCCTCGCGAGAGCTTTTCGGCCACTTCGTGGAGTTCGCTCGGCGGCATGGTTGCAGGCACGTCAAGGCGATAACCACGCCGGCAAATCTGGGATCCATCGCATTTCACAAGAGCCTCGGCATGGGGCTCCTCGGCGACGCCAATATCGATGGAATTCCGGTGCTTCCCGACTATGCCGGCCGCGGCGCGCCACGCGTGGTTTTTTGGAAATCGATCTAGACGGACATCGTCACCAGCATCGGCGGATCGACTCCAGGTTGCTTGGGGCCTCGATCGCGCCGGATCCGATCCGGGCCGGTGCCCGCCTACGGGCGAAATACCTCCGACCGCCGCCCGTCACCTCGGGGCGGAAAACCCGGTGACGACGCAGGTTTTCGGCCTCACACGGGTGGGCTTGAGCCCTCATTAACCTTGGTTAACGCGGTGCGACGCCAAGCCTCGTCCCTATCGCCTTTGAACCAATCGACCCCCCAAAGCGACAAATAAGTCGACAGCCACCGCCGGCGAGGGAACCGGCACTGTGGGGGTGGTCGATCGGTAAACGGGGAGGGGGGGCACTCATGCACATACAAGCTGGGCTCTAACGACGAGCTCGCCGACGGCGGTTCGGGCCGTCGCAGTGCTGATTCCACGACTTTGCAGCGTCCGGCTCACCCGGCATCGCGCGCGTGCGCGGCGGGGAGCCCTCCACAACACTCTTGGGAGAATCTCTCATGCATGGCTTCCGTTATGATCGTATCCTGGCAGGCACGGCCCTGGCCCTGATCCTTGCCATCCCGATGGTCGGCCTAGCGCAGGGTCCCAACAAAATGGCACCCGCGCCCACGACCGCTTCGCCTCCGGCAGCTTCGCCTGTCGAGGAGGCCGCAACCCCTGCGCCCGCGCCTGTCGCAGCTTCACCGGCCGAGCAGGTTTCAACCCCAACGCTTGCCGCCGATCCTGCCGCTGTGACGGAGCAGGCCGTCGCTGTGACGGAGCAGGCCGCCCCAGTCGATCCTCTGGCCTCGCTCGATCCCGCGGACCGCGTGATTGCGGAAAAGATTCGCGATCTTCTCGCCGCGACATCGGACAAGATTTTTGCCAGCAAGAAAGAGCGCGCGGCAGCCGAGGCGTTCTACCAGAACCGCAACTTCCTGCCGCTGTGGCTCGACAAGGGCATCGAGAACGCGCGCGCCACGTCCGCCGTCGCTCGCTTGAAGCACGCCGATGCCGACGGGCTCGAGGTCAGCGATTATAAGACGCCGAATTTCGCCGGCCTCGGATCCGATGCGCTGGCCGAAGCCGAGCTCAAGCTCACGCAGAGCGTGCTCACCTATGCCCGGCACGTGCAGGCCGGACGGTTCCCTTACACCCGCGTCAGCCGCAACATCGAGCTTCCGCAAGCGGTGCCCGAGCCGGCTGACATTCTCAGCACGATCGCCGCCGCCGCGGACGCGAGCACAGCGCTCGACGCGTTCAGCCCGCAGCACGCGGAGTATCAAAAGCTCAAGGCGATGCTGGCGGAGGTCCGCGCCAACTCAGGCAGCAAGAAAGGCGAAGCTCCGCGGCAGGTCGAGACCATCATCGTCAACATGGAGCGCTGGCGCTGGTATCCGCGTGACCTCGGCAAGGCCCATGTGGTCGTCAATCAGCCGGACTTCACGCTCCGGGTGATGCATGAGGGTGCTCAAGTGTGGACCACCCGAATTGTCATCGGCAAGCCCAGCATGCCGACGCCGCTGCTGAGCGAGACGATGAAATTCATCACGGTCAATCCCACGTGGCACGTGCCGCCGTCGATCGTGCATAACGAATATCTGCCGGCGCTGGCGCAGGACCCGACCGTGCTCGCTCGCATGGGGCTGCGCGTGAGTTACAGCGGCGGTGGCGTCTCGATCAGCCAGCCGCCCGGCCCGGGAAATGCGCTGGGGCGGATTCGGTTCAACTTCCCCAACCGCTTCCTCGTCTATCAGCACGACACCCCGGACAAGTATTATTTCGCCCATGAGGTCCGCGCCTATAGCCATGGCTGCATGCGCGTGCAGGATCCGGCCAAATACGCCGAAGTCCTCCTCAACATCGTCCGTCCGCAGGAGCACTGGACGGCGGCGCGGATCACGCACATGTTCGGCAGCGGCGAGCAGAACCTTCAGCTGCAGCCGACGCCGATCTGGGTCCACCTCACCTATCAAACCGCCTTCGTCGACAACGCCGGCAAGCTGCAGACCCGCCGCGACATTTACAATCTCGATAGCCGCACCCTTGCGGCGATCAGGAGCGCGCGCGGCGTGATCGAGCCCACGCCCGAGCGCAGGCGGGACGACCTGGTGGCGTCCGGATCGACCCCGCGCCGGTCCGCTCCGGCCGTGCGCAACGGCACCATGTCCCAATCGATGGTCTCCCCCACGCCGGGCTACGCCAGACCGTTTTCGTCCTTCTTCTATCGCTGATCGTCTTGCAGCGGCGCTAGTCTCGGGTCCCCTCGCGATAAAAAGCGAGGGGACCCGATCGTTGTTGTGACCGAAAAGCTACATCGCCCGGTTTTTCGAAGATTGCGTCAGACGCTCCACAATTGCCGCTAATTTTTCCCACACAAGCACCCGCGGGCACAGGAGACGGCATAACGATCATTGAAGGGGTGGTGCGATGCGCGACATTTTCGAGAGCGAAATCCCCGACACGGCGCCCTACAAGGAATGGCTCGGTATCGTGGGCTCCATGCTGGTGGCAGTCCTCATTTGCGCAGTCCTGTTCGCGGGCGGCGTTCTGACCTGAAGCTGCCCCTCGCTCGCGATCTCGATTAGGATCGGGCGACGACGCATTGAGAGGAGAACCAGACTTCCAATTTGGAAGTCCGGGTTCGAATCTCCTTCCAAGCGCGCACCGCGCACCGGCACGATCTCAACGTGCGCGGCTGAAGTGTTCCTTCATCGGCTCGAAATAGCTGCGCTGCCATCCGCCGTCGCGGTAGCTGACTATCGGATTTCCGCGGCTGGGGCGGACGTCGTGCTCAGCCGCCTCCACGCAGCCGCGCCAAGCCCTCTTCGAGGAGCCGCGGCGCGGGCGCGGGAAGCGCGAGCTTGCGCGCCTCATCGCGTCCCAGCGGCGACATCTTGTTCCAGGTCTTGGCGAGGATTCCGGCAAGCTTCTCCTCATCGGTTTTTGCGAGGAAATCGCCGAGGTAGTGCTCGAGGAACACGACGCACGCGACATCCTCGATCATTTGTGCATCTGGGTCCGATTTCAGCCGCTCCTTGCGGACGAGCGCGCCGACCCGTTCGACGTCGCCGGCGTCGTAGCCGGCGGCCATCATGATGTCGCCGATCCGCCGGGCGTGAAAGCCCTGCAGATCCTTGCGCCACTTGAGATAACCCACGCGTCCCGCCGGATAGCTCGCGCGCAGCGAGGTCCAACGCTCGATATGCTGTCCGCGTGCGGCGATGCGCAGGTGCTCGGACGCATGCGGCGCCAGGCGCGCGAGCGTCTCGCTCATGCGCCGTCCATAAGCGAGCTCGGCCGGCTGAGGCCGGCCGTCGACCTTGATCGTGTTGGGATCGAGCGCGTTGGCGGCATCGATCGCCGCAAAGACTCCAGTCAGCCGCTTGCCGTCCTCGCGCATGCCTCTCTACACTCGGTTGGCGACGTCGCCGCTCGGCAGCGCCGGACCATAACGCTCGCCGCGGCCGTCGTCATTGTTTCGTGGGCCGCGCGCCGACCCCATTTTTTCCGACCGCGCGGATGGTAGGATAGTCGATGAGGCGGGCCGGTTGTTGATATAGAGTTCTGCGACAGGAGCATCGCCGCAGCGAAGGGAGTACTGGATGTCATCCTCGAGCGATTGGGAGATGCCGCATGCCGTCCAGCCCAAGCCGGAGAATTACGCCTTTGATCTCGAAGGAGCGTTGACCTCGCTGGTGGGGCTGCGGGCCATCATTCCCGCCGATGCCTTCACCGCAGAGACGCTAGGCACCGAGCGGACCGGCAACGGAGTTCTCATCCGCGAGGGCGTGGTGCTCACCATCGGTTATCTCGTCACCGAGGCGGAAACGATCTGGCTGCATCTTGCGGATGGCCGCGCGGTTCCCGGTCACGTCTTGGCCTACGATCAGGAGACCGGCTTCGGGCTGGTCCAAGCGTTGGCGCGGCTCGACCTGCCGGCGCTACCGATCGGCCAATCGAAGGCGGCCAAAGTCGGCGACGCCGTCGTGGTCGCCGGCGCAGGCGGCCGCAAGCATTCGGTGGTGGCGCGCATCGCCGCCAAGCAGGAATTCGCCGGCAATTGGGAATATGTGCTCGATGAAGCGATCTTCACTGCGCCAGCACATCCGTTTTGGGGCGGCACGGCGATGATCGGACGCGCGGGTGAACTTTTGGGCATCGGCTCGCTGCAGGTGCAGCAGGTGCGCGAAAGCGGCACGCCCGAGCCGCTCAACATGATCGTGCCGATCGACATTCTCAAACCCATCCTCGAAGATCTCCTCACCCTCGGCCGGCCGAACCATCCGCCGCGTCCTTGGCTCGGCCTCAACGCCACCGAGGTCGACGACAAGGTCGTCGTCGCGCGGGTCTCCAGCGGCGGTCCGGCCCGGCGCGCCAATCTGCGCACCGGCGATGTCGTGCTGGCGGTCGCCGGCCAAGAGGTCAACGATCTTGCCGGCTTCTTTCGCAAGGTATGGTCGTTGGGCAAGGCCGGGGTAGAGGTGCCGCTGACCGTCTATCGCGACGGCCGCACCTTCGAGGTGCGCGTGACCTCAGGCGACCGCAATCGCTTCCTCAAGGGCCCGAGTTTGCATTGACATCGATGATCGCGACGCGGTCGCGATGCCGACACAGGGTCGGGTCTTGCGGCCGATTTGAGTCCGAAGCGCGCCGCCTCCTGCCGAGCAATCTCGATCCGTCACTCGCTGTTAGAGAAATTCTTCCGGACAGGCATCGACGATGGCCCAGAGCTCGGGGCCAATACCGCGCCATTATTCGACAGCAGCTTGAATTTTCGCCGTGTCAGCGCGCGCGGCTTTCGCCGCGCGCGGCGTTGAGGGAATGTTACGCCTTCGGCTGCGGCACGATGCGGATATAGGGCTTGGGCGCCTTCCAACCTTGCGGATATTGCTTCTTGGCGTCGTCGTCGCTGACCGAACCTGCGATGATCACGTCCTCGCCGAGCTTCCAATTCACCGGCGTCGACACCTTGTGCTTGGCTGTGAGTTGCAGCGAGTCGATCACGCGCAACACCTCGTCGAAATTTCGGCCGGTGGTCATCGGATAGACCAGAATGAGCTTGACCTTCTTGTCCGGGCCGATGACGAAGACGTTGCGTACGGTCTGGTTGTCGGCGGGCGTGCGCTTCTCCGGGTCGCCGGACACGGCGGCGGGAAGCATGCCGTAGAGCTTCGACACCTTGAAGTCACCGTCGGCGATCATCGGGTAATTGGGGGCGAAACCCTGCGTCTCCTTGATGTCGCTGGCCCACCTGTGATGGCTGGCGAGTGGATCGACGGACAGTCCGATGATCTTGACGCCGCGCTTGTCGAATTCCGGTTTGATCTTGGCCATGTAGCCGAGTTCGGTGGTGCATACCGGCGTGAAGTCCTTGGGATGCGAGAACAGCACCACCCATTTGTCGCCGATCCAATCGTGGAAGCGGATCTTGCCTTCGGTGGTCTCCGCTTCGAAATCCGGCGCAGTGTCGTTGATGGCCAGAGTCATGACTTACCTCCGTCGCGTGGGCGTCATTGGGCGGGTAATATAGTGAGTTGCAACGTCAGCGCCAGTATTCGCCGCGATAGTCGCCGACTATGAACGCTTCGTTTCCTTCGCGTCCCCGCGCGCAGGCATAATTACTTCGTGGCCGTGTGCGGAGAGAAAGAATAAATTGCGCGGCCGGCGCGCAGGGGAGAATTTTGCGGCTGCATCTTGCGGCAACGGAGCGACGCTTTGCCGCGTCGGCGGTCGGCGAAGCGGCGCCAGCGCCGCGACGATCTCGGCCCCACGGACGCGTACCGCGGCGGTAACTTGATTGCATTGCCAGCGTCGCTTTCGGCGCGTCGACGGTGAAGCCAGCAGAGACTGGTCTGCTCGGCCGGGTGCAGCCCTTGCGCCGCGAGCGCGCCGGCGATCTCGGGCCGGCGCCACGTCGTCCGCGTGACGCGCCGGAGGTGGCGCAACGACGGCCTGACGGCCGGGAGGCATGCCGGCTTCCCGGCGCGGGTCGCCCGACCGCGCCGAGTTCTCGCCGCCAGCGGTAACGCTCCAGGCCGCCCTCGCGTCCGTCGGCCGAAGTCACGACGTTCTTTTTGGGATCATGGCGGGTCGCCGTCGCTCGTGGATGCCGCGCTGGCGCCGATCACAAATTTCTGATCGTGCCGCAGTGCACACTGTCCGCCGGTATCGGCTTATGTGACATCTGCGCCGAAAGCGAACAACTGCGGGCGATTCCGCTGGTTTTCACAGCGCTGCCGCAACTTCGCCACATCGCGGCCGTCAACGCCGTCGGCTCGCTTGCCATGACGAGTCGAACCGGAACGGCGCCTTCTACGACTAATACTTGAGAGCGGAGGGAACACTTCAGCCTCGACGGCGTTCTGAGGTCGTCCCCTCGCCGAGTGATCCGGAAGGTCCCTGTTAAGGGACGGGAGAGCGTCAATGAACACGGGCTCCGAGTTATCGGCTGGCGCGCGTTTATACGCATTGCTTGCGGCGATCAGGCGGTCGCCCATCGTGCTGCGGCTGACCGAGCGGATGCTGCTCGCCCGCGAGTGGGCGAGCGTGCGCAAGTCGCCCGACGTCGATGCCTATGTCCTCGCCTGGATTGCCAGCCATGTCCGCGGCGCCCGGCGCCCGCCGCGCACGTTCATGTGAAGCTCGTAGCTTGGTTGAAGAGCACGGGCGCCGCGTGGCGCCCGTGAGTCATCTTGCTTGACCTGCACGTTCGGCCCGGTCACGCCTAGAGCGGTTCGGATTTGGTTGCCCGACCGTCCATGGACCTCGACGAGTTAATTTCCCGCCTTGGCGTCGCGCTCGGCATCGGCCTCTTGATCGGGCTCGAACGCGGCTGGCGCCGGCGCGGAGCTACAGCGGGCAGCCGCGCGGCGGGAATCCGGACCTTCGCGCTCTCGGGTTTGCTCGGCGGCGTGATCGCCGCGCTGGCGCTGGCTTTGCCGAAACAAGAGGTAGGCGGCGCCGCGACCCTCGCCATTGTCCTCGGCGTGGCGTTCGCCGCCTACAGCGCCGTCATCGCCCTCTTCACTCGCGCCGAGAACCAGGCCGCCGGACATTTCTCCGCGACGACGGCAATCGCCGGCATGCTGACCTTTGCGCTCGGCGCTTATGCGCTGCTCGGCGACATGCGCGTTGCCGCCGGCGCGGCGGTGGCGGCGACGGCTTTGCTCGCCGCGCGCGAAGAGCTGCACGGCTGGGTCGAAAAGATCACATGGCCCGAATTGCGCTCGGCGGTGGTGTTGCTGGCGATGACGTTCATCGGCCTGCCGATCTTGCCCGACGCGCCGCTGGGACCGTTTGGTGGTGTCAATCCGCGCGAGGTGTGGCTCATTGCCATCGTCCTCGCCAGCGTCTCCTTCCTCGGCTATGTGGCGGTGAAATATCTTGGTGCGCGGCGCGGATTGCTGCTGGCGGCCGCGGCCGGCGGCGTTGCGTCGTCAACCGCGGTCACCATCGCCAATGCGCGCCGCGCTGCCTCCCGCGAAGGCCCACCGCGGCTGCTGGCGGCCGGCGTCGCGGTGGCATCGGCGGTCATGTTCCTGCGCGTCGTCGGCATCGTGGCCGCGCTCAAGGTCGAACTCCTCGTACTGGTCGCGCCCGCGCTCATCGCGGCCGCGCTGACGGCGCTGGGGTTCGCCGTCGCCTGGATGATCTGGCAGCATGCCGACCGCGATGAATATCGCAGCGTGAAGTTTCGCAATCCGTTCGATCTTCTGTCGGTCGTCGGATTTGCCGTTTTCCTCGCCGTGATCATCGTGCTCGGTCGCGCGGTGGGCGAAGCGTTCGGCGCAACAGGTGCGGTGGCCGGCGCAATCGTGGTCGGGCTCGTCGATGTCGACGCGGTCACCGTCTCCATGGTGCGTCTCACGCCTGATACTCTGAGCCGGACGCAGGCGGTGCTCGCCATTCTCGCCGCTGTCGCCAGCGATACGGTGAGCAAGATTGCCATCGGGGCGGCCATCGGCCGCGGCTGGTTCGCGGCCGATCTTGCGGTGCTGGCATGCGGTTGCCTCGCCGTGGGTGGCGCGGCCGCATGGTTGACCTTTGCTTATCTCGCGCCGTGAACGGCTGTTGACATTTAGCCTGCTGCGCCGCAAAGCCTAAAGCGCCGGATTCGCGGGGTCCCAATCGCGGCATGTTCAAGCGTATCCTGATCGCCAATCGCGGCGAGATCGCCTGCCGGATCATCAAGACCGCGCGCCGCCTGGGAATTGCAACCGTTGCGGTCTATTCCGAGGCCGACCGCGACGCGCTGCACGTCGAAATGGCCGACGAGGCCGTGCCCATCGGTCCGCCGCCGGCGTCCGAAAGCTATCTGGTCATCGACAAGATCGTCGACGCCTGCAAACGCACCGGCGCCGAGGCGGTGCATCCCGGCTACGGCTTTCTCTCCGAGCGCGAGGCTTTTCCCAAGGCGCTGGCGAGGGCCGGCATCGTCTTCATCGGACCCAATCCCAAGGCGATCGCCGCCATGGGTGACAAGATCGAGAGCAAGAAGGCGGCGGCGAAAGCCAAAGTATCCACCGGTCCCGGTCATCTCGGCGTGATCGCCGACGCCAAGCACGCGGTGAAGATCGCCGACGAGATCGGATATCCGGTCATGATCAAGGCGTCGGCGGGTGGCGGTGGCAAGGGCATGCGGATCGCGCATTCCAAGGCCGAGGTCGCCGAGGGTTTTGCGCGCGCGCGTTCCGAGGCCAAATCCTCCTTCGGCGACGACCGCGTGTTCATCGAGAAATTCATCGTCGATCCGCGCCATATCGAAATCCAGGTGCTGGGCGACAAGCACGGCAACGTCATTCATCTCGGCGAGCGCGAATGCTCGATCCAGCGCCGCAACCAGAAAGTCGTGGAGGAAGCGCCGAGCCCGCTCGTCGACGCGGCGACGCGCGGCAAAATGGGCGAGCAGGCGGTCGCGCTCGCCAAGGCCGTCGGCTACGACTCGGCCGGCACCGTGGAGTTCGTCGTTGGACGGGACAAGCATTTCTATTTTCTCGAAATGAACACGCGGCTGCAGGTCGAGCATCCCGTCACCGAGCTGGTGACCGGGATCGACCTGGTCGAGCAGATGATCCGCGTGGCGGCGGGCGAGAAGCTCAAGCTCGAGCAGAGCGACGTGGAACTCTCGGGCTGGGCGGTCGAGACGCGCGTCTATGCCGAGGATCCCACCCGCAATTTCCTGCCGTCGATCGGCCGCCTGGTGCGCTACCGCCCGCCGGCGGAGCGCAGCGCAGGCGGCGTAACCGTGCGCGTCGACACCGGCGTCTACGAGGGCGGCGAGATTTCGCTCTACTACGATCCCATGATCGCCAAGCTCATAACTCACGCGCCAACGCGCAAGGAGGCAATCGCCGCCCAGGCCGACGCGCTCGATGCCTTCGACGTCGAAGGCTTCCGCCACAACATCGCGTTTCTCGCGGCGCTGATGCAGAACGAGCGCTGGCAGGCGGGAAAGCTCTCGACCGCATTCCTGTCCGAGGAATATCCCGCCGGCTTTCATCCGGTCGTTCCGGACCGAGAGACGGCGCGCGTGCTCGCCGCGGTCGCCGCCGCCATCGATCATGTGCTCGGCGAGAGAAAGCGCCGCATTTCCGGCCAGCGGCCGGGAGCCGCGGTGACGCGGGAACGGCGGCGAGCCGTGTGGCTCGGCGAAAGCGAGATCGCGCTCGATATCACCCGTGAAGGCGATGCGCTCGTGGTGCGTTTCGAAGCCGCCGGCAAGTCGCGGCCGACGCACGTGCTGACGTCGGCCTGGAAGCCGGGCGATCCGGTATGGTCGGGCACCATCGATGATCGGCCGATCTCGGTGCAGGTGCGGCCGGTGCTCAACGGCTTCGATCTCTCCCACCGTGGGGTCGAGACGCGCGCCTATGTCTACACCGAGCGCGAGGCCGCGGCGGCGCGGCTGATGCCGCCGAAGAAGGCCGCGGACTCCGGCAAGGCCGTGCGCTGCCCCATGCCCGGTCTGGTGGTGTCGATATCGGTCAGCGAAGGCCAGGAGGTCAAAGCCGGCGAGACGCTCGCCGTGGTCGAAGCGATGAAGATGGAGAACGTCTTGCGCGCGGAACGCGACGGCGTCGTGAAGGCGATCAAGGCCAAGCCCGGCGACAGCCTCGCCGTCGACGCGGTGATCATGGAGTTCGCGTGACGCGCGCTCCAGCCGGCCCGTGATGCAGGCGGATGTTGCGTGGCGGGCCGTGGCGGGTGAATTTGCCCTCGCGCCGTGCCACGATCGAACGGGATGGAATCGCTCGCCGTGTTCTTCTCCGCCCGCGGCCGCCTTGCGCCGCGTGCCTTCGCCGCGGGTGCGGCCGTGGTTTATGGGACGGCCTTCCTTTCGTTTCTCTTGATCTCGCCGCCCGTCATGCTGCGCGTCGGGCTCGCGCCCTTTGTACTCGTGCAAGCGATCGCGCTCTGGTGCTGGTTTTGTCTTCACGCCAAGCGGCTGCGGGATGCCGATCGCCGCATCGGCGTGGCGGCCGCGATCGCCGTGCTCTACGCGCTGGCGGTGATTCTCTTCCTCCTTCTCGTCGCGTTGATCACGCCCTTCGGCGATGTTGCGCAGACAGCACGTGCCGATGATGTCCTCGGCCTGCCTTTGCTTATCGCCACGCTGACCGCGGAGACCGGAATCTTCGCGTATGTGGCCGCGGCGATTTTGGCGCTCGTGGTCGCGCCCGTGCCGATGGCGATCGGTTTCTCGATCTGGGCCGCGACGCGTCCCGCGGCGCGCTCGTGAGGCCGTGCGCTGCGTTGCGCCGGATCGCAGTTCTGCTAATCGAACCGCATGACGCTGCATTTCGCCTACGGATCGAACATGAGCCGCGCGCTGATGGGCGCGCGCTGCCGGGGCGCCGAGGCGGTCGGCATCGCGGTGCTTTCGGGCTGGCGGTTCGTCATCAATCCAGAGGGCTTCGGCTCGATCGCGCCGCAGCCGGGCGGCCGCGTTCACGGCGTGCTGTGGCGGTTGAGCGCGCGCGATCTTGCTGCGATCAACGCCTACGAAAGCGTCGATTCCGGCCTCTACCTGCGCCGCCGACTGCCGGTGCGGTGCGGCGACGTGCAGGCGATGGCGCTGGTTTATATCGCGCGCCGGCAAGGGGAGGGGACGCCCAGGCCGGGCTACATCTCGCTGGTGGTCGAAGCCGCGCGCGAGTGGCAGCTGCCCGAAATCTACATTCGCTCGCTGGCGCGTTGGGCGCCGTCGCGATGGCGCGGGGTGCGCGCTAAGGACACCGGGGAAGTGGGATGAGCACGCGCGCGATCCGTCACCTCGTCATCCGCGGGCGCGTGCAGGGCGTGGGTTACCGCGCCTTCGCCGAGTACACCGCGCTCGGTCATGGACTTGCCGGCTGGGTGCGCAACCGGCGCGATGGTGCCGTCGAGGCGGTGCTGGCAGGGCCGGCGGCGACAGTCGCGCAGGTGGTGGAGGCTTATCGCCGCGGGCCGCCCGGCGCGCGCGTCGACAGCATCGACGAGCGCGACGGCACGCCCGACGAGCTTGCGCTGTCCGGCGGCGTGCGCTTTGCGGTGTTGCCGACGGCTTAGCGCGGTCCAAGGCTTCAGCGCAGTGACGCAAGAACGCCGCTAGGTCGCGGGAAAACTCGGAACGAAGCTCTCGGTCGCAGCCTGACCCCGCGCAACCGGCCCGAACAAGTTCTCGAATTCACGCCGCAGCGCCGTGTCGATCTCGGGGAGCGTCACCGCGTGGCCGAGATCGGCGAGGCTGGTGATGCCGTAACGCGGGTCGGACACGCCGCAGGGCACGATGCCGGCATAGTGCGAGAGATCGCAGTCGATATTGAGCGCCACGCCGTGCAACGTGACCCACCGTTTGATCCTGATGCCGATTGCCGCGATCTTGTCCTCGCGGGCGGCGCCCTTGTCCGGCCGCCGCACCCAGACCCCGATGCGGTCCGCGCGCCGCTCGCCCGCAACGTCGAAGTTTGCCAAGGCGCGGATGATCCATTCCTCCAGCGTGGCCACGAGGCGGCGCACGTCCTGGCCGCGGCGCTTGAGATCGAGCATGACGTAGACGACCCGCTGCCCGGGGCCGTGATAAGTCAACTGCCCGCCGCGCCCGGCCGAATGGAGCGGAAAGCGCGCCTCGATCAACTCGTGCGCTTTGGCGCTGGTCCCGGCGGTGTAGAGCGGCGGATGTTCGAGCAGCCAGATGAACTCGCTCGCGACGCCGCGGCGCGCGTCTCCATGAGCGCGAGCGCGGTTTCGTAGGGCACAAGGCCCTCGCTGATCCGCCACTCCACCGGGCTCGAAGCCCGGTCGAGCCCGACCATCACATCGTCGCGCGCACTGATCATCCCTGAAACTATATGGTGACGGCTTGGAAGCGCTCCAGCCGTGTGGACGCAAGCAACACCCCGCATTGCGGCAGAAGTCAAGGAACCTGCGGAGCGGCGCACTTACAGGGACTGGGCAAGCACGCGCGCGTGCGTCTGCCCTCGATCCGGACGAGCGAAACGTCGCGGCCCTTGTTCGCTCCGGGTTGATTTGTTACATCGAGCGCCGTCGCTTCGGCGCGCGGCCCCGCGGCCCGCGTTCATCTGCGGTCGTGGCGGAATTGGTAGACGCACTAGCTTGAGGTGCTAGCGGGGCAACCCGTGGAGGTTCGAGTCCTCTCGACCGCACCACTCTAGGTCAGTTGGCAGAAGGAGCTGCGCGCGAAGGCGCTCGCGCGCGGCGCGCACGCGCTCACTCGCAGACCTGAATGAGCTTGCCGCCGCGCTTTCCACGACACATGCACCTCAAGCCATGAGCTGTTTATTAGCCCGCCTCGACCGGCTAAGGTTCCTCTGGGTGGTGATGCAAGGAGGACGCGATGCGTTCAATCGTGATTGGAGCTATTGTTGCAGCTGGGCTTTCGCTCGTTAGCACGGCACCGACCGTATCGGCGCCGGCGAACGTCGCAGCCATCAGTCAAGCCGCGGCCGAGTTGGGTTCCGTGACCCAGGCGCGCTGCTGGTGCACGTGGCGCGGCTGGCGTGGCTATTGCCGGCGTTGGCGCTGCTGGTGATGGCGGCTCAGACCGCAGGGTGCTGAGCGCGGCTGCGGCGCCCGCCAACGGTCGCACCAATCGACAACGCGCCGGGCCAACGAAGCCCGGCGCGTTTTCATTCGAGTTGGAAGATCGGCGTCCGCTCTGGTCCGCGCTCAACTCAACGCGCTTGCGGCGCCGCCAAATTGATCGGGGGCCGCGTCACGCTCAACTGGTGACCGGTCGCGCGCGAGGGCCGCGCTGGCGCAGGCCACGCTCCGAACCACCCGCCCGATGCCGCAGCTGAATCTCTGGTCCTGGCCGTGCGGACGGGCTTCTTGGCCTCCGCCTTGGGCTTGGCCTTCTCCCCCGCGCTTCCCATTCGGAATACGCGGGAATATCTGAAATTGTGTGCGGCCGGTATCGGCAAGACTTCGGCATCCGCCGGCGCTGCGTAGGCGACCGGAGTCGGCCACATCGGCGGGGCATCGCTCTGCCGTTCGAACGTCTGCGCCATCGCCACTTTGGTCACCGGCCCGAACGTCTCGATGCCGAAGCTCGCGGGGCTTGGCGCCGCGAGCACCGGCTCGGGGCTTTCCACGCCGACGGCCAAGGTGCGCGGCCAGACCTTCGGCTCGGGCGCGTGGCGCGCGGCCCACAGCTCGGGCTCGGTCACGGTCTTCGGCCGATCGGGCGTCGTCGGGACCACGTGCACGATCTTGTAGCCGCGCGCTTTGAGCTCCTGGAGAATCTCCGGAAGCGCGAGTGCGGTGCGGGCTTGGATGTCGTGCAGCAGCAATATGCCTTTGCCGCGCGCCTCGAGCCGGCTGATGGCGCGGCGCGCGACCTCGCGGTTGTTGATGTGCGTCCAGTCGTCGGCGGCGAGGTCCACGCTCCAGGCCATGTCGCCATGGTCGGCGAGGTATTGCTCGACCGCGGTCTGCCGCAACAGGCCGGGGAAGCGGAAGAACGGAGCGACCGCCTTCGGGTCGCCGAGCGCGGAGCGCAACGAGGAAAAGCCGCCCTCGATTTCGCGCGAAGCCTGGTCCACCGACATCTTGTGGAAGGTGAAGGGGTGGGTCTGGCTGTGGTTGGCGATCGTATGGCCCTCGTTGTAGACGCGCCGCACGGCGGCGGGATAGGCCTGCACCATGCGGCCGACCATGAAGAACGTGGCCTTCACGCATTCCGCGGCGAGCAGATCGAGGACGCGATCGGTATAGGGCGGCAGCGGACCGTCGTCGAAGGTCAGCACCACCTCGTGGTCGTTGAGCGGCAGCGATTCCGGATACTGCCAGCTGCCGACGCGCGGGTGCTCGTTCACGTCGACCACGAGCGTGCGGCTGACCCCGAGCGCATCCGCGGGGCATTCGGCGGCGCCTGCCGTCCCCGCGCCAAGCAGGGACGCCAGCAGAACAGTTGCGGCAAGGGTGCTGCGCATGCCCCGTTCTACCCCGATTGGGACCAACCTGAAAGAAACGGCCACACCCGATGGGTGGTGAGTCTCACTTCGTGAGTCTACCCAACCACTAGGGGGAGGCAATTTAATGACCCCTTAATAGCCCCTGTTGGGGCCGATTTATGACACCTGTGACAACGGCGACACGGTGTCACAATCCGCGGCTGGGCGAGCTTGGCGCCTTGCCGCAGGATGCGGCATCGATGGCCGCTTCGATCGGCTCTACGATGGCGGCATCGTCATTCTCGGGCTTGTTGACGCGCGGCGAAATCGGCCACATCCGCATCAGAGGCGCCGGAAACGAACGCATTAAATCGTGCGGATCGTCTTCCTCGCCGAGCCAGCGAGCGTAATCAGCCGGCGCCAGAATGACCGGCATGCGATCGTGAATCTCGGCCACAAGCTCGTTGGCGTCCGTGGTGATGATTGCAAAGGTCCGAATCCAGTCACCCGAAGCCGGTTCTTTCCAGTTCTCCCAAATACCGGCGAGGCCGAAGGGCGCGCCGTCCTTCATGGCGATGGCGTAAGGCTGCTTCGCTTTGCGGCCTTTGATCGCCTTCCATTCGAAAAATCCATCGACCGGCACGATGCAGCGGCGTCCGCGGTAGGCCTCGCGGAACGCAGGCAGATCGCGCACGGTCTCGCACTTGGCATTGATCGGCTTGCGGCCGCCCTTGGGATCATCGCACCAGTTGGGGATCAAGCCCCATCGCAGCGGGTCGAGCGACACCTCGCCGGTCCTGTGGTTGCGGCGGATGACCAGCAGGTCTTGACTCGGCGCGGCATTCCACCGCGGCGGATGGTTGTGCAGCCGGCTGTCGCGCACGTTCATGCCATCGACGATGGCATAGCGAAGCGGTGCGCTGCTCTGGATGATCCTCCCGCACATGCGGCCGATGTAGTGATCCGCCAGCCCGCGTGCCAGCGTGGGCCGCGATGCTGGAAGCGAGGCATCGTCTTCACCGACGGCGCTCCTCGCGTATCGGTCGATGTCGTCCCATGCTAAGCTCTCGCGGTGAACCCTCCGCGGCGTCGATTTCTGCATCTGTTGGCAGGCGCAGCCGCTCTCTCGGCCGCGCCGGGCGGCGCGCGGGCGCAGACGTGGCCGACGCGGCCGGTGCGCGTGATCGTCCCGTTCCAGCCCGGCGGCTCGACCGACATTTTCGCCCGTCTCGCCGCGCAAAAGCTCACGGAGCATTTCGGCAAGCAGTTCTACATCGAGAACATCGCGGGCGCGACCGGCAACGTCGGCACCGCCCAGGCGGCGCGGGCGGCGCCTGACGGCCACACCCTCCTCATTGCATTCAGCTCCTATGTCGTGAACCCCACGCTTTTCGCCAAATTGCCGTTCGACCCCGACAAGGACCTCGCCCCGGTCACGCTCGCGGTCTCCGCACCGAACGTGCTCACCGTCAATCCCTCGCTGCCGGCGCGCAATCTCAGAGAGCTCGTCGCGCTGATCAAATCCAATCCCGGAAAATACACTTACACATCGGGCGGCGTGGGGACGCAGGGCCATCTCCTGGGTGAAATGCTGCGCCTGTCGCAAGCGCTCGACATCGTGCATGTCCCCTTCAACGGCGCGGCGCCGGCGATTGCGTCGGCGATGGCCGGCCACACCCCGATCGCCTGGAGCACGGTCGCCTCGGCCGCCCAGGCGCTCGAAACCGGGCAACTGCGTCCGCTCGCGCTCGCGAGCAAGAAGCGCTCGCAGCTCCTCTCCGACGTCCCGACGACCGCCGAGGCTGGCTATCCGGACATCCAAGGCGACAGCTGGGTCGGACTTTTGGCCCCAGCTGGAACGCCGAATGAGATCATCCGCGCGGTTCAGCGCGAGATCGCAGCGATCATCGCACTGCCGGACGTGAAGGAACGCTTGCCCACGCTCGGTTTCGAAGCCGTCGCCAGCACGCCGGAGGAATTCGCAAGCCGCATCAAGGTCGAGACCGAAATGTGGGGCAAGGTCATCCGCGCGGCCAACATCAAGCCGGAGTAACCGGGTGCTGCGGTGGATTGCGCGTTCCGTGCCCGCCGCCGAATTCGCTCGCACGGAGCAGCCCGCAATTTCGACCTTTGATTTATTTGCAGGCCACGTAGTTCTTCGGTTCAATCTGTGCGACCATGCCCGGGTGGCGGTCTCGCAGGGCGGCAACATCAAGGGGACGTCCGATGAAACGCATTGTGCTAGGGACGCTCGTGCTCGCGACTTGCGTCGCGTTTGCAACCGAGCTTTTCGCTCAGGCCAGTCAGACCGTGAATCCTGTGCCCATCACACCGCCGACGATAAATACGACGACGCTCACGTGTCAGGTCAATTGCGACACGCAGGCAATGAACTGCCAGAATTCCTGCATTCCGACCACCGCGGCGGTGGCGGCAAATCCCGCCGCATCCGGGAGTAGCGGCGCCTGCAATCTCACCTGCACCAGCGCGCAGCTTGTTTGCAAACAGCGGTGCTGAAAGGGGCCGTCGCGGGACGACGAGAAGCTCCCGCGCGGCTTCACCGTCGATATGCTGCCCGATCAGCCTTGTTGGCAACGCTGGCTTTGGCGCCGCTGCGCTCGGCCCAAACCCGTTGATTGATTTGGAGGCCACGCCCGGAATTGAACCGGGGTACACGGTTTTGCAGACCGTTGCGTAACCACTCCGCCACGTGGCCCCTGCGGAGCGCCGATGTCGGATCCGAAATAACCATCCGCCGCGCGCTTCGCCAGGCCGGCTATACAGGAGCGACTCCCGGCGGGCAACCGTTCGGCAAGGCCGAGGACTGGGTCCCCGCAACGGGGTCCCCGCGACGCATAGCGCGTCGTTAAGGGCGTTCACGCCCGTCTTCGACAGGCTATGGACGCGCGTAAACGCGCTTTTGCTGTCGCGGGGTGCCCCTCGCGGAGACGAGCGGAAAAGAGTGTCTTGAGACAGCACAGAGCAAGCTAGAGGCTAGCCGGTGCCTTGCCTTTTGCCGCCGCTTGCGGCTACAGAGACGCCGCTCACACGCGGGTGGGATCCTGAGAATGATCGACTTTGCCGCGGCGCGCCGCATGATGGTGGATGGCCAGGTCCGCACCAGCGACGTGAGCGATCTGCGCATCATCGCGGCGATGCTGGAGCTTCCACGCGAGCGCTTCGTGCCCGAAAGCAAGGCGGCTCTCGCGTATCTCGACGCCGACGTTCCGGTCACGGAGGCAGAAGCCGGCAAGCCGGCGCGCCGCCTGCTCAAGCCGATGGTGCTGGCAAAGTTGGTTCAGGCCGCGGCGGTCCAGGCGAGCGATCATGTGCTCGATGTCGGCTGCGCGAGCGGCTATTCGTCCGCGCTGCTGGCGCGCCTGGCGCGCTCGGTGATCGCGCTCGAGGAAGAGGAGACATTGGTTCGCCTCGCCCGCGAGACCCTCAAAGCCGTCGGCGCCGATAATGTAACGGTGGTGGCCGGTCCGCTCACCCAGGGCTGGCAGGGCGGCGCTCCTTACGACGTCATTTTCCTCAACGGCGCGACCGAAATCGCGCCGCAGGCGCTCACCCGCCAACTCAAGGACGGCGGGCGGCTCGTCGGCGTCTTGGCGCGCGCGCCCACGGGGCAGGCCATGCTCTACCGCTCGGTTGGCGGCGACGTCAGCGGATGGCCGATTTTCGATGCCGCCGCGCCCGTACTGCCGGGATTTGCCGCACCCGCCGAGTTCGTGTTCTAGGCGTTTTTTACGCAAGTTTTCCACAAGGTGTGGCGCGAAAGCACCAAACGCCGCCTTTTCTCAAAACTGTCATTGTTCGCCGGGGGCGCAGCGGTTCCCCAGCCCCATTATGGCTAACTTTGACCGTTAGCGCTCGGAGGGGCACGACCGCGAAGGGCGGCACGGCGGGGGTGGAGTCTGCGCATGTGGCGGGGGGCTCGGGGGCGACGGGCGATTGCGCGCACTGCGCGGATTGCAGCGTTTGCCGTGTCCGCAGCGGCGGCCCTCTGGGCCGCGTCGCTCGCGGCCGAACCTGCCGCCACCGAGCCTGCCGCCAAGGGGCCTGCTGCCACCAGGCCTGCTGGCACCGGGCCTGCCGCCAACGGCCCTGCCGCTAAGGGGCCTGCTGGCACCGGGCCTGCTGGCACCGGGCCTGCCGCCAACGAGCCTGCCGCCAACGAGCCTGCCGCCAAGGCGCCTGCTGCCAACGGGACTGCCGCCAACGGGACTGGCGCCAACGGCAATGGGCGCCTGGTGGGTAACGGAGCGGGTGCCGGTACCATGGACCAGGCCCTGATCCAGTCCTACCAAAACAATCCCCAGCTCAATTCCCAGCGCTCCGCGACCCGCGCCATCGACGAGAACGTTCCCACCGCGCTCGCGGGCTACCGCCCGCGCGTGAGCGGCACGGCGAGCCTGACCGACCAGTATTTGGATCAGCTGGTGCGGACGACAGGGACCACCGCGGGGGTTGCTGCCTTGGGCAGCCAGGCCAAAGGCGCCATCGCGGTGCAGTCCTATGGGCTGACCGCCACCCAGACGCTCTACAACGGCTTCCAGACGGCGACCCGCACGCGCCAGGCCGAGGGCCAAGTGTTCTCCGCCCGCGAGCAATTGCGCACGACCGAGCAGACGGTGCTGCTCAGCGCCGCCACCGCCTACATGAACCTGTTGCAGACCGCGGCCATCTTCGAGCTGCAGCGCAGCAACGTGAACGTGCTCGAGGTGACGCTGCGGCAGACGCGCGACCGCTTCACCGCCGGCGAGGTCACGCGCACCGACGTGGCGCAGGCGGAATCGCGGCTCGCCGGCGGCCGATCGCAGCTGTCGCTGGCGGAATCGAACTACGTCACCGCGCAGGCGCAATACCTGCAAGTGATCGGCGTGCCGCCGCCCGCGCGGCTCGCCCCCGCACCGCCGGTCGATCGGCTCTCGCCGCGCACGCTCGAGGGCGCCATTGCCCGCGGGCGCACCGAGCATCCTCTGATCACCACCTCGATGTACAACGTCGACATCGCGCTCCAGCAGGTCAAGATCGCCGAAGCTGCGCTCGCTCCCACCTTGGCCGCGGTCGGCAACGTGCAGAAGAGCTACGGGGCGACCCAGTCGCTGGCGGTGCTCGAGACGTTGCAGGCTTCGATCGCAGCCCAGCTCACGGTGCCGCTCTACCAGGGCGGAGCAGAATACGCCGCCATCCGGCAAGCCAAGGAGACGCTCGGCCAGCGGCGGCTTGATCTCGACACCTCGCGCGACCAGGTGCAGGCGACCGTGACCCAGGCCTGGGGTCAGCTCGATGCCGCCAAGGCGCAAATCGACGCCACCCAATCGCAGGTCACCTCCGCCGAGGTTGCGCTCAACGGCGTGCGCGAGGAGGCGCGCGTGGGCCAGCGCACCACGCTCGATGTGCTCAACTCGCAGCAGGACCTCGTCAACGCGCGGGTGGCGCTCGTCACCGCGCAACGCGACCGGGTGGTGGCGTCCTACACGGTGCTGGCGGCGACTGGCGCGCTGTCGCCGCAAATCCTCGGGCTCAAGATCGAGGTCTACGATCCGGTCACGCACTACCAGCAGGTGCGCGACGCCTGGGGCGGCGTGCGCGCGCCGGATGGGCGGTAGCGTCTCGGTTTAGGCGAAACACTCGCGACTGCACCGGATAGAGAGTGCATTGAGCTACTACTGACCTGCTCGCCCCGAGCTTACTTGCGTTCGCTTCCGGCCATGCCATAGTCCTGGCACTCCAGCGGATGCCGCTGATTCCAAAATTTACAGCTGGGGCTACGACCCCGGCGGGTGAGGGGGGACGCGGTCAATGACGCAGCCTGCGAAGGGTCAAGAGCCCTCGATGGAGGAGATTCTCGCCTCCATCCGCAGGATCATCGCCGACGACGAGCCGGCCAACGAAATGACCGAGAGCCGGGAAGACAACGTCGCGACCGCGCGCGAAAGCGCCGCTCAAGCGCCGCCGCGCCCGTCGGCTGCGCCCTCCCACGCCGCGCCGATGAGCCCGCCGCCGCGCATTGCTCCTGCGGACGCCGCCGCGTCCACGCCCTCGATGTCGGAGGAGGAGATCGATTCGATGCTGGCCCATCTGCGGGGCACGCCGCGCCAACCCTCCGCTGGGTCGGCGCGGACCGAGGCGGCAGCTGCGTCCGAACCGGCCCCCACGCTCGATGCGCCGCGTGCCGCTGTCGAGGAGCGCGGCCTGCTCTCTGCCGCGACCACCGCCGCGGTTGATGCCGCTTTCGATGCGCTGGCGCGCACGGCGCAGGCGCGCAACGGTCGTACCCTCGAGGAGGTGGTCAGCGAACTGCTGCGGCCGATGCTCAAGACCTGGCTCGACGAGAATCTGCCGGGCATGGTCGAGCGCCTGGTGCGCGCCGAGATCGAACGCGTGTCGCGCGGACGAGGTTGACGATAGACGACGCAGGAGACGGACAGGCTACGCTTTGCCGACTTCGGTCCGCTGTCGGTTCTCCTCCATCGTCCGCCGCCGGAGTTTTCCCGCGAACCAGAAAGCCAAGGCCGGCAGCGCGACGGCGGTCGCGATGAACAGCGGCACCGCCGTGAAGCGGTCGAACACGAGCGCACCCACGGTGACCCCCAGCGTCTGGCCGAGATAGATCGCCGAAGAGAAGATCGCGACCGCGGTGCCCCGCGCCTCCGGCGTCATCTGCGTGGCATTGGTCTGCAGCGTGTTGTGGAGCGCGTAGAAGCCGAGCCCGATGGCGGTGACCGCGATGGGCGTGAGCCACCAAGCGGCGCCGAGCGCGAGCGTCACATAGGCGAGACCCAATAGCACCCCGCCGAAAATTGCGAGCCCCGCTTGTCCGAAACGGTTCACCAGTTGCTGAACCGAGGCGGCATAGAGCAAGCCCCCGATCCCGAACGTTCCGACGATCAGCCCGATCGCGCTGAAGGTGAGCCCGAAGCGCAGATGCAGATCGGCGCCGACATAGGCGAAGGCGCCCCAGCCGATGCTCGCCTCGATGAACACGGCGAGAATGACGAAGCGCGCCCATGGGTTGGAGAGCACGGCGACATAGTCGGCGATGAAACCGCGCGAGGCTTCGCCGCCGTGGCCGCCAGCGCGGGTGCGCGGATTGGTCAGAAGCTCGAACACGAGCCCCGTGGTCGCGAGCGCGAACATGCCAGCCAGCACGAAGAAGACGTCGCGCCAGCCGAACAGGTCTCCGAGCACGCCGCCCGCCGCTTGGCCGAAGAGCTGACCGAAAATCTGTCCCGAGAGATAGCGTGCGAGCACCGGCTGGCGGCGCTCATAGGGCGTCACGTCTCCCACATAGGCCATGGACAGCGGAATGATCCAGCCGGCGGCCGCGCCCGACGCGAAGCGCGCGAGCGCGAGCGCGGAGAGCGATTGCACGGTGCCGCAGAGCGCCACCAGGATCGAGGCGAGCGCGCACATCAACGTGACCGTGCGATATTTGCCGAAGCGGTCGCCGACCGGGCCGATGATGAGCTGGATCGTGCCGTGGCTGACGGCATAGGCGGCGACCACGATCGAGGCTTCGCCCACCGTGGTGCCGAAATCGGCGGCGATCTGCGGCAACAGCGAGTCGGTCACCCGCACCATCGCCTGGCTCGCAAAGCCTGCGACCGCGAGCAGGATGATGGAGCGCGTTGGGACTTTCTGGCTGGCCGGCGAGGAGGTCACGCGGAATTTCGTTGCTGCGTCCGTTCGGGTGTGGGCGTTGACAGGCGCAGCGCCGCGGGCTTTTTACCGCGAAATCGCCGGACCGAGACATGATCGACAAGACATACCAGCCCTCCGCAGTCGAGGGGCGCATCTACGCCAAGTGGGAGGAGGCGGGCGCATTCCGCGCCGGCCGGCCGGAGCGGCTTAACGCCAAGCCCTATTGCATCGTCATTCCGCCGCCCAACGTCACCGGCTCGCTGCATATGGGGCATGCGCTCAACAACACACTCCAGGACGTGCTCGTGCGCTTCGAGCGCATGCGCGGCCGCGACGTGCTCTGGCAGCCCGGCACCGATCACGCCGGCATCGCCACGCAGATGGTGGTCGAGCGCCAGCTCATGGAGCGCCAAGAGCCCGGCCGGCGCGCGCTCGGGCGGGAGAAATTCCTCGAGAAGGTGTGGGCGTGGAAGGCCGAATCGGGCGGCGCCATTACCCAGCAGCTCAAGCGGCTGGGCGCCTCCTGCGACTGGTCGCGCGAACGCTTCACCATGGATGAGGGGCTCTCACGCGCTGTGCGCAAGGTGTTCGTGGAGCTTTACCGCGCCGGCCTCATCTACAAGGACAAGCGGCTGGTCAATTGGGACCCCGAGCTCGGCACCGCCATCTCCGACCTCGAAGTGCAGCAGGTCGAGGTGAAAGGGAGCTTCCAGTGGTCGCGAGCGAGCGGCGCGCCCTTGGATGTTGCCGCACTTAGCAAGGTGTTGGACCGTAATCCGAACGGCCATCTCTATTATTTCGAATATCCGATCGCGGACGGTAACGACCGCGAGACCGGCGAGTTCGTGACCGTAGCCACTACGCGCCCCGAGACTATGCTAGGCGACGTCGCGGTGGCGGTACATCCGGACGACGAGCGATACAAGGAGCTTGTCGGCAAGAATGCCATTTTGCCGCTGGTCGGACGGCGCCTCCTGATCATCGTCGATGAATATTCCGATCCGGAGAAGGGCACCGGCGCGGTCAAGATCACGCCCGCGCACGACTTCAACGACTTCGAGGTTGGCAAGCGTCACAATTTGGAGCAGGTGAGCGTGCTGGATGCTAAGGCGTCGCTGAATTTGGCATCGAATGTGGATTTCATATTTGGAGTAGTGCCTGCCAATTCTGCTTTCGGAAATAGCTTTCTGGCTACTATTGATTCCGGTGACTCGAACAGACGCGACCGTACAGTCGCGCTCTTGAAGGAACATGATTACAGCCAGCTGGCTGAAACGATAGCTCAGCTTGACGGCGTCGACAGGTTTGTGGCGCGAAAAAAGATTGTGACTTTGCTAGAGGAGAAAGGCCGACTCGCGAAAATCGAGCCGCATACCCACGTCGTGCCTCATGGCGATCGGTCGAACGCCGTCATTGAGCCGTACCTTACCGAACAGTGGTACGTGAATGCCAAGAAATTGGCGGAACCGGCGATTGCTGCCGTGCGCCAGGGAAAAACCGATTTCGTCCCAAAGAATTGGGAAAAGACTTATTTCGAATGGATGGAAAACATCCAGCCGTGGTGCATCTCGCGTCAACTTTGGTGGGGGCATCAGATTCCTTGTTGGTACGGCCCAAGGAAACAGAAGAGCCCGCCAGGGATTGGTTATCCTTTGTCCCATCCTGAAACTGCATACAGGATTGTTAGTGAAAGCGAATCCGAAGCTCTTCAAGAGGCGACGGATTATTATGGCTGCCCCATTGAGATTGTGGCCGATTTGAACGAAGCAATAGCCAGAACAGAAATTGACAATAAAAAAATTTACATTTGGCGCGACAAGGACGTGCTCGACACGTGGTTCTCCTCCGCGCTGTGGCCGTTTTCGACCTTGGGCTGGCCGGACAATACGCCCGAGCTTAAACGCTACTACCCGACCGACGCGCTGGTGACCGGCTTCGACATCATCTTCTTTTGGGTCGCGCGAATGATGATGATGGGCCTGCACTTTATGGGGAAGGTCCCGTTCCCCACTGTCTACATCCACGCGCTGGTGCGCGATCAGCGTGGCGCGAAAATGTCGAAGTCGAAGGGCAATGTCATAGACCCGCTCGAGCTAATCGACAAATACGGGGCAGATTCGCTTCGCTTCACGCTTGCGGCTATGGCCGCGCAGGGCCGCGACATCAAGCTCTCAACTCAGCGGGTCGAGGGCTACCGTAATTTCGCGACCAAGCTGTGGAACGCGGCACGCTTTGCTGAAATCAACGGCTGTGTGCGCGTTGCGAGCTTCGATCCAAAAAATGTGAAGGAAACGCTTAATCTCTGGATACTCGGCGAAACTGAGAAGACAGTCCACCAAGTGACCGCATCGCTTGAAGCATACAAGTTCAACGAGGCGGCCAATGCAATCTATCGGTTCGTCTGGAGTGTCCTTTGTGACTGGTATCTAGAATTCTCGAAACCACTACTCACCGGGAGGGACCGAAAGGTCAAAAAAGAGACCCGCGCCACCATGGCGTTCGTCCTGGACCAGGTTCTCAAGCTCCTGCATCCTTTTATGCCGTTTCTCACTGAGGAACTCTGGCGCGTAACTGGCCAAAAAGGGCCAAAGCGTAAAACCCTGCTCGCGCTGGCCCCTTGGCCGCACTTCAAAGCACGTCCGCATGTCAGAGCGGAAAGTGAGATCGGGAAGGGACTTGATCTCATATCCGCCTTACGTTCGATACGCTCTGAGCTGAACGTGCCTCCGGGTGCGCGAATTCCGCTGACCATAATTACCAGTGGAAAGGAACCACGGTGGGTGAAGCTTGGGCGAGAGGCAATCAAACGGTTGGCGCAGATATCTGAGATCATGTTTAGTAAAAGTGCGCCGAAAGGGGCCGTGCAAATTATCGTACGTAATAGTCGGGCAGCATTACAGCTGGGTGACGTGATTGATTATGGCACCGAACGTGCCCGATTGGAGAATGAGTTTGTCAAGATCGCGGAAGAAATTGCACGTATCGATGAAAAGCTCGGAAACAAAAACTTCGTTGAACGTGCACCTGAAGAAGTAGTCGAGGGGCAGCGCGAAAGACGCGAGGAAGCGACCGACCGCGGGGAGGAACTGCAGAGAGCGATTGAGCAGTTAAAGGCTGCTGTGGCCGTGCCCAGCCCGATTTCTCAGAGGCCTTACCAACCGAGGAAGCGGCCCACGGCAGTCCCTAGGAGAGCAAGAAACGCGGGGAGCGCTAAGCGTGGGCGCGTACGAAAGCTGTGGGCTAAGGGCGCCAGCAAGAAGAAAGTCGCAGTGAATAAGACAGCTACTAGGAAGAAGGGGAGCGCTAAACGTGGGCGCGTACAAAAGCCGCAAGCTAGGGGCGCCAGCAAGAAGAAAGTCGCATTGAATAGGAAAGCCAGCAGGAAGAAGGCTTACTCGGTGAGAAATAGGCGCAGCCGAAGCGCGGATCGAAACGCGCGATAGAGAACGGCGGGCAAACGCCGCAGCCGGGAGTGCCATGCGGGAATTTTGGGTTGCCACCGGCCTGCTCTGGCTCGCCGGGGTGGGTCTGCGGCTGAGCATCTTGGCGGTGCCGCCGGTGATCTTGTCGATTCAGGCGGATC
>Ga0209647_1000936_pt1 | contig 26190 bp, 29 predicted proteins | sample GraSoi_2013_60cm_FD_185827 | JGI IMG/M metagenome (GOLD analysis project Ga0209647, IMG submission 185827) | Grasslands soil microbial communities from the Angelo Coastal Reserve, California, USA - Sample 9_17_2013_60cm (SPAdes) (version 2) | ecosystem: Environmental > Terrestrial > Soil >... | reverse complement strand
AAGTTATTCACAATCCGGGGTCGCTCACGCTCGAAAGCCGGACAAATTGCTTTCGTCCCCGGCTCGATGAATAACTTCGGACCGACTATAAGGACGATTGGCACTACCACACCAAGCCGAGCCCACACGCCTCATATGCGCTCATGGCGCGGTCTCGAGAGACCAGAACTAAGTCTTCACGGATAGCCTGCCACACCAACATCCGATCAAACGGGTCACGATGTTTTCCGATCCTTGGTAGTTGATAAGTAGTGGTCAGTTTATCAGACGTGAAAGGTTAGCATCAGCAGGCCAGCGAAAATCAGGCTACAAGACCAGACCAGGTCCGCGTTAAACCAAGACTTCCGCAGAATCGCCAGCCCGACCACGTCATAGACCATCCAGGCGACAATGCCGGCTACGACAAATTGCGAAACGGAATGCAGGCAGACACCCGGAATCGAGTTGTAGAAGCTGGGCCATGGCGTGACCGAGTTAAAAGTTGCGGCTGATGAAGCGTTGCACCAAGCTCCGCCTCCCAGCATAAACACCGGTAGCAACATAAGACCGGCGCCATGAGCGCTGGTCATCAGACACGACCACCAAATCAAATCGCGAAAGCTCACCCGCATCCCAACCCAACGAGGATGACGCCCCCGGAGCAAACGCCAACTTCCTAGCCCGGCCAGGAACAAAGCGGCAGCCAGACCGAGCCAGGTCACCGGCAGGTACTGTCCTACTAGCAACGCCAATCCGATGATGGCCAATACGGACAAAGCGTGCCCAAGCGCAATGGCGCACATCGCTTGAAAGATGGCGACTCTAGAACGGTTTTGCAGCCCGAGACTCACCGCGAACAGCCAGCCCATCCCGGGGTTCAATCCGTGCCAAGCGCCCAAACCAGCCAGTGCAATCCAAGGCCAAAGGTTCACCGAGTTTCAACTCTGTTAGGATGGAAAACAGAAAGAATCCGAGGAGGTATCGCCGCCTTCTAACCTCACCTGGTGAAGACGATGGTCTCCGGGTTGGACCAGGAAGCGAGGATCAAGGCGGAGCGATCCATCCGGACCGGCCTCAGCTTTAACCATCCAGGAGCGCACGCCATCGGGATAAAACTGCTCATCCCACGATTGATATAGCGAGTTCGTCAAATAAACCCGTTTACCGTCTCGGCTCACCTCTACCATTTGGGGACCGCCATTGAGCGGTTCGGCCGGGCGCGAAGCATGAGCTGTCCGTTTGACGATGCCACCGATCGGCACCACAGCGGTAAGCTTTGGCTGATCCGGTACCGACACATCATACCGGTGGAGTTCACCAGTTCCCCAGCAGGATACATAGAGCCAGCGATCGTCCAACGACAAAGCCAGGTCCGTTAACAATGGAGGTACAGCGCCGAATCCTTGTAGCAGGGGTGGCAGATGAGCCGCATCCGCCGGTTGCGCCGGAATCTCGATCACCTTCTTTATTTCCCAATCACCGCTCCGTTCCCGCCACAGCCAAATCGAGGCAGACAAATCTTTTAACGAGACCACCACCCCGACGAAGCCAAACGTTCTGGTCGGGTCATGAGAAGGGCGCAGCTCGAGAACCATCTGATGTTCACTGCCTAAATCGAGAAACTTGGAATGCTTTCGTTTACGCAGGTTCCAGAAATGAATTTGATGTCCGTATTTAGCCCCTAACAACGTCTCAGGCTGTAACCCACCCTCAATCATCCGAGGTGTCCCCCATTCGCTGCTCACGAGTACGTCGTGGCCGAGATGCCAGAAGAAATCATACGCCAACTCTTGTGGACCTCGATCCACTTCCCATCGGCCAAGGACGTTAAAGTCATAGTGATCCAGGATAAAGATTCCGCCCGGCCCTCCTCCATCCGGGGCTCCCAGAGCGCTCATATAAATGCCGTCCGGCCCGCAATGAACCGTGTGCGGACGAGAATAACCCGCCCGCTTAAATAACTCTTCCGGCTCAATCGTTTTGACGATGCGGAGATCGGTTGGATCCGGTTTGGTATCGATTACGTGAATCCGTGACGAACGGATTCCCGGTACAATCAAGTATCGTCTTTCGACGTGAGGATGTGGCGCGTAGGGACAGAGCGCGGCGCTGCACGCATTCCAACCAAAATGATGGAGTTCATCTCCGATATCCGGGAGGTCGGTTCGGCTGAGGATCTGACCATATTTAGGAGAAGACGGATCTACGTCGACGACATAGAGCGCATCCGAGCGCGACTTCTGGTCCGGCGCCAACCCGGCGACGTAGGCGTAGCGCTCAGCCGGTGCTTCCATCGCCAGCCGCGCGGTTGGATAAAACGTAGGATCAACGGTCCAACGCAGTGGATTCGTCGAAAGACCAAAGGAAGAATTTGCCATAAACAGTTTGTCCTGTGGCGAGGGTGAAAATCTGAGGGTTTAGAACAGGGGAACTTAGTCAGTCCCATCGGTGAACGCAATTACCGTAACCCGACTACACAACTAGGGTATCGATTACCCAGTACTTTGCAAACGCTAAATTTGACCGCGAATGGACGCGAAATTAACCGCGAATGGACGCGAATAATGAGATCACGCAGATTAAATCCGCAAAGGGCCGCTGCTCGCGATTTTTTCATCAGCTCTATCTGCACGCGTCTGCGGTTGCCATCTTCGCTTTTATTCGCGCAAACGAGGTAGTAACGCCAGCACCAGCGAGATCGCACACAAGTTCGCATATCGAATAGCAGCCAGCGTAAGCGAGGAGTGAACAAACGCAGACGCTAGGGACGAGCTCCTGCTCGTCCGGGTTTGTTCGATGCTGTAACGTGGCACGTCCGGACGAGCTACCGCCGAAACAGAACCGCCAGGCCACACGGCCTGGCGGTTACTACACCTTCGCTCTGTTGAAGTTCCTAGATTGAACGAGAGCAACATTGCCGCTTCGGGCCGTGACCTCGAACAGTTTATGATCAGAGGCCAAAACCGCCTCCCGAGCGGCATTTTGTGAGGAGTTCAGAAGTTCCAGGAGTTCAGGAGCGATAAACTATGAAGGCGGTGATCCAAGACCAGCTCAGCTGACGGACTCTGGCTTTCAGCCCTCCTTACGGTTTTGCTTGCAATCCGCAAGCATTCCCCACCCTGAACTCCTGAACTCCTGAACTCCTGAACTCCTGAACTCCTGAACTCCTGAACTCCTGAACTCCTGAACTCCTGAGCTCCTGAACTCCTGAACTCCTGAACTCCTGAACTCCTGAACTCCTGAACTCCTGAACTCCTGAACTCCTGAACTCCTGAACTCCTGAACTCCTGAACTCCTGAACTCCTGAACTCCTCCGAATCACCTCGTCCAGCGCCCCCCGACCGAGCTCAGAACTGGCACAATCCCATTCAAGGCATCCTCGCGGTTAGAATAGTCGACCTTGCCTACTGCTCCGACCATCGGAACACCAGTCGCAGCGCGGAATTTCTGGCTCATGCTTTCGCCGGTGTAGCATCCCCAGCTCTTCACATAAGCACCGGCGGCAAATAGGCCGCGGTGCAGCTCTGCCAATTGGTTCTGATGCAACCACGATTTCGAGCTGCTGCCCACCTGATTCGAATAATCGAACATGAAGGCGTCCTGATTCGAATGACCGAAGTACTCAAAATCCGCTATCTTTATCTGTTGTCGCGGCTTCCCCGCATTGAGATATCGAATCACATCTTCGCCATTTTCGATTGGGACCAGGTTCAGTTGATAGGCGTCGCGAACTGAATAAATCAGCGGGATCAGATCGCGTTTTTCTTGCATGGAACGGGAACGATAACCATCGAGGTAGATCAACATAGTGACCGTCGCGGAGGCATTGCCTTTTATTACCGGTCTCAATTCTTGCAGCCGGGTACGCGCGGCGCGGACGAAACAACCCCAATAGTTATCGTGCGGCTCATTTTTGTACTGTTCCCACAGATGCAGCGACGGCCCGCCGCAAAGCAGGATGTATTCATAGGGATGCCGAGTATCAGCGATCGGTACAACCGGCGAGACCGAACCAATCTGTCCCTTGGCCATCCCAGCCAGGGAAATGAGAAATAATAACCAGCTCTGAGCGTGTTTCATGGAAGCTTCGGTTGGGGTTCACCTCTGGGCCAGCCCATGAACATCTGGTGGTCACGTATAAAATACGCAGACCAGATCGGATCTGGACTCGCCGAGATCAGTTCACTGCGCTTAAGCACGAATTCCGCGCAAAACCGGCCGCTGGAGGCATCATAAATCTGGTCTCCGGAAAAATTTCCGTAAAGCCGGTATTCATTTCCATTATCAGAACCGACCTGTTTGAGAGCGCGATCAGGAGCAAATTGGTATTTCTCGTTCAAAACGACGAGTTTAGCGGTTCGCCAGCTCTGTCTGGGGGAACGGACATACCCCCAAATCGCAAACGGTGGTGCATAGACCCGCCGTCCGACAAAAAAATCTCCAACTGGTTCAGCCGCAATCTGTTGGGTAACAGCAGCGGGCTCCGTTAACGGGGCAACCTTGGGTGGAGTTGCACATCCGGCCAGGAGTAGCAATAGCCCGAGCGGTCCGGCCGCTGCCGGAGCGTATCGGCGTAGGAACGTGCGCGCGAATCGGATTGTCTGCCAATAGACATGTAACCAGTAAGGAATCAGGAACCGACAGAAATACATGGACTAAGCCGCAAGAAATAGCCTGCATCGATTAAAAATGCGCGTGCATTTTTGCCCAATCTGGGCTTTTGAGTTGCAAACCCCGGAGGGGCAGCTATCTATTCGGTCCACAAAAACCGGGAGTGCCTGCGCTATGAACATTATTCAGAAGATTGAGAAAGAGCAGTTTAAGCCTGAAATCGCCCCTTTCCGGGTGGGCGACACCGTTAAAGTCCATACGAGGGTCGTTGAAGGAGATAAGGAACGAATTCAGCTTTTCAGCGGGATTGTCATCGGCAGACGTGGAAGCGGTTTAAATTCCTTTTTTACCGTACGCCGCATTTCGTACGGGGAAGGTGTAGAACGAATGTTCCCGCTGCATTCCCCGCGAATCGCCAAGATCGAAGTTGAGCGCCAAGGCAATGTCCGGCGCGCCAAGCTAAACTATCTCCGCAGCCGGAAGGGCAAACAGGCTGTGACGGTAAAAGAGAAAACGCAATCCTGAGCCGGTAGGGCGAAAACCCGACTTCGCAAGGCCCACGTCGCGGCCCGATTCTCGTAGCGCGACACGGCATAGACCAGGGCCGCGCCAAAGCGTAGCGGCGGCGGGACTCGGCGCGCCCCTGATTCTGATTTCCGATTGCGTAGAGTCGCGCCGGTTTTGAGCCGCGCCGTGGATGCGGTTCGCCAAAACGGGTATTGAGGCCGAAGCGCTCGATTTATTTACCCCCTTCTCGCGGCTGCAGGCACGGCGTGGCTCAAACCCGTCGCGGGTGGACATTGGTGCCGCATCCGCGCATCGGCGCGCTGAGGTCTGCGCAGATTGCTCACCTCACTCAAATCCCCCTCGAGAACGCAGCACCTGCCCCGTAACCCATCCCCCTTCCGGCCCAGCCAGAAATGCGATCAAGTGAGCCGGATCTTCCGGGCGGCCGAGCCGCCCGAGCGCGAAGCGGCTTAGCAACGTCCGTTGAACCTCTGTCGTCATCCCACCAGAATCCGTCGGCCCAGGGTCAACCGCGTTCACCGTGATACCAAGATGCCCAACTTCAGCCCCGAACGTAATAGTGAACGCATCCAAACCCGCCTTAGTCACCACATAGGCCAGCTCTCCGCGCATCGGTCCCAGCATCTGACCTGAAGTCATCGATATAATCCGGCGTGCTCCTTTCCCACCGAATCGCCGGACAAATTCCACACTCAACAGAATCGGTGCTCGGGTATTCACCGCGTAATGACGATCAAGCATCTCAGCGTCCAGGGTTTCAACCGAGTCGCGCATCGAAAAACAGGCATTGTTCACCAGAATATGAGCCACATTGAATCTGGCCTGAACCACGTTCCAAAGCATTCTGGGGGCGTCAGCTAGCGATAGATCAAGCGGAGTCCACTCAGCTTCAACGCCGAGCTGTCGTAGTTCCTCAAGGAGAAGGCCTTGCTCACCCGCCCCATTTTCCGGTTGTTCATCGTCATACCCCGGCCACCCGGTGAGGAACAGATGAGCCCCATGCTTTGCCAGCTCCCGGGCAATAGCCGCACCGATGCCTTTAGCCCGGCTAACACCGGTAACCACTGCCACTTGTCCGGACAACGCGGTTTTCATCGCGACCCTATTTACACCTGCTGCGGCAAGGGTGAAAGACTGGGGCCCGGAAGTCTACCGGACCGAACAGACCTAAGATGCTAGTTACGGATGGGACCTATGCGACTTATGGGACTTATGCGGAATTCGTGACTCATAAGTCGCATAAGTCACATGAGTCCCATCCGCACCACCCCATACCTCGTCCGATGTCCTACTAGCCCCCCATCACCCCTGACGCCCTCCACGCCGATACGCCCACACGCCCATACGCCGATACGCTGCGCCTACTCCGCCACGATGAGCTGCACTCCAGCCTCTTTCAGGGCGGTAGCCAGCTCCTCCGCCGGGTCGGCATCTGTCACGAGAATCTGCATCGCGCTTAATCCGGCGATCTGCGCAAAAGAGTGTTTACCTAGCTTGGATGAATCTGCCAGGACGATGGTCCGGCGGGCTGCCGCCATCATCGCGGCAATCATCGACGCTTCTTCCAGGACGGTCGTAGTAAGACCTTCGCGCGCGGTAACTCCGCCCACTCCAATAATGGCGCTATCAACCGAGATCTGTATCCCAGAAGCCCCGATAGGACCGATCGTTACCTGCGCTTCCGGGCGTAACTGACCACCCATCACATAAACGTCTCGGATGACCTCCGTCGGGAGCACACCTGGAACACTCAGGTTATTTGTCACGACCGTCAGGTATTGCTGATTCAGCTCAGCTGCGAACAGGCGCGTGGTCGATCCACCGTTAATTAGAAGCGTTTCGCCGTCGTTAATCAGCGCCGCTGCCGCCTTCGCAATCCTTTGCTTTTCTGCGGTGCGAGTATTCAGCCTTTGCAGGAACGGGGAATCCCGATGCACGAGAGTCGTGATGGTTACCGCACCACCATGGGTACGGGTTAACGCTCCTCTTTGGGCCAGCGCATCTAGGTCCCGCCGAACTGTATCTTCCGACACCCCAAAATAGGCCGAAATATCCGATACCGACATCTGGCCCTTAACCTCGAGGAGTTTCACCAACTCGCTTTGGCGCTGCGCCGGCAGTGCAGGTTTCCGCGGTGAATCAAGCTCGTTCATGGATATTCCCGCACATTTTGCCACGAAATCGGCGGTTAACCAACCAAAACAAGCGTTGACTATGCAATTTTATGCTGCTATTTGAATCTATAAAATGCACAAAAACGCGTCCCCCCACGACAAGTCTGGTGTCGATTCGACTCCCCAGTCAGGCGCACGCATTGACAGTGCGCAGCCGGCAAAATCTGTTTCCGATCCCCAATCCGGATTGAATCGCCGTGATTTCATTAAGCGTAGTGGCTTGGCTCTAGCCGGCGCCGCTGCAGTTTCCACCTTCGTTGGTCCGCGCCGGGTGTATGCAGCTGGCCCGGTCGAATTGACGTTCGCCAGCGCCAAGTTCTACGGAAAACAGACCATCGCCGAAGTTGTCAGTGCGTTTAACGATTCCCAAACCAAGATCCGCGTCACCTACAAGGAGCTGCCCCCGCCCAGTTCCTCCACCGAGGTACATCAATCGCTTGTCCAACAGTTGGCCCGGCGGAACGGTGATCCGGACGTTTTCACCTTAGATATTATTTGGATCGCAGAATTCGCCGCCGCCAAATGGGCGCTTCCACTGGACCAGTATTTCAAAGACACCACCGGCGAATATTTCCCCGGTATGGTGCAAGCCTGCACGTGGCAAGATAAGCTGGCTGCGCTGCCATGGTTCGTCGATTCGGGGATGCTGTATTACCGCAAAGACCTAGGGATCTCAGCCCCGAGCACGTGGGATGAATTGATTGCCAGCGCCAAACAGGCCACCGGTTCTGGCAAAGTAAAATTCGGTTTCCTTTGGCAAGCCAAACAAGCGGAAGTGCTGGTTTGCGATCTCGTCTCCTTCATCGGTTCAAACGGCGGGGCCACTTTGCAACCCGACGGCAAGACCGTCTCGATCGCGGACCAACCCGCTATCCAAGCTGTTCAATTGATGTACGACTTGATCAATAAGGAGCAAGTCACGCCGGCAGATGTTCTGAGCTGGGACGAAGAACCGTCGCGTCGTCCGTTCACGGGTGGTGAAGCCGCTTTCCTCAGGAACTGGTCTTACGTTTGGAAGATCGCGCAGAGCGAGGCTGAATCGAAAGTGGTGGATCAAGTCGCGGTCGTACCTCTGCCCCATTTCCCGAACAAGAAAAGCTCTGCGGCATTGGGCGGTTATCAGTACGGGATTAACGCCTCGAGCAAGAAACGCGAGGCCGCCGTCGAATTCGTCCGGTGGATGTCATCACCGGAGACTCAACTCCGCTTCGCCACTCAGCTTGGCCTCTGCCCCACCAGAGCCGCTGTGTTCGAACAGAAAGAGATTGGGACCGAGCAACCCTTTATGCAGCAACTTAAAGACGTATTCCTGGGTGCGATTCCCCGACCGGTCACACCCAAGTACCCCCAAGTCACGTTGGCTTTGCAGTCAGCGGTATCGACCGCGCTAACCAACGGGAAAGTTGAGGAGGCGCTCAAAACCGCCAAACAAAAGATAGAAGCGATCGTTAAAACGTAGGGAAACCACCTCAACCCACTACTCCATCACTCCAATCCCGCCCATTCGAGGACAGCTTGCCGCGCCGTAGGCCTGGCGAAGGCGGGAGGACGACGATTAGTTTATGCCAGTGGCAAGAACCATTACGCATGTCGAGGTCGAATCGGGGATAAGATTACCCCGGTGGCGACCTGGTGCTTGGCTGTTGCTGGCTCCTGCCCTTGGCGCGATTGGCGCGGTATCAGTTTATCCGGTTCTGTTAGGACTCTGGCTCTCCTTTCGTAACACCACGTTATCCTCCCCAGATGATGCATTCGTTGGAGTCAGCAACTATCAGCAACTCTTTGCCGACGGCCAATTCTGGAACGCTTGGGGCCACACAGTAGAGTTCACCGGCGTATCGACGTTCTTCGAGACCGTCATCGGTTTAGCCATGGCTTTGGTATTGACCGAACGGTTCCTGGGTCGCGGAATCGTCAGGGCCGCCATGCTGGTCCCGTGGGCTATTCCGACGGTTGTCACTTCAAAAATGTTTGGCTGGTTGTTCGACGGCCAACACGGGTTGGTGAACTATCTGGGGCATTTTTTCGGGCTGATCCATACCAACATCAACTGGTATGGATCACCTGAATTTGCGTTGCCTACGATCATCATGGCGGATGTCTGGAAAACGACACCGTTCATGGCGTTGCTCCTTCTGGCTGGACTTCAGACCATTCCGCGTTCTTTGACGGAGGCTGCCAGCATCGATGGAGCAAACCCCTGGCAACAATTCTGGATGGTCCGGTTTCCTTTGCTCGCCCCCAGCCTCTTGATTGCCGCCATGTTCAGGGCGCTCGACGCCTTTCGCATCTTTGACCTGGTCTACGTCCTCACCGGTGGCGGACCGGCTGATTCAACTGAAGTTTTGTCTACCCTCACCTACAAGAATCTCTTTTCCGCGCTTCAATTCGGCTACGGCTCGGCTTTATCAACGTTAATGTTTTTGACCGAGATCGTCATCGCCGCCGGCTTCGGGGTGTTCTTATTAAAACGGTTTCGGGAGGTTAAATTATGAGCGCGGCTTTGGTAGAACGCGAATCGCGGAGGACAGCCCGACGGGCCATCAATCTAACCCGGCCGCTCATCTACCTCTGTTCTTTGCTGATTGTCATATGGTCAGTTGGACCTTTTCTCTGGCAACTATCTACCTCACTGCAATTGGATCGGGACTTGATTGGCGACCAACCGAAGTTATTGCCGATTCCGCTCTGCTTCGATCATTTCGTTAACATCTTCGTCGCCAAAAATTTTCATCGTTATATTCTGAACTCGGTCGTCGTAGCCGGGGCTTCGACGCTGCTTTGTCTCATCATCGGTGCGGTCGCCGCTTATGCCTTGGCCAGACTCGATGTTCGCGGCCGGTTAGGCATCCTCGGCTTCGTGTTAGCCGTATCCATGTTCCCACAGATTGCGGTGGTCGCTCCGCTTTATGTGTTAGCATCGAATCTTGGCTGGCTGGACACTTATCGAGTTCTGATTGTCGTTTATCTGGCGTTGGGGCTGCCCTTCGTAATCTGGGTCTTGTTCGGCCACTTCCGCACCATTCCGGCGACGCTGGATGAAGCAGCCCGATTGGATGGCGCTAGACCGTTGACCATCTTTTTCCGGATCATCATACCGATCGCGCTACCCGGGATCGTCACCACCGGTCTACTCTCCTTTATCGCGTCATGGAACGAGTTCATGTTCGCGCTCGCTTTTACCTCGGATATCAACCGTCAGACGGTCCCGGTCGGGATCGCTAACTTTACCGATCTTCATTATGTGCCCTGGGGCGATATCGCCGCCGCCTCTGTGGTAGTCACCTTTCCGTTAGTAGCCTTAGTGCTGATCTTTCAAAGAAACATCATCTCCGGAATCACGGGAGGAGCCGTCAAAGAATGACGCTGGATTTCTGCAGGGAACAATATCTGGCGCTGGTTCCACGATTAAGCGGACTTGCCCAAAGCATGCCGCTGACTCTCTGCGGGTTAGCCACCTGTACGGATGCTTATTTGCGTTTAAGCGAAGCTGCACCGCTCTTTTCCGCTCGAAACGATAAGGCCGTCACTCTGGCGAGAGCTTTGCAACAGCGCGCTGCTAACGGTATCGGAGGCGAACTATTTCTTGATTGGCCTGAAGCCGAAGAATGGATTGCCCAAAACTTACCCATCTCCAACTGGGGATTAGGCGGGACTGGCGCGCAGGCGGCTCAGGCCTTAACCCTGCTGGGCGGACGCGCGCTCATCACCTTAGAGGACCGCACCCGACGGCAGCTTTCCGTCATTCATCCTGATGTGCTCATCGCTACGGAACGGGGATTGGAAAGGCGCCAGGCTATAGAAGGTTCCGGCTTCGGCAAACCTGCTCATTATATTTTCGAGTTTAACGCCGGCGAAGTAATCGGTACCGAACCCGCCAAGCGATCAACTCGCGTGATCGCTCGGTTTGCGGATGACCGGCTGGACCGTGACCCCGCTTTCGTCTGGGAGAGCGTGGCGCACGCCAGCCAAGCCGGCGCCGCGGTGATCTGCGGTTTCAACGAGGTTTCCTCAGCCTTCCTGGCTGCCGAGTTGGAGTACACTACAGGTCTCCTATCTGCTTGGCGGACGGAAGGCCTGTCTGCCATCCATCTGGAGCTGGGCGGCTACCAGGATTTTGGGCTGCGTGATCAAGTATTGTCCACGCTGGGACCACTGGTTTCCTCGCTGGGCATGAGCCATTCTGAGCTGCGCGAGTTTGGATCGGCCGACTTAGCCACTGAAGCGGCGAAACTTCGAGCCGCCCTAGGCCTCAACCGGCTGTGCATTCATGCCGACACCTGGGCGTTAGCGATTACTAACAGCAATCCAGAACGTGAATTGGAATCGTTAATGTGCGGTTGTCTTCTGGCCGCCTGCCGAGCTGCTGCCGGCCAGGTAGCAGTCCCAACCGGCGTGCCCCTCGACGCCGCGTTCCACGCTCCTCCTTATCCTACAATCAGCCGGCAGAATGATGGCTGGCTGGTTTGTTGTCCGACTCCTTACCTTGATCAGCCCAAAGCCACCATCGGCCTCGGCGACACTTTTCTCGCCGGAACTTTATTAGTGAACTAACACCCTGAACCTGCGGATCTTTAATTTTCGGATTTGCGACTTAATCCATAGAGAAAACAAAAGGTAATGAACAACAAGACCATCGATCCCGGCAAACTTCGCAGTTTCCAACGAGTGACCAGTCCAGACGGGTACTTCTTGATCTGCGCACTCGATCATCTCTCCGATTTTCAGGAGCTGTTAGATAGCGACCTCAGCCGGGTTACTTACCAACAAACCGGCGAGGTCAAGAACCAGCTCATTCGGACGTTGGCGGACCAATGCAGTGCCTTTCTTTTAGACGCTAGATTCGGCTTGGCGCAAGCCATCGCATCTCGCGCCCTACCCGGAAGCGTAGGTCTAATGGCGAGTATTGAAGATGAAGATTACAAACCGGCCACCGCCACTCGTAAAACTCGCTTCCGGGAGAATTGGAGCACGAAACAGATGAAAATGCTCGGAGCGGATGTGTGCAAATTGCTGTGGTTCTTCCGACCTGACAGCAGCGTCGCCGACCACCAAAGAGACGTGGTCAAGGGTCTAGTCGAAGAGTGCACCTCGCTCTCACTCCCTCTCGTGGTGGAACCAATCTGGTATCCGCTTGAAGGCGAAGATCCAACCTCAACAGCATGGCGCGCACGCCGCGTCCAGGGGATCATCGAGAGCGCACGCGAGGCATATGAACTAGGTACCGACATGCTCAAAGTGGAGTTCCCGGGATATGTGGATAGCGATGCCGGGAAAGCCAAAGCTCTGGAAGCCTGCCAACAACTTGATGCTGCCGTGACCGTACCCTGGGTGATCCTGTCAGCCGGCGTCAACTACGATAGTTTCAAGGCTCAAGTCGAAATTGCCTGTGACGCCGGCGCCTCCGGATTTCTGGCCGGCCGTTCCATTTGGCGCGATGCCGCTTCGGTCTCCGATCCCGAGCTTAAGAGTAAAGCCGGCTTTGATGCAGTTAACCGTTTAGCCGAGCTCTCCAACATCACCCGAGCCTGCGGCAAACCTTTTAAACCGCAACTAGACGGCGAAGGGTTAACCCGGGCCTTTCCCGAATTTTGGTATGCCCATTGGCAGCGAGCGTGACGGCGTATGGGCCCTGTCCCGAAGGGACTTAAGGACTCAGCCCGGGGTTTTAACCCCGGGTTACTAACAGAAAAAAACCGCCCCAACGGGGCGGCAGAGAGTAATGCAGGCCCCAACGCCGCTGACACAACTTGGAACGAATCATCTTCCGCCCTTTCAGGGCGGGGCAATCTTTTGATCGGTACCCGGGGTTAAAACCCCGGGCTGAGTCCTTAAGTCCCTTCGGGACAGAAGTCCGGCTCTTTCCCCTCACTCACAGCCTCACTTCCCGCTTCTTCAGCACCGACTCCAAACTCCCAAACACTACCGCCAGCGTTTTGCGATTATCTTCTATACTCGGCTCAGGTTGCTGGCTGCGTCCGATGCTCTCGATGAAATGCTCGAGCAATGGCAACCGGCGTTCCTGCACCGGCTCGAGCGACATCAGTTCCTGAGTTTCTTGACCAGGGATTTCCAATCGGACTGACGTCCGAAACGACTCATCCACAACACCGTCCCAGAAGAGCCGGCCCAGGCTACCGACAAATTGCCATTCCCCTTCCCAAGAAGTAACGGCTCCGCGCGCACACCAATCTCCATCCCAGATAACCGGGATTTCGCCCTCGAGCCGCATTAAACAAAGAGCATTTGATGGATGCTTGAAAGCGTTGTCGGGAGTGTCGTGTTCAACTGCCGCCACGCTGGTTACTTCGTGCTGGGTCATGTAGCGCAGCAGATCGACATGATGAACCGACATATCGAGCAGGATCGAGTGCGGGAGCGCGTAAATGGAATGTTCCGGGTTAGCGATCACCTCAGGCAAATGTTTACGAAACCGAATCTTCACGGCCCGCAACTCGCCGATATCACCCTGCGCCAGCCGTTCCCGAAGCAGTCCGGCGGCTTGCATAAACCGATACCCTTGCGCCGCCATCACTTTGCCGGTGGCGGATTGGGCCGCCTGGGCAATCTCCAGAGCTTCGTCCATGGACGTCACCATCGGTTTTTCGACCAGGACATGCTTCTGTAGACGCAACGCCTCCAGGACCACCGGTTTGTGTTGGCTAGGATTAGTGACCACTAGCACTGCATCCGCCGAGACTTTCTGCGCCGCGCTGGCTAAGTCCGGAAAACACGGAATGCCGTATGTCTCCTGAGACCATTCGGCCGCGGCCTCGCTTTTGTCGACCGCAGCAACAACCGAGGCACGCGGAAACGTCTGCAAAAGCTCAATCCATTTCCTTCCCCAAAATCCGACGCCAGCAACGATAAACTTCATAGGGCTACAAAGTAATCAGTAATCAGTAAGACAGTAATCAGTTTAGGAGCTAGGGGGGCGACGCATTGCCCATTTGCAGCCTTGTCTCGCCGTAGGCCTTGCGGAGACGGATCCAGCGGGTGTCGAAGCCTTGAAATCGTGTACCTGATTGCACCGGGAAAGGCGCGACGCCCATGGCCCAGGACGTTGTCAGCCCGTGAGGTTAAAACACCGCGGATTCCGCCCTCCTAGCTCCTAGTCTAGATTCTAGCTCCTAAACTGATCACTGACCCACTGATTACTGATTACTTCGCGTGACCTTTGTGCTCTTCTGTTCAAAGTTCGTTTTAATCATGTTCGATATTTCCGGAAAGTCGGTGTTGATCACCGGAGGTACTAGCGGCATCGGCGCGGCTGTCGCCAACCGCTTCTTCGATGCCGGCTGCAGAGTGATCGCTGCCGGCTTGCCCGATGAAAAGCCGAGTTCCGCTTTAAACAACAAGATTACCGTGGCGCCTCTGAATGTATCGGATCCGGCCAGCGTCGAGCGCTTGGTTGCGGATATAGACCAACTCGATGTGCTGGTAAACGCAGCGGGGATTATTCGGCGGCGCGCCGAATACGATCTGGAGCAGTTCCAGACCGTCGTTGACGTCAATCTAGTCGGCTCCATGCGGATGTGCACGGCTTGCAAGCCGCTCTTGCTCAAACAAGGCGGTGCTATCGTTAACGTGGCCTCCATGTACAGCTTCTTCGGCGCGGGGCTATCACCCGGCTACAGCGCGAGCAAAGGCGGCGTCGCTCAATTAACGAAAAGCCTCGCCGTTGCTTGGGCGCCGGACAACATTCGCGTAAACGCAATTGCTCCCGGCTGGATCGCAACACCGTTGACCCAAGCATTGCGGGACGATCCTGCTCGGAACACGGCGGTTATCGACCGCACGCCGCTGAAGCGCTGGGGTCAACCAGACGATGTCGCCGGCGCCGTTATTTTCCTTTGCTCACCAGCAGCCGCGTTCATTACCGGGGTGATTTTACCGGTCGATGGCGGCTATTTGATCAATTGAACCCAGAAAACAATCCGCCATGACTGCAACCGCAAACCAGGCTGGCTCCGCCGCCCAAGACGAAAGCCGGATGCCTTATCAACTCCCATTTCCAGCCGAAGCGCTAACCGAGATCGTGCAATCGCCGGCCCTTCCAACCGACGAGCGTTTGTGGGTGCCACAAATGCCGAACGTTTGGCTCCGGCCCCTTTGTCTAAATGCCTCCCAAGGTTACTGGGTTAACCTGCTACGCGTTCGAAAGTCCGGCGTTTTGACCCGGCACCGCCATCCGGCACCGGTACACGCTTTTGTGCTCCGCGGCAGTTGGTACTATCTCGAACACGACTGGGTCGCTCGCGAGGGTTCTTACGTCTTTGAACCCCCAGGCGAAACTCACACGCTCGTGGTGCCAGACGACGTCCCGGAAATGATCACCCTATTCTATGTAACCGGCTGTATGATCTACGTGGATCCTTGGGGCAAACAGACCGGTTACGAAGATGTCTTCACTAAGATCGACATGTGCCGAAAACATTATAGTGAAAACGGCCTCGGCACCGACTTCGTAGACCAGTTTATTCGATGAAGTGAATCAGCGTCGTAGAGAGGAGATTTTAGGCGCGTCGCCCATTCGTCCACTCGCCGTATCGCCCATTCGCCCAATCGCCGTTTCGCTCACTTGCGCAGCCCGCGGATCCAGTCACGCAACAGTTGTTTCTCCTGAGAGAGTGTGTCGAGGTAAGTATCCGGGTAATCCCGTTGATAAGTGAGATTGGTTAGTACACGCGCGCCTTTCGCCACGACGCGACCAGCCGGGTCCTTGACCTCGAATTGGATCGAAATCCTTGCCGGTTTTCCCATGCTGTTACGGATTCGTAAGTCTGAATTGAATCCCGGTTGTTCAAACGCTTCGCGCCCAGCCATGGCGACGTCCAAGATTTGCACATCGAGCTTGTAACCGCCCAGATACTGGGTGGCCGCCTTTTCAATCGTATCAGTGAGCTCGCGTTCCAGCCGGCCTTCAGCGTCTTGCCGGGTCATGCTTCGAAACGAGACATCCGTAAAATTCTCCGGATGGACATACTTTACCCGAACATTGACCTCAGCTTTCGCCGACCCGATGGCGAAACAGCTCCATAACGCCGCCACCAAAAAAAAGTGCCGCATAAGAATTGAACCTCCGGGTTCAATTCTAGATCTGTTGTCCCGGCGGTACAAACGCCTCTAGATCATCGAGGGCCCGTCGCCCTTTCGCCAAGTCGTAGAACGTGGGTTCGCGATGATTTTTCAGACGTGGCACATCCACGGTGCGGCTCAAATCCGGCGCGTCTCCAAATGGGCGTTACCACCTCGAAGGCGCGCCGAGATTTTCGCCCTACCCACTCGCTATTAGCTCGAACGCCAACGCGATCCCCTGTCCGCCACCAATACAGAGCGTGACCATGCCGCGGCTGAGGCCGTCTCGTTTCATCGAGTGAAGTAAACGCACCGTCAATATGGCGCCGGTTGCTCCGATGGGATGTCCATGGGCGATAGCGCCTCCTTCAACATTGATGATATCTTCCGGTAGACCTAGCTCTTTGGCGATCGCCAAAGGGACCGCAGCGAAGGCTTCGTTAATCTCGATTCGTTCAACCATGCCTAGCTTCCAACTGGTGCGATCCAAAGCCTTTCTCACCGCAGGGACCGGGCCTAATCCAAACATCCCAGGCTCAACCGCTGCTACCCCGTAACCGACCAGCCGAGCAACAGGTACAACCGATTTCGCTTCCGCTGCCGTTCGATCCGCAACAATCACCGCGCCGGCTCCGCTGTTAAGCCCCGGCGAATTACCAGCTGTAATCGTACCGTTTTCCCGGAAAGCCGGACGCAACTTGGCCAGGCCCTCTAACGTCGTGTCCGGACGCGGAGCTTCGTCCTGATCAAAGACCTGGATCCCTTTTTTCCCCTGTACTTGGACCGAAACGATCTCATCCCGGAATTTACCGGCTTTCTGAGCCTCACTAAACCGCCGTTGTGAGCGTTCAGCGAAACGATCTTGCGCTTCCCGGCTCAACTTCGCTTGGGCAACGAGATCTTCCGTGTGCCAACCTGAATGTTTTCCGGAAAAAGCGTCGTCCAGACCATCCCGCAGCATGCTGTCATGAATCTCGGCCGGCCCCATTCGATATCCCCAGCGCCCGCCGTCCATTAAATAAGGGGCGCGATCCATGTTCTCCAGACCACCGGCAACCGCAATCTCGATTTCACCCGCTATAATCTGCTGCGCAGCAGTCACCATCGCTTGCGCCCCCGAGCCGCAAACCCGGTTCACTGTGATCGCGGGAACCGACACCGGAACACCACCATTAATCGCCGCTTGCCGGGCAGGGTTCATCTTGTTGCCGGCCTGGATCACATTACCCATTATCACGCTGCCTACCGCCGCAGCATCAAGCCCAGCCCGGCGCAAGGTTTCCCGCACGACCACCGCGCCAAGATCGGCTGCCGGAATCGTCTTAAGTGATCCGTTGAACGCTCCGATCGCAGTTCGGACCGGACTACAGAGAACAACTTCGGGTGTTGCCATGATTTATCTCTATCGACGGCACCTCGCATTGTCCATTGATGCTCGCAAGGATTCTTTCGCCCAAATCGTTATCCTCACGCTTGTGCTCGTAGGAGCAGTGAAGTTTCCTTGAGTCAGTATATACAAACGTATAGTATACAGCGAACGATGGAGGTGGCTGGATTTGAAGCGGAAAATCCCTAAGCTCACTACAGACGACGAAGCGGACGCGTTCCTCGCCCAAGACTTGTCAGATCTCGATATCTCGCAGTTCAAGCCCACTCGGTTTGAGTTCGAGAAGAAACAACGCAGATCAATATGAGGCTGCCTAAACCGTTACTGGACGCGGTTAAGAGGCATTCATCGGAACGTGGTATTCCCTATACGCGTTTTATCCGTGAGGGCCCTTGAAAGGGCTCTAGCCGGTTCAGAGAAATCGCGTTGAAGCCACTGCTTGTTTTCGCCGGTGCAGACCGCACCTAAATCGTAGACCGGAGATTTGGCACCCTCTCCCGGAGTCTACGACTTATAAGGAGGACAACTGGTTTGATAGTTTCGGAGTCGTTACTTCCCTCTGACGACCAGTTGGTAGGCGCTGCCAGACTCAAAGGTGATGAAGTTGGCGTTGATCAGCTTTCCGGTGGTGGCGTTGTATTTGCTAACCCCAGGCCCCCCACGAGGAGGTTGTTGCCCGAGACCGCCAGCCCGTAGGGTGTGTAGCTAAGCCCCGTGATCAAGGTGGCGTTAATCGCGACTCCCGTTGTGGCGTCGAATTCACCAACCGTGCCTCCACTTGTTGGGATGTAGTAGCCCACGTAAAGGTGGTTATTCGACACCGTGAGTGCTTGAGCGGGTCCTGCATTAAGCTCGTAGCTCTGGAGGACAATGAAGTTGGGGCTAATGGCGCCCGTGGTAACGTTGCATTCGCAAATCGCGTTCCCAATTATAACGTCGTCCCATCCAAAGAAGAGGGTGTTGCCTGAGGCCGTGAGCGGGCCGAGGCCCGAGCCGTTGGGCGCCCCGATCAGCTGGATGAACTTAGAATTAATCAAGGCCCCCGTAGCGGCGTGGTATTCGGCACTGTGGCGAGGGGGGGAAGATGCTGTTATCTTGGTACGCCACGAACAGTTTGTTGCCCACTACCGCGATTCCCGTGTCGTTGGTGTCGTTGGAGAGCCCGGTAGTAATGAAGGTGAGGTTTATCACCGCTCGCGTCAGGGAGTATTGGCTAACCACAGGTGCGTTGGGGGAATGGTTAATATCCTCGGGGATCAACGCGAAGATGGTGTTTCCGAGATTTTTGATTTTGCCCGAGAACTCCAACGCTATTCCTCCGTCGACGATAAAGTTGGAGTTGATCACGGCCCCCGTGTTGGCGTTGTATGTGGCAACCTGGCCATCGTTAATCTGAGCATAGAGAATAGGCTCCGCGTTGGCGGTTCTGGGGAAGACCCAAAGCGCAGCAGCACCCAAAAGCAGTGCGCAGAGGGCGCTCCGCAGCGGCCTCGAATTTGATGTAATGATTTTTTTTCATGATTTTGTTCCGCCCTTTCATTTAGAAAACGACGGTCTGTGTTGATGGATTGAAGGTTGGATTCTAAGAAAGGCGCCTGTTTGACTCCGTGCTCCCAGGGAAGGTGAACAAAAATTCGGGCAGATCGCGCTCTCGTCACTCGGTACAGATGGAAATCACCGAGAAAGTTTCGGAAAAAGATAGGGGCTGAACTCCCCGGGAAGAGAAATCTCACGCCAAGGCGCAAAGATAAGAGAAGTAACTTTTAACCACAGAGACGCAGAGAATGGTGGTGAGAGGTTGGGAATCCAGTGCCTTCCTGGCACCAATCACCAATCACGAATCACCAGTCACCAATCACTTCTCACTAATCACCTCAAACCTAAGCCCGACCGTTGCGTCCTGCTTTGTTGACATTGATATCCTACAATACTACCTCTCTGGTATGAAAGTGACCGTCGAAGTGTCAGAAGAGGAGCTTAAGGATATCCTAAGGGCAACACGCGAAAAAAGGAAAGGCGCCGCGATTCGCCAACTGGCATTAGAAGCCCTTATGCTCAAGAAACGGCGAGAGCTGCTCGACGAGGTCGAGGCCGGTAAATGGAGCGTTGATCTTCCACCAATCGAACGGTTGCGAGAAGATCGTAATTTATGGCGGTCATAATCGACTCCTCGGTTTGGGTCGACTGCGTTCGAACGGGTAGTCCGGAGCCCCTAAGGCGGCAAACCAAAGCGATCATCATGGGTCCGGACAGTTTTCTGTGTGAACCGGTCGTGTTCGAATTGTTGCGTGCTGTGCCCAAGCGGAATCGGGCGCGCACGGAGGCCTTGGTAGCGACCGTTCCGCTATTATCGACCCCCGCCGATCTCTGGATCTCTGCGAGGAACCTTGGTCAGAAGTGTATCGATGCCGGTTCGCTACCGCCGGCGATTGATCTCTTGATTGCTCAAATCGGATTGCATCATAACGTGCCAATCACGACGTTTGACAGTCACTTTCAACAGATCGCCAAAGTCAGCTCGCTCCAGGTCAATTTTTTGATGCGCGCGAAGTAAGCAAGAGTGAACTGAGGGAAACTGAGCGCTCGGCACGCGCAAAGACGTAACTAACGTCATCATGTCTGGACTCCAATCGCCTTGCGAGATCGTCAACCTTATACGGGAGCCTCGCCCTACCTCTTACTGATCACCTGGCTTCGGCCTTATTCTCCCAATTCCTTCTTCACCAGATCGAGGTCCGTTTTCCAGGTGGGATTCTCGCCATGGAACCGGATTAGATTCGTCAGAATATCGCGACTCGCCTGGAGGTTTTGGCGAGCACCGTCGGGATCACCTTGCTTCTTCAATAAAATACCTAGATCCTTGTAACAATCTGAAAGGCCCTGTTGCCCGTCGCTATTGCCCGGATCCTGTTTGGTGAGCTTTTGTGAAACATCGAGCGCACTCAGGTATTGGGTCTTGGCGCCGTCCAAATCCCCTTGCACTGCCAACGCGTTACCGAGTTTCTCATAACTGGCTGACAAATATAGTTGGCAATACTTGTTGGTTGGGTCCTGCTTGATCGCCAGTGATTACCCCGTGTCTCCCGCGCGTCCTTGATGAAAATTATCAGTTTCACATCATCGCGTGATCTGCGGGCCTGGCTCGCTAAGAACCACAGCCAATCAGACGGCATCTGGTTGCGCATTTACAAAAAGAAATCCGGAGAGCCCACCGTCACCTATGCAGAAGCGTTGGATCAGGCTCTTTGCTATGGCTGGATCGACGGACAAAAGAAACCATACGACGGACAATCATGGCTGCAGAGATTCACCCCCAGACGATCGAAAAGTCCATGGTCTAAGAAGAATACTGAGCATGCCCAACGCCTGATTGCTTCCGGCGAAATGGCTCCCACTGGAATGAAAGAGGTGGAAGCCGCGAAAGCGGATGGCCGGTGGTCTGCGGCTTACGAGGCTTTTGGTAAAGCCACGGTACCGGAGGACTTTTTGCAGGAGCTTGCCCGGCACAAAAAAGCGCACGCTTTTTTCCAAACACTGAACAAAACGAACTTATACTCCATCGTTTATCGCCTCCAGACAGCAAAGAAACCAGAAACTCGAGAGAGACGGCTGCGGGCGATCATCGAGAGGTTATCGCGAGGCGAGAAATTTCACTAAAACGATCGCAGAGACCGCAGTGGAGCGTATGCCAGGAAACAACTATCGGCGGGTGCTAGCTGTTTTGGGTTCGGCGCTTTTTCTCGTTCTCGCCCCGGGCACGGTTGTGGGCGTAATCCCTTGGTGGATCTCAAAATGGCAGGTTCGAGCGGGGTTGCCCGGCTCCCTATTTGTCCAGCTCCTCGGATTTCTAGTTCTTCTGGCCGGCATTCTAGTCTTGTTAGATTCGTTTGCGCGTTTCGCACTTCAAGGGATCGGGACACCAGCACCAGTCTTACCAACCCGGCACCTGGTGGTGACTGGGCTTTATCGCTACGTCCGTAATCCGATGTACGTAGGAGTCGTGTCTGCCGTTCTCGGTCAAAGTATGATTCTGCAAAATCTCGTTCTGCTCGGATACGCCGGACTGGTTTGGTTTATCTCGCACCTGTTCGTTGTGACCTACGAAGAACCCGCTCTACACAGAACGTTCGGAAAAGAGTATCAATTTTATTGCGCAAATGTGCCTCGATGGATTCCGCGACTCCGTGCTTGGACAGGATCGTAGCCGAGGCCTTTAAATTTGGGCTGGTCGACCAACGCGTCCAATCGCCGTATCGCCCATTCGCCCATTCGCCGTTTCGCCATTCCCGCTCATTCGCTTACTCAGCTGCCCTTTAGTCGCGCGGTTTCGCCCAACCATTGCGTTCGGGCTGGAAGCGAGCGTACCTTTTTTACCTCTCATGCAATCGATCCCATTCTCAGCCGCCAAACTCGATGCACTGCTGGACGAGTCAGGCATCGATCTCCTTTTGGTCTCGTCGAAACACAACCTGCAATATCTGTTAGGTGGATACCGCTATTATTTTTTTGAGCATTTAGACAACATCGGATTGGGACGTTACCTGCCGGTGCTCGGATATGTGAAGGGTCGTCCGGATCACACATTCTACGTGGGAAGCGGAGACGAGGCCTGGGGCATTGAAGTTTTTCCATTCTGGCCACAGCGGATTTCAACCGAAGCCTGGACTTCAAGCGAGGCAGCGCGAATAGCCGCCCAATACGTGCGCTCGCTTGGGATAAACGCTCCGAAAATCGGTCTGGAGCTCGAGTTTTGGACCGCCAACGCCTGGGAGACATTGCGAGCTCAACTGCCCGACGCAGCCTTTGTGGACAGCACAGAAGTGCTGGAGGAATTGCGAGCGGCCAAGAGTCCGGAAGAACTCGAACAGATGCGAAAAGCGGCCGACTCGATTGTCGATTCGATGGTGGCTACGTTTCAATGGGTCCGCGAGGGGATGACGGAGACCGAGATCGTTGAGTATTTGCGGAGGGAAGAAACATCGCGGGGCCTGGACTACGGTTTTACCTTAATCGCCACCGGTCCGACATTTGGCCGAGGACCTTCCAGCCGAAAGATCCGAAAAGGCGAGATCATATCATTGGACACAGGTGGCCAGTGGCGTGGGTATTTAGCTGACATGGCCAGGATGGGAATGTTGGGTGAGCCAACCCACCTGATGCAAGAGTTATTGGACGAAGTTGCTTCTGTCCAGACAGCAGCGCGGACGCCGATCAAAGCCGGTGCTCTCGGCGGCGCTATCTACGATGCGGCTTTAAAAGCGGTCGAATCGTGTCCGCACGGAAAAGAGATGCACTTCGTTGCCCATGGTATGGGGTTGATCGCGCATGAGGCGCCACGAATTACCGCGACCGGCCCGATCCCTTATTCCGATAAGCATGCGAAAAGGCCGCTGGAGACTGGGATGGTTTTGTCGATTGAAACGTCGGTGAAACATCCTGAGGTCGGCTTTGTAAAGCTGGAGGATACCGTCGCGGTAACCGATTCCGGCTGGGAAGCTTTTGGTGATTGGGGACGAGGCTGGAACCGCCCCGGGCAATCAGTAGGAGCTAGGAGCTAGACTAGGAGCTAGGAGTTTCTTTGTCCCGTAGGGACGTTATGAAAGTAGCCAGGCAATTTATTGCCTGGTATCGGTGCGAAAACGGGAACCGTCCCGTAGGGTACGGTATGATTGGGTCCGATAGACGTGCCACGATTAGCACGATTAATCAACCCGGGGTAAGGATCAAACCGTGCCCTACGGGACGGATTCTCGATTGGACGCCCTCCAGGCAATAAATTGCCTGGCTACCATCATTAGTCCCTTCGGGACAACAACACTCCTGGCTCCTTACTGATTACTGCCCTACTGACTACTGATTACTGATTCCAGTCAGGCTGACTCGATCGTGACCGGACGCTCCGGCTCTTGTAAAAGCTCTGCGCGGCTCGCCTGAAGCAGGCCGGTGAGACTCTGCGTCACCTTTTCCAACTCCGCCTCGAACGGATGATCTCCGTCTCCCGAATGGGCACGAGCCGTTTCTATCGACAGGATGGCGGAGTTCAACTCCGGCGCCATACGTTCGTGCACGTAGCGCGACAGCCGTTGCCGCTCCTGTTCCTTGCCTACCGACCTGCCCAACTCGAAATCCGCGCTCGGGTCGCCAAACAGCGGGACCATCAAATAGACGAGACTGTTGTCACCGAAGACGGCATGCCCTCTAATAATAAAGCCTTGATCGTACGACTCGAGCGTAATCGGGATTAGTTGACCGGTGTTCCAGGCCACAGGCCCGGTATGAAGCTTGACAATCCTAGAAAGAGCCAGGGCTGGAAGCAGCGGTCCCTTAATCTCGACTACCCGCAAAAACGCATTGTTCGCGAAAATGAAACGATCAGATTCGAGATCCGCCACCGCTCGAGGCAGTCCTAAGGTATCCATTACCTGACACGCCGATATGATCGATTCGTACATTCAGCAAAAGCCTCTCGACCGTCTCATCGCCACAGCTCTTTGTAAAACCTTTTGGCATAAGAGTTTGAGAGCTCTCCTCTGGAAAAAAACGATTCCTCAGCGGCATTCGCTCGCAAATTCTAATGAATTGATTCGTTATCAAATCTCCTGGGTCGGAGACCGGAAATAATGTTCCCGTTGAGCCTTGAGATAACGATCGCTGAGTGTGTTTAATGCCCAACGCGCCAGAGTAAACTTTTCTGCCAAAGTCCCCATGGCCAGTCGCCAATCGGCTTGGTCGGTTTCCTGCGCCGCTACGCGATAAAACCGGCTACCTTGTTGTTCGTAATCTTTCAAGGTCCGTTTCGCGGCGAACCTGGATTGGCGCCGTGCAGCGAAAACCGTGAGATGATCAGGAAAAATACCGCTTAGAAACAAAGCGATATCTGCAATTCGTTTGTAGAGCGCCGGCCGCATTTCGGGGTCGATGATGCGAGCAAGATCCACCATGTCGTCGACATCAAGGTCGCTAAACCGCCGTTTATGCCAGGCGCCACGTTCTCGCCAATAGATGACCCCGCTGTTTGTCCGGGTGAACGAAGCCAGCATATCGGCCAGGTAACCGCGCGTCGATGATTGGGCGAGAAGATCGGTGACCGCTTGCGCTTCAAAGACTGGAATCCTTTTGCCCTTGAAGTCCACTTCCAGGATGTAGCTGGCATCTTCCAGATCTCGCCCGACCTGAAGCAAGAGCGCCGTGAACAGAAAGTACGGTGAAACCCGGACCAGATTTTCTTCCTCGGCCAAGAGCCGGCGGACCAGCTTAGGATCCTGCAACATCGGCTCGAGCAGATCCTCCTTATCCCGAATCAAGTTCACGATGTGATCATAGTCACGGCGATCGGTGGCAACAGTCTCAACCAGGAAACGTAAGTCGGAGTCGCTTACATGCAGCATTCTAGGAATCAGTCATGTAAAGCGATGAGGGTGGCAATAGCAAGGAAACGCTGAAAACGAACGGAGAATACCGGCCTGTATCGCGGTGGGTTTCAGCGTCGGAGAGCGGATAAAAGCTCGGTTCTCAGAAAATCCCGAATCTTAGCGTTCCGCGGGCTTAGTGATACGTGTGACTTGGCTTGCGACCGCCTGCCAACGTCCGTCCTGCTTTGCCCATACGTCAGTGAAGCGAAATTCGCCGCTCTCATCCTGCCCTTTTACCTTCGCCCTAATGGCGCTCCGTCCGGTTATCACCGCCGTTTCACCGTAAACGCGCACCTTCATCTCCAGGGGTTTCATTGCCGCGAAGGCCACGTCGCCCGATTGCAGTAACTCCATCTCCCCTTTTTTGTCGAGGACTGTCCCATCGGGAAACGTGCTCACGTACTCGTCAGATAAATGCTGATGCAGAAAGGCAAAATCGCGATTGACGTACGACTCCATCCACTGCTCGTTCCATCTTCTCACCTCTTCGATCAGAAGAGCGGTTGTGCTCACGCGATCCATAAAAATGGCCTTCTTTCTTTATCTCCAATGCACGGCATTTCTGATCCTAACTAAAGCCAAGTGTGACTGATGCTAAAGGACATACAGACCTCGTTTACTGCCAGTCATCCCATTTAAGTGTGGGTCAGGGAAGCCGGACACAGCGACCTTACCGGGGCAAGGCCCCCGATTGGGGCGAGGCTCCTGTGCGCATTTTCGCCGGAGAGACTGACAGGCACCAATTGACCAAATGATTTACGCCGATAAACGTGCCGAGCCGTGACCCAGCGCTGGATTACGGCTCGGCGCGTATTGGGTGTAGCGACGATCATTCGTCAGGTGAATACCAATCGCTTTGCGAAAAGTACCGAGGTCTTTCAGGAGCCTCGCCCCCCTATGGTGTTGTCAAGCTACCCAGCGTGTTTTAGCGATTTTTCATATTTGTAGAGCAACGTAGTTGCCAAAGTGTTTGGTTCAGAGGTCGAGCCGGTTTGCGACGGTTGGGACGTTTCCTCTTGAA
>Ga0209647_1000934_pt1 | contig 26203 bp, 21 predicted proteins | sample GraSoi_2013_60cm_FD_185827 | JGI IMG/M metagenome (GOLD analysis project Ga0209647, IMG submission 185827) | Grasslands soil microbial communities from the Angelo Coastal Reserve, California, USA - Sample 9_17_2013_60cm (SPAdes) (version 2) | ecosystem: Environmental > Terrestrial > Soil >... | reverse complement strand
GCTGGGTTACCAAAGATTCGCCCAATCGACCGAAGCGCTGGGCTGGAGCGGACCTCCGTTGCTAAACTGCGATAAACACGACAATGTCTTCTCCTCAACTCAGCCGGCGACAGAAACGCTCGGAGGCCTCTGCCTTGATCCCGTGGATCTCGGCGAAGGTCCTCGCCAGTATTTCTGTCAAACAGCTCCTGCTTCAGGATGAGGTGTTTCTGGCTTCCGTGGCTGACGTCGGATTGATTATGACCGCATCGCTGAGCCGTGGCGGTCGGGTCTTCTTCTGCGGGAATGGTGGGAGCGCTGCCGACGCCCAGCATCTGGCGGCCGAGTTGACAGGCCGATTCCTGAAGGAACGCCCGAGCCTGGCCGGGATCGCGCTGACCACCAATACTTCAACCCTGACCGCGATCGCCAACGACTATTCTTACGAAGAGGTCTTCTCGCGTCAGATCGAGGGTCTGGCTCAGCGGGGCGACGTGCTGCTGGGAATCAGTACAAGCGGCAACTCGGGTAATGTGCTACGAGCCATGGACGTCGCACGTCACATGGGGGTATCCACAGCCGCCCTCACCGGCAAGACTGGTGGCAAACTTGCCGCCCACGCCGAACACTGCATCCGGATTCCCTCCGACGAAACGCCGCGTATCCAGGAAGGTCACATCCTTACCGGGCACATTCTAGCGGAAATCGTCGAGGCAGAACTTTTCGGAGAGTAGAAACTGTGCTCGAAACTCTTCAGCAGACCGGATCCCTCAAACAGCTCACGCGACACATACCGCCGGCTCAATTCGGTCGTTACCTACTTGTAGGTGTGTGGAATACCGCGTTCGGATATGCGATGTACGCGGTTCTCACCGCGCTTCTCACGCCTCACGTGCCATATGCCTACATTTTTGCGAGCGTCCTGGCCAGCCTGTTGAACATCACCGTTGCCTTCCTCGGGTACAAGTGGTTCATCTTTAAGACCACGGGAAACTATCTGCGCGAATGGTGTCGCTGCGTGCTGGTCTATAGCGGGGGCATCATGATTGGGATACTCCTGCTGCCTGCCTTGGTCTATGCGGTTCGCCACTCAACGAGATTTGACGCGGCCGCACCCTACATCGCAGGCGCCGCTCTTACCGGCTTGAACGTCGTGGTGGGGTTTCTGGGACACAAAAACTTTTCCTTCCAATCGTCACAAATAAGCTAGACGGGTTGGAATTCCTTGGCCGCTGAAAATTGAGACGTTCCTGTTCAATGACCAGAGGCGGTCGCTGCACCGGACTGTGTGTTTGCTCCCGGTTGGAATTCTTTCTCAATCGGTGACTGCGCCATGGGTTCTCCCGGGGCAAACTCAAAGTTGAGACGCTCCTGTTCAACAACCAGCGGCCGCCGCTGCACGAGAGTGTGTATTTGTCCGATGTACTCGCCAATGATTCCCACAAAAACTAATTGGAGCGACCCCATCAAGAACATCCCAATGACGAGTGGCGCCATACCAACCGAGAAATGGTTCCAGAAGAGCAGCTTGTATAAGAAGTACGCGAACCCTGAGAGAACCGACATTGCGGCGCCAAAGAAGCCACTCAGAGTCACGATGCGCAGCGGAACCTTGGAAAGATTCGTGATCCCAAGCATCGCCATGTCGTAGAGCGCGTAAAAATTGTTCTTTGTAATGCCGCGCTTCCGCCGCGGCTGGTGGAAACGAATCTCGGCGTGCGGCAGCCCGATCTCCGCGATAATGCCTCGAAAATAGGGATAAGGGTCGTTGAAGTCCTTAATCAACTCCACGACCTTGCGGTCATACAGGCCGAACCCGGTAAAATTCTCGTAGGTTTCGATTCCCGACAGCCGGTTAACCAGTTTGTAGTAACTCTTGCGGATCCAGAACATCAGACCGCTTTCGTCGGCTGACTCCTTGACAGTGATGACGATCGGAAAGCCATGCTCCCACCGCCGAACCAGGTCAACAATCATCTCCGGGGGATCCTGCAGGTCAGCAACGATCCCGATTACTGCGTCTCCCGACGCCTGGTACAGGGCGTGCATCGGGGAGCGTATGGGGCCGAAATTCCGCGCATTGCGGATGACCTTGACATTTTTATCGAAGGACGCGATGAGCTTAAGGATCGCAAACGTATTGTCGGTGGACGCGTTGTCAATGAAGAGGTGTTCATAGTCGTAACTTCCGAGAGAACTCATGACCGCGCGGACGCGTTCGTAAACCTCGCGGACGTTATCTTCTTCATTGAAGCATGGAGTGAGGATGGAGATGGTTTTCTTCATATTGCCTCAGTGCAGAATTCCGTCCTTCTTTGATCGTTTGCGCGGTACCGCATAGCACACCAGTTCCCAGCAATCCTCGGCATAACGGCGGAGAAAAATGTCATAGTCGTTGGAGATCGAATGGATCTGACTCGGAATCTCCCACAAATGCTGGCTCCGGTGATAGACACACACGGCCAACACCGGAAGCCTGGAGGCCAGTAACTGACCTGCGCCTGCCAGCGCTTCGGGTTCTGCTCCCTCGATATCCATCTTGATATAGGTCGGAGTTTTCGGCCAGGGAACATCATCGAGTTTGCGGCATTCTACTTTGGCCGAGCCTCCGGTCGTCATTTTTGAAGCAGCCGAACTCGTAACATTGAATTCGACCCACTCGTTCCGGCTCCCGATGGCATAGGGAAAGGCTGTCGCATGCGATTGCATCGGTTCGGGCAGGCTCGCAAGATAGCTGGCCAGCAGCTTGTTGCTGTGCGGATCCGGCTCGAAGCCGATTACGTGCCCGAAGTCCCCTCCGCTGTGTTCAATAAACGCCCGGATGCTGTCACCGTCCAAGGCTCCGCAGTCCGCGAACACTTCATCTTTGTGGGCCGGCACAAGGAAATATGTCTGCTTCGCCGGCTTCGAAGGAGTCATACTCTCCGAGTCGAGCCAATAACGGAATCTCAGCTGTTCCACGAATTCCGTTCGCGAGGCCTCGTCAGCGAGAAGACGGAAGCAATCGCGGATCTTTTCTTCGCTGTCGCGAATAAGGTGCGGGTAATCGAGTCCGCTCTCGGGAATGAAAGTCTCCCCGTGCTTCCAGCACAGGGGGACAAATGGAACAACCACTTTGCACCCCAGGCCTTGCAGTTGTTTCCGTGCCGACGAACCGTGATAGATGGTAACCACGAAGCTCGAATTGGCGGCATATTCCCGGACGGCGTCCTCCGGTTTCAAAACCGGAAAATCGAGAACATCGGTCCCCCACATCTTGGGGTCATTGTCCGCGAAGGCGCGTATGCGGACGCCTGACTGCGCCAGGCCCGTCGCAATATATTTTCCCAGACGCCCGGCACCGAACAGAACGATAGAGTCGCTAAAAGGGGAAGTTAAGCGATCGAATGTGTTTCGCTCCCGGGCGATCATTTGCTCACGCGACTCGGCATGGACGCCGGCGAAGAAGTTATCCAGCTGTGTTGCGGAAGTTGCAGTCCCTGTAGCGCTCAATAGATTCTCCTGATCTCAGCCGTCGTGGCGCAACATCGCCGGATCGATTGCCTTTCTGTTCTCTTCATACCAGCCGTACAGTGCTTCAATCGCCGCTTGCATCGGTTCGAATTGAAGCGCCGGGATTTCCTTCATCATGCGGGAATTGTCGCCGGTGTACTCGGCTCCCATCCCCGGGGTCTTCACCTGGATCTCCGGTTTCTGTCCGGAAACGGCCGCCACGATCTCCGCAAGGTCCCGGAGTTTCCAGCCCCTGCCCGTGCACACGTTGTAAGAAGTCTGTTGCGGCGTGTTCTCAATGAACCATCCTGTAATCGTAGCCAGATCCTGGACGTAGAGATAGTCGAAAATGACATTTTGCCGGAGCACAATCGGCAAGCCACTGATGACTCGCGCGCAGGCATTCGAAATGAATCGCACGTCCCACGCCTCATATTTCCCAAAGACTCCAAACAGGCGAAGATTGACGAGATTTGGGTGCCCTTCCGCATACTTTGCGCAGACGTATTTGGAAAATCCGTAAGCGTCAGTTGGCACGCAAGTATCAAAGTAATCCTCTGAAACACGCGGAGGCAGTTCCACCCGGTTATATTCGGCTGCGGAGCCGAAATAAATCATCTTGCCGAAAGCATGTTCGTTGCGAGCGAGATTGAAAAACATTCGGCAGTTGCGATCGAGCATGTCGCACGGAGCGCCTAAACGGCGGTTCGAGCGGGTGGTCGCGGTGTGAACAACCACATCGAATCTGTTGCTTTCCAGGTATCGCCGGACCGCGTTTTCCTCCCGAAGGTCTAACTCTGTAGAAGCAGGAGCGTGGATCTCGTAGCGACCTGCAAGCGCCTCCACCAGGTTCTTGCCAATGAACCCCGAGCCGCCGGTAATGAATATCCGGATCACCGATTCGACTCCTTAATTTTGCTGCGCTCCTCCGGTATGGCGTAACAAACGGAATCCCAGCCGTCGGCATCGTGGGGCCGCAGGAACAACCGATAATCAGGGGCCAGCTCGTGAACCAGGAGCGGAATCGACCAGAGATGGTACTGGGTGTGATACACACAAATCGAGAGGACGGGGCGATGCTGTCGAATGGTCCTCTGCGCCCCGGCCAGAGCATCGGGCTCAGCCCCTTCAATGTCCATTTTTATGTAGGTTGGGCGGGACGCCGCCAGCAAGTCATCCAATGGACAACACTCAACGACGATGTCCCCGTCGTTGCGGACACTGGAACCCTCGCTTCCGTCAGCCGCAAATCGGACTTGACCCCGTTTTGCTCCAACCGCTACACCACTGAGCTGGATCCGATGGCGCACTTGCGGGTCCAAACCGTCTGTCCAGCTTCTCAGGTTCGAGAAATTCCTGGGATCGGGCTCGACCGCCATGATGCCGGTAAACTCGTTTCCGGCTCGCAGCAGAAATTGTTGTAACGTGTCGCCCGTGTAGCTGCCACAATCAACGAAGAACTCGTCGCGCTTGAGGTCGAAGAGAGTGGATGGGAAATAGGACTCTTCCCGGTCGGGCTCACTCAAGACCTCAAAATCGCCAGAGGCCCGCCATTCCACTTGCCTTAGATATTCTTCCCTGGATTGGTCATCTGACCACAATGAGGCGGCACTGAGGACTCTCTCCGAATCCTGTAAAACTCTATGTGGGAGGTCCTGGCAGAAATAGGGCATCAAGATATCTGCAAATTTCCAGCGCAGGTTCGATGACGGGACGATTTTCCTGCAGCCTAGCTTGCCGAGTTTGTCTTTGGTCTCCGCATAACGGTGTCCCTTGGACCAAATCGTCACAATAAATAACGCAGAGTCGCCGTATTTATCGGCGGCATCCTGTGGAGAGAGCACCCGCACGCCTTCCACGAGGCCATCCCATCTCTCTGGATTGCTGTCGCTAAACGCCAGTGGCTCGACTCCGATGCTCCGAAGGCATTGCAGAGCAGTTTTTCCCAGGCTACCCACTCCGAACAAGACAACACGTCCGCGGCACTCGGCGAGCCGCCGCTCGAATGTTTGTGCCTCTCGTTCTTTCGCCGAAGCGATGGGTTCGCTGAGAATCGCTTCCAGCTTCGATAAGTGTGTCTGGGTCGCCATTTTCATTGTTCTTCGATAATTGGCACGATCATGTTCGCGCGGAACTCATCGCGATCCAGGAATGGCCACAGGTCTTCCAGCGGTTTTGAGACGAATGATCCGTCGGGACGCTGCACCGAAGTGACGCGCGGACACCGCGGCTCATCCGGGATCACCTTCAGATCGCACACAACCGGGCCCGGCATTTCCAGAACTCTGCGAACTTGTGCCGCTAAATCGTCCTGTTCTGAAATTTCCGCCGAAGCAATACCGAATCCCCGCGCGATCGCGCTCAGGGCCGGCAGATGCATGCCGGTCCGATCGTCGCATCCAATATTCGGCTTCCCGAAGAAGTTTGTCTGCGAGGCCCGGATGGAAGCGTAGCCATCGTTATTCAGAACGAAAAACTTAACGGGCAACTGGTGGCAGGCGATCGTGGCCAATTCCTGGATATTGAACTGGAATCCGCCATCCCCATCCACGCAAATTGTCCTCCGTTTATCATTCGCAAAACAGACCCCAATGCTTGCTGGAATCCCAAAGCCCATGGAGCCGAGTCCGGCGGTGTGGAAGACGCGCTGTCCTTTTTTGGCGGGGTAGGAAAAAATAAATGTTTCGATACCCGATCCCGAGCTGCCCGAGACAATATTGTCATCATCCTCAACCACGCTTGCCAGCACTTCCGCAAAATGAAAGATGCTCACCGCACCGGGTTTCCGGTGCTCCGCCTGAATCAAGGGATAGCGTTCCTTCCAATCGCGACAACGCTTGACCCAAGCTTGACGATCCCTGGGCACGATCGCCGAACTCTGACGCTGGAGTTCGTGGAAAAACGCGGCTGCGTCCGCGTGTATAGCGGTGTCGATCAAGCTGCCCAACTTTCGGATCTCCGACTCGTCCACATCGACCATCACCTTGTGCGCCCCTCTGGCGAGTTGGGAGGGCTCCCAACCGGTCAAAGGGAGATCCATTCGTGTGCCGATGATGAGAAGGAAATCGCAGTTCTGCAGCGCGAAGTTCGCGCCACGCGCGGCCAGCGTTCCGGGGCGGCCAACGAACAGCGGATCGTCTTCCGATACAAGATCAGAACTGACCCAGGTGGTCTCCACTGGGATCCCCAACCTGGATGAGGCGGTTTCAAATTCCTTTTCTGCACGAGCCAGTCGAACTCCGTTTCCGGCAAGAATTAACGGGCGTTCGGATTGGTTCAGCTGCTCTATAGCTTTTGCGACCTGGGACGGCAATGCGGATTTGTCGAAGAGCGCTTCGAGTTCCGGCGGCTGAAAGCCAACCAGCGATTGTTCATCGATCGGGGCGGCTTGTACGTCGATAGGTATGTCAATCCAGACTGGACCGGGCCGCCCGGAAAGCGCCAGATGAGTTGCTTTCTCGAGATGATATCGAATGGAATTCGGATCGGTTACGGTCACGGCATATTTCGTCAACGACTTCACAACCGAAACGATGTCCAGTTCCTGAATCCCCCGTTGCCGCACCCCCAGCGGTGTGCCGTCAGCCGTGAACATCCTGTCAGGCCGTTTAACCTGTCCCGAGAGAAAGAGGCAGGGGGAGGAGTCGAACCATGCCCCCGCGAGGCCGGTGATCGCATTCGTTCCGCCGGGTCCGGTTGTAACCATGGCTACACCGAGGTGATTCGTCGCCTTCGCGTAATTCTCCGCGGCTATGGCGCTGGCCTGCTCGTGATGATTGCAGACGAACTCAATTTCAGTGCACCGGCCGAGAGAGTCGTTGAGATGCATGGCGCCGCCGCCCGAAACCAGAAATACATGTTTCACTCCGAGATCGGCGACAAAACGGATGACGTAGTCAGAGAGTTTCATCGGGTGTCAGACTGTCGAGGATGACGATGCTGCCCGGTATTGACTGGCCAACAGGTGATTCACCAGTTCGCGGACCGCGCCATTGCCGCCGGAAGCCTTGGCTACAAACTCACACTTGGCGAGCACTGCCGGTTGCGCGTTGGACGGCGCCGCAGAAAGTCCGGCGATTTCCAACGCCGGAATGTCATTTACATCGTCGCCCATGAAGCACACTTCCTCAAGTTTAAGATCGTATCGTTTGACGAACTCAGTTAACGCGGCGCCTTTCTCTTTGCAATTCAGCGTGACGTGCTCGATGTGCACCTTCGCTGCCAGACGACGGACTAATGGGCTGTCTTCTCCGGAGATCAACGCCAGCACGAATCCCGCCTTGCGGGCGAGCGAGAGCCCCATAATGTCGGCAAAACAGAATCGCTTCCACTCTTCGCCGTTGGGTCCCCACCAGACAGCGCCGTCGGTGAGTACGCCATCCACGTCCATGGCCAGGGCCGTAATCCTAGGCATGCGCCGCACTCACCCGACGCAATTTCTTGATGATCGGTTGCTCGCGCTCGAGCACGCGCTTCACGCCGTCACCCATCGACTTCTCGATCAAGCGAATGTCACGAACCAGGCGCGTGATTCCGTTGGGCTCGAGTGAGGCTGCGTGATCCGAGCCCCACATCGATCGGTCCAGCGTGATGTGCCGCTCAATCATGCACGCTCCCATGACGCTCGCCGCCACGCTCGATGGCAGGCCTGTCTCGTGACCGGAATAGCCGACCAGCACTCCATAACGGTCGATCAGTGTATTGATGACGCGCAAATTCAGCTCTTCGTAATACGCGGGATAGGTGCTGCACGCCTGCATCAGGATCAAGTCCTTCTTCCCCAGGACCTCAATCGCGTGGTCGATCTGCTCCAACGTGCTCATGCCGGTTGAAAGGAGAATTGGTTTTCCGGTCGCTCGGGTGTGCCGTAACAGATTGTCGTCTGTCAGCGAGGCGGAGGCGATCTTGAAGCAGGGGACATCAAACTGCGCGATGAAATCGACCGACCCTTCGTCCCAACAGGAAGCGAACCAATCGACCTTCACTTCTTTGCAGTAACGGTCAATCTCCTTGTATTCCTCGATCTCGAACTCGAGGCCGCGCTTCAAGTCGCCATTGGTCGGGCCGAACGGATTTTCGCGGGGCTTCGCCAGTTCCTCGGCGGAGTAAACGACATCGATCGTCCGCTTCTGGAATTTGACCGCGCTGCAACCAGCGCCCACCGCGACGTTGATCAATTGTTTGGCAAGATCGATGTCGCCATTATGGTTAATGCCGATTTCAGCGATGACATAGCAAGGCTGTGCCATTCCGACTACCTTCGAACCTAGTCGGACCTGTGCTTTGTTGGCTGCGGATCTGTTGCTATTCTCGTTCTGCATCGCTATACGCTCCTTGGGAAACATGGCTCGAATAACTCGGCTAACTTATCGTTGCCGGTCATGATCGTAAGCATCGGTCGAAGTGCATGGTGCCACACCATTCGCCAGGCACGGGTTACTAATATGGTAATGTCCTTATTCCTTGCTGACATTGTCCATTCGTACACTGTCACCCGGGAATCGGTACATGTACCGAGGATTGGGTAAGGGCGTCTGGCCATCGCGTAACTGGACCTTTCCACATATTTTGACTCAGTTCGATCAAGCACGTTCTCGAGATCGTTGGCCAGCCGGGTTGTCGTTGCGGGACTCATGGTCGCGTTGTCTAAGCTCCCTGGGCGGCGGTTGCCGTTCTTGGAATCTGATGAAAAGTGTCTGCCATGTAATCGATCATCGATTGCGTGATGCCTGGGTAGAGGCCGATCCAGAAAACGTTGTTCATGACAAAGTCGGTATTCTTCAACTCGCCAACCACGCGCCGCTGTATGTCTCGATAGGCAGGCTGGCGAAGCAGATTGCCGCCGAAAAGCAGGCGGGTGGCTATGTTTCGCGATTCCAGAAAGCCCACGACCTGTTTGCGGGATGTGGGCGCGTCCTGGCGAACTGCGAGAGGAAAGCCGAACCAGCTTGGGTCGGAATGTGCGGTGGCTTCTGGCAAGATGAAGATGTCGCCAAGGTCGCTGAGGGCAGCGTGCAGTTTAGCGAAGTTCGCGCGCCGGGTAGCAATAAAGCCCGGCAGCTTCTTCAGTTGCGCCACTCCGACGGCGGCTTGCATATCGGTCGCTTTGAGGTTGTAGCCGATGTGGCTGTAAATATATTTGTGGTCGTATCCGCTCGGCAGATCGCCAAGTCTCCATTCAAAGCGTAAACCGCACGTGTTGGATTTCCCCGGATCGCACCAGCAATCACGCCCCCAGTCGCGAAAAGACTCGGCTAGCTTCTTGAGCGCGGGCGACTGGGTGAGCACGCATCCACCCTCGCCCATCGTGATGTGGTGCGCGGGATAGAAGCTGGTGGTAGCGAGGTGGCCGAAGGTCCCAACGGTACGCCCTTTGTAGAGAGAGCCGACGGCGTCGCAGCAGTCCTCGATCACCCAAAGATTGTGCCTCGTTGCCAGTTCCATGACGGCATCGAGGTCGAACGGATTGCCGAGGGTGTGCGCCAGCATGATGGCTTTGGTACGCCCGGAGACCGCCGCTTCAAGCTGAGTTACGTCGACGTTGTAAGTTGGAAGCTGAACGTCGACGAAGACTGGGACGAGCCCGTTTTGAATAATCGGATTGACGGTGGTGGGAAAGCCAGCCGCTACGGTGATCACTTCATCTCCGGCTGAAAGCCTGCGCTCGCCGAGCGATGGGGAAGTAAGGCACGACAGCGCCGCAAGGTTGGCGGAAGAGCCGGAGTTGACCAGCGAAGCACAGCGCACGCCCATGAAGGCGGCAAATTCGCGTTCGAACTGAGCGGCAAAACGGCCGGTCGTGAGCCAGGCATCAAGCGAGGCTTCAACCAGAAGTTCAAGCTCGGTGCTGTCAAAGACTTTGCCGGACACGGGCACGGCGCTCTGGCCAGGGACAAACGACGGCGGAGCCAGGGCGATGTCGTAGTACTGCTTCACGATCGCGCGGACTTCATCGCGGAGTTGGCCAGCAGTTTTGGTCATTGCTGTCATTGCCGAGTTATCCCCTGCCCGCATTCGCCATCGCGGCGGGCGCGCCCAGGAATTCGCGGTACCAGGCGAGGGTGCGGTCCAGGCCGGACTCAAGCGTGAACTGCGGCTGCCAGTTGAGCATGGTACGGGCACGCTCGGCACTCAGGAATTGATGACGAATTTCATTGCTCGCCTGGTTGAGCACTTCCGGACGCAGAGAGGACTTCATCTTCCGCAGGATCAGTTCCACCATGTCGAGCACGCCGACCTGGCTTTCATTGGAAAAATTAAAGGCCTGTCCCCGGAGGACGGCATAAGAGGCGAGGCGCTCGGCGAGCAGCATGTAGGCGGCAGCGCCGTCTTCAATGTAGAAATAGTCGCGGACGAAGTTCCCATCGGAGCGCACCACGGGCCGTTCTCCCCGAATGATAGAGCGAATCGTGCCTGGGACCACGCGATTCCAGTTCAAATCACCGCCGCCATAGAAATTTCCGCAGCGCGTAATTGCGACAGGAAGGTTGTAGCTGACGGCGTACGTCTGCGCGATCAGATCAGCGCAAGACTTGCTGACATCATAGGGATGACGGCCTTGCAGAGGCATCGTCTCGTTGTACGGGAGATGCTCCTGATCGCCATAGGCCTTATCGGAGGAGGCCACGACAATCGACAAGACCTTTGGAGAACGGCGGCAAGCCTCAAGCAGATTCCAGGTTCCCTCGATATTGGTGGAGAAGGTCGAAACCGGGTTGCGATTGGCGATGCCGACAATGGTCTGGGCCGCCAGATGAAAGACGACTTCGACTTCGTACTCACCGAGCGCGCGCTCGACGAGGTCACGGTCGGTAATATCGCCGCGCACCGTATTGACTTGCTCGATCCGGCGGCTGCGCACGAGTTCACTTTGTGGAACCCAGTCGCGCACCAGGCAAACGACATTCGAGCCGGCCTCGAGAAGTTGCTTGACCAGCCACGATCCCAATAGTCCCGTGCCGCCGGTGACCAAGACGGAGCGATCCCGCCAAAATGAATTCATTCCGCCCACACTTTCCAGGGGGTTTGCTCGCTCGCCCAGAGTTCATTCAGGTGCTGGTATTCGCGGTAGGTGTCCATGGCATAGAAGAACCCGTCGTGGCGGTAAGCCATGAGTTGACCTTCGCGCGCCAGCCGCTCCATAGGCTCCCGTTCGAGGATGCACTCTGGGCCGTCAAGGTAATCGAGGACGCGGCGGTCGAAGACGAAGAACCCTGCGCTAATCAGACCGTTCGCCCTCGGTTTCTCCATGAAGCGCTGCACTTGGCCCTGGGCATCGGTTTCGAGAACTCCGAAGCGCGAGATGGGCGGAACTGAGGTGACGGTTGCGAGACGGCCGTGCTGGCGATGGAAATCAAGCAGACTGCTGATGTTGACGTCGCTCAGGCCATCGCCGTAGGTAAGCAGAAACGTGTCGTCGTTCTCGAGATAGCGGGCGACGCGCTTTAAGCGGCCACCGGTCATGGTTTCAAGCCCGGTGTCGGCGAGCGTTACCGCGAAACCCTGTTCCTGATGCGCCCCCATGAATTCAACATGCGATTTGCGGCCGAGGCAAATCTTGAAGTCACTGTTCATGGCTTCATAGTTCAGGAAGTAGTCTTTGATCATGTTCCCGCGATATCCCAGGCACAGAATGAACTCGCGCATCCCGTAGTGGGCATACATCTTCATGATGTGCCACAGGATGGGACGGCCACCGATCTCCACCATCGGTTTGGGCCGGAATTCGGTCTCTTCCCGGAGACGGGTACCTGATCCACCGCACAGAACGACAACCTTCATATACTGGGTCCTTGCATGCCGCCGGGTCGCGGCAGCACGGTATTAGCGATTCCGATTCGGGGCCGCAGGTCAGTTATCCCACACGAGAGAGGGGAAGGCAGCATTACGATAGTCACCCGGAAGGGCTTCAATTCGAGGCAGCGACCACCAACTGATAATGTCTACTCAAGGAGTTTCCGGGTTTGGACGGGAGATGAATCTAGCGGCAGGCAGAACCGCTAGGAGGTTACGATCGTTACCATCACGACTGGGCCGGGGCGGCGGCCCGCTTGGGGAAGATGTTGCCGACGCGGCGGATTTCGGCGCCTATGCCTTTCAGTTTTTCCTCAATGTTCTCGTAGCCGCGATCCAGATGGTAGACGCGGTCAATGATGGTCTCGCCGTCCGCTACTAGCGCCGCGAGCACGAGCGAGGCGGAGGCGCGCAAGTCGGACGCGAGGACAGCAGCGGCGCTAAGCGGAGTTCCGCCTCGGACGATGGCCCGGCTGCCTTCAATCTTGATGTTCGCGCCCATGCGGACCAGTTCCTGCGCGTGCATGAAGCGGTTCTCGAAAATGTTTTCCTCGATGATTGACGTGCCTTCGGCTTGCGTGCTGAGCGCCATGTATTGCGCCTGCATGTCGGTGGGGAAGCCGGGATATTCTTCCGTGTTCATGTCGGCTGCGTGAAGCGGTTGATCGCCCATGACGCGGACGGAGTCGGCCTTCACCACAGTTTTAACGCCGGTTTCCGCGAGCTTCTGCAGGATGGCGGTGAGGTGCGCGGGATCACATCCAGCAACATTGAGGTCGCCTCCGGTGAGGGCTCCGGCGATGACGAAGGTGCCAGCCTCGATGCGATCGGGGATAATGCGGTGCCTGGCGCCATGTAACTTCGTGACGCCCTTTATGCGGATCGTGGACGTGCCCGCGCCATGGATTTTGGCGCCCATTGCATTGAGTAGCGCGGCGAGATCCGCAACTTCAGGTTCGCGGGCGCAGTTCTGCATGACGGTCTCGCCGTCTGCAAGCGTGGCGGCCATAAGTAGATCCTCGGTGCCGGTGACGGTTATTTTGTCGAAGACGATTTCGGCGCCCTTGAGGCGATCGCCTTTCAGCGGATCAGTAGTAGCTTCGACATAGCCGTGTTCTTGCGCGATCTTGGCGCCCAGGCGTTCCAATCCCTTGATGTGGAGGTCGATGGGGCGGGCACCGATGGCGCATCCGCCGGGCAGGGATACGCGAGCACGGCCGCAGCGCGCTACTAGCGGTCCCAAGACGAGTGTGGAGGCTCGCATGGTTTTGACCAGTTCATACGACGCTTCCGGAGAGGAAAGGGCGCGGGCGCAGATGGTGGTGCGGTGATGGGCGCGTCCGTAGCCGAGTTCGACTTCGGCGCCCATGGCGGCTAGGAGCTTGCGCGTGGTCTCGATGTCGCGCACCTGCGGAATGTTTTCGAGAATCACCGGTTCGTCGGTGAGCAGAGCTGCCGCCATGCAAGGGAGTGCGGCGTTCTTCGCGCCGCTGATCCGGACGGTGCCGAGCAGCGGATTGCCGCCGCGGATTACGAGCTTATCCATGCCGTGATGAGGTCCTCGGACTGCCCCACGATTCAACTCTTGTAGACGGGTGCTACGAATATTTTAGCGGGGAATGCGTATGTGTGCGCCAAAACCTATTGGTCCCGCAGGTACGCGGATCAAGGCGGGCGAAGCTTCGACCCTTGGAACGTGAGCAATCCTTTGATTTTGTGTGGTGGCGGGGCTCTGCCCCGCCACCACACGTTCAGCATTTCGTTGGCTCCTGCTGTGGATCGTCTTGCTGCAGGATCTCTTGCAGCGCGTCGATCCGTTGCCGGGTAAATACAAAAACAAAGGAACTGTATGCTCTCACTTTTGTCCTCGTTTAATAGCTGTTGCGATCGCTTTGCGGACCTGGCCGGCGGACTTCTTCAAGGCAGATGCAGCGCGAGCGCGGCTGACGCCAGCCTTGGCCATCACCAGGGCCACGGGAACGCGGCCTCCTGCTGCGGCGAGGAGCTTGCGTGCTGCTGCAAGGTTGAGTCCCGCGGCTTCTTCCAGGATGCCCACGGCGCGCTCCAGCAACTTCTCGTTCTTCGTGTGCAGGTTGACCATCAGGTTGCCGTAGACGTAACCGAGACGGGTCATCGCCCCGGTTGAGAGCATGTTCAGGATCATCTTCTGCGCGGAACCAGCTTTCATACGGGTCGATCCCGCGACCACCTCCGCGCCAACATCCGCGACGATGGCCACGTGTGCGGCTGCGCCTAGCGGGGATTTCGGATTGCAGACTACCGCAACGGTTTTTGCGCCATGAGCGCGCGCATATTTGATGGCGGCGATGGTGAAGGGAGTGCGTCCGCTGGCCGCGATGCCTACGACCACATCTTTTTTTGTCGGTTTCTTCTTTGCGATGGTTTTGCGGCCGAGTTCGCGGGAGTCTTCGTCGGCTTCCACGGCTGCCACCAGCGCTCTCGGGCCGCCGGCGATTATGAATTGGACCATGCGCGGGGCCACGTCAAAGGTGGGCGGACATTCGACGGCGTCGAGGGCGGCGATGCGTCCGCTGGTGCCGGTTCCTACATAGATCAGACGCCCGCCTTGGGCGAGCGCCGCGGTGATCAGTTCGATCGCTTGCGCAATTTGCCGAAGCCCCCCCTTTACGGCGGCGGCAACTTTCGCATCTTCGCGGTTGATGATGCGGGCGATTTCGAGCGGCGACTTGCGATCGAGATCGGCAGAGGCGGAGTTTGTTTTCTCGGTACCGAGGCGGCGGAGTTCTTCGGTCGTTGTTCTGCGGATGAACTCTTTTCGTTTCAAGCTTGTATCCCCAAGGCTTCAATCATCGCATCGTGAAATACGGGGCGTATTTGCTTGATTGCCTGGTTCTGGCAGTCGGGCCAGGTGCGGTTGGTTAGCAAGCTTATTGAAAGCTGTCGGTCTGGGTCGATCCACAGGGACGTGCCGGTATACCCGAGGTGTCCAAAGGAACGGGACGAGAAGTATTTTCCGGATTGCGAAGGAGCCGAGGGAGTGTCCCAGCCAAGGCCTCGGGAAGTGCCTTCGGGGGCGGATTCCCGGCGTGAAAAAAGTTTGATCGTTTCTGGGCGCACGATCGGGTATCCGCCATTGAGTATGGCATGGCTGAAGATGGCTAGATCTTCTACGCTCGAGAACAATCCGGCGTGTCCGGCAATGCCGCCTAGGACGCTGGCATTTTCGTCCTGCACTTCGCCTTGGATAACACGATGGCGGAAAGTGCGATCGTCGCCAGTGGGAGGGATCGCGTTTTTCAAAGTGGGCGCTGGATTAAAAGTCGTGTGCGTCATGCCGAGCGGACCGAAGACTTCGCGCTGGCAGAATAGATCGAGGGATTCGTCGACGAGGCGTTCGAGGACGACGCCAAGAATGATGAAGCCGATATCGCTGTATTCGGCGCACGCACCGGGAACGGCGGCAAGGGGCGTGGTGAAGGCGGCTTGCATAAGTTCTTCACGAGTCTTGGCGCGCAGGTAGAGCTTTTCGTAGGCAGGCAGCCCGGAGCTGTGCGTGAGCAACATGCGTAGCGTAATCGCGCGGCGTGAATCACTCAAGGCAGATTCGCCCCCAAATTCGGGCACGATAGCTGTAACTGGAGCTTCGAGATCGAGCAGCCCCCGCTCGTAGAGGATCATCGCCATGGCGGTAGTGGCGACGACTTTGGTCAGCGAAGCAAGATCGAAGATGCTCGCGGTCCTGACCTCTGGCGAAGCCGGATCATATGTGAAGCGGCCGAAGGCTTTGTGGGCGATAAGTTCTCCGTGGAAGGTGACCGCGAGCGAGCAAGCGGGGAACGCGCGAGCGGCGATGGCCTTTTCCAGGATGCCGAACGCGCTCGGAAACCGATCATCCTGCGCAGCAAAATTGCGCGCGAGAAAGGAAAATCCAGACTCTCGATTAGGCAGCGTCAGGTTCAAGGGTATTTTGTGAACTGATGGGGTTATAGCAAAGGCGGCGAGCAGAGGCAAACAGGGAATTACTTCGAGTCATCCTTGACACCATTGAGCCTTGAGCCGCATCTCCAGAGTCATGTACAGTCACAGACGTGAAACACTTACCAAAATATCTGCTGTTGTTCGCTCTCCAATTGTTTTCTGCAACTGCCTTCGCCCAACCTGCGCTTGATTCCCGCCTCGCGGTTCTTGACCCCATCATCAACGATGCCGTCGCCCAGCAACAGATTCCTGGGGCGGTGCTCGTCATCGGCCATGACGGGCATGTGGCCTATCGCAAGGCATACGGCAGCCGGGCCATCGAACCTCGGCGGGAGACGATGACGCTCGATACGGTCTTTGATTGCGCGTCCATGACGAAGGTTCTGGCGACTACCCCGGCGATCATGCAGCTCTGGGAGCAGGGAAAATTTCGGATGAGCGATCCGGTCGCGAAGTACCTTCCCGAGTTTGGTCAGAACGGCAAGCAGGATATTACGATCCGGCAGTTGCTTGTGCATTATTCGGGGCTAGCCCCGGATCTGGACTTGATAAGAGCGTGGGAAGGCAAAGAGACAGCCTATCGAATGGCGTTTGAGGGCGCACCGGAGTGGGCTCCCGGATCGACGTTTGTTTATAGCGATATCAACTTCGAGATTTTGGGCGCCCTTGTTGAGCGGCTTTCGAGTGAGTCGCTCGATGACTATGCCGCGAAGCATATCTTTGGACCGCTGGGCATGAAAGAGACCCGATTCCTTCCTCCGCGGTCGTGGGAGCCTCGGATTGCTCCAACAGAAGAGGACGAAAACCATCACATGCTGCGCGGGGTGGTGCATGATCCCACGGCCCGCCGGATGGGTGGTGTGGCAGGGCACGCCGGAGTATTTTCCACCGCCGACGACCTGGCGCTTTTTGCGCAGGCGTTGCTGGATGGTGGGCGAGGCGTGCTTACTCCCGCGACCATTGCGAAAATGACCGCGCCCCAGCAGCCGGTGAATGAGACGTCGGTGCGCGGATTTGGCTGGGATATTGATTCTCCTTTTTCAACCAACCGCGGGGAACTGCTGCCGGTGGGCAGTTACGGACATACCGGATTCACGGGGACGTCTCTCTGGATTGATCCGGCGACACAGACTTATATCGTGCTGCTGACGAACGCCGTTCACATGAAGGAGAAGGGAAGCGCGATCTCGCTCAGAACGAGAGTGGCAACGGCGGTGGCCGCCACGCTCGCGCTCGATCCGGCCGTAGCCGAAAAGATGCGGGTAGCAACCATTACCGGCTACAACGAAATGCAGAGCGCGGCGCGCAGACTGTCAGTGCGGAATGGAACGGTGAAGACGGGAATCGATGTGCTGGAGGAGACGAAGTTCGCGGCGCTGCATCCCACCCGCGGGGGGCCTCCTCGACGCATTGGACTGCTGACGAATCAGACAGGCGTGGACGCGCAAGGGCGTCGAACGATTGACGTGCTGGCAAACGTCCCGGGAATTTCTCTGAACGCAATTTTCAGCCCGGAGCACGGGGTCGCGGGAACGCTCGATACGACGGACATCAAGAATAAGAACGCGAAAGATGCCGCGACCGGGGTTACGGTCTACACCGTGTATGGGGGAAGCGACGCGGCGCGGCGTCCGCCGATGGATGTGCTCAAACGGCTGGACGCGGTGGTGATCGATCTGGCGGATGCGGGCGCGCGTTTTTACACTTACGAGACCACGACTGGATTTTTTCTGGAATCGGCCGCCAAGACTGGGATTGAAGTGGTCATTCTGGATCGCCCGAATCCGATTACCGGCTCGTTTGTGCAGGGGCCGGTGTCGGACGTGGGACGGGAAAATTTTACGAATTACTTTCCCGAGCCCCCGCGCCACGGGATGACTTTGGGTGAGCTGGCGAAAATGTTCAACGCCGAGCGGCACATTGGGGCGCGACTCGAGGTGGTTGCGATGCAAGGCTGGCAGCCCGGCGACTGGTTCGATTCGACCGGTTTGGGATGGGTGAATCAGTCACCCAATTTGCGGAGCTTGACCGAGGCGACGCTCTATCCCGGCGTGGCGCTGGTTGAGGGGACGAACGTCTCGGTGGGGCGCGGTACTGATACACCGTTCGAAGTACTGGGCGCCCCGTGGATCAAAGGCCGGGACTTGGCAGCGTATTTGAACGGGCGGAGTATTCAGAGCGTCCGCTTCGTGCCGATTGTCTTCACCCCGTCGTCAAGTAACTTCGCTGGAGAACGCTGCGAAGGTGTGAACCTGTTCGTTCTGGATCGGAATACTTTGGAATCGCCGGAATTGGGGATTGAACTCGCATCGGCGCTGCATAAGCTGTATCCGAACGATTTCAAACTGGAGCGCATGTCGGATCTGTTGGTGAATCAGTCCGTACTCGACGCGCTCGGTGCAGGCGAGGATCCGAGAAGAATTGCCGAGGACTGGCAGGACCGGCTGGAGGCATTTGTTCGGCTGCGGGAAAAATATCTGTTGTACAAGTAGGCGGCGTAACCACATGGTCCCGCGGGGACTCCTCGGCTACAATGAGCGGGTATCCAGGTTTAGCCATGTCCGAAAGCCTACGTTTCGTTCCGAGTCCGTTTTGCCGTTGCGCCGGCCCGAATTGCGGGGTACTGAAAGGCGCCAGCGACCGCTGGTGGGTCATGTGGAGCTCGTTTGGAGATTACGCAGTGCCGGTGATGCATCTGGCCCCATGGGACGAAAAATTGGCAGTGCAGGAAGGCGCGATGCATGTTTGTGGCGAGGGTTGTGCTCACAAATTGCAGTCGCAGTTCATGGGCAACCTTCTGGAGAACCGGACACGAAGAAGTAGCGGCTAGGTGGACAGCCGAGGGCGCTGCCCTATGCAAGCCCGATAGCTGCTTCTCAGCTAACTCAGCACTCCCTTGGGCGCATCTGAATTGCAAGCGTGTTAATCGACAACCTTGAAGAGGTAGGCTCGATGAGAATCGTTGCTGCTTGTATTTTGGCTTTGCTGATGGCAGGGATCGCCTCGGCACAGACATCTTTGGCGCCAGACTCAGCCGCCCCTTCGGTGGACTCGGGCAGGCCCATGCTGACCATTCCGTCGGGAACCAGGGTTCCCCTAACTCTCAAGCAGGCGATTTCAACGAAGACAGCTAAAGACGGAGACCCGGTATACGCCGAGACGGCCTTCCCGTTTGTGGTTAACGACCGGGTCGTGATTCCCGCCGGAACATACATCCAGGGTAAGATCACGCGCGTGAAGCGTGGCGGGCATGTAAAGGGGCGCGCCGAGGTGCTGATCCATTTTACATCGATGATTTATCCCAGCGGCTATACGGTATTGTTGGGCGGTTCGGTCGAGAACACTCCCGGAGCAGAGAAAACGTCGATGAAAGATTCGGAAGGCACGATTCGCCAGGATAGCGAAGTTGGTAGAAAAGCCAGGTCAGCTGCGGAAGGAGCAGCCACGGGTGGTGTAATCGGTGCTGTAACCGGCGGAGGTAAGGGAGCCGGCATCGGAGCGGGAGTTGGAGGGGTAGCTGGGCTGGCGATTGGAATGCTCTCGCGGGGCGCCGATGTGAGGCTGGAGCCTGGAACATCGATCGAGATGGAGATTCAGCGCGAAGTGACGGTGGATCCAGCGCGAATTTCTTCAAGACGCGAGGTCATTGTTCGCAACGACTAACAGGTGGAGAGCCGGGCGTCCCGCGCGGCCACCTGGCTGCCCGGAGTCATAACTTAACTCGGAACTACAATGTTCGTTTGGGATATGTTCGCGGACAAGAGAATCCGCACCACACCAGCTACTTCAATACAAACATAGCGTTCACGTGCGCGGTGACCGTCACATTCTGGGGCGAGAATTCCTCGGTCGGGGCGGGGCCTTGTGCTGCCATCGCCATGGGCATGCCACGGCGCTGCATGGGTGCCATCACGCGAATGTTCTCGAAAGTATCAACGGATGCATAGGAGAGTTCTCCGAGTGTGCGTCCGCTCGCGGCGGCTAGGGATTGCGCCGAAGCGCGTGCGCGGCGGTAGGCATCGCCGACGGCTTTGCTCTTGGCCTCGTCAGTCGAGTCCAGGGTGTAGCTGAGTGACTGGCTTTCACTGACGCTTGCCTCTGCAAGCTGCTCGGTTACAGGGCCGATCTTGGAAAAGTCCTTGAGCTTCAGGCTGACGCTGGTCGCGACTTGGTAGCCAATGACTCTGTGGTTCGGGTTTTTCCAGTCGTACTGTGGATTCACAGAGAAGAAGCCAATTTCCGCGGACTTGGGGTCAATGCCGTTTGCGCGCAGAACCTGGCGCGTCGCCTCGGCTTGTTTGGCGGCCTGGTCGTAGGCGTCTTTGGCTTTGTCGGCCTGGGCCGAGATGTTGAACTGGATGAGCGCGGTATCCGGCGCGGTTTCAAATTTGCCATCGGCGCCGACGAAAATGGTGTTGGGCAGAGGGCTGAGCGGGGGACCCTCCGCGATCGAGAGAGTGCTCAGAACGAGAACGGCGCAAAGGGTAACAATGATAGTTTTCATCGGGAAATTCTCCTGCCGCTTGATGGGTTACGCTTCTGCCTGAAAGCTGCATAAGGAAAACGAAGCTAAAGCTCTCCTTATACACCTCCGCTCTTAGAACGCGATCACCTTCCCGATTTTGCAATCGAAAAAGCAGAGCAAGAAAAAATGAGGCTTAAACGATACCCGGGGCTGGATGAAATGCGGGGCAGCGTTGTGCGGTTCGTGTGACAAAGGTCTGCTGGAAGTATGCGGCGCTAAACCTTCGGGCTATATCTTTGGGAAAGAGGGGTTTGTCCCGTTCGGATTAGGCCCATTGATGTCTTTCCGCAGGTCATCCCAGATATTGTCGGGCATTTCCAGGAATATCTTCACGATCTGCGGATCGAACTGGCGCCCGGACCAGAGTTCGATTTCCTTGCGAGCGGCGTCAAAGGATTGCGCCGGACGATAGGGGCGGGCCGTGGTCATGGCGTCGAGAGTGTCGGCGATGGAGAACATGCGCGCGCCGAGGGGGATATCGTCTCCGCTCAGGCCACGGGGATAGCCGGATCCGTCATAGTGCTCCTGGTGGGAGTAAACGATTTCCGCTGCCTCAGCTAGAAAGGGGATTCGGGAGACGATCTTGTAGCCGCGGTAGCAGTGCTCCCGCATGATCGCCATTTCGTCTTCGGTGAGTTTGCTCGGCTTCAGCAGGATGGCGTCGGGAATGGCCATCTTGCCGATGTCGTGCAGAAAGGCTCCGCGAGCGATCACGTTGATTTCTTCTTTGGGCAGGCCCATCTTGCGCGCAATCGCGATGGTGAATGCGGTGACGCGTCTGCAGTGGCCTTCGGTCTCGGCGTCCTTGGCGTCGAGTGCATCGCCCAGGGCTTCGAGGGTGATGTCATAAGACTTTTCCAGGTTGGAAAGCGCCGTTTTCCATTGCTGGGTGCGGGCGGCAACGAGCGCCTCGAGGTTGGTGCGATAGGCATCGTTTTCGCGCTTGAGGCGGCGATTCTCCAGGGCCCGGCGAACCGTGGCCAGCAGTTGCTCGCGCTCGAAAGGCTTGAGGAGATAGTCGTAAGCCCCATTGCGTAGCGCCTGGAGAGCGACCCCGATGTCGTGGACCGCGGTGACCATCACGATGTGCATGTCGGGGTAACGTTCCTTGGCACGCTCCAGAAAGGCAATGCCATCCATCTCGGCCATCATCAGGTCGGAAAGGACGAGATCGAATTCGTCCCCCGATTCAAGAATGGCAAGGGCTTCGATGCCGTTACCGGCTGCGCGCGTCTGAAAATGGGCTCCGCTGAGGGTTGAGCAGACAATCTCGCGAATTGTCTCCTCGTCGTCTACAACAAGAATGCGGTCATTCGGCATGGTCTGGATGAATATATCTCTCATTTTAGGCTACGCCTTCACATTCCGAAAGTAACCAAAGGGAGACCGAAATCCGGTAATGATGGCCGGAGACCATGATATTCAAAGAGCTTAGGTGTTCGTGCGCTTATCTATGGATACTGCCGGGCTATTTGGGAATTCGCTTGGCGTGTTGACCGGGCCCTGGCTGACAGCCCGGGAAACGGCCGCCCTGATCGTGGTCGTCGTCAGCCTGCTTTTCTTCCGGGTCTTTCGGGAACGATGCCTTTTGGTGTGGGGAGCGGGCTGGGTCGCCTATGGCGCATTTCTATGCGTAGCAGGCGCGGCCGAGTTGCACGGCTCGTCGAAGTCGATGGCGGCATTCGCGCAAGCCGACTTTATGCTGGCGATGGCGTTATTGGCGGCGGCCGCACTCATGTCGGCGCAGGCGCGCCGGGCACTGACGGCCTTGGCGGCAGTTTCGTGGGTGTTGATGGTCTGTGCCGCGATGCGGCCGATGTATTTTCCGGATTCGAAAGCCCTCGGTCTGGGGTTGGAAGTGTCATGCCGGTTAATTGCGGCCGGAGCGGCCGTCGAACTGCTGCGGTACCGGTTCGGGCGTATTGGGCTAGGCCCTTTCTTGTTCGGCGCCGGGCTGCTGACGCTGAATCTTAACTGGCCCACGTTCACCAGTCATATTCCGAGTGAAGGCTACCTGTTCGCCGAAGTGCTGTTCGGCTCAAGCATGCTGCTGGTGGTGCTCGACGACTCGCGGTTGCGCACGCGCCGGCTGATCGTACTCAACGAATTGACGGTCACGATCGCGCGCGGCCAGAATCACGCCCCCATGATGCAGACCGCGCTGGAGAAGCTGAAAGCCGTAGTCGGGGCGAAGGCAGCGTGGTTCCAGTTGATGGAAGGCGATCGTCTGGTGCCAACGCAGCATGCCGGCTTGTCGCCGGAATTTCTGCGAACCCTGGGGCAAGCGGGGATCGGGCAAGGCCCTGACGAGACTCAGGCTCGCGTCCTCCAGGAGAACCGGGTGGCTGTGGTAACAGCTTCGGAGATGTCAGAGCCGGAGCGGGAACATCTGGAGAAGCACGGTATTCATCACGTGCTGCTGCTGCCGGTGCTGGGTAAGAAGACGGTGATCGGGATGCTGTCCCTCGGTTGCTCCGGCAGCCGGCGCCATACCCAGGAAGAACTGGCGTTTCTGGAAACGGCGGTCCAAAAGCTGGGTATTGCTGTCGAAAATTTGCGCTTGCTGGAGCAAGTGCTCCGCTCGCAGCGGCAGTGGATGAATACTTTCGATTCGATCCAGGATCTGATTCTGGCCCACGACGCGGACTTCCGCATCCTCAAGGCAAATCAAACTCTGCTACAACGGCTGGAGCAGGCGCCGGCCGATGTATTGGGCCATCTCTGCGAAGAGGTTCTGCCGCTAAGGGGCCACTGGACCGGATGCCCATATTGTGAACGCGGCTCAGGGCTGACGGAAGGAATCGACCCGTGCTTTGGCGGACAATCGGTGGTTTCGACCTCGTCGTATGCGGAGCAGGGAGGCCAGCAAAAAGGCACCATCCATGTAGTGCACGATACAACCGCGCGTCAAGTGGCGGAAGAAAAATACCGCATGCTGTTTGAGCAGGCGCAAGAAGGGGTGTTCGTAGCGACGCCGGATGGCAAGTTGCTCGACTGCAACGACGCCTTTGTCACCATGCTCGGGTATGGCAGCCGGGACGAATTAATGGCCCTCGACATGGGCAGCGTGCTCCACGGGGTGGCCGAGGAGCGAGAGGCTTTTCGCAAGGAAATCGAGGCGCACAACTACGTGCGCAATTTTGAAATTACGGTGCGCCGGAAGGACGGCACGCTGCTGGCGGTGGCCCAGAGCTGCTTTGCCACGCGCGATTCGAGCGGACACATTGAGCGCTATCAGGGTTTCGTTCTCGATATCACGGAGAAGAAACGCTCCGAAGACGAGATGCGGCGGCGCAATCGCGAGTTGAATGCGCTTAACGCGATGGCAGTCATCGCAACCCAGTCGTTCGACTTGGATGAAATTCTGAACCTGACCTTGCGCCAGGTGATCTCGTTGTTTGGAGCGGAGACCGGCTCGGTCTATCTGGCGGCGGAACCTGAGGGTACGTACCGGCGGCGCGCCGGTTGGGGCCCGCGCAGCGAGGCGCGTGTGCGCATGGCCGAAGTCCTTTTTCCGGAAGGTCTGGGCGACCTGGTAATGCGCTCGCGAGCGGAAGTCGTGACCCAGGATTTTATGCCGCATCTGCCGGCAGCGGTGGTGGAGTTCGTCTGTGCGGACCGGTTGCCCTTCTGGATATGGGTTGTGCTCTGGAGCAAGGACAGGCCGATCGGCATCATGGGTATCGCCAGCAAGGAAGACCGCCATTATTCGAGTAACGATGAGAATCTGCTGGTTGCCATCAGCCGGCAACTGGCGACCACGATTGAGAAAGTGCAGCTCTATGAGGAGACTTGCCGCGCCTACGAAGACTTGCGCCGGACGCAGGAACAACTGCTGCAAAGCGAGAAGATGTCGGCCGTCGGCCAATTGATTTCTGGCGTGGCGCACGAGTTGAATAATCCGCTGACCGCGATCCTGGGTTACGCGCAACTGCTGGAAGGTGCGGGCCTTGATCACCGTTCGGCCGACTATGTGCGCAAGCTCTTCAAGCAGGCCCAGCGGACGCATCGCGTGGTGCAGAATCTGCTTTCCTTTGCACGCCAGCGCAAGCCGCAGAAGCAGGAAGTGGACTTGTGCAAGGTGCTGGAAGAGTCACTTACGCTGCGCGAATACGATTTGAGGGTCAATAACGTCTCGCTGACACGCGAAATTCCCGAGGATGTGCCTTCTGTAGTGGCCGATCCTCATCAGTTGGAGCAGGTCTTCCTGAACGTGATCAACAACGCGCTCGACGCCATGGTGGAGGGCAGCGGCAGCGGTGCGTTGAAAGTGCGCGTGTTCAGAAAAGACGCGCACGTGTGCGTGGAGTTCGATGACAGCGGTCCGGGAATCAAGGATCCAAGCCGGATTTTCGATCCCTTCTATACCACCAAGTCAGTGGGCAAGGGAACTGGTCTCGGCTTAAGTATCTGCTACGGGATTATCAAGGAACATGGGGGAGAGATCGTGGCACGCAACCGCGAAGAGGGCGGAGCGACGATTGAAATCCGATTGCTCGCGAGCGAGAAACCTGCATTGCCGGAGGCGGTGACGCTTACGCGGCGAGAGTCGCTGCTTGCAGGGCGCGTGCTGCTGGTCGAGGACGAAGAAGCGGTGCTGGAATTTGAACGAGACGTGCTGATCGGAGCGGGAGCCGAAGTCACTGCTTCCATGAGCATCGAGGATACGCAGGATCGGCTTCGCAATGGCTCTTTCGACGTGATCGTCATGAATGGCCGAATGCCTGGCGGTTGCAGCGCTCGGGAAATGTATGAGTGGATCGCGAAAAACTGTCCTGGTCTTGAGAAAGGGCTGCTTCTGACGTTTTCCACGATGACTGATGCGGAGACTCGAAGTTTCCTCCACGAGCACGGAGTGCCTTCGCTGGCCAAGCCGTTTGAAGTGGCGGACCTGATCTCACAAGTCCGTGCGCTGGCGCAGCGGGAAGGCAAGACGACTGGTAAGAACGAATCAAAAGCGTCGATGGCGAGCGCGGGAAGCTAGCCGCAGCTGAATCGTCTAAAGTCGTCCCTTCTGGAGTTGTTCCTCCTAAAGTTGTCCTTCTAGAGTTGTCCCTCTAGAGTTGTCCCTCTAGAGTTGTCCCTTCAAACCGCGCATCATTTCTGTAATCAATTTTTCGTTACGCCGATACCAGCGCCAGTGACCTTCTCGCTTGGCTTCGACCAGGCTGGCTTTTTCCAGGATGCGCATGTGATGCGAAACGGTCGGCTGCGCGAGTTTCACGCGTTGCTCGATATCGAAGGCGCAGAGCCCAGTTTCCTTGTCCAGCGAGCATCCGCCTTTTTCTTTGAGCGCGAGCAGAATCCGGCGGCGAGTGGGATCGGCAATGGCGTGCAGAAAGCGATCGAGGTTGGGAACGTCAGCCATAAATTTGTAATTTGTGATTGGTAATTTGTAATTTGAAAACCTGAGATCACTGAGCATCGGATCGGTTCTAAATTGCAAATTACAAA
>Ga0209647_1000933_pt1 | contig 26213 bp, 26 predicted proteins | sample GraSoi_2013_60cm_FD_185827 | JGI IMG/M metagenome (GOLD analysis project Ga0209647, IMG submission 185827) | Grasslands soil microbial communities from the Angelo Coastal Reserve, California, USA - Sample 9_17_2013_60cm (SPAdes) (version 2) | ecosystem: Environmental > Terrestrial > Soil >... | reverse complement strand
GATGGAGTACAGCGGGTGAATGGCAGACCGCAGCGACCGGCTTGCCGGAATTATAGAAAGACTCGATCAAGGCGATTGAATCGGTATTATCGACAAGGTCCCACATGGGGCCGTGCCCGCCCACATAAAATACGGTGTCGAAATCCTCCGCCTTCATCTCGGCAAGTCTGACCGTCTGGGCATGCGCCTTTTGAGCCGCCTGGTCCTGCTTGAACCGCGACATCGCGGGGGTCTGATTTTCCGGCAAATCGCTCTTTGGATCGATTGGAGGCTGCCCGCCTTTCGGTGAGGCCAGCGTCAGCTCGACGCCAGCGTCCCTGAATACAAAGTAGGGGGCGGCGAATTCCTCAAGCCAGAAGCCGGTCTTGCGGCCAGTGTTGCCCAGTTGATCGTGGGATGTCAGTACCATTAGTATTCTCATGCTCTTTTTCCTTTGCCTTTTATTGGACTTTCGTTCGTGTTGCTGACTTTCGTAGTTCTCGTTTGGCCTATCCGGGGTGAGGCGATCGTTGTGCATTTTCTGGAAACTGGCGCGCGGGCTTCGATCAGCGTGGTGTTCGATTGCGATCCACGCAGGGTGACACCGAAACACAAGCAACCAGACACCTCAGCTAGCTAACTGACCCACATGGTGTCCGAGGCGATTTTCAACATCACCGGCCTTATGGAAACCGCGCTCCATCAATGCCTTTATCCTGGCCTGGCTGGCGGGACGCCCAAGAGAGGCAATAAATGCGTCCCACTCGGGCGCAATTTCCGCATCGGACGGTAGGCTGGCCACGTTGACCAGGCGCTTCGTTTCTGCGATCGCCTGTTTGTCGAAAGAGGCAATCCGCACCGCAAGCGCGTCCACAAAAGGATCTAGCTCGGCGTCCGGCAAAGCGCGATTGACGTAACCATAAAGCTCGGCGAGGTCGCCTCGTATGTCGTCTGCCCCAAGCAGCACTTCCAGGGCACGTCCTCTGCCTATCAGGCGAGGTAGTCGTGCCATCGGTCCGCCACCTGGAACCAGACCAGCACCAACCTCCCATTGTGACAAGATCGCTTTTTCCCGGCTCGCAAAACGCATATCGCTCGCGAGCGAAAGCTCGCTTCCGACTCCGGTAGCGCGCCCGCGGATCGAAACGATAGACGCCACTGGAGCGCGGCTCAGGCGCGCGAGCATATCAGGAAGCGCCTGCAAGCCCGTTGGGCCAGGAGGCAAGCTGGTTGAGTCTTCAAGCTTCGCGAGGAAGTCATAGTGCGTTAAAAAGAAGCCCTCGACGGCGCTGTCGAAAACAACAACCTTTACCTGCTGATCAGTTTCGAGCCCCGTGATAATTTCATTCAACTGCGGAATGGTCTCGGGACCAAATATATTCAGAGGCGGGTGGTCGAAGGTAACTCGCCAATAGGATGGCAAACGTCGTTCGAGACGGATCTGTCTGGTAATTGTGGTGTCGCTCATGTTTTGTCTCCGGAGAATTCTTTAGGATTCGATCTCACGAGGACGAGATCTTCAGAGGATTTCAGGTCGTTCGATCTGCTGATGGAACGCGAGTTGGCGACGACGCGGTAGCCGCGTTCGAGCAGCGCTTGCGTTAGGCCGAGGCCGATTCCGCTGGACGCGCCGGTGACGATGGCAGTGGATGGCTGGGTGGTCTGCATAGAATGTCTTTCTGATTGAGAGTTTCGATTGACATCGTCTTCTTTAAAAATGAATTTTTAAGAATGTCTGTTCCCGTTTTAAGAACAATCGATCTGGATGCTTTGCAGATCTTCAAAGCAGTGGTGGACTTCGGCGGAGTAACAAGGGCTGCTGCACAGCTGCATCGGGTGCCTTCAAACGTTACGACGCGCTTAAAACAGCTGGAAGAAGGGTTGGGCACCAAGTTGTTTCATCGCCATAGTCGAAAACTCCTGCTTTCGAGCGACGGGAACCTATTGCTGGCCTATGCCGAACAGCTGCTCCGGCTTTCTGCCGAGGCAGAATTGGCTCTTCGCAGTGGTAAACCTCGGGGCAAACTCCGCATTGGGACGCTCGAGAGCACCGCCGCCACCCGGTTACCACCGGTTCTCGCGCGCTATCATCGGGCTAACCCGCAGGTTCAAATCGAGCTGGTGACCGGGACAACCGGTTCGCTCCTCGAGCAAGTATCTCGCTATGCGATCGAGGCCGCTTTCGTCGCCGAGCGCTTCGAGCCAGCCGGCTTGGAGATGATGCCGGTTTTTCGCGAAAGGCTTGTTGTAATCGCCCCCAAGGAAATTACCGCGATCAAAAAACCGGGGGATATTCGGGGTATGACCGTGATTGCCTTTTGCGTGGGCTGCTCCTACCGGCGAACTCTGGAGGAATGGCTGGCCCATTCAAAGATCACTCCTGAGCGTGTTTTGGAATTTGGGTCTTATCACGCGATCGTCGCCTGCGTCGCTGCGGGTTCTGGAATTGCTCTGGTACCTCTTTCGGTCGTTCACGCATTACAGGCGGAGCGCGAGGTGAGCATTTTGCCGCTACCGACTCAGTTTACGGAAGCCACGACGTTTCTTGTCTGGCCCAGAGAAAATCGTTCTGCTGCTCTCGACGCCTTACGTCGCGAACTGGGTCAGGAGAACGCCGGCTAAACACTTCGCCGAAGTTTGTGCGCTCAGTCCAAAGAACTTCAGCTCTCGATCTGGGCGCGGCTCCAGAAAAACGGGAGATTCGGGAGACACCCATCCCCCTCGTGTGCGAATACCTTGGCGAACAGCTTCAGAGTCAACAAACGGAGGTGTGGAAGGAATGCAAATAGGCGGGTCTATCACTACTATCGAACGCTCTTGGGAGAAAAGACTTTCTCCCCGTCGAGCCTCCGCCGCAGGCGGATCTCTCGTTCCTCGTTCTCCTAGGACGAACCCAGGTTCGCCTAAGACCATTCCTGTACCAAGTGTCTGGCCATCGCCAGATTTACTTCCGCCCCCGCGGAGGCCTCTCCAGCGCAACAGTACCGTCTGCGGCTTAAACAGCCATAGACTGTATTATATAATATCCTTATTTAAAGTAACTTACGAATCGACCATTCAAGTATCACGCAATTTTCACGCACTTTTGCAAAGACCTTAGAGAATTCCGATACTTGCGATTGATGCGCCCCTCTTTCTCTTCCACCCGAGAGCCGATGAAGCCAGAGTCCCGACCGAGCAGCGAACAGGCCTTAGCGAGTGCCGTCAACCTGGCGGGGCCTTTTATCACGAGTTCACCCAGACACCCCTGGCTAAGCACGTCTCCTTTAGCGGATCTCTTGTAGCCGAAGTGTCCTCGCTTTTCTGACGGGCTGGTTTAGTTCTTTTAAGCGCCGGAGCGATCCGTTACGCTAAGCTAAGCACGGGGGTCACAAGTGAACTTGGACCAGAGTTTGCGAGAAGGTGGCGTTGACCGATTTCGTACCACTCGGTGGGACATTGTGCTGCTCTCGGCCCAGAGCCAGGCGCCCCGGTACAAGGAAGCGCTTGGCGAGCTGTGTAGTCTCTATTGGTATCCGATTTACGCGTTTGTGCGGCGTCGTGGCCACTCCCCCGAAGATGCCCAAGACCTGACCCAAGGCTTTTTTCTTAATCTCCTTGAGCACAAAGCTCTGACGCGAGTGGATCCGCAGAACGGTAAATTTCGGTCGTTCCTGCTAGCATCCCTGCGGAACTATCTCTCGAATGAAGCGCGCTCGGCGGGTTGCCTCAAACGAGGCGCGCACGTCGAATTTGTCCATCTGGATATTCTAAATTTGCAAAACGCCGAGAATCGCTACGACCAGGAAGAACCGTTCGAGGCACTGACGCCGGAAAAGATCTTCGACGCCCGGTGGGCAATGGCCTTGCTCGGCGAGGCCAGGAGGCGCCTGAGCCTGGAATACTCTGCTGAAGGGAAAGCCACCACCTTTGAAGCGCTGATAGAGTTCTTAGACCCGTTTAACACTCAGGACCTTCCGTCATACGAAGAAGTGGCAAACCAACTCAAAGTGAGCATCGGTGCCGTAAAAACGCTGATACATCGGATGCGGAAGCGCAACACTGCGTTGGTGCGAGAAGAGATCGTTCGCACGGTTTCGGACCCAGCCGACGTCGAAGCAGAAAGTCGCGAGCTTTGCGAAGCTCTGATCGCCGCGGAAGGACGGATCCTGCCATGAAATCGGACTCCGGAGCTTCCAAGGATGACAGTGCTGACAAGGCCAGATTAGCGGAGCGGGAAATACGGACGTGCCCAGTCTGCGGAACGAAGTTCAGCACGACCACCAAGGGCGTTGCATGTCCGGTATGCATCCTGCGGGGAGTTGTCAGCGGAGAATCTGCGGTGGCAAGGACGGTAAATCGGGCAGCTGAGTCAAAACGCGGCTCCGAGCAGGGAGAGCCGGATTCGTCGATGCACCGGATTGAGAACTATAAACTGATGTTGGATGAAGCGGGTAGGCCGATCGAACTGGGACGTGGCGCCATGGGTATCACCTACAAAGCGTTCGATGTCGATCTCAGATGTCCCGTAACCCTGAAGGTGATCAGCGAACGATGTGTCGGCGACGAATCGGCTCGCCGTCGGTTTTTGCGCGAGGCCCGCGCAGCCGCCAGCCTGCACCACCCCAACGTCGCCTCCGTGTTTCATCTGGGGAGAAGCGGTACGGATTACTTCTATGCAATGGAATTTGTAGAAGGCGAGACGCTGGAGAGCCTGATCAAACGTTCCGGCCATCTAAATGCGAAGCTGGCATTAGAAATTACGACGCAGGTTGGTGCCGGCTTAGCGGCGGTGCACCAGCAGAAGCTAGTTCATCGGGACATCAAACCAACCAACATTATGGTGCGGCTGGAAGACGGAGGCGCAATCGTGGCAAAAATCATCGACCTTGGCCTTGCCAAGACGGTCCTGGAACAAGGCTCTCAAACCGCAATTTCAGCCCTTGGCGCATTTGTTGGAACTCCGGAGTTCGCGAGCCCGGAGCAATTTGCAGGGGTTGCGGTAGACATTCGTTCGGATCTGTACTCGCTTGGCGTGACGCTGTGGGAGATGCTCACCGGCAACGCACCGTTCTCGGGGAGCCCCCCTGAGGTGCTCTACCAACATCAACACGCTCCATTACCGCTCAGCCACCTCATGGGCATACCGCAGCCGGTCGTTGTTTTACTTGAGGTTCTTCTGGAGAAAGATCCGAAGCGGCGCTTTCAGAGCCCCGCCGAGCTTCTCAAAGCGATGCCTATGATAGTCGGCGCTATCGAAACAGGGAGTAGAATTACGCGTCAGAGCTTGCAGAAAAAGAGTGCTCCAGATTCCCACTCTGTCCGCAGTCCGGCGGCAACGGTTGGGCCGAAGAAAATTTCGATAGCGAGATTGCCTGTAACAGGAAGCAATTTTTTTGGCCGTGAGGCAGATATCGCGTTTCTGGATGACGCCTGGGCAAATCGGCATGTGAATGTAGCTACCGTCGTTGCCTGGGCTGGTGCGGGGAAGTCCACGCTGGTTAATCAGTGGCTCCTGCGGATTGCTGCGGAACACTACCGTTCTGCGGAGCTTGTATTTGGCTGGTCCTTCTACAGACAGGGCACCAGTGGGCAGACCTCGTCCGCCGATGAATTTCTCGACGCTGCTCTGAGTTGGTTTGGCGATTCCGATGCTCGACTTGGAACGGCGTGGGAGAAGGGCGAGAGACTAGCGAAGCTTGTCGCGCGTCGTCGAACCTTGTTAATTCTGGATGGCCTGGAGCCGCTCCAAAATCCACCCGGTCCACAGGAAGGACGGTTGCGCGACCCTTCGCTCCAGGCCTTTTTGGGTGGGCTTGCCGCCTTCAATAACGGGCTGTGCGTGATTACTACGCGACTGCTGGTTGCCGATCTGGCGAATGCCGAGCGCCGCTCAGTTCTGCGTTATGATCTGGAGCAACTGTCTAGCGAGGCCGGGGCGCAGTTGCTCCGAGCGCTGAGCGTTATAGGAGATGAAGAGAAATTGCGAAGCGCCAGTGATGAGTTCGACGGCCATTGTCTGGCGCTGACGTTGCTGGGCAGTTATCTTACGGATGCTCATAATGGAGATATTCGTTGTCGCAAAGAAATCTCAGACCGCCTTGGTCACGACAAACGACAGGGATTCCATGCCCGAAAAGTGATGGAATCTTACCAGAACTGGCTGGGCGAGGGCCCTGAGCTGTCCGTTCTACGAGTCCTGGGCCTGTTTGATCGGCCGGCTGACGAAAAGGCGCTTGAAGCCCTGCTGAAGCCGCCTGCTATCCGGGGCCTTACAGAGTCATTAGCTGATTTGAACCCAACCGAGTGGCGAGCAGTTCTTAGCAGACTGAGAAGAGCGAGGCTCCTCGCAGCCGAAGATCCAAATAATCCGGGGCATTTGGACACGCATCCCCTCGTGCGTGAATATTTCGGCGAACAGCTCCAGAGCCAACGAACAGAAGCTTGGCACGAATGCAATAGGCGGCTCTACGAGTACTATCGAGCGCTTGCGCCGCAGCTCCCGGAAAGTTTCAGGGAGATGGAGCCGCTCTTCCTGGCAGTCATGTGCGCCTGCAATGTTGGTCTGCTCCACGACGCACTATACCAAGTGTACCTGCCGCGTATCCAGCGGGGTAACAAGTCCTTTGCCGCAAACGTTCTGGGGGTGAGAGGGGCGCTGCTCTCGACCTTGGCCGCCTTTTTCGAACAGGGACACTGGGACACGTTGATGGAAAGCAGCGTCGAAGGCCAGCGCCTGAGTGCGGAAGACAAGCTTTTCATTCTCACGCAGGCGGGCCTATACCTGACGGCTACGCGAGGGCTTGCGTCAACGGAGGCGCAGATTTGTTATGAGCGTGCCGAGTCCCTGTGTAATTCGCTCAATCAGCCTCTGCTCTTGTATGCCACGCTGATAAATCAGTGGCGTTACACCGCTGTTACCGACAAGCTGACGGCGGCAATGCAGATCGCTAATCGAATTTACTCCCTGGCGAAGAAGCAGAACGACCCGGCGCTATTGATTGGGGCTTATGGAGCTTTGGCAAACACGCTCTGCTATCTGGGCAATTTTGAGGCCGCGCGACAATCCGCAATGCGTGGGGTCGAAATCTGGCGCTCAGGAGGAGTGAAATTTCCGGTCGAAGAGATTATCACGCCCCCCGTCTCTTGTCTGATCTTCGAGGCATACTCTGAATGGTTTCTCGGAGAGATCGCCGCTTGCCAAGCAAACACGGCGGAAGCGATCTCACTAGCGAAAGAGCTGAAAGACGTGAACGCATTGGCCGCCACTCTGTATTTCGGCGGTATTCTCGCCTTCCATCAACGCAATCCTGTTGAAGTGGAGCGCTTAGCATCGGAGCTAATTGAACTGTCAGCGCGTTACAATTTCGCGTTTTGGCTGCCTGGAGCAAACGTACTCCGTGGCTGGGCGCGCAGCGTTAGTGGTGACACGTCCGAAGGCATTTCGTGGATTGAGCGGGGGGTAGAAGATTATCGAGCAAGCGGCTCGATTGCCGGCATGCCACTGTGGCTAGCAGTTAAAGCGGAAGCCTTGAACCTGGCGGACCGTAGTTCAGAAGCTCTTGAGACAATAGGGGAAGCCGAAGCAATAGCCGAAAGATTCGAAATCGGCAGTTGGTACGCTGAACTGAACCGGCTTCGCGGCGTCTCCCTGGCGGCTCTCGGTGCCGACGAGACCCGAATTGAAGCTTCCTTTCGCGCGGCCATCAGGATCGCACGAGAGCAGAAGGCGGCTTCGCTAGAGCAACGCGCGGAAGCAAACTACGCAGAATACCGTGCGCGGAAAGGAGCAGCTGAGACTTAGACGTTAAGCGGACCAAGGTTCACGGCCGCTGGCATTTGACCGACTTCGCACGGTTGGCTCGAGTGCTAGCAAGATTCAGGGCGAAATTCATAACGAATACGCGGAAAGTCTGAAACTCGGAGTTCGCAATCTACATGTACTTAATGAAGACAAGTAGTTATTGCGAACAGATTCGTGCGATTTTCTTTCTCCCTGCCACACTCGGTCGTTTAAGAGTGTCGCTTCGACCGAGATATCGCCCGAAGCTAGGTGGCATAAGATAACGTTTCCGGCCGCCCGGATCGTCCTCGCCCATCATGTTCGCCTGTTAAATTATTCATATATGACGACTGAGACAGGAGATAATATGCGTAAACTCTGGAAAATAAAACGTTTCCTCGACACATCTAACGAGAAACCAACTATGAGACTAATCGTCAGAAGATGGCTGGTCTTGATCACTGCGTCTTTGGGGTTGTATTTGGGACTACCCGTCTGTGGGTTGGCGCAGAATGCGCAGAATGACCAAGGTCCTGGTATTCAGCTGGGCGTCCCGAACGGAACCTACGTCTTCAACATCACTGGCCTCGTGCCCCCTACGCCCGGTGCGACCACCCTGGTTCCCCTTGCGGCGGTCGGACGGGCGACTTACTTTGCCAACGGGACCACGAGCGGCGTAACGTCGTTCTCAATCGATGGACAACTCCAGACTGGGGTCACATTCGCAGGTACATTCACGGTCAATGCAGATGGCAGCGTGTCGGAGACCGACAAACAGACCAGCGGGCCAGGGCTACTGCTGCATTTTAGTCTGTACCCTACACCTGACGGCAATACCCTCACGATCGTTCAGACCGATCCCGGGACGATTGCCTCCGGGGTTGACACGCGAGGACGCTAGTCTTGAGATGCGTGCGATCCCGCTTGGAAAATCATCCGGTGCGCCACTTAAGAATCTCGATCACCTCTTTGATGCAGAATCTTGTGCAGGGAGAAGGCCACTGATCGCTTCCACTACGAACTCGTGATCTTCTCTCTGCGGCCCGGACACGGTCACACATCCAACCACCCCGGTGCCGGTCACGCCCAACGGAAAGGATCCACCGTGCGAGGCATTGCTCGCCGAGCCTCTTGGCCTGCACGCGGCCCAGCAAGTTGTAGAGGTGAGTTAACTGGGAGAGCGGACGCCAGACGTAGAGAGTAAGCAAAGCCGCAGTCTCGTTCCACTCCTTCGGCGCTCCGGTTGACCTCGATGTTTAGCATACTACTTCGTCCAACCAGCATGAGCAGGTAAACGCTTGCACCCTTACGCTTCGCTTAAGCCCGAGCAACTCCCTCCCGACGCTGCGCGTCGACCTCCCTACAAGGGAGGTTCGGAAGGTAACTGCGGCCGAATGTTCAACGTGTTTCAACATTGTTAGTCCGATGGCGTTTAAATGCGTTGAAAGGCATTGAAGGCCGAAAAGAGGTAACGATCGCTCCCGGGCCGCGACTGGCCCATTATCAATAATGCTAATAAACTATCAGTCAAAAAAGACACGATCCGGCTTAAACGCGTTGATGTCATTTTCCAAGAGCTGTTAGCGAGACGTTGATATAACTTTTGATTGTTTCGCTTGCATGCGGCAAGGTAGCACGCTCATTTTGTGGTTCCGCATCCGAAGACGATTTGAAGACAGTTAAAGACAACCCCTATCTCAAGAATGGCGGGTCAGAAATTCGTTCCGATAGGAGACAATATACGCGTAAGAGTTGGATCGCTTTGCTCGTGATGATGCCGTGCCTTTTTGCCCATGGCAACGAAAACAATTGTAAAGAAGTCAGCGGAAGAGTCGTGACTAACTTTCTCACTGAAAGCGGGACTGTAAATTTCGCTAACGAAAGCGGAAAACAATTCATATACACAACTCTTGGTACCGCTACCGGTGATCTCGCAGGAGCGCTTGGTGTCTATATCTGCAGCATCACACCGGGAGCGAATGGTGTCGTCGCGAAAGTGCACCATCATTGGGTGACTGACGCCGGCGACACGATATATCTGCAGGATGCGACAGCGAACGCGTTTCAAGTTGGTCCTTACTCTGGCGTTTACGCAGTAGCAGACAACACTACACTGTAAACATCATCGGTGGAACTGGCCGCTTTGCCGGTGCAACGGGTCAATTGAGCACTATCGGCGTGCTCGATACGAACCAAGGCAAGGTTGTCCTTCGGTATCAGGGAACGATCTGCTTTGCGCGACCGGAATAGTGAACATATCGGAGGTATTTGGTTGAGGAAGGTGCCCGATTTGTCTTTCGCGAGCTGTTGAACTAATTTCCACACGGCGCCATTCTCGATTTTCAGCCCGGACCGGGCGGAGGTCGAAATGATTGGAGGTGAATCATGATCCTGGTGGTTGGTGCGACTGGCTTGCTGGGGAGTCGCATTTGCGAGCGATTGAGAAGCGAGGGACAACCGGTTAGAGCGCTTGTTCGGAGAACGTCTAATCCTGACAAGGTCAACGCATTGAGATCGCTTGGCTGCGAACTGGCCACCGGGGATCTAAAAGAGCCTCCGCAGATTCAGGCAGCTTGCCAGGGGATATCAGCGTTGATTTCCACCGCCTCTTCAACTCTTTCGCGCCAGCCGGGCGACTCGATTGAGAGCGTCGATTTGCAGGGTCAACTAACGCTCGTGAACGCCGCAAGAAGCGCGGGTATGAGGCGCTTCGTTTTCGTTTCCTTTCGCGACGATCCCGCCATCCAATACCCTTTGACCCAAGCGAAGCGTTCTGTTGAGCGTGCAATCGGGGATCTAGACTTCACGTCGGTCCAAGCGAGTTACTTTATGGAAGTGTGGCTCTCTCCTGCGCTCGGCTTCGACTGCATTCATGGCAAGGCACGCATTTACGGCAGTGGATTGAAACCGATCAGCTGGGTATCCTATCGGGATGTGGCAGAGTTCTGCATCGCGCCGGTCCTTCGTTCTGTTGGGAGTCGCTCTGTGCTCGAGGTGGGTGGTCCCGAAGCTTTAACTCCTCTTGAAGTGGTGAAGATCTTCGAGGAAGAAAGCGGCCGGCATTTCGAGGTGGAAACAATCCCTGAAGCCAAGTTGCGGGAACAGTTGGATTCCGCGACTGATTCTTCGGAAAAGTCGTTCGCCGGAATCACACTGAAGTATGCCCACGTAGAGGCCATCGATATGCGCGGGCTGCTGGAGTCGATTCCCGTTCGCCTGACGTCCGTCCGGGAATATGCAAAGACTGTGCTGGAACCACATCAAGGCGTGTGAGGCGTTGCGGCGAGTCGCTCATCTTAAACGCGCTGCGTATCGCTAATGTCGACGTTTGTTCTGGTGCACGGAGCCTGGCAAGGAGCCTCTACCTGGGACCTCGCCGTTCCGAAACTTCAGACTGCCGGGCACAAAGTCTTCACGCCTGTCCTGACGGGCCTTGGCGAGGATTCACCCCGGCTCTCACCCGCCGTAAATCTGGACAGCCATATCGATGATGTCGCAGATATTCTGAAGCGTGAAAGTCTTCATGGCGTTACACTCGTCGGCCACAGCTATGCAGGAATGGTAATAACCGGGGTCGCAGAGAGGGAAAGTGGCCGGTTGAACCGTTTAATTTACGTCGATGCCTTCGTCCCACGCGACGGAGAATCTGCACTCGATCTGCTTCCCGATCCCATTCAAGAGTCATTTCGAGAGGAGGCTCAGGCGAATGCGGAAGGTTGGCGGCTGCCGGCCAGGGCGAGCCTTCTGGATCTGTGGGGTTTACAACCCGGCGCCGCACGCGAGTATGTGCGCACGCGGTTGTGTAACTTCAGTTTGCCATGTTTCGAGCAGAAAGTTCGGTTGCCGTCAAATGCGGCCGCAAAGGTGCACAAGACATTCATAGCAGCTGTCGGCGAGAATTATCCGGCGCGATTCGTGTTTGAACGATTCGGTGAGAGGGCGCGCCATGAGCGTTGGAATTATCACGAGCTGGCTACCGGCCATGATTGCCATGTGGAAGCCCCTGACAGATTTGTTTCTCTCCTGCTAGCCTCCATCGCTCACAAATCCTGAGAGATTTGCGAGCGATGCAGTCTGTGGCAGCGGAACTCTCCGGCCACGCCGGAAAAATCCGCTGCTTTTTAGAGAGAAGGGTTTAAAAAAGAGTTTGTTTCGATTCATTGCATATTATCGGTTCGAGAATCGTTGGCACCCGTTACTAACGGGCTAAATGCGAGAGAGGCAACGTCGCAAGACGCCCTCGAGTACAAACCAGAACGGAGAGGGCGAAGCCGAACTCTTTACAAAGGGACTAGCTAGGTTGACTTAGCAAAGAGGTAGTCGGAACCCTTACGCCCCTATCGTTCCGGGTTTTTGCCGACAGTATTCTGCGTAGCTGGCCTCGGCGAGTTTCTCTACTGAAGTCGCCTTCTGCTCTCGCGCGATTCGGATGGCTTTACAGAACGAAGCCTCTATCTGGGTCTCCTCAGCGCCCATAGCCGTAAGAAATACACCGGCGAGCCGGTGCAGTTCGGCATACCACCTACGGTTTCCAGATCTTGCAACCAGTGCCTCTGCCTCCCTTATTGCCTGCTGACCATGCTCGAAGAACTTTCAACTATGTCGCCAAAGAGTACTCCGAAAACGAAGCTAAGTAGCTTTTGCGGAAACCATCGAAACAGGTTCCGCGCCAGCCTTAGAACGCCGAATTTTGAACCAGGCCGCACCTTCTTCTCGAGTCAGCGTTTCCAGGTAATGCCGTTTGCAGACGGCCTCAGAATTGCCCATTCGTTTGGAGAGTTCGCCTAGTCCCTCTTTGCTTGAACGCGCCAGCCAGTATGAAGCATACGAGTGACGAAAGGCATTGGTGGGCGGATTTACTTTTGAGGCCATGCGCAGCTTTTTCATTCGTCGTCTAACTGCGCTATCAACCATGGGAATAAGAAGTCCTTCTTCTTTCCGATAAGGGCTAAGCCAATGAAGCAATGCGGCTTCCATTGGAATAAAGCGCCGATTACCCATTTTCCGCGAAGTTTGTTTGGCAACCTCGTGGCGGACAGTGATCAGTTTTTTTTGCCAGTTGATATCTTCCCACCGCAAGACCTGGTCCTCGGCGTATTCTCTGACCAGCTCACTGCGGCGCAGGCCAGCGAAACCCGCCATAGCAAGAAAAGGGATCAGTTCGGACACCTCCTCTTCTGCTGTCGCCAAAAGCTGTCTAAACTTTGCAGGTTCCAGGATTTCCGGAACGGTGTACGCCACTTCGGGCCGATCAATGTCATCGAAAGGACTTAGAACGAGCGCCCGCTGTTCTCTGCCGTAGGCGAAAATCAATGAGCCGACCTTGTAAAGTTTGTGCTCAAGTGAATCAGAAGTTTTTGCGCTATCAAGAAAGGAACGGATCTCTGCAATTCCCAGCTCATGGGCCATGTAACCGCCCAGATGTTTTTGCAGACGTTTGGAGATGTAACGGTCCTCGGAGAGTGTCGCCTTGTCGAGTCCTTTGCTTCGCCGGTAGAGAACAAAAGCCTTGCACAGTTCCTCGTCTTTTAGCGGCCGGGTAATTGGTTTAGCGGTCCGTTCCCAATGCGTCACGATGGCCGGCAAAAGCTCAAGGTTGCCCACATGCGCCCTTAAGTAAGCAAGCCAGCGTTTATCCGAATCGTCAAAGCTCAAGGTGTCAGCCGGTGATTTTTGTTCGGCTTTCCAGCGCTTGATGCGCAAGCGAAATTCCCGCGCTCCGTTTCTGGTCTTGAAGTAGTAGTCGCGCCTGGTCCCCTGACCATCAAAGCCCACGGGAGCAGTTACGCGAGTATAACGATCGTTCATGGGATGTTCTAAAAGTATTGCATGTTATCCCGCAAAAATCACGCACTTTTTCGAAAATCTCAAGATTCTCGCGTTTTATGCAATTCTGCTTAGAACTCCTTTGATCGCCTGTGAACCCTTTACGGAAGCACTTCTATCTGGATTCCAAAGGGTTGTGTGTCGCTTGGCACGACCCTCGAATCGATGGCTAAACGGCCGGCGCCCACTCTCTCGCCAAGTCTCGGGGGTTCCCTCTATTTAAATCCTCAACCCGTCTCGTTCCTCGCGGCTCTTGCCCTTCCAGGCCTTCTTCCGCGGCGCTCTGCTAACGCTTCGCTTTCGGCTCGAAAAATATGCCCAGCATACTTTTTCGACCGAAACCGAACGTCGAAAAAACCTCGGCCGCTCCCAAAGCCTCGCCTCTCTGCTGCGGCTCACAGAACCAACTAACCAATCGACTAACATGAGTACCGCGCTAAACAATAACTCCACCAGATCAAGAGTCCCTGGAACGGTAGCAATTTCTGATGATGAAATGCGCCGTTTTGCTCCGAGTGTTTTCGCTTCCCAACCAATCGAAGGCGTTTCAGAATTGTAACCGAAGGTGCGCGGGTGGCAATCAAGGGTGTTAGTGATCTGCTTTTTGAAGTCCTCGGTAAACCGCACAATGCGACCATGGCCGTTATTGACGAAGTCGAATTAGAGAATTGGGGCGTCGGCGGCCTTCCGGTCCCTGAATACCGACAACAGCTTCCCCAAAGCAAAGATAGCGCGAAATAGTAATCGAAGGCAAGAATCATTCAAACATGTATTAAAAATATTGCTTTGATCTCGTTCTCGCATACATTCATATTATATGAATCTTTTAATTGCTCCTGATCTCAACCGTGAAATAAGTACGTCGCCCGGAGTGGACGTTAAGGCGAGGAAAGTCACCAGGGCTCAGAGCACGCCCGTCAGAGTTGCAGTACTACCGGACACAGCAGCCCGCGAGAAGGCCGTCATGAATAGACTCATGCTCGCCGCTCTGTTTGGATTGATTTCTGCCTTCGCCGCCATTCTTACGACTATGATCTACTTGACAGTTCTTGAATGGCGCTACTTTTGGCTAGCCGTGTGTGTTGCCGGTTTCGTCGGTTTGGTCGTGTTCCTATGGAAGGCTTGCGAACAATTTTAGGGACCGAAGTGTATAAGTACTTCGAATGGTAGTTAACAAATCTGTGGGTAGCTCTTGGATTTGCTGGAATGGCGAGACCATTGCCTCTCTGCAGACAGTCTCAGGGTGGACTAAAACATCTGCCACTCGGAATTCAACGAACGCGGAACGAAAGTCAAATCAATCGAAAGGAAACAAGTGAGCAGTGAGCCAACAACCTATCTAGTCAAGCTGAAGAATCGTTTTTCTGTTGCCGAACGCACCACGGCTTTCCAGTTCGAAAAACCCACGAATTTTATCTTCAGACCCGGGCAATGGATCGACATTACGCTGCTCAATCCTAGCGAAACGGATGCCGAAGGCAATGTGCGCGGGTTCTCAATCGCCAGTGCGCCTTACGAACATACGCTCATGGTGGCGACTCGAATGCGCGATACGGCCTTCAAGCGCGAACTGGCAAAAGTACCCTTGGATACTGAAGTCAAAATCGTCGGGCCCGGTGGCAATCTGACTTTGCACAACAATCCCGCCAGGACAGCTGTGTTCCTTGCCGGCGTCACTCCCATCCGAAGCATTGTTTTTCATGCTGCCAAGCAGCGATTGCTGCACCGGATTTTTTTCTTCTTCTCAAACCGCCGGCCAGAGGATGCACCGTTTCTCGGCGATCTGCAGGCACGACAAAAGGAAAATCCAAAGGAAGCCATCCGCAAGGCGCCGGAATACAATTTTTTTTCGGTCGACGCTGAAGATCACCATATTTGAGATTTCCGCGACTGAATTGTGAGAGGGAAGATTGGGGAAACGCAAAACGTCGTTTGTCCTCCCCCGTCTCGACGTTTCCAAAAAAACCAACTCACAGGCAACCAATGAATAAATATCAACTAATGAAAACCTCGGCTAACAAACTCACCGAAGCACCCAAAATCTCTGAAAGCGAAAACGACCTCTCCAAAAGATCGGGCGGAACTGAACGCTGATGAATCAATGTTTCTGACGTGGTCTCTGCACGAAGAAATCGTTTCGTCGGCCTACAGCCCCTAGACCGCCAGCCAGGCCGCCGTCAGTCCGAAGTAATGGTGCGTCTGTGACATAAATAGCCTCGAAAAATGACCGCCCCGAGAATCAATGCGAAAGTTGCTGGACTTGCACGTAAGCGAATGCCACCGCCGGAACCTTCGCCGATCGTGCTGACCATTGGCCATTCCACACGCACTCTCGAGGAATTCATCTGCCTACTTCAGGCACACGGGGCAAGGCGCGTGGTGGACGTGCGCACCGTGCCACGCTCGTTGCGCAACCCGCAGTTCAACAAGACTTCTTTGCCGGAATCGTTGAAGAAAGCCGGGCTGGGATACGTTCACATGCCGGGACTCGGCGGTCTGCGCCATGCGGCACGCGATTCCATCAACACGGGTTGGCGAAATGCCTCATTCCGAGGCTATGCAGATTACATGCAGACGCCGGAATTCAATAAGAGTCTCGAAATGTTGCGCCAATTGGCGAACCATGACCGCATCGCATTGATGTGTGCTGAAGCACTGCCTTGGCGCTGTCACCGCTCGCTCATTGCAGATGCCTTGTTAGTTCGCGGAATTCGCACCGAAGACATCATGAGTCCAACTCGGCGCCGGGTTCATACGCTCACGCCTTTTGCCAGAGTCCGACGCACCACGATCACATATCCGAGTGAATCCTTGCAGGGCGCTCAGAAGAAGCCGCAAGCCAAACGCTCTTCGATCGCAGCCCGTCAAGACAACCTCACTCTGGCAGCGACCTGTCACTCGCCAACCAGTAGCGAAAGGTCCTAGAGGAATATCAAACTGTGGGCCTGAGCACTTTTTTCTTAATCGTGCCTCGGACTCGGCCTGCTTCTGAGTTCCACTCAACGTGATCCCCCACTTTGAAGTCGTGCGTCATTTGTTTAACCTCTCGTAAATACTTCGTTTTGCATTCGTACAGCTGCCACGGCCTGATTCATTTTTTTCGCTCATGAGAAAATCATGCTCGCCCCCATCCGCTCAAATCCGATCATCGACTCGGCAGCTCGAATCGAAGAGTCAGTCATGCGACGATACGCGTCGGGAGCGGGCCCGATCTGGCTTGACGCGTTGAATCGCGACTCTTTATCGATTCTGTGCAGACGCCGTCTTCTGATCGACCCCGAGCAACTGGCGCAGTTTCAATTTGGGTCGAAGCAGGTCCTCGAGAGTGTATTGATCCAGTTTCTCAAGAAAGGCCTGGACCGCTTTCGCCATTGCAAAGCGCAGTATGCAACTGGGTGCGATCCTGCAGTAGCCATCGGGAAGTTCGCATTCGACCACCGCGAAATCTGGTTCGATTTTGCGGACGACTTCCCCCACCACGATCTGGCGTGGCGCCTTTCCCAAGCGCAACCCTCCGTTGCGGCCCCGAACGGTTTCAAGGAATCCTGCTTGCCCGAGCTGATACGCTACTTTCATCAGATGGTTTTTTGATATTCCGAAGCGATCCGCGACCTCTTCGATAGTCACAAGGCGGTCGGTTTCGAGTCCAACCAGCATCAATAGACGCAAGGCATAATCCGTAGAGAAAGTGAGGCGCATAAAATCTACAAAACATGTATCTTATATATTGCTTTAACGCAAGTGAAAACTATATGTACTGATATGCATGTTTCACTCGATCTAGATTCCGCTAACCGCGGAAGCCCGAAACCAAGAAGCCGGTCGTCGTGCGGATGTGATTTGGATTGTCAGGAAGAACTGTTCGGCCACTTGGCTGATCGCTCGCAGCTCTCTATCATGCAAGCGCTCTGCGAGGGAGCCAAAACGGATGTGCAGATCGCCACCGCGACAGGCCTTTCCCAAAGCGATATTTCGCTTAGTCTCGATCGGTTATTGGACTGCGGCTGCGTACAGGCGCAAGATACGGGACATTTGGTTCTCTACCGGTTAAGCGCTCCCCGGTTGCTGCTGCTCGAGGGGATCGTAGATGACATGCTAATAGCGGCGCTGCAAGGGCGCCGATCGCGCTAAGTTACGATTGAAGACGCACCCGAGTGTTTGAGTCGGTGACGTACAAGTCTACAAAGAATTATCTCTTCCTCATCTTCTCCGCAATGAATCTGCTTCACCAACGTATCGGAGGACACGAAGGGATTTCCAAGTTGTTACGCCATTTCTATGCTGACGTAAGGCAAGATCCCCTGATCGGTCCAATATTTAAAGATCAAGGATTGGAAACATCACTTGGAAATCATGGCGATGGTACCGGATCTATCACTAGACCGGAAATTTTTACCTTGCCGCATCGCTTCGGAAAAGGCGGAACGACCAGCCGCTTTAATTGGTGAGGGCAAGCGCCAAACCTCTTGCCCGCATAATACGCTCCTGCCGCATCTCCTACCGAGTATCTCCAATTGCAAAAACCGACACGGTAGATTTTGATTTTCTGGCCAAAAAGCTCTGTCCAGCGATGGACCTTCACCAGTTTGCTGATCGGAAGTTTTAATCCTTCGAGATCTTGACGTTCTGGGATCGTTTCATCTGCAAGAAGCTTTTCCAAGATCCTTCGCGCTTCTGGATTTAGCTCGGGGTTGAGGCTTGCCAGGCTCTGGGTCCATCTGCATCTTGGCTTTTTGTAATTCATTCCACCGTCAGCTGGTCCTTGGACAGGATCCGGATCTCCGGAATGGTGTGATAAATATTGATGCGGCCATGCTGATCGACACTCACGCGCATTTAGACTTTCCGGAGTTTGCGGAAGATCTCGACGACGTACTGCTCAGAGCGAAGCAAGCCGGCGTAGAACGCATTATTACGATCGGCAGGACTTTACAGTCGAGTCGAAAAGCGATCCAGTTGGCTGAACGTTATCCGCAAATCTATGCTTCGGTCGGGATCCATCCGAATTCGGCCAGTCAAGAACGCGAGGATTTCCTCTCTGAGCTAGAGGAAATGGTAAAACATCCGAAAGTTGTGGCCGTCGGAGAGACCGGTCTCGATTATTATCGGTTGGCGAGCAAGCAAGAGGAATCAGAAGTCAGCCAGACGACGTTTGGGGCCGCTTCCTTTACCACCATCGAAAACGAGATCCGCGATGAAGCCGAAATAGCCGCACAGTCGGCTGCCTTTGAACAGCATCTGGAACTTGCTGCCGCCGCGGGGAAAAGCGTGGTCATTCACCAGCGTGATTCCTGGGAAGATACAATCGAGGTTCTTCGCAAGTACTCAACCCGTGTTCGAGCAGTGATGCATTGTTTCGATGCGGGTCTGGCGCAAGCACAAGAAGTAGTGGATCTCGGACATTTCGTTTCGTTCAGCGGAGTCGTGACGTTTGAAAATGCCAGCGAAGCGCGGGAGGCCGTCAAATCAATCCCGATCGAACGAATAATGGTCGAAACCAATGCCCCCCATTTCGCGCCGGCACCAAACCGCACCAAACGCTGCGAACCCGCGTTCATCCGCGAAACTGCCGCATTCGTCGCGAACCTTCGCGGCATGAGTCTGGCAGCATTCGCTGCCCAAACTACCCAAAACGCTCAGGCATTCTTCGAATTCAACACGTAGGGTCGGATTATCTGGATCCATCGCGAGTACCGCCCTTTTCATTTCCTCCTGCATTCAACAGTTCTCCCGTTATTACGTCCTGTTATGTTCGGAGTTCCTGTAATGTGCATAGGAAAGTAATGACATTTTCCCGGCTTAACATGCCGATTACCTGGTTATCCCTCGTGACCGGCAACTGATTGACTCCATCGCGGTCCATCTGTTGGAGAGCGGTCCACAGCTCCGTGTCAGGGTCGGTTCGTTTCGACTGTTCGAAGGGAAGCATGACCTCGGCGACACTCGTCGTCGCCCACGGGTTTCCCGCTCCGAATGTTGTTAACGACCTCCGCCGGAGCCTTCAAGAACGCTTTGAGAATCGTGCTGCTCGCGCTGTTCGATCATAGTGAACGGAGGCGGTGGCACGGTAGCATCACTGGTTACCAACGTGCTAACCGTGTTTGCTTTTTAAGATAGAGGTAATTACGGACTCGCAGGTGGTTTGATACGCAGCGCCTTAAAACCGGTAACGGCCTTGCATTTGTAGAAGACGAGCTGGGCCAATTAACATGACGCTGATCGCTGCAACGATTTCTTTCTGTATCGGCGGTCGGTCTTCGTCTACGGCCTCCTGTCCTGAATCCCCTTGAGCATTTCGCGTTGAGCGTCTTCCAAAGTGGCCGCCGGACCGCGGCGGCCGGAGTTGGCAAGCTCAAGGGCGCCGGCCACCGAGGTCCAGAACCTGCCCATCTGCGGAATGTTCGGCATTACTTCTCCTTCGTCTACACATCGTTTCATTTCACCGAGCTGTGGGTTGTTTTGGGAGAGTTCATCGTAGAGCGAAATCATCGCCGGGATTCCAATCGGCTTGACATGATCCAAGGCGCGCAAGCTCTCTTTAGTAAAGGCATATTTCTCCAGGAATTCCTTTGCCAGGTCTCGATTAGGTGAGCTGCGATTGATATAGGCAACCTGAACACCAACGAAGGCTTTGCCCAATTTGCCGTTTATGCCGGGCATCGGCACCACGCCAAAATCGATTCCGCTCTTCACGAGATTGGGCCAATCCCAAGGTCCGGAGATCATCATTGCTAGCTTGCCTTGAGCCATTAACTCTTGCGGCACGTCACTGCTCGAAGCCATCCTGGGCATGACACCAATATCGATCAGGTGGGCAATCTCAGATAATCCCTGGACTGCTCCGTCCGTGGCCACTCCGACGTTGCGGGGATCATAATCATTGGCTGTTTCTCCAAAGATATAGCCGCCACCGCTAGCCAAGATACCCCAGGAATAGTAAGGACTGCTGTAATCCCAGAGAATTGAATTCACGCCCGAGTGCTCTGACTTGAGTTTCTGGTGAAAAGGGATCAGATCACTGAGTTGGGTAGGAGGTGCACCGCTCAGAAGCTTTTTGTTGTAGATCAGACCAATGGCTTCGAGGCTGATCGGGTATCCCCAAAGCTGCTTACGATGGCGCACGGCGTCCCAGACCATCGGATAAAATTGCTGCTTGTAGGTGACCGTCACCTCGATCGGAGCAATGACACCACTGTCGGCCCACCCACCGAGCTTGTCGTGCGCCCAAATGACGATGTCGGGTCCTTTGCCAGCTTGCGCCGCCAGCGGAAAATTATCGGTAATCTTTTCCGGTGTTTCGATCCGTACTGGAATCCCATAATCCTGTTCGAACTTGTTGGCGACCAGCTGCATGGCGGAAGCGCGGTCGGCGTCCATCCAGATCAACAGTTGACCGTTGGTCCAGGCGCTAGCAGTATGGAACGCCGCAAGGAGCAGAACCATGATCAGATTTCGGCCCGTGGACAGAACTCTATGAGAGCACTGCCTAGGCCCTCGATCGAATAAAACTCCGCCATAATCCGGGAAACATCTTGCGGTTCGACAAATTTGTCGACTGTCCAGACGAACATAACCACAAACACGCTCAGCCGCAGAAAGGAGCGATGCTAATGGTAGACGATTCTCTGTGTTCATTGATCTTGCTGGCGATGAACTTCTCTAGCTTCGCAACATCGGCCGCGAACTTACGAATGCCCTCCGCGGTTTTCTCTGTCGCCATTGCGTCTTCGTTCAGAAGATAACGGAACTTCTTCTCGTCCAGCTCCAGTCGTTTGACGTCAGCGCTTCTCGCCCTTTCGGGAGTCAGCTTGCGCTCGACCGGTTCATAAGATTCGAAAAGCTGTTTCATCAATTCCGGACTAATGGTGAGCAGATCGCACCCCGCCAGCTCGAGAATCTGACCGGTGTTGCGAAAACTTGCGCCCATCACTTCTGTCTCGTAATCGAAGTGTTTGTAATAGGTGTAGATTTCCTGCACTGATTGCACGCCGGGATCTTCCGCGCCGGAATAATCGCGCTTCTTTGCGGCCTTAAACCAATCGTAAATCCGTCCCACGAATGGCGAAATGAGTTGCACCTTCGCTTCCGCAGCTCGCACGGCCTGCGGAAGCGAGAAGAGCAGTGTCATATTGCACTTGATTCCTTCCCTCTGCAGTTGTTCCGCCGCCATGATCCCTTCCCATGTGGAAGCGATCTTGATGAGGACGCGCTCACGACCGATTCCCTGTTCCTCATAAAGCTTGACCAGACGTTGTGCTTTCCTAACCGAACCTTGCACGTCGAAAGAGAAGCGGGCGTCGGTCTCGGTCGAGACCCGGCCCGGCACAATTTCTAACATTGCGCAGCCGAACCGCACCAAAAGGTGATCGATGATGTCCTCCATCTGTGCCGTGCCCCCGAGACCTGAGTTTCTGCGCTCAACCAGCACTTCTTCGAGGAAATGACTGTAATTGGCTTTCTGTGTCGCCGCGTAAACCAAACTGGGATTCGTCGTAGCATCCTGCGGCTTGAACTCGCGGATGCTTTCGAAGTCAGCCGTGTCGGCGACAACCGTCGTGAACTTCTTGATCTGTTCTAGCTCGTTCAGCTTCGCGCTAGTTGTTTTTTTATCGTTAATGGCACTGCTCATTGCTTTCCTCTCGTGCGGTTGCCGCTGACGTTTGCGAGTGACTATCAGTTCCTTCTCCAAGGGTGATCGTACTTCTGACTGAGCCGGCCGAGTGCCAGCGCGCCGAGGGCGAGGCCCAGATCGCGCAGCGCTACGTCGAAGTAGCCCGGAAGTATAAGCAAGTTGAGAATGATGCCCACGAGCCAGGCTGCGACGACGTAAGCGTAAATCCGCGGCTTGATAGCCACCCCGATGCCTGCGGCGATCTCGACTACCCCCACAACGGCCATAAAGAGACCGGGGGCAATCAGGTTTCCGACGAAGGGCGCGAGGTATTTCTCCCAGTTAACAAGGATGTTGAAGAACTTGTCGAGCCCCGCGAGGATCGGCGCTGCAATGAAGCCGGCCTGAAGGATGCGATAAGCTTGGTAGGCTGGATCACCAGTCTTTGCCGCTGTCATCGACGTGCCAGTTGTTCGTGTTTCTGATGTTGTATTCATTGAGATATTTCCTTGTTAGCTTTTCTTGAACGTCTGGGCGAACAGCTGCTCCGGATTGGTGCCGATGCGCGCGCTGCCAGGAGTCGAAAGCTTAATGTCCAGGTAGCCATCCGAGCTGCGGGACGCGCCGCTTTCCCGGCCACCGGTGGTGTGGGTTTTGGCTGTGTACAATACTTTTTTGATTTGTGTCATGTTGGGTTCCTTTTTGATGGTTGATTTCTTCGGACATTCATCTCCCTTGCGGCTCACACTGAGGCGATTCGATCTCAAATACGGTCTCGACCATCACCGGTGTGCCGATGGGCGCACTGTGCACGCCGTACACGACGCGGACGTGTCCCGCTTGGGCGCCGAAAAGTTGGACAAAGAGGTTCGATGCGCCGTCGGCGACCGCGGCGTGCTCAACAAATTCCTCCGTTGTCGATATGAGGACGGAGAGTTTCACTAGCTTTTTGAGCCTGTCTAAATCGCCGACGTGTTCTTGGGCCGCTGCCAGGGCATTTAATGCAGCCAACCGAGCAGCCTCGCGGCCCTGGTCGACCGAAAGGTTCGCGCCCAGGCGTCCAGAGATCGCCAGCTTGCGATTAACGAGCGGCAATGTGCCGCTTAAAAAGAGCAGCGACCCAACCTGAGACGCCTCGACGTAAGCTCCCAAAGGCGGTGGTGGCTTCGGGAGAACCAAGCCAAGTTCGCGTAAACGCGAACCTGGTTTGGTGGCAGTAGCATCGTTACCGACCGGCATGGACCCCTCCATCCACGCGGATGTTTTCGCCCGTTACGAACGTGGCGCTTTGGAGATAGAGCACCGCGTCGACGACATCAGAAACTTCACCCATCCGAGCCAGGGGATGAAGCTTCGCCAACTCCGCATGATTACGCTTAGCGTGCATCGGCGTGTTAACGACGGCAGGAGACACCGTGTTGAACCGGATGTTGTTCGCCGCGTATTCCAGCGCCAACGCCTTACTCGCAGCCGGCATCGGCGATTTCGACAGCACGGCCAACAGTTCGGTCGCGGCGCCGCTCGGTTGATCCACGGAAACTCCCGAGATGCTTACCACATGCCCAGAATTTTGCTTCTTCATCTGCGGAATCACCTGCTGCGTCATGTAGAAGAAGCTGGCGACGTTGGTATTCATCACCAGGTTGTAGTCTTCTTCGGTGTAGTCGGTGAACGCCTTCGGCATATAGATTCCAGCATTGTTAACCAGCAGATCAATACGGCCGAAATGTTTGACGGCTGCGTCTACCACCTTGATGGCGGTTTCTTTCTTGCTGACGTCTCCATCCACGAGGACGAGCTCAGGCGAAGGCCTAAGGTCCTTCGAGCTGCTGATCGTGCGGGAGGTGCCCACCACGCGCCAGCCGCGTTCGAGCAGTGCCTGTGTCACGCCCAGGCCGATTCCGCTAGAAGCGCCGGTGACGACGGCGACAGGTTGTTGGGTTGTATTCATCGAATGTCGTTCTGTTTGAGAGTTTCGATTGACATCGCCTTCTATAAAAATGAATTATTAAGAATGTCTGTTCATGTTTTGAGAACAATCGAGCTGGGGGCTTTGGAGATCTTCAAAGCAGTCTGGCAAGAACAGGCAAGACCGCCCAACGAGAGATTGCCTCCGACTGGATCGAAGCATACAAGAAATCTGCTGGCTTTGTGTCTTCGCTGGTGCGAATTTAGCCCTGACCAAACCTTGTATCACAGCCGATTCTCAGCAATAGGAGCTGATTAGCAGGTATTAGGCAAATAAAAATAATCTACTTTCATTATATCCCATAACATCCCATAATCGGTGTGCAAAGTTCGGATTCTCGACACAACTTGACACAAATTTGGAAATCTGCCTGAAACATGACCCCCCGCGGGGCCGATGGAGTTCGGCACACCACCAGCGTTCTTCTGTTCTTGCGACTAGTGCTTCCGCTTCCGTTATTGCCTCAAGAGCTTCGGAGGTACGGTCCGCGAGATACAAAGCCTCAGCCTTTAGTGCCAGCCAATAAGGGACGGCTAGCGTCGTTCCGGGGGCTCGCCAGCCCTCTTGGCGTAGCCGCCGTTGGCGCGGAGGGCCGCTAGATACTAACCTCGGACTCAGTCACTGTTAGCAGAGATCTGCTAACGTTGTCAATAATCGTTGTCAGGTGTGGCGCTTCTCTGTATGGCGACCACGCGTTCCGGGAATTTCCGGCTCTACACTAGCCAGCCGCAACAGCCGGCCGTTCATTCGCGCCATGCTCGAGCCATAAAACCGCTCGCAGTAGGCAACCCGTTGATGGACCGCGTCCAGCTCGGCATGACGCGCCACGATCAGCCGCCGAGTGTCGGCATAGTCGGCCTGGCGCAACGCTCGGTGCCAGGGCACCGAGGGATAAGCCGGCCGGCTACCAGAACAGCGTTGGAGCCGGTCCAAGGCCGCAACGAAGTCGGCCACAAACAGCACCACATTGAACGCTTGAGAGGACATCCGCAAAGCCTCCGATAGGCAGCGAAAAAAGCCCAAAAGTATCAGCTATTCTGATATATCTACATCAGATTTCATTCACTCACGCTCTCTCCAGCACCCGGCGCTCAGCGACCAGCCGGCATATCGTGCTGCGATGCACCCGGAACACTTCGGCAACCTCAGACTGAGATTTGGGCTCATCGATCATTGCCAGCGCATGAGCCTGCTGCTTCGGCGTTAAAGACGCTCTGTTACCATCGCTGACTGTCAATTGGGCACTCCGTTATGTTCCCAGCTGACCAACGTAGTGACCGAGACGGTTTTCCCCATCGCCCGGTTTGTGGAAGCCCCGCTCCATCGACTTCTTCTCTCGACTGGCGAAACGCATGTCGCTGGCGAGCGCAAGCTCGCTGCCGACGCCCGTCGCCCGCCCGCGAATGCTCGCGATCGAAACGACCGGAGCGCGACTCAGCCGCACAAGCATGTCCGGAAGTTGTTGCAGGCCCGTGGGACCCGGAGGAAGTCGCGTAGTGTCCTCGGGCTTCGCGAGGAAGTCGTAGCGTGTCAGGAAGAATCCATCGACGGCACTGTCAAACACGACAACCTTGACTTGCTCGTCAGTCTCGAGCGCCGTGATGGTCTCGTTGAGCTGGGGGGATCGTTTCCGGGCCGAAGATGTTGAGCGGCGGGTGATCAAAGGTCACGCGCCGTACGCGGGCGATCGCCACGTCAGAAGAATCCTTTTGGTCGTCCCATTGGTCATGTGTAGGTCCTCCTGTAGGATCCGGGTTCATTCACGCAGATAAAGAGCATGGTCAGCACCATCGCGGCCATGATCCAGTGCAACATCCGTGACGGCGAACTGGCTTCGTTGATTCTCCATGGCTATTCTCCCTTCTTTACGTCCGCGGGCGTGATCGCGCTCGGCTGTTTCGTCTCGCTGGTGCGCCGGGTTAACGATTGCACATAGACTGGCGAACGAACGCGGAGCACCGGATCGTCCGAAGGCGCCATACCCGCTGGCAACATCAGCGGGTCGAAGATGATATCCGTGGCGGCGCTGAGTTCCTCCGCCTCGACTCGATCGAGCGTCAACGTGC
>Ga0209647_1000932_pt1 | contig 26222 bp, 25 predicted proteins | sample GraSoi_2013_60cm_FD_185827 | JGI IMG/M metagenome (GOLD analysis project Ga0209647, IMG submission 185827) | Grasslands soil microbial communities from the Angelo Coastal Reserve, California, USA - Sample 9_17_2013_60cm (SPAdes) (version 2) | ecosystem: Environmental > Terrestrial > Soil >... | reverse complement strand
CGCGACCGACGCGCAGATCGGAGCGGCCAACCGGAAAGCCGGTCAAGCGCTCGCAACGGCGCGGCAAGCTCTCCGGGACGCGCAGCAGGCTATGCAGCAGCAGCCTATGCAGAAGGCGCGGTGACATCCTCTCCACCAAGGGAGCGCAGGCGATGTTGAAGATCATGCCGGGCCTGAACGATCGGCTAGAGCCCGCCGAACGGAGCGTGGTCGAGATCGATCCTCTCTGATGCGATTCTAAACTCGGATTGTCGCGCTTTGCTCGGTCTTGCTTGGAAAGCCTGTCCAGGGATTGCCGATCCGATGGGCGGACGCCAATGTGCGCTTCTCGGGGATGCAGGCTCCCCTTTAGCGCGGAATCTGTAGCCCAGGCGCCGGTGCCTGCGGCCCGGCCTGCGACGAAGGAGCTAAGGCAATGGCCGACGGAATGACCCTCACGCTTGCCGGCGATCTAAGGGTCTATCGCCTGGGCTTCGGCGCGATGCGCATCACCGGCCCTGGCATCTGGGGCTACCCGCCGGACCCCAAGGGGGCGATCGCGCTGCTGCGCCACGTCGTCGACAGCGGCGTCGATTTGATCGACACGGCGGATTCCTATGGCCCGGCGGTGAGCGAGCAATTGATCGCGAGGGCGCTCCATCCCTATCCCGCGCAGCTCGTCGTCGCCACCAAGGGCGGGCTCGTGCGGCCGGGTCCGGACCGCTGGGAGCCCGACTGCCGTCCCGCGCATCTGCGCGAGGCCTGCGAGGGCAGCCTGAAGCGACTCAAGCTCGATCGCATCGATCTCTATCAGCTCCACACCGTCGATCCCAAGGTGCCGCTGGCCGATTCGATCGGCGCGCTGGTAGACCTACAGCGCGAGGGGAAGATCCGTCACATCGGCGTCTCCAACGTCAACCTGACGCAGCTCGAGGAGGCGCGTCGGCTGGCGACGATCGTCTCGGTGCAGAACCGCTACAACATCGAGGACCGGACGCATGAGGGCGTCGTGGATGCCTGCACCCGCGACCATCTCGCCTTCATGCCATGGTATCCGCTCAGCGCCGGCAAGCTGGCGGCGGCGCGCAGCCGGCTAAACGACATCGCGCGGCGCCATCGCGCGACGCCGGCCCAGGTCGCGATCGCCTGGCTGCTGCGGCGCTCGCCGATCATGCTGCCGATCCCCGGCACTTTGTCGATCAAGCATTTCGACGAGAACCGCGCGGCAGCGGAGCTTGAGCTAAGCGACGCCGAGTTCGCCGCCCTCGCGGAAGCGTAAAGCTAAAATAAACCAGGATCGACGAGGAACGCCGCCGGCGCGCGCCCGGCCCCGACCGCGGCAAGGCGCGTTCTGACTATATAACTGCTCGCATATACTGGCACTATTCGCGTACCATGCGGCTTGCAGGGCTGTCTAAACCCGCGTAGACAACAGGCCGAGCGAGCGGCAATACCTTTAGAGTTAAGCACATGCTGTACTCGCGCCACTCGGGCAAAAGGGAGAGGACCCGTGACGGAGCAGCATGTCCTGGTCGAGGTGAAGGACGGCATCGGCACCATCACCTTCAACCGGCCGGCGGCGCTCAACGCACTGTCGCCGCAGATGACCGACGGGCTGATCGAGGCGACGGCGCGCTTCGAGCGCGACCCGGATGTTCGCTGCGTGGTGATACGCGGCGCGGGCGAGCATTTCATGGCCGGTGGCGACGTCAAAGGCTTCCATAAATCCCTGACCGAGAACCGCGACGCGCATCTCGCTCAGCTCGAGATGCGCGTCATCAAGGCGCATCAGACGATTTATCAGCTCCGCCGCATGCCGAAGCCGGTGCTCGCCTCGGTGCAGGGTGCCGCGGCGGGCTTCGGGCTCAGCCTGATCCTCGCTGCCGACCTTGCCATCGCCGCTGACGACGCCTATTTCACGCTGGCCTACCGCCATATCGGGCTCTCCGCCGATGGCGGCGCCACGTATTTCCTGCCGCGCATCGTCGGCGAGCGCCGTGCGCTGGAGATCACGCTCTTGGGCGAGCGCTTCACCGCACAGAAGGCGCAGGAGATCGGCATCCTCAACTGGGTCGTGCCCCGCGCGCAGCTGGCGGAAGAGACCGCGAAGATGGCGCGCAAGCTTGCCGACGGCCCGACCGTGGCGCTCGGCAAGGCAAAGCAGCTCATCCGCTCCTCGCTCGACAATTCCTGGGACGAGCATTCCCATCGCGAGGCCGAAGCCTTCACCGTTGCGGCGGCCACCGCCGATCACCTGGAAGGCACTATCGCCTTCGTCGAGAAGCGCAAGCCCGTGTTCAAAGGGCGCTGACGCTGCATGGACGTCCTCATCATCGGCGCGGGCGTCGGCGGCCTTACTCTCGGGCTGATGCTGCACGAGGCCGGCATCCCCTGCCGCATCTACGAGGCCGCCCCCGAGATCAAGCCGTTGGGCGTCGGCATCAACCTGCTGCCGCATGCGATGAAGGAGCTGTCGGCGCTCGGGCTCGAGGAGACGCTCGCCGCACGCGGCGTGCTCACCGCCGAGGCGATGTTCTTCAACCGTTTCGGCCAGCTCATCCACCAAGAGCCGCTCGGGCGCGGCGCCGGCTATGACTGGCCGCAGATCTCGATCCATCGCGGCGACCTTCAGGCGGCGCTGACCGAGGCGTTCATCACGCGCGCCGGCGCCGGCCGGTTGATGCTGGGCTGGCAATGCACCAAGGTCGAGGACGACGGCGGTGCAGCGACCGCGCATTTCCGGCGCATGGCAACGCAGGAGCCGCTAATGCCGCAGCGCGGCGCCGCGGTCATCGCCTGCGACGGCATCCATTCGACCGTGCGCAAGCAGCTTTATCCGGACGAGGGCGAGCCGATCTATTCCGGCGTCAATATGTGGCGCGGCGTGACGCGCTGGCCGCCCATCCTGTCGGGCGCGGCGATGATCCGCGCCGGCTGGTTCACCCACGCGAAGATCGTCATCTATCCGATCCGCAACGATGTCGACGCGGAGGGCCGTCAGCTCGTCAATTGGGTGGTGGAAATCGCGACGCCCAAATACGAGCGTTGGAACTGGAGCCGGACGGCGAAGCTCGAGGATTTCATCGCGCCGATGGCGGATTGGCATTTCGACTGGCTCGACGTGCCGGAATTCCTGCGCGGCTCCGAAATCGTGCTGGAATATCCCATGGTCGACAAGGACCCGCTGCCGCGCTGGAGCTTCGGCCGCATCAGCCTGCTCGGTGACGCGGCGCACCCGATGTATCCGCGCGGCTCGAACGGGGCGGGCCAGGCGATCCTCGATGCGCGCGCGCTCGCCGATTGCCTCGCCGGCCCCGGCGATCCCGTCGCTGCGCTGAGCGCCTATGACGAACGCCGCCGCGAGGCCACCGCCAAGGTCGTGCGCACCAACCGCACCACGCCACCCGACGCCATCCTCGGCGAGGTCTATCGCCGCAGCGGCGACAAGCCCTTCGCCTCGATCGACGACATTATCAGCCGCGAGGAACTCGTCGCCATCACCGACGCCTACAAGCGGGTTGCCGGCTACGAGAAGGACAAGCTGCGGCGATGAGGCGCGCGCCCGGCCCGGCGCTCTGGGTCGAGAGCGGCGGCGCTGGTAAGCCGGTGCTGCTCATGCTGCACGGCCTCGGCGCCAACGCCACGGTCTGGCAGCGGCTGCGGCCTCTTGTCGAGGCGCACTGGAGAGGACGTTGGCTCGCGCCCGATCTGCGCGGCCACGGCCGCTCCGGCCACGCCGCGCCCTATGGCATGGCCATGCATGCCGCCGACGTCGCCGGGCTGCTCGACACGGACGAGGAGGTCATCATCCTCGGCCATTCCATGGGCGGCGGCGTGGCGATGACGCTGGCCGGCGGATGGTTCGGCGTGAAGGTGCGGCAGGTCATCGCCTTCGGCGTCAAGCTCGTCTGGACGGCGGAGGAATTGGCGAAAGCGCAGGAGCTCGCCCGCGCGCCCGTGCGGTGGTTTGCGACGCGCGACGAGGCGATCGAGCGCTATCTCCGCGTCTCCGGTCTCAAGGGCCTGATCGATGCAGCCTCGCCCGAAGCGGCGGTCGGCGTCGTCGCGGAGCAGGGCCGTTTCCGCCTCGCCGCCGATCCCCGCGTCAACGCCGTCGTCGGGTCGCCGATCGAGACGGTGATCGCCGCGCTGCGCGCGCCGCTGCGGCTTGCCGCGGGCGCGCGCGATCCGATGGTGACGCTGGAGCAGATGCGGCGCTTCGATCCACAGGCGGCGATCATCGCGGACGCCGGGCACAACCCGCATGTCGAGGCGCCGGAGAAGCTGTGGCGGGCGGTCGAGGACGCGCTGGCTAGAGCATGATCCGACCGTATGGAATTACTTCACCGTCGTTCCTGCGAAAGCAGGAACCCAGGGCGAGCGACGCGCGGTGGCCCTGGACCCCCGCTTGCGCGGGGGTGACGATAGAGTGTGTTCTACCTGCTCGGAAGCGGCTCTAATTCTCAAGCCACGCGCAGCGGGTAATGCAGGAAGCCGCGGAAACGGGCGCGGCCACCGCGGACGAAGGCGCCGTCGCGCTCGACTTCGGCAAAGCGGCGCACGAATTTCACGATCGCCACCTGCGCTTCCATGCGCGCGAGCGACATCCCCGCGCAGGCATGGATGCCGGTGGCGAAGGCCAAGTGGCGATTCGGCTGGCGGCGCAGATCGAGACGCTCGGGATCGGGGAATTGCGCGGGATCGCGGTTCGCGGCGCCGATGCCGATATGGACATAGGTCCCCGCCGGCATGGCGACGCCGCCGAGCGACGCATCCTCGGCGGCGCGGCGATTGCCGAGCTGGTTCGAGCTCTCCATGCGCAGGAATTCCTCGACCGCCGTGTCGATGAGCGCGGGATCGTCGCGCAGCTCCTGCATCGCCTGCGGATGGCGCAACAGCAGATCGATGCCGTTGCCGATGAGGTTGGTCGTCGTCTCGTGGCCGGCATTGAGGAGGAAGATGCAGTTATGCAGCAGCTCGACCTCGCTCAAGCGCTCGCCGGCGCTGCGCGGGTCGAAGGCACTGGCGCCGATGAGGGTGGAGAGGATCTCGCCTTCGTCGCTGTTCTTTTCGCGCAGCCGTCGGCGAACAAGATCGACGAGATAGTCCTTGAACGCGGCGACGGCGCCGGTGCCGCGCGCGAATTGCTCGCGGCTCAACACCGGCTCGAGCGCGCCGAGGATGGCGAGCGACCAGTCGCGCAGCGGCCCGCGCTCCGCCTGAGGCACGCCGAGCATGTCGCCGATGAGCTGCACCGGGATGGCCGAGGCGAAATCGTCGATCAGGTCGAAGCGCCCGCGCTCGGCCGCAGCGTCGAGCAGGCGGTCGACCAGCGCCTCGACGCGCGGCTGCAGCGCCTTCAAGGCGCGCGGCGTGAAGGCCGGCGCCAGCAACTTGCGCACGCGCGTGTGATAGGGCGGGTCGTTGAAGACGAGGGTCGTCGTATGGTGCTCGTAGAGCAGGCTGTCGCCGAAATTCGGCCGGAAATCGACCTTCTTGTCCGAGCTCCAGGTCGCGACATCGCGATAGACCGCGGCGCAATCGTCATAGCGCGACAGGAAATAGGAGCCATCCGGCATCGGGTGCACCGGGTCATGCTCGCGCAGCGCGCGATAGAGCGGATAGGGATCGTCGAGGAAGCGTCGCTCGAGCCGCTTGATGTCGAAGGCGCGCGCCGCCGCGCGCATCGCTTCCGGATCGGCCGACCACAGCGCGGGTGCGTCCGTCACGACCGTGGAACTCAAAACAGCGAGTAGGCGCCGTCGATGACGAGGCAGTCGCCGCTGTGATAGGCGGAAGCGTCGCTCATGAGATAGACGGCGATGCCGCCGAAATCCTTCGGCTCGCCGAAGCGCCGCATCGGAATGCGCGGCAGCACATTGGCGACGAATTTCTCGTTGGCCATCAGCCCCTCGGTCATGTCGCTCTTGATCCAGCCGGGCAGGATGGCGTTGGCGGTGATGCGGTGGCGCGCCAGCTCGACGGCGAGCGCGCGCGTCAAGGCGTTGAGCGCCGCCTTGCTCGCGGCATAATGCTCGTTGCGCGCCGTGCCGAAGATCGACGCCATGCTCGAGGTGACGATCAGCCGTCCGCCGGCGTCGCCGCGTCCGGCGCGCTCCACCATGTGCCTCGCGACCGCTTGCAGCGTCAGAAAAGCGCCGTCGAGATTGACGGCGAGCAGTTGGCGCCATTCCTCGATCGGGCGCTCGATGAAGGAGCGTCGCCCGCCGCCACCGATACCGGCATTGGCGAAGCAGCCGTCAACGCGGCCGAAGGTGTCGAGCGTCTTTTCGAGCGCCGCCGCGACCGACTTGCCGTCGCTGACATCGCAGATGGCCGATTCGGCGCGCCCGCCGCGGGCCCGAAGCTGCGCCACCGCCTGCTCGTTCTTGGTGGCGTTGCGTGCCCAGATGTGGACGGCGCAGCCGGCCTCGGCGAGCGCCTCGGCCATGCCGAAGCCGATCCCGCCATTCCCGCCGGTGACGATCGCAACCTTTCCTTTGAGATCGAAATAGCTCATCGCGCCCTCCCTGTGCTCCAGCATAAGAACATTGCCGAAGCATTGCGAGCGCGTGGAGACGAGGGACCGTCAGGCCGTCGCCTTGCGCTCGACGCCGGACATCGTCTCGAGCACGGCGCAGACAGCGGCGGTGTCTTCGCCGGCGAGGCCGAGGCCGATGGCGGCGTTGTAGATCGGCGCACTCGCCGCGAACAGCGGCGTCGCCACGCCGAGGCTCTTGGCGAAATCGCCGATCACCTCCATGTCCTTCTGCCAGATGCCGATCTTCATGGTCGGCGGCTGGTAGTCCGACTTGGCCATGAGCGGCGCGCGCAGCTCGAAAATGCGCGATGTGCCGGCGCCGCTGCCGATGACCTTGACGATCTCGGCGGGGTCGAGCCCCGCCTTGATGCCGAGCACCATGGCCTCGGCGCTGGCGACATTGTGGATGGCGACCAGCAGATTGGCGAGGAACTTCATCCTGCTGCCGTTGCCGAACGCGCCGACGTAATGGGTGAGGCGCGAGAAGCCGGCGAAGACCGGGGCGCAGCGCTCACAGGCGGCGCGGTCGCCCGAGGCATAGATGACGAGGTCGCGCGTCACCGCCTGCGCGCCGGTGCCGCTCAACGGGCAATCGAGCATGATGATGCCGGCTTCGGCGAGGCCTTCCCGGGCCCGCTGTTTCGCTTCGATCGGCAGCGTGCTCAACTCCGCCAGGATGACATTCTGGCGCGGCTTGGCGAGAATGGCGGCGACGGTCTCGTCGAGCGCAACGACGCTGGGCAGGCTGGTGAGGATTACTTCCGCGGCGTCGGCGACCTCGGCGGTGGAGCGCGCCGCCGTGCCTCCCATGGCGCTGAGCTCGTCGCGCCGCTGCGCGGCGAGATCGAAGCCGATCACGGACGAGCCCATGATGCCGACGCCGACGATGCCGACTTTCATTCCTTTGCTCCCTCGAGCGCCTCGGGCGCGAAGGTCGCCTTCGCGCCGGCGAGCACGCCTCTGACAGCGCGGCGCACGATCGCGCTCAAATCCTCGGCCACGCGGCTGTGATAGACGTATTTGCGCACGGCGTAATAGAAAATGCCGCCATGCATCACCCAAACATGCTCGAGCTCCGCCTCGGTGACGGCGTCGCTCGGCTCCAACCCGCAATGATGGCGGATTTCCCTGCAGATCGGCTTCAAGATCTTCTCTTCGACGATCCTGATGTAGCGACGGTTGATGTCGTTGCCCATCAGCGCGGAAAACATGTAGATGCGAATCCATTCATATGTGTACGTCGCTCGCGCATAGTGCTCGTAGAACTCGAGCAGCCGCTCCTCGAGCGGTCGCGACCGGTCGGCGATGAGCTTCGACCATTGCGGATCGATGCGCGTGAAGAACACTTCCTTGAAGACGCGCTCGATCAAATCCTGCTTGGTCGGAAAGTAGCGGTAGAGCAGCGGCTGCGTGATGTGGAGCCGATGCGCCAGCTCGCGCGTGTGGCCGTTGAACCCCACCTCGGCAAAGAAGCGCACGGCCTCGGCCAGGATCTGCTGCTCGCGATCGGCCGCGGCGAGGCGCTTGTTCGGCTTCGCCGTGGGCGCGCTGCGCCGCGAGGCGGAAGCCACGCCGTCCCGGGCACGCGCGGCGAAATAATCTGAGGCGGCTATCGTCGGCTCCCTTGCGGCGGAATGATCGGCAGCAGCACATAGGCCGGCCGCTCCGGTCCGATATGCAGCGTGGTTCGACCGCCGAAGATCGCCGGCGGGCGGTCGCGCGGGTCGTTATGCAGGAACGGGCCGCAACCCTTGAACTCGGTCTTCATGTTGGATAGCCGAACGCTCGGACCCGGGTGCTCGTAGTCCTTGCCCCGCACGGTGAGCGCGATGCGGTATCCCGGCGGCACGGCGATCGAGGTCGGCCAGAGCTCGATGTCCAGCGCCACCGGCTCCCCGGGTACCAGCTTCTGGCGCTCGTCATGGGTGTGATAGGGACGGTAAGGCGTTGACAGTGCCGGGTCGAGCTTGCGGTGCGACGCTCGGAGCCAGCCCTGGCCGATCGGCGTGTGCGGATCGAGCGCGCCCTGGAACACAACCTCCTTGCCGTCAGGCGCGAAGATGCGCAGCACCACGAAGATATCGGCATCCTCGGTCGAAGACGAGACGAAGAGCTTCACCGCCGACGGACCGGTGATCTCGGTCTCGCGCTCGAGCGGCGGCGAGAAGAAGGTGACACCGTCGCCGAGCGCCTCGAAGACGAGGCTCTGCGCCGATTTGAGCGGCTCGCGGCCGAGGCTGGGCCCTTGGGGTTCGAGATAGAAGCGGGTCCATTCCGTGCGTGCCAGCGGCCATTCGCCCTCGTGCCGTTGGACGAACCTGTCGACATGGCGCACCTGGAGCTGCACGCGTGGCTGCTTGTCCCAACCGGTGTCCTCGCCCTTGAGGAAATGGCCGAAGAAGCGCTTCTGCAGCTGCACGCCGTAATCGGTGTAGAACTCGGTCCAGTGCTCGATGCCATGCGCTTCGAGCCATTTCTGCGGCGACGCCGCGCGCCCGAAGCCCTCGAAATTGCCGCGGGGATGCAGGCCCTGGCCACCCCAATTGGCGGCGGTGAGCAGGGGCGCGGTGATCTTCGACCACACCGGCGAGCGCGCCTTGTGGTAGTCGTCGTCGAGCGGACGGGCGAGAATCTCGTCGCCGAAAACGCAGCGGTTGCGTGCGAGCTCCGCCTCGCTCAGCGTCTCCGGCCCGCAGACGAGCTCGCCGGTGACGCGGCTCTTGGGCCCATGTTCGCCCAACCCGTGCTGCACCGTGCGCACCTGCATGTCGTACCAGTTGGCCCAGAAGGTCGAGAGGATGCCGCCATGATGCGTCATGTCGCGGTACCAGTCGGCGGCGCCCTCCCACACGCACATGGCGGCCAGGTGCGGCGGCTGCAGCGACGCGACATGCCACTGGTTGATGCCGTAATAGGAGATGCCGTTCAGCCCGACCTTGCCGTTGCTCCAGGGCTGCACGCCCGCCCATTCGATGCACTCGTAGAAATCCTTGGTCTCGCGCGGCGAGAAATGGTCGATATATCCGGGCGAGCGGCCGGCGCCGCGCGAATCGACGCGGACGCAGGCATAGCCGTCCGGAACCCATTTCTCAGGGTCCACCACCTCCCAGTTCTGGTACTTGTTGGAGGATCCGGCGGTGACGTCGGGATGCTTCTCGGCCATGCGTTCCCAGGCGGAGGGATAGCCTTCGTGGAAGGCGAGGCCCTTGGCATAGGGCCCGTAGCTCAGGATCACCGGGTAGCGTCCCTCGGCCGGCGGGCGGAACAAATCGGCGCGCAGCACCAGCCCGTCATCCATGGCGATCGGCACGTCCCAATCGATGTGCGCATGCCGTCGCGCGTCTCGCTCTTCGCCTGATCCATCCCGCCTCCCCGATCGCGCGAACCGCCGCTTACTCGGCGGCGGCTTTCCTGAGCGCCTTGTTGATCCTCGGCATCACCTCGCTCGCCATCAGCTCCATCGAGCGCTTGGCCAGATCGGCGTCGACCCAGTCGTGCCCGGCATAGAGCAGCGTGCCGAAATCGCCGACCTGCTCGCGGAAGGCGAGAAGTTGGTCGACGACGCTATCGACCGTGCCGCAGATCACCAGCGAGTCCACGACATAGTCGAGGGTGATCGCCGAATCCGGCAGAGCTCGGTCGTGCTTGAACAGTTCCGGCCTGCCATTGCCGATGAGCTTTTTCATCAGATTGCGGTAGTAGAAGCGGTAGGGGCTGCCTTCCCCCTTGGCGTAGCGCCGCGCCGTCGCCTCGTCCTTGGCGACGAACACGCTCTTGGCAACGCGCCAGTCGCTGCGTCGCGCCGCGCGTCCGGCATTCTTGCAGCCCTGCTCGTACATCGGCCAATGCGAGGCGACCCAGGGCGGCTGCAGGAAGTTGGCGGAGATCGGCGTCCAGCCGCGCTCGGCGGCGGCGATCACGCCTTTCGAGAAAGGCGCGACGACGGTGACGACGATCGGCGGGTGCGGCTGCTGGAACGGCTTGACGATGACGCCCTGGCCGATCGCCTTGTCGAGGGTCCGCTCGGTCGTGACCTTCCAGAACTTGCCTTGCAGATTGTAGGGCGCCTCGGATGACCAGATCTTCAGCACCATGTCGATCGCCTCGACGAACATGGCGGTACGGTCGTTGTCGAGGTTGCCGAAGACTTCGGCATCCGAGCGCAGGCCGCCCGGGCTGATGCCGAAGAGGAAGCGGCCCTCGAGCAGATGGTCGAGCATCGCCACCTGCGCCGCAACCGCCGCCGGATGGCTGTTCGGCAGGTTGACGGTGCCGCTGCCCAACTTGATGCGCTGGGTATCGCGCAGAAGGCTGGCGATGAAGACGAGGCAGGAGGTGATGGTCTCCGCCTTGTCGGTGATGTGCTCGCCGACGAAGGCCTCGGCATAGCCGAGCTTGTCGGCGAGGATGATCGCCTCGCGATCCTCCTTGAGCGTCTGCGTATAGTCGCGCTCGGGCGGGTGGAGCGGCATGGTGAAATAGCCGAGCTGCATTAACCGCCCTCCGACATCCGTCAACGAGATTGCCTTCCTTATCATCTGATAAGATGCCGACCAAAGGCAAGCCGTCGGCGTCGCAAACCTGTGCGATTCGGCTTCCGGGCAGGCTTTTTTGCTGGACGGGATGCGGCCGCTCCCTATCATCGCTAATCGGTCGATCAATGGGCGGCGTCGCGGCGGCTTGCCTTTGCCGCGATCCGCGGCAAGACTGTGCTTCCCGAATTGCCGCGGCCGGCGTGGCGGACCGCAGCGGGTAACACAGAAAAAGGCTCGCCAAGGGGAGGGATATGATGGCGCGGACCGTCGATCGTCGCAAATTCCTGTGGGGCACGGCTATGGCGGCGGTGCTGCCGTGGGCGCCGGCGGTGGCGCAGAGCGCCCCGGTCCGCATCGGCCTGCTCACCGTCAAGACCGGCCCGCTGGCGCAGGGCGGCATCCAGATGGAGCAGGGCCTTACCGTCTTCCTGAAACAGAAGAACAGCACGCTCGCCGGCCGCAAGGTCGAGCTGATCTCGGCCGATACCGGCGGCAACCCGGCGGGCGCGAAGACCAAGGCGCAGGAACTCATCGAGCGCGACCATGTCGATTTCGTTGTCGGCCCGCTCGCCGCCTTCGAGCTGCTGGCGATCACCGACTACATCCAGCAGGCGAAGGTGCCGATGATGAGCCTCGCTGCTGCCGACGACATGACGCAGCGCAAGCCCAATCCCTATTTCGCCCGCGCCTCGGCCACCTCCTCGCAATGCAACCAGCCCCTGGGCGACTACGCCGCCAAGGAGATGAAGCTCAAGCGGGTGGCGACGATCAGCGAGGATTTCGCCTACGGCTACGAGCAATGCGGCGGGTTCCAGAAGGTGTTCGAGGACAATGGCGGCCGCGTCGTCAAGAAGCTGTGGACACCCATCGCGACGCCCGATTACACGCCCTACCTGGCGCAGATCAGCGACGTCGACGGCGTGTGGAACGGCTTTGCCGGATCGAACCCGGTCAAGTTCAACCAGCAATATGCCGAACTCGGCCTCAAATCCAAATATCCGGTGATGGGCGGCTGGACGGCCTATGACGACGCGCTACTCAAGAGCTTCGGCGACGAGGCGGTCGGCGCCATCTCGGCCGCGTGGTATTCGAGCGATCTCGACACGTCCACCAACAAGCGGTTCGTCGAGGACATGGTCCACGATTACGGCAACATCCCCGGCGGCTACGCGGCGGGATGCTATATCAACGGCATGTGCATCGAGGCCGCGCTCGAGAAGACCGGCGGCAAGACCGAGGACAAGCAGAAGGTGATCGAAGCACTGCGCGCCGTCTCGCTCACGGACAGCCCGCGCGGCGCCTTCCACTTCGACCATTTCGGCAATGTCGTCGGCAATATCTTCATCCGCCGGATCGAGCGCAAGAACGGCAAGCTCGTCAACACCATCGTCAAGACCTATTCGGATGTCGGGCAATTCTTTACTTATGACGAGAAGCAGTTCCTGGCACAGCCGGTGTATTCGCGCGATTTCCCGCCGTTGAAGAGCTAGAAGCCGCCGGTCCAGGGCGGCGAGCGAGAAGGCAGCGATGAGCCTGTGGCTGCTGCTGGCGGTGAACAGCGTGACGCTCGGCGGGCTCCTGTTCCTGCTTTCCGCGGGGTTCTCGCTCATTTTTGGGCTGATGCGCATCCCCAACCTGACGCATGGCTCGTTCTTCATGCTCGGCGCCTATCTCGGCGCCAGCTTTCTCGCCCTCGGGCTCAACCTCTGGCTCGCGGCCCTGGCCAGCGCCGCGGCAATGGCGGTGATCGGCGGCGGCATCGAGCGCTTGCTGCTGCGTCGGCTGGTCGGACAGGAGCTGGCGCAGGTGCTGGTGACGCTCGGCCTCTCCTTCATGATCGCCGATTTCTGCCTGATGCAATGGGGCGGCGACCCGATCCCGATCGATACGCCCGCAGGCTTGCGCGGCGCGCTGCCGATCTTGATCATCACCTTCCCGACCTATCGGCTCGTCATCGTCATCATCGCCGTGGTGGTCGCCGCGGCGCTGTGGGTGATGCTCGAGCGCACGCGGCTCGGCGCCATGATCCGCGCCGGCGTCGACGACGCCCCGATGGCGCGCGTCACCGGCATCCGCGTGTCGCGGCTGTTCACCATCGTGTTCTGCCTGGGCGCGGCGCTGGCGGGCTTCGCGGGCGTGATCGGCGGCCCCATTCTGTCGGTCTATCCCGGTCTCGATGCCGACATGCTGCCGCTCGCGCTCATCGTCGTCATCCTCGGCGGCACCGGCAGCCTGCTGGGCGCGCTGCTTGGCAGCTTCATCATCGGCTTTCTCTACAATTTCGGCCAGGCGCTGTTCCCGGAGCTCGCCTACATCATCCTCTTCCTGCCGATGCTGCTCATTTTGCTGGTGCGGCCGCAGGGCCTGTTCGGCAGGCACGCGCCATGACGCGGTGGGTCGCGCTCGCTCTTGCGCTCCTGGCGCTCGTCACCGTGCCGCTGTGGATCGTCAACGGCTACTACGTCAACATCGTCAGCCAGATCCTGATCTACGCCGTCCTCGCGCTTGGTCTCAACGTGCTCGTGGGCTATGCCGGGCTCGTCTCGCTCGGCCATGCCGGGCTCTTCGGCGTCGCCTGCTATGCCGCGGCCTGGCTCGTGGCCGGCGGCTGGGGCCACCTGCCGGCGGCGCTCCTCGCGCTCGGCGTCATCATCGCGACGTCGGCGGTTTTCGCCGTGCTGTCGCTGCGGGCGACGGGCATCGGCTTTCTCATGATCACGCTCGCCATCGGCCAGATACTCTGGGGCCTCGCCTATCGCTGGATCGGCCTCACCGGCGGCGACAACGGCATCAACGTGCCGTCGCGGCCGGCACCCTTCGGCCTCTCGCTGGCGCTGTCGCGGCCGTTCTATTTCTTCGTGCTCATCGTGTTCCTGGCGGCCGTTGCCGCCATGGCGGTCTTCATCCGCTCGCCCTTCGGTGCCAGCCTCAAAGGCACGCGCGACCAGCCGCGGCGCATGACCGCGCTGGGCTACAACGTCTGGCTCATCCGCTTCCTCGCCTTCCTATTCTCCGGCTTCTGGAGCGGCGTCGCCGGTCTGCTCTTCTGCTATTACAACCAGTTCGTCAGCCCCAATGTGCTGGCGCTGTCGAGCTCGGCGGAAGCGCTGCTGATGGTGATCTCCGGCGGCACCGGCACGCTGCTCGGTCCGATCGCCGGCGCGACTCTCGTCGTGATCATGAAGAATGTGGCGAGCGCCTATATCGAGCGCTGGAATTTCCTGCTCGGCGCGATCTTCGTCGCCATCGTCATCTTCATGCCGGAAGGTCTGGTGCCGGGCTCGGTGCGGCTGTGGCGTTGGAGCTGGTCTCTCCTGCGCCGTCCGCGAGCCGGGGCGGCGCTGCGCGTCGGCGGCGGGAGAACGGGATGAGCGCGCTCGAACTGCGCAGCCTCGCCAAGTCCTTCGGCGGCTTGCGCGTCACTGCCAATGTGAACCTCGACGTCGCTGCTGGCGAGCGGCGGCTGATCATCGGCCCCAACGGCGCGGGCAAGACGACGCTCTTCAACCTCATCACCGGCGAGCTCAAGCCCGATGGCGGCTCGATCCGGCTCTTCGGCCAGGACATTACGCGCGTGCCGAGCCGGCAGCGCGCGCATCTTGGGCTCGCGCGCACGTACCAGATCATCACCCTCTTCCCGGGCGAGACCCTGCTGCGCAACGTCATGCTGTCGCTGCTGGGCCTGTCGCCCCTGCGCTGGAACTGCGTCGCGCGATTCAACCGACAGGAGGCCCTCATCGCGCGCGCGCGCGAGGCGCTGAAGCGCGTCGGCCTCGACGCGCTCGCCGACCGAACCCTGGCGCAGACCTCCTACGGCGAGCGGCGGCGCGTCGAGATCGCCATGGCACTGGCGCAGCAGCCGCGGCTCCTGCTGCTCGACGAGCCGTTCGCCGGCCTCTCGATCGACGAGCGCAAGGACGTGCAGAAGCTCCTCCTCGCCGTCCCGCGCGAGGTGACCGTGGTCATGATCGAGCATGACATGGATGTGGCGCTGGAGCTGGCCGAGCGCATCACCGTCATGCATTTCGGCGAGATTATCGTCGAGGGCACGCGCGCCGAGGTCGTGTCGCACGCGCGCACGCGGGAGGTGTATCTTGGCGAGTGACGCGCTCGTGCTCAGCGATATCGACGCCTATTACGGCGACAGCCATGTGCTGCAGAAGGTGTCGCTGCGCCTCGGCGAGGGCCGCTTGCTCGGGCTGCTGGGCCGCAACGGCGCCGGCAAGTCGACCTGCATGAATGTCACCGTCGGGCTGCTGCCGCCGCGCGGCGGCGACGTGCTGCTGTTCGGCGCGCCGATGACGGCGCGTTCGCCAGAGGTGATCGCCGCCAATGGCGTGGCGCTGGTGCCGCAGGGCCGCCGCATCTTCAAGAGCCTCACCGTCCGCGAGAACCTGACCGTGGCGGCGCGGAAACCCAGGGTCAGCACACGCCATCCCTGGACCCTCGCCACCGTCTTCGCCACCTTCCCGCGGCTGGCCGAGCGGCACGACCAGATGGCGGGCTATCTGTCCGGCGGCGAGCAGCAGATGCTCGCCATCGGCCGCGCGCTGATGTCGAACCCGCGCGTGCTGCTGATGGACGAGCCTTCCGAAGGCCTCGCGCCGCAGATCGTCGCCGAAGTCATGTCGACCATCCGCAAGCTCAAGGCTCAAGGATTATCGATCATCCTCGTCGAGCAGAATGCCAAGCTCGTGCTCGACCTCGTCGACGACATCGTCATTCTCAACACCGGCCGCGTCGCCGTCAGTGCCCCCGCCGAGCACCTGAAGCGCGACAGCGTCGATCTGCGCCAGCATCTCGGCGTGTTCTGAGGCGAGGAGCACCATGGCAACAAACACCGCCGATCGGGAGAGATGGCGCGGCCGCATCGAGGATGAGGCGTTGCTGCGCGGCCGCGGCCGCTTCGCCGCCGATGCGCGGGATCCAGACCAGGCCTATGCCTGCTTTGTCCGGTCGCCCCATGCTTTCGCCCGGATTCGCGGTGTCGACATCGGCGAGGCGCAGCGCGCTCCCGGCGTTCTCGCCGTACTGACCGCGGCGGATATGGCCGGCGTGGGCAGCATCTCGCGTGCTGTGCCGCAGAAAGGACGCGACGGCGCGCCGCTCAAGGTCCCGCACCGCCCGGCGCTGGCGGGGGAGCGCGCGCTCCATGCCGGGGAGCCGGTCGCGCTGGTCGTGGCCGAGACATCAGTCGCGGCGCAGGATGCGGCCGAGCTGGTGGATGTCGCCTATGACGAGCTCTCGCCTGCCGTCGATCTCCGCGCCGCGGCCGCGGCCGATGCGCCGCAGCTTCATCCCGAGGCGCCCAGCAATGTGGCCATAGACTGGGCGCTCGGCGGCGAACCCGAGACTCAGCGCGCGCTCGACGAGGCGTTCCGCAACGCGACGCATGTGGCGCGTGTCTCGCTGGTCAACCAGCGTATCGTCGTCGCCTCGATGGAGCCGCGCGGCGCCACGGCGACCTACGACGCGGCGAGCGACAGCTATGTCCTGCGCTGCGGCTCGCAGGGCGTCACCATGCTGCGCGACCAGCTGGTTGGCGTGCTCGGGTTCGAGCGCGCGCGCTTGCGCGTCGTCACCGACGATGTCGGCGGCGGCTTTGGTATGAAGGCGCCGGCCTATCCCGAATACGCCGCGCTGCTGGTCGCGGCGAAGCGCGTCGGGCGTCCGGTGCATTGGATGTCAACGCGCTCCGAGGCGTTCGTCACCGACCAACAGGCGCGCGACACCATCACCGATGCCGAGCTCGCGCTCGATGCCGAGGGACGCTTCCTGGCGCTGCGCGTAACCGTGCTCGCCGCCATGGGCGCCTACATCACCTCGCACGGCGCCTTCATCGCCACCAGCAATTTCGCGCGCTGCCTCAGCAGCGTCTACCGCATCCCCCGGATCGCCGCCGGCATACGCTGCATCTTCACCAACACGGTCCCGACCGGGCCTTACCGCGGTGCCGGCCGGCCGGAAGCGAATTATGCGATCGAACGCGTCATAGATGAAGCCGCCCGCGTGACGGGCATCGATCGCATCATGCTGCGCCGGCGGAACCTCATCCCTGCCGCCGAAATGCCCTATGAGACGCCGATCGGTGTCACCTATGACAGCGGCGATTTCCCGGCGATTTTCGAGGAAGCGCTGAAGCGCGCCGACGTCGCCGGCTTCGCCCAGCGCCGCGCGCGCTCGGCAGCGGCGGGCAAGCGGCGCGGCATCGGCATCTCCTGCTTCCTCGAGCATGCCGGCGGCGCGCCGATGGAGGGCGCGGCGCTGGTGTTTCCCGGCGACGGCACCGTTGCCCTCGACCTCGCCGTCGGCCCGAGCGGTCAGGGCCATGCCACCATCTTTCGCCGCCTCGTCGCCGAGCGGCTCGGCGTCCCCGAGGCGCAGGTGGTGATGCGCACCGGCGATACTCAGCTCGGCGTGGACGGCGTCGGCACCGTCGCCTCGCGCGGCACGATGACCTCCGGCGCTGCCTCCGTGCGCGCCGTCGAGCTGGTGATCGAGAAGGGGCGGCGGATGGCGGCGCGGCTGCTGGAGGCGGCCGAGGCGGATATCGATTATGCCGATGGGGTCTTCCGCATCGCCGGCACGGACCGCTATCTCGCGCTCCTTGCCGTGGCCGAGAAGGCGGCGGCGCTGGGCGAGCCGCTCGACAGCAAGGCGCGGACCGAGGTGCCGCAATCCTTCCCCAATGGCTGCCACATCTGCGAGGTCGAGATCGATCCCGAAGACGGCACCATCGCGATCCCCACCTATACCGCCGTCGACGATTGCGGCAACGCGCTCGACACCGTGCTGGTCGAAGGCCAGATCCAGGGCGGCGTCGCCCAGGGGATCGGGCAGGCGCTGTGCGAGGACGCGGTCTACGACCCCGCGAGCGGACAGCTGCTTGCCGGCTCGTTCATGGACTACGCCATGCCGCGCGCCGACAACGTGCCGGATGTCGCCGGCACGCTCCATCCGGTGCCCTGCCGCACCAATCCACTGGGCGTCAAAGGCACGGGCGAGGCCGGAACCACGGCCGCGCTAGCGGCTGTCATGAACGCGATTTCGGATGCGATCCCCGGCAGCATGATCGACATGCCGGCGACGCCGGAGAAGCTGTGGCGCGCTTGCCGCGACGCATCCCGCCGACCCTGATCGATCCCCACACCGGGCGCAGAAAAAAGGAACGAGGAGGAATTTGACGATGCTCTACACCTGCAGTCCCGCCGCGCCGCATGCCATGCGGGTCGTGGCCAAGCGCTCGCGCCGGGGCGCGGCGCCGCGGCGGCATTTCACGATCGACATCCATTGCCATGTCTTCACGCCTGAGGCCGACCGGCTGGCGCAGCCGGGCTTCCGCCCCGATTACGAGCCGATGCTGCGGCACGCCACGGAGGCGACGCGCGAGGTAAACCGCAAGCAGAACGAGACGATCCGCGACAAGATCACCTCGGTCGAGACACGCCTCGTCGCGATGGATCGGCTTGGCATCGACATGCAGGCGATCTCGCCGGCGCCGCCGCAGTATTATTATTGGGCGCCGGCCGAGCTCGGGCGCGACGCGGCGCGCCTCATCAACAACCGCATCGCCGAGATCGTCGCGGCGCATCCCGACCGCTTCGTCGGCATGGGCACGGTGCCGCTGCAGGCGCCGGAGCTCGCGGTTGCCGAGCTCGAGCGCATGGCGAAGGAGCTCGATTTGCGCGGCGTCGAGATCTGCACCAACGTCGCCGGCGCGGAGCTGTCGGAGCCGCGCTTCCGCCCGTTCTTCGCCAAGGCGGAGGAACTTGGCATCCTCGTCTTCATGCATCCTAACGGCTTCACCGAGGGCCGGCGCCTCTCTGACCATTATTTTATCAACATCATCGGCAACCCGCTCGATTCGACCGTGGCGGTGAGCCATCTCATCTTCGGCGGCGTGCTCGACGCTTATCCGCGGCTCAAGATCTGCGTCGCCCATGGCGGCGGGTTCCTGCCGGCCTATTCCGGGCGCAGCGATCACGGCCATGGCGCGCGCAGTGACGCCCGCTCCGCCATCACCCGCGACCCGACGAGCTATCTCAAGAAACTCTACTTCGACAGCATCGTCTTCACGCATCATCAGCTCGAATATCTCGCGAGCGTCTGGGGCAGCGATCACATCCTGCTCGGCAGCGACTATCCCTTCGACATGGCGGAGCCCGATCCGGTCGGCTTCATCGCCAGCGCAACGGGCCTCACCAGCGCGGACAAGGCGGCGATCATGGGCCGCAATGCCGCCAAGCTTCTCAAGGTCCGCGTGCCCACGGCGAAGAGGCGGAAATGAGGGCCGCCCGCCAGGCCCGAGCGAGGGCCTCGACACCGCGCATCCTGCGTGCGACGCTTGGGCAAGCAATGTTCAATCAAGATTAAGGGAGGGGTCGGGTGAAGATCTACACCTATTGGCGCTCGCAGGCGACGTTCCGCGTCCGCATCGCGCTCAACCTCAAGGGATTGAAGCGCGAGGAAGTCTTCATCAACCTCGATCGCGGCGAACAGTTCAAGCCGGAATACAAGGCCACGAACCCGCAGGCGGTCGTGCCAACGCTTTTCGACGGCAATGCCAAGCTTTTCCAGTCGGTCGCGATCCTCGAATATCTCGAGGAGAAATACCCGAAACCGCCGATCCTGCCGATGGATCCGCTGGCGCGCGCCTGGGTGCGCGGCTTCGCGCTGATCAATGTCGCGGATTCGCATCCGCTCATCGTGCCGCGCATCCGCAATTACCTGACGGACGTGCTCAAAGTCGATGAAGCAGCGAAAACGGCATGGATCCAGCATTGGCTCGGCGCGGGCCTCGAGGCGATGGAGCAGCTGCTCGTCGAGAAAAATCCCGCCGGCAAGTTCTGCCACGGCGACAGCCCGACGGTCGCCGATATCTGCCTGGTCACGCAGGTGACGCCGGCGCAGCTGTTCAAATGCCCGCTCGAGCCCTACAAGCGCGTGATGCGCATTTACGAGGCCTGCATGAGCATTCCGGCCTTCGCCGAAGCGCATCCGCGCAAGCAGCCGGATTACGAGGGACACTGATCCGGCGATGCCGACGCTCGACGTAAGACCGATTGCCGGCGCGCTCGGCGCAGAGATCCGCGGCATTGACCTCGCGTCCGAGCTCGATTCCGGCACAGTGGCCGCGATCCGCCGCGCGCTGCTCGACCATCTCGTCATCTTCTTCCACGATCAGGAGCTGCCGCCCGAGCGCTTCCTCGCTTTCGCGCGCCGCCTGGGCACGCCTGTCGAATATCCCTTGGTCAAGGGCATCGAGGGCTATCCCGAGATCATCCGGGTGGCGAAGCTCGAGGACGAGACGGTGAATTTCGGCGGCATCTGGCACAGCGACACGACCTATCTCGAAGCGCCGCCCATGGGCACAATGCTGGTCGCGCGCGAGGTGCCGCCCTTCGGCGGCGACACGCTCTTCGCCAACATGTACCTGGCTTATGAGACGCTCTCGGACGGGATGAAACGGCTGCTCGAAGGGCTGAAGGGCGTCAGCACTTCCGTCAAGGCCGACGCGACGCGGACGCGCGAGGACCGCATCAAATCCGATCCGACCGCGCATTCGCGCCAAGAATTCGTCGCCGAGCATCCCGTGGTGCGCACCCATCCGGAGACCGGGCGCAAGGCACTCTACGTCAATGTCGCGCACACCGTGCGCTTCGCCGGCATGACCGAAGCGGAGAGCGCGCCGATCCTGGGATATCTCTTCCAGCACCAAGTGCGGCCGGAATTCACCTGCCGCTTCGCGTGGCGGGTCGGTTCGCTGGCTTTCTGGGACAACCGCGCGACCCAGCACAACCCCGTCAACGATTACCACGGCTACCGCCGCGTCATGCACCGCATCACGCTCGCGGGGGATCGCCCGCGGTGAACGATCACGTCCGGTAGGACGGATCCTCGCGGTCGAGCTGGCGCAACATCGCTTCCCATTCCATCTCGCCATAGGTGCGGCGCACGCCCGGTGAGAAAAGATGCGCGGTCCGCTCGGCGGTATCGCCGGGCGGCAGCGTCAGCTCGGTGTTGGCGGCCATGGCGTCGACCTGCGCCTTGCAGGCCATTTCGAGCCAATAAAGGATATTGAACGCCTCGGCGACCGAGCGGCCGCAGGCGAGGACGCCATGATTGCGCAGCATCATCACGTCGTTCTCACCGAGATCGCGCACCAACCGCTGGCGCTCGTCGAGATCGATCGCCGGCCCCTCATAATCGTGATAGCTCACGCGGCCGTGGAAGCGCATCGCCGTCTGCGTCAGCGGCAGCAGCCCGCATTTCATCGCCGACACTGCCATGCCGGCCCGGCTGTGCGTGTGGATCACGCAGGCGATGTCATGCCGCGCGCCATGCACGGCGCTGTGGATGACATAGCCGGCATGGTTGATGCCGTAATGCGTGTCGGGCTTGAGCACGACATTGCCGTCGAGGTCGATCTTGTAGAGGCTCGACGCGGTGATCTCCGTATAGAGGAAGCCGTAGGGATTGATCAGGATGTGGCCGGCCTCGCCCGGCACGCGCGCGGTGATGTGGTTATAGATGAGGTCGGTCATGCCATAGCGCGCCACCAGGCGATAGCAGGCGGCGAGATCGACGCGGGTCTGCCACTCTTCCTCGCTGACCCGGTCGCGCACGGGCTTGAATTCGACGATCGAGACCTTGCTCATCGGCTCCTCCGACTACGGCTACACCATCATGCCACGAACCCGCGTCCCCACCAAATGGCTAACGGATGAGACCGGCGCTCCGCGGCAGGAAGAGCGACAGCTCGGGAATGCAAATGATCAGCATCAGCCCCAGGAGCAGGGCCAGCACATAGGGCCAATAGGCCCGCGCGTGCTGCCCGACCGAGATTTGCGCAAAACGCAACGCCATCAGAAGCCCGACGCCCAGCGGCGGCAGGAAGAGGCCGATGCCGACCGCCGCGGTCTGCACGATGTCGAAATGCACGGGGTTGATGCCGAGCTTGGTGGCAATAGGAAAGACCACGGGGATGAGCACGACGGCGGCCGGCAATCCTTCGAGCACCATGCCGAACAGCATGGTCATGAGCGCGACGCCCGTGAGGAACAGCCAATGCGTGCCGGAGAGCGGCTTCAGGATCTCCGCCAGGAACATAGGCGCGCCGCTGACACCCATGAGGTATTGGAAGACGGTGGCGACCGCGAGCAGGAACACGACCGCTGCGCTCAACAGCGCGCTGTCATAAGCGATGTTGATCATCTCGCGCCAGGAAACGTTGCGATAGTAGAAGCGTGCGGCGCAGAAAGAATAGAAGGCGACGACCGCGCCGGCCTCCGTGGCGGTGAAGGCGCCCATGTAGAAGCCGCCGAGGATCACCACCGGGACCACCATCGGCACCAGCGCCTCGCGCGCGGCGCGGAGGAGGAACCGCCAACTCGGCCGGGTATCCTTGGGCCAGCCCAGGAGGCGCGCCTGCACGAAGACCAGCGCGCAGAGGCAAAGGCCAATGACCGCCGCCGGAATGAAGCCGGCGAGGAAGAGCGCCACCACGGACGTGTTGGTGACGTCGCCGATGACGATCATGAAAATGGCCGGCGGCACGAGCATGCCCATGGCGGTGCCCGCGGCGATGAGCGAGGCGCCGTCCTCGGGCCGGTACCCGGCGCGGCGCAGCGGCGGCATCAGGGTCGAGCCCAACGCCGACACCTCCGCCATCTTCGAGCCACAGATGTCGGAGAAGAAATAGGACACGACGATCACGGACATGCCGAGCCCGCCGCGCACCCAGCCGACGAGGGCGCGCGCCAGCTCGACCAGCGCATGCGACATGCCGCAGCGCTCCATCAATGTCCCCGCGAAGATGAAGGAGGGGATGGCGAGCAGGACCCAGTTCTGCGAGCCGCCGACCAGGCTTGAGGGCAGCATCTGCAGCGGGAAGCCGCCGAGCACGAGGCCGACGATGCCGGCGATGCCGAGCGCGAACACGATCGGCATCGACAGCAGCACGAGCACGACGAAGACCACGGCGGTGACGGCGAGGAGCATGGCTCAGTGGACCTCGACGCCACGCGGGCGGAGCACTCCCAGCGCCACGCCGAGGCCGTAAAATGCGATGAGGCCGCCGCCGATCACCGTGGAGAAGTAGAGCAGCCCGAGATTGATCTCGAGCCCCGGCGACACCAGCGTGGCGTTGAGCAGGCTGAGCTTCCAGCCATAGAACGCGGCGAGGAGGCCGAAGCCGGCGATGAGCAGGTGGTTGACGCGCTCGATGACGCGCTGTGCGCGCTCGGGCAGGCGATGCGTCAGCACGGCGAGCGCGAAATGCGTGCGTTCGAGGATCGCCACCGCGGCGCCGATCAGGGTCAGCCAGCACAGCGCGAACTCGCCGACCTCCTCGACCCAGAAGAAGCTCACCGAGGGCCAGTCGAAATAATCGGTGACCTCGACCACGACGTAGCGCAGCAGCACGCCCAGCAGCATGTCGACGATGGCGACGAGCAGGATCGCCGCCAGCACGACCCGCGGCAGCGCGCCCAGCGCCCGCCGCCATGTCGCCTTGGCCATGTCAGATGCGCTCAGGCTTCGGTCTTGACGATCTCTTCCCAGAGCTCCGGGAACTGCTTCTGGTAGCCGGGCCAGATCTTGTCCTGCGCCACCTTGCGGAAGGCGTCGACATTGGCGTCGTTGACGACCATGCCCTTGGGCTCGAGCAGCTCCTTGGCTTTCTGGAGATTGTCGACGCTCTCCGTTTCCTGCCGGATGCGCTCCTGCGCCTCGCGCGACAGGTCGAGCAGCATCTTCTGCTGGTCCTTGGTGAGGCCGTTCCACACGCCCAGATTGATGACGTTCACCGTCGGCCCGTAATTGTGATAGGTCATCGAGCAGTATTTCGAGACCTCGTAGGCCTTGAGCGCGAGGATATTGACGATCGGCAGGTCGGCGCCGTCGATGACGCCGTTCTGCGCCGCCGGGATGACCTCGGCCCAGGGCATGGGCACGGCGTTGGCGCCCAGGCCGTTGACGGTGTCGGCGAAGACCTTGGCGAGCTGCACGCGCAGCTTCATGCCGCGGAGGTCCTTGGGCTCGACGATCGGTCGCTTGGTGTTCCAGAAATGGCGGAAGCCGTAATCGAAGAAGCACAGGACCTTGACGCCGTATTTCTGCTGGAACTGCAGGTCGAGCCCGTCGCCGATCTTGCCGTTGAAGAGCTTGTAGGCCTGGTCGTAGCTGCGCACCAGGTAGGGCACCAGGAACACCCCCATCTCCGGGAAAATGGTGGCGGCGGCGCCGGCGGGGTTGCCGACGGCGATGTTGCCGGACTTGACCGCGTTCATGATCTCGAGCTCTTTGGTCAGCAGCGTGCTGCCGTAGAACTCCATCGCCAATTCGCCGTTCGAGCGCTTGGCGACCTCCTTGGCCATCCAGGCGAAGGCCACCGCCGCCGATTCCGGCTCGGGGTTGATGTGGGCGAAGACGAGCTTCTTCGGTGCTGCCCCCTGGGCATAGGCCGGGGCGCGAGCGGCGGCGAGAATGCCGGCGAGGCCTGCCCCGGCGCCGGCGATGAAGCCGCGCCGCGACGGCCGGGACAATCTGGGCGTGCGGATCGATGTCGTCATGCTTTCCTCCCGGTATTCTCGGCATTTCGCCGCTTTGTTGCCGGCACTATATCAGGTTGCCGCGGTACATGGCATCATCGCCGGAAACCGCCGGGGGAGGCCAGCCCATGGATGTCCGCACCACGCCGCTCTTCACCGTCACGCTCAAGGTCCCGAAGATTCAGAACCTCGGCAAGACGCCGCTCGGCGAGCGCCGCGTCGCCGCGGTCGCCGGCGGCAGCTTCGAGGGCCCGAAGCTCAGGGGCACGGTCGAGGAGGGCGGGTCGGACTGGATCCTGGCGCGGCCCGACGGCGCCTTGCAGCTCGACGTCCGCCTCACCCTCAAGACCGATGACGGGCACCTCATCGGCATGACCTATCGCGGCTTCCGCCACGGGCCGGCCGCGGTGATCGAGCGCCTCAACCGCGGCGACGCCGTCGACCCGTCGGAGTATTACTTCCGCACCGCGCCGTTCTTCGAGACGGCGTCGGAGAAATACGGTTGGCTCAACCGCATCGTCACGGTAGCGGTCGGCCTTCGCCTGCCGGAAGGGCCGGTCTACCGGGTCTTCGAGGTGCTGTGAACGGGGTGGACCGAGATCATCGAAGAGACGGTGATCGACACGCTCGGCGACAAGTCACTCGGTGCCCCTCAGCGCGCAGAATTATTCATACGCGCATCCGCCGCGACGAGCGCTTGTCTGCGCGCGTCTCCTGATACGGGAGCGACGCGGAGGCAAGCCTGCTGATCCGGTGGCGGAAGGCGCTCGCCTGCCGCTCGAAGGCTCTTTTTCGTGTCGTACCATTCGTCACGCCATTGACCGTCGACCAGCGACCCCATCGCCTTGCTCCTTACGCAATCCCAGGCCCGCTCAACGCGAAATGGCAGGCGGCGAACTGGCCGGCGCTGATCTCGCGCATTATCGGCTCCTCGGCGGCGCGCAACGCGCCTGCGCCCGCGGGCAGCGCGTGCGAAACCGGCAGCCGCTCGGTGGCGCGATCGGCGACGGCGGCTCGCCCAACACGACCTCCGCCGGCGGCGGCGCGTCGGGATCGGGCTGCGGGATGGCCGCGAGCAGCGCCGCCGTATAGGGATGCGCCGGCTTGTTGAACACCGCCTCGGCCGGCCCGATCTCACAGAGCTTGCCGAGATACATGACCGCGACGCGGTCGCTGATCGCCTTCACTACCGCCAGGTCATGGGCGATGAAGATGACGGTGAGGCCATAACGCGCCTTCATCTCTTCGATCAGGTTGAGGATTTGCGCGCGGATCGACACGTCGAGCGCCGAGACCGGCTCGTCGCAGATCAGGAGATCGGGCTCGAGCACGAGGGCACGGGCGATCGAGATGCGCTGGCATTGGCCGCCCGAGAATTCATGCGGGCGGCGGCGCATGACGAGATCGGCATCGAGCCCGACCGCGTCCAGCACCTGGCGCACGCGGCGCTCGCGCGCCGCGCCGTCCTCGACGCCGGCGATGACCAGCGGCTCGGCGACGATGTCGCCGACGCGCCGGCGCGGATTGAGCGAAGCGATCGGGTCCTGGAAGATGAGCTGCAGCCGGCGACGGAGCCGGCGCAACTTCTCGCCCGTCTCGCGCGTGAGGTCGGTGCCA
>Ga0209647_1000930_pt1 | contig 26260 bp, 22 predicted proteins | sample GraSoi_2013_60cm_FD_185827 | JGI IMG/M metagenome (GOLD analysis project Ga0209647, IMG submission 185827) | Grasslands soil microbial communities from the Angelo Coastal Reserve, California, USA - Sample 9_17_2013_60cm (SPAdes) (version 2) | ecosystem: Environmental > Terrestrial > Soil >... | reverse complement strand
GCTGCCGGTCAAACTAATGGTGAAGGCCTCTTCGGCAAATGGTTTGTCGCCACTCCTGCTCTCGCTTCACAGGGAGGTGGGTCATCGACCCCCTCATCGACCCCGTCCGGATACTAGAATGTGAGGCTCGAGCAGGGCATCAGGAAGACCTCGGCAACCGAGTGGAGGGCCTATATAGCTCGGCCTTCCCATGAGAGATTGAACAGGCAACATTGCACCCACCATACGAGGTGGGTGCTGTGTTTATTGGCGGGCTTTCTACCAGCACAGCCAAGGCGAACATGTAAAAATCCCGGCTGTAATATCCCACATTCCGCACTTTCGGCCTGACGGATTGTAAATTTTTTCGTCAAGTGATCCCTCGGAGAACGAAGATCAGGCGCGGAGTGCGGGTTTCGTGAACTTTGACAGGCCAAGGTGCATAGAGCTCGTTATGCTCTTACCTCAGAAAGGTCATCCAGGAAAAAAGGCAGTTCTATCCTGAAAGTGACGCCTTTCTCTTTCGAAGACTCTACCCCGATCCGTCCACCGTGCCGCTCAACAATCTGTTTGCTAATAGCCAGACCAAGACCCCATCCTTTCTTTGAGGAGGATTGAGCATCAGGAGTGCGGTAAAATGGCTCAAAGATGTTTGCTTGCTGTTCTTGAGGGATAGTTGACCCTTCATTGTGTATCTGGATCACAGCTGAATGCTTGGATTGCCTGACTCGCACCTGCACGGAGCTGTTCTCTGGTGAATACTTGATGGCATTCGTGACGACATTCGTCACGACCTGGCTGAGCCGTTCACAATCAGCTTGCAGTACCACAGGGGAAGAAGGAACCTCTAGTCCAATCGAGCGGCTTGAAAGGGAGTGTTGTTCTGTGATGACCTCACGGCACATCTCTCCCACATCACAACGGGTAGAGTGTAAGGTCATTTTGCCGGATCTCAGGATGCTCAAATCTAAGAGATCATCGACGAGACTATTCAGACGATGAGTTTGTTGATCAATGCGCTCTAAGGCAGTGTGCAGTGGGGCAAGTTCGGCTGGCAATTCAGTTTGCTTTGCGAGGCGACGCATGCCCAATTGCGCCTGACCGCGAATACTGGTAATAGGGGTTTTGAGTTCGTGCGATGCCATCGAAAGAAAATGATCTTTGAGCGTATTCGCCTGCTCAAGCTCCTGGTTGGCTCGCTCAAGTTCCTGGTTGACCCACTCGAGTTCACCGGCGTAGGCTTCTAACTCTTGCCGTGCAAACAGGATTTGTCGCCGACCCCGCTCACGTTGAGCAGCGAGAACGACTATGATAATTTCAGCAAGCACGAAAGGAATGAGCTGAAGCAATGCGTGCCAATCATAAACAAGTGAACCAACAGGGGGAAGAAAATAGATATCAAAAGTCAGCGTACCAAGAAGAATAGAAAGCACAGCCAGCTCTGTTCCCCAAATCAGTGCAATGATGAGTGTGACCAGCACAAAGGGGGTATCCAGGAAAGCGTTGTCTATTCCCAAGTGTTGTAAACCAAATGGGATCAAGAGGCCTAGTCCAACGAGAGGGAAGGTCACTACATAGCCAACGGGAGGTTGACGCCACCAGGGGAGTCGAGCCGGGCGGCGTTTGCGCGTCTGAACATGCTGCCTGGAATAGATCGGTGCAGTGGATCGATCTGGAGTCCGCTGGCCTGTCCCACGTACGTTCATAATGCACCTCCACGATCAATGGCGTATCGCCGCTTTGTGTCACGATAGCTCGTTGAGCTACCTCAAATATAGCAGACAAGTTGCCTGATCAGCAAGCTCGCCTGGAAGAAGTCCTACATCTTCTCGAGAGAAAGTTTTCTGTTGCAGAGAGCTTCTCGACCTGACCTTGATCGTCCTTACTCCTCTCTTCTGCTACAGAGTCAGGTATAGTAGCAAACGCATGCTCCTGAAACTCCCGTTTGGTTGATCTCGTGTAAAAGCAGTGGGGTATTTCGTCGATGAGCGAACAACTTTGGAGATGGTCATGTCCGACGATCTAATTCTGCCCTCAGACCAGATCAGGGTGAAAACTGTTCTCGTGGTAGAGGACGACGAGGATATAGGCGCAATGATTGTTGTGGCCCTCAGCCAAGAGACGCCCTATCAAGCATTGCTCGCGACCGATGGCTTGCAGGCATTAGAGATGATCAGGGGTTTCGCACCGCGTCTCTTTCTGTTAGACTACCGTCTACCCGGCATGGATGGCATCGAACTCTATGATCATCTTCATGCCACCAAAGGATTAGAAAGTGTTCCTGCTCTCATGATAAGCGCAAACGTCCCTATGTTAGAGATGCAAAAGCGTAGCATCATCTATATGAAGAAGCCATTTGATCTAGGCGAACTTCTGCAAACCATTAGCAAGCTACTCATGTAGAGCGGTACTAGATTGGAGGACCGCTACGTACACTATTCATCCACATCTTTCTTTGCTGGCTTGCTTTTGATCTGCACACCTGGGAAGTGGCCTGAAACCCCGCACATGTCACACTAGCGCATTTTAGGCCTCATTGGCCCTGCAGAAGTCACTCGACTTGAACAAGTTCCTGTGCCCGATGGAGATCCGTCCATCGGATCGTGGAGTGGCTGGGATATCCAGACTCTCATTAGTGTATGACCGCGTTGAGGAGAGTGATGATGATCACACTGAGCATGATAAGGAAAAGGATCAAGATGATCAATGCCTTACGGGCGCGCTGTGACATCTCGTCCTCAGTCGTGTAATTCGATTGAGCTGCATGGAATCGGCGTAAGCCGCTCAAACGCCGTCCTGTTGGCATGTGATGAGGACGCAGGTGCAGACTGCCCCTCATGCCTCCAACAATCAGGAGAGCAGCGAGTCCGAAGATCAAGAGAAATGTACTCATGCGAGCTACTTCCTTCTCTGGGTTATCTAACCCTGGAGTGTACATGTTCTGACTCTCTTGCCAAGAGAGCGGAGACCCGTTGCGGTGTCCGCTCGCTCGGAAGGCTCACACGCTAGGGCCACAGTGCAGGTGTGAGCAGTCTATCCTTTACACGATTCCGCTGGAGTATTCGCTTCGGCCTGCACCGAACATACCGGTCTCTGGGCGTCGAAATGGCGTATGGGGTCAGCTTGTTCAGATAGGTATGGAAGAACCTCTATTGCGTAAGAAACGATCGAGGCAGGAGCCATAGAGCGAGCAGGATCAACCCAAGCGAAACGATGAATGTGATCAATACGTTCTCGTCCCCCTCGACTCCAGCCACACGCAAGGCATTGTACAGACCAATTGCCACTAGTATTATCGCCGCCAGGATCGCCCATATTACTGATAGAGCGAACAGAACATGCTGGATATATCTTTGCCTGACACCATCCTGCCCCTCTTCTTTCAAAGTAAGAAACGATCGAGGCAAGAGCCACAGAGCAAGCACGTTCAATCCAAGCGCAACGAGGAACGTGATCAGTACGTTCTCGTCTCTGTCCACTCCAGCTACTCTGAGGCTCTCAGAAAGCCCAAATACCGCTATAATCACCACTGCCAGGCTCAGCCAGATGGTCAATGTGGCCTGGAGGGTGCGCTGAAGATAGCCCATATTGGTATTCACGCCTCTGGTTTCATGTTCCTCTTCGACTTCTCCCGCCATGGTGCATGTTCCTCCTTTTTGCTACCGCCCCCGATACAATTCCTCTGAGTTCTTTTGCATAATCAAAGAGGCCATAGGCCAGGATGAAGACGTACATCGACGTTGTGACAAGTGCCGCAAGGAGAAAAAAAGGTGGTTGGTTCCCAACTATCCGTAGCAACAATTCATAGATGGCGGTTACTACGAGAAACATGAAGGTCACTGTCGCTATACCTCTTAGCGAGAGCAGTGTAGCCTTTAGCAACCGCTTAGCTCCAGACTGAAACGGTTGTTGTAAGCGAGATATTTCATAGAATGAAGTGAAGAAAAACACCAGCATCGCCACGAAACCAACTCCCAAGGCAACAAAGGAAACTAGCTTGATAATTGCAAGGAGAGTCTGCGCAAAGGCATCCTGTTGTTTCACGGCACTATAAAAAAAAGTATCCTGTTCAACAATACCGGCTACAAATAACCCTACTGCCCACTGTAGTAATACATCTGCTCCAAAGGCGAGTAAAAAGACAAGCGTAACTGAAGCAAGGAGTTGAAGCGCTGGCCCTGGCTCCCTGAGCCTGGGAACTCGCCTGGATAAGGAATTGTTCATTACCGTTTTCCTCTCCTGCACTACCGGTAGCCCATAGAAGAAAATCAACCCATTATATCATACCATTGAACTGCCAATCCCCAGCGCAGCTTTTGATGGCACCGCTTTCTCTGCTTTGGCCTGTTCACTGTCACCGCTGGCTCCCTGTGGAGGACGATGAAGAAGACGAACTGTTCGTGCATCTGTAAATTTCCCTGTATCTAACAGGCGAGCAAATACGTGTATAAAGAGGTGCAATAGAGAGAAGGAGGAGATCTTGATGAAGCTTATTTATGCACGCTTGGTACGGCGAGTGTTTTTGACATGCGGTCTGCTCGCTTTACTGCTCCTCCTTGGCACCCAGGCCCTCCCCGCCTCTGCTGAGAGTGCCTCATTTGTACGCCTCGTGAATGCTTCGCCCGATGTGGGAACCGTGGATATATTCGTAGATGGGGCAAAATTCTTGAGTAATGCGCAGTATGGCTCCGTTACGGACTACCTGCAATTGCCCGCAGGACACCATAGGATGCAGGTTGCACTCATCGGCAAAGGGATCAATGCAAGTGTGATTGTACAGACGCTCTCGGTTCAGGCTGGTACCCCCTATACCGTAGTCGCCCGCGGAACCAAATCCACGGGTTACTCGCTGAAGGTCTTTGTCGACAATAACCTGATGGCGGTTGGCATGGCCAAGGTGCGTTTCTATGATCTTTCACCACGGGCGTACTCTTTGAGCATCGCCACAGGTGGACTGACGATTCCTGGGGCCTTGTCCTATACGCAAGCCAGTAATTACTTGAAATTACCGGCCGGTTTATATACGTTCACGGTAAGTGCATCTCGGCCTTCCTTTAGCCTGCTGGACCAGGTCACCCTGAAACCCAACACGGTGACCAGTATCTTTATCGTTGGCGTGTTCCATGGAAGCCCCCCGCTGCTGTTCGTCCATGTACAGGTCAAGGGCCTGCCGAGTATGTCTGGAACCGGAAGCGATCCAAATGCGCTGCCGACTAACGCATCTCCGTTCACCCCGCTGGCCCCCTGGTCATTGGGAGTGCTCGCTTTGGGAGGAATGAGTGCTGGAGTGCTCACTCGCCTCTGGCCTTTCAGGCGTCAAAAGGCCACGAACCGTCCTCCTCGGCTGTTCTGGACTGTGCTCACTGCAATGGTAGCCCTGGCCCTCAGTGTGGCTGGACTGTCGCTCGCTCCTTCCACGGCAATTCGGATTCCGGTTCCTCCACCATTCGTGCGCTTGCTCGTTCCCGCTATCGGGGTCAATGCCTCTATCGAGTCAGTAGGAGTTCGACCAGATGGCGCGATGGAAACACCAGCTCAGCGTCCCTGGAACGATGTCGGCTGGTACAATTCGGGCCCGCGTCCAGGCGAACGGGGCAGCGCAGTGATTGCCGGACACCTGGATCGCCCCGGTGGAAATCCGGCGGTGTTTTGGCGTCTGCGCGACCTCCGTGTTGGCGACAGCGTGCTGGTCGTTGATGCCAGCGGTAAAGCCCTCCGTTTCCATGTCACGCGTATTATTTTTTTTCAGCCACAAGATGCTCCCGTGCAGGATATTTTTGGCAATACGGCCGGGAGCTTTCTGAATCTGACGACCTGTGCAGGGGACTGGATTCCTACCCAGCATCAGACGGCCCTGCGCCTGGTTGTCTATACTTCCTTTGCTGGGCAAGCGCCAGCATCTACTCCGACTGTTACTCCCACCACAACGCTTCAGCACGGTCTCTATATTGCCGGGACGTATAACGGGTCGCTGTATGATGAGACAAAGCAGCAGACAACAAACATTTCGGTGAAGATAAAGCAAAGCAAGGGGAGGGCTGACTTTAGGGGAACGTTTACGGTTAGGTCTCCTTCGCAGCAGGCCTATCCGCTGAGTGGGAAGGTGGATCTGCAGGGTAACTTTTCTTTTACGGTGCAGCAACCGGGCGGTCAGATGCCGCTTTACTTTTATGGAACAGTTCAGCATCAACAAGGTGTTGACTACCTGCATGGGTACTTTTGCAGGAGCAGGACGAATTCGTGTAGCCTGAATACGGGGTATTTTACGGTTGGGCCGAGGTATTAAAGCGAACACCAGCGCACAATACGCACCACCAACACGCTCAAAAAAGGCAGCATGAGGTCAAAACCCCCGGGTGTACATTTCATCCATATGCCCCCTACCTGAATGGTTACCTGTCACGTTGCATTTGCACTGGTCAAAATGGTACTATTGCGCCTAAAGTGCGTATTGGCACTACTATTTTCAGCGTTTTTCACGTCCAACACCGTTATCACGCGGTCCCTTTATATTCGCGTTGAAGTGTGCTGCGTGACGCGGCCTCACTGGAAGGGCTTCCGCCACATGCATGAAACTGCTGATGTGGTTGTTATTGGAGCGGGAGTTAATGGAGCAAGCCTTGCATACCACCTGGCAATGTTCGGGGTGCGCAAGGTGCTAGTGCTCGAAAAAAAGATGACTGCAAGTGGAGCCACGGGCCTCTCCAGTGGCTTAGTGCGTATGCATTACGTCAATGAAATTGAAGCGCGCCTGGCATTGAGCAGCTACAGGTATTTCCGCAATTGGGCCGATATGATCGGTGGTGAGTGTGGCTTCAGGGAGACCGGCTTCATTCGTACAGTCACGCCCAAGAACACTGAGAAGCTGCGTGCCAATGTAGCTATGCTGCAGCGTATCGGCGTGGAGACCTACCTGATTACACCCGCTGAGCTGCATGAGCTTGCCCCGAATGTCTGGGCTGAAGATATTCTACTGGCTGCATATGAACCCCATTCCGGCTATGCCGATCCCACCGCAACCACGCTAGCGCTGTTAGACGCTGCCCGGCGGCTTGGTGTGCAACTGCGCCAGCAGGCCGAAGTGTTGGAATTCGTGACACGGGGGGAACGTGTAGTGGGAGTGAAGACCTCTGTGGGGGAGATAGAGGCGGGAACGGTCGTCTGTGCTGCAGGCGGATGGACCATGGCATTACTGGCAAAGCTGGGTTTGCAGTTCCCCGTGTGGAACGTGCGTCACCAGGTAGCCATTCTGCAACGATCAGGCGATGCTCAAGCCGATCATCTGACCTACATCGACGGCGTGCTCGATGTTTACTATCGCCCTGACAGCCCCGGTTTGACGCTGGTTGGCGGTGGAGCGATGGAGCCGGGCATTGACCCCGATCACTTTAACCAGAATGCCGATGACAGTTTTGTCGAGGAGATAGCGGAGAAGGTTTCGCGCCGCATGCCCGTCCTGGAGAACGCAACGTATGTACGGGGATGGTCAGGTGTGTTCGCCGTTAGTGCGGACCTGCATGCTTTACTTGGCCCCGTGCCCGGTTATGAGAATCTCTACGCTCTATTCGGTTGCAATGGCACGGGCTTTAAGACCGCCCCCGCGGTTGGTAAAGCGCTGGCGGAGCAGATCACAGGTGTAAGCGAACCAGAAATCCCGATTACAAGTCTGCGTCCAGCACGTTATTTTGAACAGGCAACTATACTCGATCCTTATGGCTATTCGGACAGGCCACAGGAACATACGGAGCCGCCGCAGTAGGATTATGCCATCCTCTTGCTAAGCGGATAAGAGAAGTGAGGATATGTTCTATGCCCAAACGGTTTATGATTAATGTAGGAGGCACGCGGGCCATCGCAGAACTACTTGAGCGAGAAGCCCCGGTCCTCTCCACTTGCATCTGGGAGAATCTTCCCGTAGAGAGCTTTAGTGTACATGCCAAGTTTGCCGGACATGAAATGATCGTCATGGTCCCATTCTACGCGGAGGCGGAGAACGAGATACTAAACGTACAGCCAGGCGACATTGGCTACTACCCAGGCCGGCAAACGATCTGTATTTTCTATGGTGACACCCAGCCCTTTGGCTACGTCAGCGTCTTCGCTCGCATCGTCGAACGCCTGGATGATCTGCAAGCCACGGGTGATCGCTTGCTGCGCGCGGGTATCTTGCCTGCAAAGTTGGAAAGGGTAAACTCATGACAGAAGCCGATATCCAAACAATTGTGCAAGAAGTCATGCGCCGCATGTTCGCCGAAAATGGCTCCGTTGCCGGCTCCAATAGCCAGGATACGGTGCGTACCGGCAAGCCAGAGCAAGCAGACACAGTTACCGTTACCACCGTTGTAACGCGCAATGATATTGTTAATTTTGCCAGGGCAGGTAAAAAACGCCTGGTTGTCCAACATGGTGGCCTGGTAACGCCACTTGCGCGAGACCTGGCTGCGGAACACGGGATAGAGTTGGTGTGGGCCGCGGAGGCGAACGGAGCAAAGGGTCAGGTGAGTACTCACGCGGCTGAGCTGGTAACGACGCACACCGGGCAAGCCGGTCAAGGCGCGCTGGCCTGTTTGCGCTGTAGCTCCTGCCTGGAGCCGGCATTTTATGAACGCGCGCTCTCCGAAATGGAGCACACCACTGCGCGCGTACTGGGTGAACTGCGGGCGTTCATTGCACGCTGCTGGCTGCATGAACCCGCAGATATCGTACAGTTACGTATGGTCTCGCGTCCACCGATGGGCAACCTGCCCTGCTGCTTTTATGCCAACTTCAATCTGTTCTGGGCAGGAGAAAACTTGCAGGTATGCCGCCAGTTAGTCAAAGAGGGTGTGCTGCCCGCACAGGCTGTAGGCCAAATTGCCGCCGGGTTATTGGAACGCCACGCCGCACGTTTAGAAAAATGGTCAATGACCGAGACGGTGGCGCTGGAGCGTACGCTTGCACAGTATTTCAAGGGAAAAGGCCCGGCCACTAATGAAGAGTTTCTAGCAGTGGTTGAACATGCTATGATAGCACTGGATCGCGTGCAGAGTTGGATCGATGGTCTACTTCCCTGGAGTGAACTCGATGCACGACTGGCGCAGCGTCGTCCTATTTCTGTAATTTGATGGAGGTTTTTTATCATGGCAACAACACAGGTGAACCAAACCGCATCGCTTGACGAACTGCTAGCAGATTGGGAAGAGAAAGGCATTCGCAATGTCCTTTTCGAACTACCCGATATGCACGGCGTAGCCCGCACGAAGCTCGTCCCTCTCAACAAAGTTCGAGGCTTTGCTGAGAAAGGCCTGAACATGTATGGCGGGACGGTCGCGCTCGATAGCCGCTCATTTGTTGTTTCCGGTACAAGGTACAACGAAGAGGTAAACTACGCCGACCAGGTGCTGATTCCAGACCTTTCGACCGCAGCCGTTGTGCCCTGGATGAACAAGACTGCCCGCCTGATCTGCGACACCTACTGGGCTGACAGAACGCCGCTCTACGCCGCGCCTCGTCATGTACTGCGCAGGGCCCTTGCTGAACTCGACAAGCTTGGCTATCAAGCGGCTGTTGGACTGGAATACGAATTTTATCTGCTCGACCCAAGCACTATGCAGCCGATCTTCGACGGCCTGCACATCTTCAACACGATGCGCAATGTTGCTGCACCTGTTACCGAGCGTATTGTCGAACTCATGCCGGAGATCGGCATTGATATCATCACGGCCAACGCTGAATACGGCCCCGGTCAATTCGAGATCAATTATGGAGCGCACGAGGGGTTACGAGCTGGTGACCTGGGCTTCACGTTCAAAAACGGCGTAAAGTACATTGCTCATCAACTGGGCTACCACGCCACCTTCATGACTAAGCCGTTTTCTGATCAGTCCGCCTCTGGAGCGCACACACACATTAGCCTGGTATCCAAGGAGAGTGGCGAGAATGCCATCCTGGATACCAACGATCAGCATGGTTTGTCACAAGTTGCGTATCACTTCACAAATGGCATGCTGAAACACGCCAACGCAGCGATGGCGCTGATGGCTCCAACGCCTAACTGTTACCATCGCTTCGTGCCGCATCATTTCGCGCCATCGAACATTAGCTGGGGCCTGGAGGACCGCTCAGCCATGATTCGCGCCAAGAACAGCCGCGACGAGCGCACGCACCTGGAGAATCGCCTGCCCACGGCCCTGAGTAATCCCTACTTGTCGATCGCTGCGGTAATTGCTGCCGGGGTGCTGGGTCTCAAGGATGCAGAGATGCCGCCAACACTCGTCGAGGGCCTGGCCGAAAGCTCTGAAGATTTCCCGCCTCTGCCAACCACCCTGGATGAAGCGCTGAACGCGCTGGAACAAGATGTGGCATTTCGGACCATCCTGGGAGATGAGTTTGTGCAGATCTTTACCATCGTCAAACGCAGCGAACTTGCGCGCTTGAAGGCTCACGTCACGGATTGGGAACGAGACGAGTACCTGGAGATTTTCTAGGGATGCTTTAATGGCAATCATAACTCTAACTACACGTACTACGAATAGCCGGGTAGGGCTTTGTGACACATGTGGTATCTGTGCGCAGCGACGGGACATTTTACCAGTCTCCTTGGGTGATAGAGCGCAGGTAGAGGCGCAGGTGAGGAGTGTCGTGACGAGCGTGCTGCGCGATGTCGAGATGTATGGCATCAACGGTTTGAGGACACAGTCTGAAAAGGCAATGATTCCTATCGGTGTCTCGGCGCGGCATCTACACATCTGCCAGGAAGACCTCGAGAAGCTATTTGGACCAGGGTACGCATTGTCGCACGAGCGTGATCTCTTACAACCGGGGGAATTCGCCTCCAAAGAACTGGTCACGCTGGTTAGCCCAGGGGGGAAAGTTATGCCTCGCGTGCGCATACTAGGGCCTTTGCGTTCGCGCACCCAGGTAGAACTGGCACACACAGACGGCATAGCGCTGGGCATACGGAACTTGCCCATGCGCCGGTCAGGTGAGTTGCAGGGAGCGGCTCCCCTCACGCTTATCGGGCCATACGGCGCACTCTACCTGCCCGAAGTCGCCATGCGTTCAAACCGGCATATACATATGAGCCCGGCAGATGCCGCACGCCTTGGTGTCAAACAGAATGACGTCGTACAATTGCGGATTGGCGGGCCGGAAGGAGTGACCTTCCACAACGTACAGATTCGCGTTCATGAGACATGGAAACTGGTCGCACACCTGGACACAGACGATGCGAACGCCGCGGGCATCGTCTGCGAGGTACACGGCGAACTGTTGAAGTGATTGGTCTTGTTCATATCCGAAAGGTAAGAAGAGAGGTATACAATGGCAAACGGACAACGCGCTATCGGCATGGTAGAGACAAAAGGCCTGGTGCCCGTCATAGAGGCGGCTGACGCCATGGTTAAAGCCGCCAATGTGCAGATCATCCAGTATGCGAAGGCTGGTTCCGGCCTGGCAACCGTCGTCGTAACAGGTGACGTAGGTGCAGTGCGTGCTGCGGTCGACGCGGGCGCAAATGCTGCCCGCCGTGTCGGCTCGGTTATCTCGGTACATATTATCCCCAGCCTCGACGCAGGTGTGGCCGAGGCGTTCAAGTATGGTGATGCCAAGGACGGTGCGGCAGCGCCCTCACGCGGCGCGCTGGGCATGATCGAGACAAAGGGCTACGTAGCCGCAGTAGAGGCCGCAGACGCTATGGCGAAATCGGCGAACGTCGATGTACAGGGATTGGAGATGGTTGGAGGTGGGCTGGTGACGGTGATCGTCGCAGGTGACGTGGCAGCGGTCAACGCCGCAACCGACGCCGGAGCCGCGGCGGCCGGCCGTGTCGGCGAAGTCACCTCGGTCGATGTGATTGCACGCCCGCAGGTTGATGTGCGTATTTTCTTGAGCAAAAAAGATGGCGCCGAGTCCGTCAAAAGTGACGGTACGAAGCGCGGGGCGGCAGCAACGGCGTAAGCGTGTAAAAGGAGCTAAATATGGCCCTGCAAATAAGTGAGGCCGAACTGGAGCGCATTGTACGCAGTGTGCTGAGCGAACTTACGGGCAATGGGCAGGTCAAGACCGCAGGCAGACGAGTGGTCAATGGACAATGCAGCACGGTTGATGAAGCTGTGGATGCCGCTGCCGAAGCTTTCAAGCAATTGTCGGCCTGCACATTGGATGATCGCAAGCGCTTTGTCGAGGCGATTCGCGCAACCGGCCTGAAAAACAAAGAATTACTGGCCAGGATGGCACACGAGGAAACCCACCTGGGCCGTTATGAACATAAAATCGCTAAAAACGAAACCGCCTGTAAATTGACGCCTGGCGTCGAGATACTCGAACCCAGGGCATTCACCGGCGATCACGGGTTGACGGTGCACGACTGGGCACCATTCGGCGTTGTAGCCGCAATTACGCCCGTCACGAATCCATCATCGGTGATCCTCAATAACGCGATCTGTATGATGGCTGCGGGCAATGCCACGGTTGTCAACGCACACCCAAGCGCTAAAGTTTGCAGCATGAAAACGATTGAACTGATTAACCAGGCGGTCGTGGCGGCCGGCGGGCCTGATAACGTGATGACCAGTGTGCTTGAGCCGACTATAGATACTGCAACGGCGTTGATGACGCACCGCAAGGTTGACATAGTCGTGGCCACCGGCGGCGTACCTGTGGTACGGGCGGCGCTCAAAAGCGGCAAGCGCGTGGTGGCAGCCGGTCCAGGTAATCCACCTGTGGTAGTCGATGAAACGGCAGACATACCTAAAGCCGCGAAAGATGTGTTCGAGGGCGCGAGTTTCGACAATAATATACTCTGCGTCGGCGAGAAAGCGGTCGTCTGCACAGAGGCCGCGCTACGTCCATTTATGGACGAGATGCGCAAGCTTCCCACATATGAACTCACAGCGAGCGAGTTGGCCGCGCTGATGCAGCAGATTGTGCTGGCAGACAGCGGCAAGCCACGTATGAATGGGAAGTTCGTGGGGCGCAATGCCTCGATACTGCTGGAGAGCATCGGCATACGCGGGCGCGAAGATGTATACCTGCTAGTCTGCCAGGTACCCGGGGATCATCAATTGCTCTTCCTGGAACAGATGATGCCGGTTTTGCCGGTTACTACTGCGCCCAATGTCAATGCTGCGATTGACCTGGCGCTTGAGATCGAGCAGGGCTTTGGGCATTCCGCCATGATGCATTCACGCGACCTTGCCGCGCTCAGTCGCATGGCTAAGCTTATCAACACGACACTTTTCGTCAAGAACGGCTCTTCGCTGGCGGGCCTGGGTGTGGGAGGCGAGGGCTACACAGCCTTTACCATCGGTACAGCTACAGGCGAAGGGATGACGACGGCCCGCACGTTTGTGCGCGAACGCCGCTGCGCCCTGGTGGATTATTTCAGAATTGTATGAGGGATTTTGACATGCAAAGAGGCTAACCCCTTTGCGTTTCAAGTTTCATGGGGTAGCAGGAAATACATATGACGCCTCAGGAAGAACAAGTGCTGGTACAAATAATCGTGCAGTGCGTGCGGGCAGTGTTGGAGACCTACACCGCGACTCAACAGTTCTCTCGTGGGCCCAGCGAATCAGGCGCTTTCAAGTCGTCACCCGGTTCGCGTTTCATCGATGTGGCACCGGCGCAGAGAGCATTGAAAGATTCATCGTTGAACGGTAACGGCAACTTTGCACGTGTAGCTGGTAGGAGTCGCGATGATGTGCGAGAGGCAGTTCAGCGTTTCTTGCGTAACTCAGAAGCGCCCACTGCTGAAGCGCAGCCAGCGCAGCCACAAAAGCGCCAACTGATTACGCAGGCAGAAATACTGGCGGCGTACCAGCAGGGACAGAAAGTGATTGTATTGCAGCCGGACGCAATTGTTACGCCCCTGGCGCGGCAGGTTGCAAAGGAAAAAGGGGTCGAACTCAGATGATACTTGGAAAGGTGATTGGTACCGTCGTTGCGGATGCCCGTGTATCGACAATGGGCGGCCAACTCCTGCGGCTGGTGCAATTGCTCGATGGGCGCACGCTGGAGCCGCAAGGGGGCATCCATGTTGCCGCCGATGTAACGGGCGCAGGCGAGGGTGAACTGGTGATGTTGTCGAGTGGCGCATCGGCACGTAAAGCGGGCAACCTGCGGGATGCTCCAGTAGACCTGGTCATCATCGCAATCATCGATGAGCTGGCAGGCGCGGCAGGCGTGATATATCGTCCGACTCAGAGGGAGGCTACTGCATGATACTCTGCAAAGTACTTGGTACAGCAGTCTCGACCAGGAAGGATGCGCAGTTGCAGGGCGCTAAGATGCTGATGGTTGTAGAGGTGGATGCGCGGGGTGAACCTCTTGCAAAGGGTACGATAATTGTGATCGATGCCGTAGGAGCGGGACGGGGAGATGTTGTACTGGTGGCGACCGGAAGCGCTGCGAATAATACGCCGCAAACAGCCCACGCTCCGATAGATGCCACAGCCGTTGCCATTGTGGACACGGTGTCTAGCGGCGGCCAGGTGTTGTACAGCGTGGGAGGGTCAATTTAGGAGAAATACATGCCAGGGCGGGGTGTCGTACATGTACGACACCCCACTTTGCTTATGTAATACGTGATGCTAGGCCGAGTACGCGTCACCGCGAATGATTCGACCCATACCATCGTAACGCTCAGGACTGCTAGTAGACAGGTAGAAGGAGTAAGCCAGCCCGAGAATAATCCAGATGAGCACGACCAGTGGCAGGATATTCAACGGGAACGGCGTTGCCGCGAAGCCCAGGCTGGTGAAGTAGTTGCCGATTGCGCCCGGGATGGCGGGCATCACGAAGGAGATCCACGGAATCAGCAAGATCAGCGTGCTGAGAATAGGAGCAACAAAGTGTGTAAGCACACCAGGCAAATTCATGCGCTTCTTATCAAATCGCACAGCGAAAACGGGCGAAGAAATGTTGACCATGATGTAGACGACGATGAAAGCAATCGTTCCAATGATGGCCAACCAGGTATAGGGTAAGATTCCATCGACCTGGACAGTCGTCTTGCCATTTGCGATGCCAAATCCATAACTTCCAGTAGAAGTATTCTGGATGACAAAGGCAAAGAAGATGACAAGCACGACACTGAAGAGCGATTGGGTGATGATCGCGATATGCGGGCTGCGATATCTCGGATGGGTTCTCCCAAAGACCCTCCCCAGGATGCCCTCGCGTCCCATGGCATAGAGGTAACGGACCATGCCATTATGGAAAGCCAGGCCACAGGCCAGGGCGCTGGTGCTGATCGCTATAATCATCAGGGCCTGCAGGAAACCACCCACATACGTGCTCGCCAATGGGTAGTAGGGTGTGGGGTTGCCAGTCAGGTTACCAAGCTGGCTAACAGCATTTTGCCAGCCGTAGCCGATGGTGGCGGAATAGGAGGTCCAGGTGTAGAGCAAGATCAGGAAAGCGATAACCGAGAAGACCGCGATGGGAACCGCGCGACGAGGATTTCTCGCTTCCTCACCGTAGACGGCACCAGCCTCGAAGCCGACCCATGACCAGACGCCGAGGGCCATGCCGACACCGATACCCAGGAGACCACCCGGAGCAGCCGTGCCTTTGGACGCTGCAGCAATTGAAGTAGGAATATGGAAAGGTCCACCTGGGGAGGGATTTGTACCGGCAATGGTGAAGGTATGCACGAAGTCATGCCCGAAGGCCCCTCCATGAATGCTGATGGCAAGGTCGAGTACGATCAGCACACCAACTTCAAGTATCAGGAAAGGGGCCATTGCGTAAACTGACCACTTGACATCGAAATAGGAGAGCGAGAAGATGATCAACGCTCCTACTAATGCCCAGGTGACCCAGCCGCCAGGCATGTGGAAGTTTGCGTAGTTAATGAAAGAGCTGTTGGTGTAAGAGCCGAAAGCCCCGAGCAGCGAGGCTTCGAAGAGCGCATAGCCACCCATCATCAGCCAGCCGGCCTGGAATGCTGTGCGCTTGCCTAAGCTGTGACGTACCCAGGTATAAAAACCTCCTGCGGAAGTCAAGCGGCGTGAGAGATAGACAATGGCGACGCCAAGCAGCAGCAGGCCAATGCCAGAGATGATGAAGACGAGTGGTGAAGCTGCTCCTGCCTGTGACGCTATAGGTGGGACGTTAAAAAGCATGGCAGAGATAGGTGCTGAACCAGCCAGGCAGAAATAAAGGACACCTGGAAGACCCATGGCATTTTTATGGAGCTTATCGACGTCAGCCTTGTCGACATCGATATCGCCCGCTATAGCCTCTCCCGGTACAGCTTCCGAAGAAGGAACGAGTTCGTCATGTGTTGCCAATTTCACCTCCGTGAATAAGACCGAGTATACAAAAAATCGCAGCCATTTGCGTAAGGTAAATACCAGATTCCCTACCATTACGCTAGATAAACATTAAAGATGACTTACACACAATGGATGAGGGCTTGGAAGCAACTAAACAGTAACATCTGGTTGGGGGGAAGTCAATATGATAAAGTAATGAAATTTATGAACTACTTCTAGATACTATGTATACCTGGACACTGATCAAGAAAGCCCTGCCAGTTTGTCCTACCTGTTTGACCCAGGCGGATTACGGCTCTACAACAAGGATCCGGTAAGCTACCAAAGCTGGAGCGTGGTATAATTGCGGTACGAAGGTTTGAATCTAGTTTAGCGTAAAAGGAGGGGGCGTTTCCTCTCGCCCTGCGATCTGTGGCGAGGCTCAACGCCGCGTGTTTGATGACAGATTCCACCCACAATGAGATGGCTACCTCGCAGCAGGTCGTACGGCATCCCCTCGATCCGCTCAGTGAGGAAGAGATCAACCAGACTACACGCATTCTCACCGCTTCCGGACGAATCACTCCCAGGATGCGTATCATGGCCTATAGCCCGCACGAGCCCCCCAAAAGCGCCGTTCTGGCCTATCGGCCAGGTCAGCTAGTGCAGCGCGAGGTGTTCGTGGTCATTCGGGACCACGAGCGGCAGCTCACGATCGAGGCGATTGTCTCCCTGACAGACGATACGATCCCTTCCTGGCGCGAACGGCGTGATGTTCAACCAGCCCTCACCTATCCAGAGGTCTTCGGTGCCATGCAAGCGGCTTTTGACGATGCTGCTTTCCAGGCAGCCCTGGCCAAACGTGGCATCACGGACCTTGCCTCTGTCGTCCTCTTTCCCTGGACTGCCGGCAACTGGGGATCGGAAGATGCGGCGGAGCGGGGGCGACTCATACGCCTTCAGGCGACCGTCAGCAAAGGTCCCGCAGACAACTACTACGCTCGCCCAATCGAGGGGGTGATCGTCACGGTTGAACTGGATAGCATGATGGTGAAGGTCGATGATTACGGGGCGGTTCCTGTGCCCCAGCGCTCGGGGAACTATACCGCGACCGGCATCACAGCACCGGAGAACGTTCCCTATTTCCCGCAAGGCCCACGCGAAGATCTCAGGCCCATCTCGATCACCCAGCCGGAGGGAGTGAGTTTCAAGGTCGATGGCTACCAGGTAAGCTGGCAGAAGTGGCGCTTCCGCGCGGGCTTCACCCCGCGCGAGGGTCTGGTACTGCACCTTGTAGAGTACTTCGACCAGGGAACGTGGCGTCCCATCCTCTACCGGGCAGCCCTCTCCGAGATGTACGTGCCATACGGGGATGCGTCCCCCACCCACAACTTCAAAAACGTCTTTGACGCCGGTGAGGTCGGCATCGGCGTGCTCGCGAACAGCCTTGAACTCGGCTGCGACTGCCTCGGGGAGATCTACTATTTCGACGCGTTTGTCAACGACCCCGAGGGACAACCAGCGGCTATTAAAAATGCGATCTGCATGCATGAAGAGGATTTTAGCCTCCTCTGGAAGCATCTCGAGTACAACGAGGACGGGTCGACGAGGATGGAGGTGCGCCGGTCCCGCAGGCTGGTAATCTCCTCGATTTCGACAGTGGGGAACTACGAATATGGCTTTTACTGGTACCTCTATCAGGACGGAACTATCCAGTACGAGGTCAAACTGACGGGGATCATTGCCCCTGCAGCTATTGCGCCAGGTGAGCAGCCGGTCTCCGGATCGCTGGTCGCCCCCGGGCTCTACGGGCCGAACCACCAGCACTACTTCAATGTCCGGCTTGATATGATGGTGGATGGCCTGGAGAACTCAGTGATTGAGGTTAACTGCGAGCCACTCCCCTGGGGGCCGGAGAATCCACGCGGCAACGCCTGGGTTGCCCGCGAAACGCTGCTTGCCACGGAAGGAGAGGCGCAACGCACCATCGAGCCCCGGACTGCCCGTTACTGGAAGATCATCAACCCGTCGTCGCACAACCAGTTGGGCCACCCCGCGGCCTACAAACTCGTGCCTGGAGCAAATGCGTTTCCTTTCTTTCACGAGGGATCACCCCAGTGGCAACGTGGGGGATTCGTCAGAAACCATTTCTGGGCTACTGCATACAGCCCTAGAGAGCGCTACGCAGCCGGGGACTACCCGAACCAGCAGCGGGGTGGAGATGGGCTGCCGGCGTACGTGCAGCAGAATCGCTCGCTGGTAGGGACGGACCTCGTGGTCTGGTATACCTTTGGATCCAACCATGTCGTCCGGCCTGAAGATTGGCCGGTCATGCCGGTGGAGATGGTAGGCTTCTCGCTGAAACCCGCAGGCTTTTTCGACGGGAGCCCTGCACTCGATGTACCGGCGCCGGATGAACGTGGCCACCATCCGCCGGCGTGATATCACAGCCACAACCAACCAGGTTTGGGTGTTCACTGGCCCTGGTGAAGCACCCAAACCTGGTTGGTGAATCCTTTCTAACTAAGTTAGACAGACGACTATTCCTGGAGGCGCAGGATATGACCAAGCTGCTCATAGCGATCTGGCCTGGGAACGGTTTTCGCCGTGTTGCCTACCTGAGTATTATGGTTCTTTATGCCAATTAGTACTAATCGTTTGCCTTCTATTCCTTTCTTCAGGTAATATAATGTGTCGTTGGGGAGTATTTCGAATATCAACGGGATATATTACACAAAAGAAGCTTTGGGTAGGTTTCTCTTTATGTCGTGTAATAACTTCATCACGGACAGGTGTGCGGAAGGCACACAGCCCCCAAGTCAGCCAGCTAAGTTAGTATAATGATGGTTGCTCCGAAAGCTATGGCGAGGAGAGAATTATGGCGACAATCGGAATGAAGACAGGCAGAGGAGATTTTCAAGAACAAACGCCGCCCGGGGCACGGGAGCCTGGAGCGCTTGCCTCGGAAGAGTACGTAGTCAAAGCCATGCCACCTATATTAGGAAAGTTCAATATGGTGGCAATTTATTTGATGATCATTTTCTACATAACCAATGCTGCTACTGCTGCAGCTGGAGGAGCCGCAGCCTTTACCTACCTGGCTCTCGGCGGCCTTACATTTTTTATTCCCTGCGTTATCGCTACCGCCCAGCTTGGCGTGATGTTTCCAAACGAGGGCTCCCTCTATAATTGGACGCACAAAGCATTCGGGGGCTACTGGAGCTTCTTTGTTGCCTTCTGCGCCTGGTTTCCTGGTGTGCTTGTCATGATCGTTGCGGGTGATGTAATCGTCGTTTTCCTTCAAGGACTTAACAGCAACTGGCTCATTGCCCCCTGGCAGCAAGGATTAGTAATCGTAGGTATAATCGCCATCAGTGCATTGATTGCGGTCCAGCGTTTTCGCATGGTTACGAATACCATCAACATGGTAGCCGTGCTCATTTTCATTGCTGTTGTCCTGTTAGGCCTGGCTGGGATCGCCTGGCTTGCCGGAGGACATCCGATGGCAACCAGTTTCAGTCATTTCTCTGACTGGAACATCAACCTTGGCAATATCAGTTTGTTTGGTCTTGTCACCCTGGCTTATCTTGGGATCGAATCACCGTTAAATATGGGTGGAGAGATAGCAGAAGCAGGGCTTGCCGGGAGAGGAAAACGCAAAATAATCACGGGCCATTTGCTCTGGGGTACACTGCTTGTCTTTATTGGCTATTTCGTGGCGACTTTCGCCGACCTGGTTGTCGAAGGGCCAAGCAATGGGGCAACTCCTTACGCCTTAGCGAGCACAGTATTCACGTCGCTCGGCCAGATCCCCGGCTTTATCCTAATCATCTGCCTGATAAGTTTCTTTGTTTTTTCTGCTGTCACCTACAACTTGACATACGCGCGTCTGCTCCTGGTGGGTGGTATTGATGGGCGCCTGCCTGTTGGAGTTGGCAAACTCAACAGAAGTCGGGTTCCCGCCAACGCGATTATTTTCCAGACCATTGTTGCAATAGCGATCACGGCCATTATGTTTTTTATCATTCCCTATGTTGTGCAACTGGGTGGCCCGGCAAATCTCTCTACCGAGGTTTACAATGTGACACTGGCTGCTTCAACCCTTGTCTGGGCTTTTTCGACACTCTTTCTCTTCGTCAACCTGATGAAATTCTACTTGCGTGACCCCAAAACATTCAACAAGCAGCGCATTTTTCCGCGGCCTGTGATTATCATAAGTGTGGTGCTCGGCTCGCTCTCTTGCATACTCGCGTTCATAGGCACGCTCTTCTTTTCCTGGATACCATCTTTGATAACCAATGATAAATGGTGGTACATTATCGGTGGCTTGACTGTCACTTGCCTGGTTATTGCTGCTATAGGAAGCATGTTTGCCAGTAGCGAAGCCGCGTGGGAGGAATTGTCGAAGTAGTCGAGACGAGGTGTACCTGGGGACATTTGTCAGCGGCGAACGGAAAAAACCTGGGATCTGGATAGACAGGCCTACAAACTGGTAGAACGATTGCTTTTGGACCGGCCATGCTCACGAGGGAAGGGGCAGGTCTCTACAGACCGCCCCTTCGCGAAAACCAGACCCTACCTCATCAGGCTTTTTCTGCCGTACCCATGGATACGGCGATAGCCTGCTCATCGGTCACATCATCCCTGATGCGGGCGTGACCAATCAAGTAGATGGCCGCGGCTGCAATCAGCGACACGACGACGATACCTGCAATCCAGCTATCCCAGCCCTTAGCATCGATCAAAGTGGGAACCCAGGGCGCAGACACGGTCGCGTAGAGGCCGACGCCACTGGCAAGCAGACCCAGCAGCGAAGCGAGGTAGAAGACCCAGTCCGGCGCAAGCCGGGCACCCATAAAGGCCTCATGGTACTTGTAGCGAACGACGATGATGTCGATGAACTGGAAGATCATCGAGATACACCAGATCACCGTGATCGAGGCGAACAGGATGTAGTACATGAGATTCGCCAGGTTGCCAGGCTGCGCCCCTGGTATAACGTAGGGAATGATCATGTAAATCGCCACGGCGAGCACCGCTACGATTATGCTTTGCACGAGTACCGCTACCCACGGCACGCGGGCGGCGTTCACTTTGCCCATCACGGGCGGCAGGCGGCGATCCAGGCCGGAGACAAAGAGCATGCGGCCAAACGAATAGTTGTAGACGATAGCGGCATAGAGGCCGAAGCCGATCATGACCAGATCGACGATCACGGCCAAAACCTGGCCGGCAGGGCCAAACCCATTGTGGACGGCGTCTACCATCGCCCAGAGATTCGTCTGACCTGCGGTAGGTACGGCGACCATCACGCTAAAGGTGGTGATGAGATAGGCCACCATCACGATAATCGGCCCCCAGATGAGGTAGCGAGTAATCGCGCGCTCACTGGTGACCTCGACGCCCATGTTCAGCGGGACCTCGATGCCCAGCAGGGCCAGGATCACAAAGCCAAAGATGGTGAAGTTGCCGGTGCTACCGAAGGTGATGTTCCAGCCTCCTCCATTAAACGCCAGGTTCGTGTACCCAGGATGTCCAGCAATGAGCCAGATTACCCCCGCCAGGCCGATCAGCACAATGGCGGTGCTATAGGCGATGAACATGACGTTGACCAGGTTCTGCGCGCCGCGGAAACGTACAGCGGAGAGCCCGAAAGAAATCGCGGTGACCGCGATGATCACCAGGCCCAGCTGCCAGGGCTGGGTTAAGATGCTCAGGCCAAACCTGGCAAAGAGATTGCTAATAAAAGTGCTGACCAGGCTGCCACACACAAGGACCACGAAGATGCCAGGCCACCAGGCGCAGAACCCGGCGAAAAAGCCCCAGAACGGGCCGAAGGCTTTGTTCGTCCAGACATAGATCGAGCCTTCTTTGGGGAACATGCGGCCAAGCTGGCCGGTCACGATAGCACCCGGAATAAGGAATGTCAGGAATCCCGCGACCAGGTAAATATAGGCGACCGGGCCTGCGGCCGCAATCCCGGGGGAGTTCGTGATAAAAAGGACGATAGCAATGAAGATCGCCACCATGTCGAAGGTGTTCAGCGTCTTGGGCAGAATGCCTCCCGCAATGCGCTCTGAACGCAAAACGTCACTACTGCTTGCAGCTGTTGTTGCCATAGAGAGTGTAACCTCCAAAAAACTTTTGCAGTTCAGGCTTTACGCCATAAACACTACATACAACGGAGTTCACGCCAGTCAGATTGATACATGCAGATGCATCAAATCAACTGTGCACAGTATCCCCCTTTCTTGAACAGAACAATGACATCGAAAGGAAATGAATATTCGAGAGCACCTCATGAGCAAGGTGCACTGAATTACACCAAACAAATGGCTTACCTGAAGTATAAGTAATGATGCTTCAGAGTGTCAAGCCTTCACTCCATCTTCCAGGTTCCCCCAGGAATGGGTGCCAGGCAGCTTCTGCCTGGCACCCATTCCTGGGGGAACCCTCTTAGCATGTCATTCTTGACGAATGTGCTGATGGGGAGTATTCTTTGAAAGGTCTTTCTGATGTACTTCAAACGTTGTATTACACCGGTGGGATTAAGCCATGACGAACAATGCTATTTTGGTGATCTTCGCTATTGTGAATGTGGTGGTGACAGCGCTCTTTGCAGGAGTGGTGTTAAGCCAGTACGCGCGGCGGCATCGCGCTTCTCAACTCTACTGGTCTATCGCGCTGACGATGGCTTTTCTTGCGACCCTGGCCTATGTATTTATGGTTATTGCAGGACCTACGAGTAGCTCGGGAGTAGTATTTTTCCGTATCTATTATATCCTGGGTGGTGCGCTCGTCCCTGCATGGTTGGGCCTGGGCAGCGTGGCGCTGGTGGCAGGCGCGCGTGTCACACGCATCTGTCTGATTGTCTTGAGCGTGCTGAGTGTACTGGCGATCGTGCTGGTCGCAACAGCTACGATCGATATGTCGCAGCTCAGCCATATTGCGGGCACACCAGGCACTGGTATCCTGGTGCCTGGGGCGTGGCTTGTAACCATTATTGTGCTGAATACGCTGGGTGTGGTGGCCGTGGCCGGCGTGGCCGTGTATTCGGGCTGGAAACTGGTACGCCGCCAGTCAAACGTGGCCGGTATGCGGACCATTAACCTGCTGTGGGCCAATGTGCTCATCCTGGTGGGTGATTTGTTGAATGCTCTCGCCGGTACTTTATCGCGCTTTTTTGGCTTGGAGAGCAGCTTCTGGCTGATCATGGCGTTCGGCTGGATCGTGTTCTTCGCGGGGGTGCTACTGGCGAGTCGTCGCCCAATCACAGCTAAGGAAGTAGGTCCTGGAGAAGCCCGCGTTACTGCATGAAAGTACGGGCAATTACCGGGGGCTTTGTTGACGGATGAGGGCATTTCATAACTCAAAGGTCCGGTAGACTCGATCACGAGTGTCAGCATCCTGAGCTGATCTTCTGGATCAGGGAGCTAGCCTCGTCTAGAAGATCAGATCAGATCAGCTTCCCCTATTTTCGCAGTTAGGAAATGCTCTCAAGTATAGTCAACTAGACAGAGGTAAAGTACCGGTTGACCCACATTGATTCGCACCGCTTCCCAGGGGAATAGTTACGTTTCTTTGCCTATTGCCACTACAGGCCAATCATGCGATAATGCATAACGGGATTAGTGAGCAGGAGGTCGATTTTTTTAGATGAGACAACAGAGCCAGTACAGGGTGGTAAGCAGGGTATAAGTATAGTGGACGATAACACAAGGTCAAAAACAGCAGACGAACTTGAGAAGCTGCGGCAAGAGGCTCACGAACATCTGCAAGCCAGGCGATGGAACGAGGCGCGTACGGCATTTAACGATCTACTCCAGTATAATCGAGAGGATGAAGATGCCCTGATTGGGCTTGCTAAGGCGCTGGATAGGTTGGGCGAGTACGAAGAGATGTATGAAAGGGCGCAATTAGCCGTACAGGTTGATCCTGGCTCAGCACTGGCACTGGCCTATAAAGCGCGAGCATTGCAAAAACTCGAACGTGTTTCTGAGGCCACCGTCGCCAATGACCAGGCGCTGCTACTCGATACTAACCTGGCACCGGCGTGGTTTAACCGCAGTGGGCAGCAACTGCTGCAAGATCACATTACAGATGCTTTGCGCTACGCGGAACGCGCAATCGAACTTGACCCCAGCGATGAACGAGCCTGGAGCAATAAAGCGCTGGCCCTGGTTCAACTCAACCGGCCTTACGAGGCGTTAGAGGCAGCTAACCAGGCACTGGCGCATGACCCCGATTATCTGCTGGCTCTCCAGGTAAAGGGTGAAATCCTGCGCAGGTACGCACGGGTAGAGGAAATCGTTGAGACGATGCGCCATGCCCTGGAAATCGCGCCAGACGATATTTCTTCATTGAATTTAATGGCGCATGCCCTGCGCACGCTAAGCCAGTTTGATCAGTTGCAAGAGACCACACAAAAGCTGGTACGCCTGACCCCCGATAGCCTTTTCGCCTGGGACAGCCATATGAGCGCGCTGCGCGGCCTGGGGCGTTTTGAAGACGCAAGTGAGGCGATTGATCGAGTGTTGGAGTTAGATCCAACCAATGTGCGCTACTGGATGATCAAGGCTGACAACCTGTACAGGCTGCGGCGATACCGCGAGGCTGTGAGCGTGGCTGAACACGCTTTACAGATCGACAACGAGTATGCACCCGCCCACAGGATTCATGAGAAGGCGATGCGCATGATGTACCAGCAGAAGAAGAAAAAGAAGTAGGCACCAATAAATCTACATCTCTACTAACTTCTCTAGCGTTGGCAGAAGCAGGTCATCCCGTCGCGCTAACAGGGGGGGACGTAGTCTTTCAGGCACTATGACGCGAATACGGCGCTGGTGCTGCTCATAACGAGTAAGGTCGTCGGGTTGCAGGCCGGTAGCCTCCACCCAGGTCACGAGGGAATCCATGCCAACGGGGGGATTGGCGAAGGTCACCCACACATTCATCTCATATTTCTCCGGGCGGGGAATATCAAACAAGACCTCGTAATCGGTAATCTCCACCTGTAGAGCGCTTGCCAGCTCGGCGGCGAGTTGTTGCTCGACGCGTCGGCGGCGCTGGGCGTCCCAGAAGAGCGCATCCAAGCGGTTATAAAGGCGACCAGCCCGGCGGCTGATTTCGACCACTCCCTTGTAGGGACGACGCATTTCTAAATCATCGACCAGGGCATGGGAACTGACCGGCATATGCGCACCGGCAAGTAACGAGAGTAATGAGGCATCATCCAGCCCTACCAGTTGTTCGGCTTGCAGTGCCCCACACAATAATGCTTCCTGGACGGCACGCATTAACATCACCTGCATGGCTCGACTGGTATGATGCCAGTAGATATTGTCGAACATCTCCTGGCGAGCATGGATGAGCGAGTGCAAGGGGCTGATGCCTTTGTGTGTGACCACGATGCGCCGCTGACCGTTGACGTTGGGATGGATACGCAGCGCTGCCTGTAGACGCGCAACATCCACGCCGCCATAGGGCACATTACAGGCTCGCGCATCACGAGGCAGATAATCCAGTTTGTCAACATCGAGAGCACCGCTTAGTAAAATGCTGAGCAGTTCGTCATCAGCGGGCAAGGACCTGCTCCTGGGCGGGTCGATAAAATCGGCCACGCGCTCGGGTGAGAGACGATACTCCTGCTCCAGGATAGTGGCTATCTCGCTCTTCTCGATAATTGAACGCCCCACCTTTTCATGCAAGATGATGGGGTAACCAAGTTCCTCAATCGTGTGGGAGAAAGGATAATGCCCGATATCGTGGAGCAACGTTGCTACGATGAGTGTCTGAACGCTGCTGATGGAGACGCCATAGAGACCGCCATCAGCGCCGCGCTGCAGCAGTGAGCGCAACGCACGCAGCGCCAGGTAGTAAGCACCGAGACTGTGCTCGTAACGGGTATGGGTGGCTCCAGGCCAGACACGATAGACATAACCAAGCTGCTTGATCTTTTGCAGGCGCAGAAAAGGAGCGGTACTGATTAACTTCTCTTCGCGGGGACCGAGGGGAATGAGGTCGTACAGGCTATCACGCACGGT
>Ga0209647_1000928_pt1 | contig 26269 bp, 24 predicted proteins | sample GraSoi_2013_60cm_FD_185827 | JGI IMG/M metagenome (GOLD analysis project Ga0209647, IMG submission 185827) | Grasslands soil microbial communities from the Angelo Coastal Reserve, California, USA - Sample 9_17_2013_60cm (SPAdes) (version 2) | ecosystem: Environmental > Terrestrial > Soil >... | reverse complement strand
ATCCTCCAGGTCGACCAGTGCGCCTTTCATAAACATGCTATAAGCTGTCTCGTCCAGGCCCAACTCACATGCCAGGATTACGTGCATCGCCGGGGTAAGCGACGATCCGTAATCGTGGTCGGTGATGGGGAAGTAATAATTCCAGTTTATTTTCTTGGTCCTGAGATCAAATTCTTGATCCAGCACGGTTAGTAGCATTAAGACATCAGCTTGCTTGATAATTTGATAGCGCTGCACTTCATAGACTCCCAGGATGGCCTCGTAGGAACTGGTGCGGCCTCTAAACTTCTCTTGATCTAACGGCTCGAGCTGGAAGAAGCCATCGAACTGCTCAAAGAGCCTGGTATGCTCGTCTTGTGGAATGTGCATATGCTCAGCTACGTCATGCCAATGGTCCAGGCGCTCCTCACACAAATCAAGCCGCTCTGCCAGTTCCTGGGCCTTGTCAGGAGCAATTGACTGGAGCCAATGCAGGATATCGAAAGCAATCTGGATATTCCACTTTGCCATGTAGTTGGTGAAGGCGTTATTGTTGACGTGCTCATGCCATTCGTCGGGGCCGATCACATTATTGATCTCATAATCCTTGTGCTCTGCATGCCATTCGGCGCGGCTACCCCAGAACTCGGCGGTGCTCAGCACTATTTCCGCGCCGTAATCGCGCATGAAATCGTCATCACCTGTAACGCGCCAGTACTGCCAGATAGCATGTGCGATACTGGCCGAGATGTGTATTTCGAGTGGGCCATTAAGCACGGCAATCAGCTCGCTGCTTTCCGGGTGAACAATCGCATCCGGCGTGGTTTCTGTTCCATCCAGCGTGCTTTCCCACGCATACTGTGCCCCTTCGTAACCGTTGCGTTTCGCTTTAGCGCGTGCAGCCGGCAGGGTCCGGTAACGATAGATCAGCAGGAGGCGGGCAATGCCTGGGTGGACATAGATGTAGTAAGGAAGCATGAATATCTCAGTATCATGGAAGACGTGGCCGCGATAGCCGAAACCGGTGAGGCCCTTGGCCGCAATGCTGTAGCGGCTATCGTGCGAAGAAGCGCTGATGCGCAGTTGATAGATATTGAAACGCACGGCTTGTTGTGCCTTGTCGTCACCCTCGATGATCACATCTGAGATCCGCCAGTAGCTTTCCCATTCCTGCTTGTGCGCTGTAAACAGCGTCTCATAGAGAGCCAGCCGCACACAGGGTTTGATCTCCGTAATATCCTCTACCTGGAGTACATAGTGCTTGTCGGGCTCAGGTACCGCCGGCGTGACAGCGATAATTTCACGATGATGTGCCAGTGCGACTTGCACTGGCTCGGCTACGTCACGTGACGTGTACATGACGACGACTTTTTCTGCCGTTACTGTTTCCCCAGGAGCCAGCTGTCCATATAAACGGATGCTTGGAGCGATATCTGAGAGGGTTAGCGCTTTGCGGAAACCATCCGCCCCCGTGGTAAAGCTCATCGTCTGTGCCAATTGGACAGACGAGTGACGGGTCTGTGTATGATACCAGATCAGTCCGTCTTCATAACCGTGCTCTACGGGCTCCCAGTGCAACAGGTCGTAGTTGCCCACCGCGAGATTGAAGCCGGCCCATAGCGCCACGTCGATTATTTCTCCCGTTGCTTGCGACTCCTCAGAGGTCACACTGTAGCGAATAGCCCCAACATGCTCATCTGCTAAGCTAGCAAAGCGTTCGCTCGTAACCTGGATACGTATACCGCCCGGGCTTTCCCAGCGTACAGTGCGACGAAGGACGCCATGCTGCACATCCAGCGTGCGCTGGTAGTCGAGGATTTTGCCGTGATCCAGGCGAAAGCGCTCGCCATTGACAAACAGTTTAATCGGCAGCCAATCGGGCGCGTTAGCTAACTCCTCTTTGCCTATGTCGATGCGGTCAAAAACGCCAAACAACAGGGTTGCAGGATTGTCTTTTGGATAGCCTTCTTCAAAGGTGCCGCGCGTACCGAAATAGCCGTTGCCGATGGTGTAGACTGATTCCTTGCTATGCAGCTTGCTGGGGTCAAACGTGTTTTCACTTATGTGCCAGGAATTCACAACTTATCCTTCCTCTAATAGGCATGCTTACTCTAGCAAATCTTGCAAATGTTTATTGGCGAGGGTTGGTAGGACTTTATCTGCCTTGTGGAAACGCTCTGCCGGTCCAATTCCCAGGGCTTGCATTCCCGCAGCCTTTATGGCTTCGATGCCCGCGTCGGCATCTTCAACTCCCAGGCAATCCGGCGTGGGAACCTGTACTGTACCTGCCGCGTAGACAAAAAGATCCGGCGCGGGTTTGGTATTTACGACGCTGTAGCCATCCGCTATACCATCGAGCAGGTCCATGATATCCAGGCGCTCAAGCACTGTTAAGGCATTTTTGCTGCTGGATGCGATGGCTACTTTGATGCCTGCTGCACGAATCTCCATCAATAGTTCTCTACCGCCCGGTACCAGGTCTTTAGGCGACATTGACTTGATCATGTCGGTATAATAGCGGTTCTTGCGGTCCATCATCTCTTGAATCTGCGCTTCAGAGTAATTGCGACCCCGAATGATATACATCAAGGACTCGCGGCGGCTAACGCCGCGCAGGTGTTCATCGTTTTCCTCGCGTGTGAAGGGAATACCCTCTTCATCGGCCAGGCGCTTCCAGGCCAGGTAGTGGTACTCCGAGGTATCGGTTAATACTCCATCAAGGTCGAAGAGGATTGCCTTTGGTTTTTGCATAGTTGAAAACCTCCATCTTTTTACTTGAGGTACTCCATTGCTGCACGTGCCAGTACCTCTATACCGGTGGGGAGAGCATCCTCATCGATATTGAAGCGCGGGTGATGGTGAGGATAGTTTGCTCCCTTCGCTGCGTTTTCTGCTCCAACGATGAAGTAGCAGCCCGGAACAGTTTCAAGAAAATACGCCATGTCATCACTGGCGCTGCTCAAGACTTCCTCGCTGTGGTCTACGTCTTTCTCACCTACCGCAGCCACTGCTGCTTTATGCACTACCCCGGTCATAGCCTTGTCATTTATGCAAGGCGGGCAACCGTCTATCATCTCTACTTCGCAGGAACCACCCATTGCCGTGGCTATGCCGCTAGCTACTTCAATGATGCGGCGCTGTAGTTTCTGGCGGTGTTCGGAGCTATAAGTACGCATGGTGCCAAGCATTTCCGCTGTTTCAGGTATGATGTTAAAAGCGGAGCCCGCTTGAATCTTGCCGATAGTGATGACGGCAGGACTGAATGGTGAGGTCTCGCGGCTGATCAGCGTTTGCAAGGCCGTGACGATGTGTGCTGCTATGACAATCGGATCGATGGATTCCTGCGGCATGGCAGCGTGACCACCCTTGCCCTTCACTGTCAGCATAAACTTATCTGCGCTGGCGAAGGTTGGACCGGCACGCACGCCGACGCGGCCAAGAGGAAAGTCACTGATGAGATGCAGGCCGATGATGCCATCTACGCCCTGCATGGCTCCCTCCTTGATCATTGGCTCAGCCCCGCCAATGGTTTCTTCCGCCGGCTGAAAGACAAATTTGACATTGCCGGCCAGTTCGGACTTGCGTCTGGTTAAAATATCGGCCACAGTGAGCAGAATAGAGGTATGTCCATCGTGGCCGCAAGCATGCATCTTGCCAGCGATGGTCGAACGATAGTCTATGTCGTTCAACTCGTGGATGGGCAGAGCATCTATGTCGGCACGGATAGCAATGGTCTTCGCTCCAGGCTTGCTTGCTCCTCCACGCAGCAGGCCAACGACCCCTGTTTTAGCGATGCCGGTCTGCACCTCTAACCCCAGGGCGCGCAGGCGCTGTGCTACGATACCAGAGGTGCGCACCTCCTCAAATGCAAGTTCGGGGTGCTCGTGCAGATCGCGGCGCATCGCCACTGTACCGGGAACGAGTTCATCAATCTCGGCTTTCAAACGATCGGTTTCGGGCATGGAACCTCCTGGTTGCTAACGTATTGGTTTTAGGATAGCATAAAAAAAATGAAATGCAAGGTTTGTACCCTCTCTCCCCTGTTCAAATTCAATCGAGCAACGCGAGCGCCTCAGATGGAAAGCCATTATACCATTCCGGCTTTTCTAGAGTGCGAAATGCTCGCAACGCATCTTTTCTAGAGGAAAATGTTTTTTGTTGCATATAAATAGTTGATGAGATATTATAAATGCTTGACAAGGCAACAAATACAACGTATACTTTGTACGGAGAAAGGAAGGAGCGAGATGCAACTGAATGCACAACTCAAGATTTGTCTGCTGGCCGTGGCCAGTAGGTATCCAGAGAGTGTTATAGATATAGACGAGACGGTACTAGGCCAATACGTCTGTCAAATAGATGCCCATGCTCCCGAACTGGTGCTCGAGTGGCTGCAAGTTTGTGCGCCGCAACTCTTACAATCACCAGCGTACCTGGTGATTGATCCACAACAGAGTGTTGTGTATCTTACAGAACTGTCCCGGGATACGCCGGCTTTCTGGATTTATTGCGAAGGATGCAGTCCCGCACAACGAGCAAAAAAAACAATATACCAGCATGCTAAAAAGTCGCCAGCGTTAACAAGGTAAGATATCCACCTTGTGATGACGTGCTTTTTGCTGCTCTTCGATACATTGCTGGAATTGGCGCACGAGCAGGGTAGCTTCATATTGAGCAAATAGGCAATTCCCCATTGTCTTGATGATGGGCACGCTTTAGATTTACGGTTTTTCTCACATGAGATCTGGTGCTAAACGTGTCTTCTATCTTCTTAGAGGTTCTGTTCCCTCGTTGAGAAGTCGTAAGTAGTTCTCATAGCTAAAGAGTTTATCACGTCGCTTATTCGTTATCTCACGCACAATCCCTAACTCTTGTAAGCGGGTTATTGCGGCAGTAACAGTTGGTACGGAAATTTGTGTTTCTTGTGACGCCCGTGCAATAGTTATGAGTGGCGTAGATTGCAACAGCTTAAAGACACGAAGAGTTGTCCCTAAAGACCGCCCGGATGTTTCAACACTTCGCTGGTCATTCTGGAAGAGTTCTAAAATATTTTTTGACGTTCGAGCAGCTTGAGTAGCGGTCTCATATAGTCCCGTAAGAAAGAAATGCAACCAACTTTCCCAATCACCATCAGTTCTAACTCGTTCCAACAAGTCGTAGTAGATCTCTCGGTGTTGTTTAAAGTAGAGACTTAAATAGAGCATGGGTTCTTGTAGGATACCCTCCGCACATAAAAATAGGGTTATGAGCAATCGTCCTACGCGTCCATTTCCATCAAGGAACGGGTGAATAGTTTCGAACTGTACATGCACAAGCGCTGCTTTCACCAGAACCTGCATATGCAGGTTTTTCTCATGAATAAATTTTTCAAGCGCTCCCATACATGCAACCACCTCATTCGGCGGGGGTGGCACAAATCTTGCGTTGCCAGGTCGAGTACCTCCAATCCAGTTTTGTGAGGTCCTAAATTCACCCGGCATCATTTCACTGCCTCTTCCTGAGGAAAGCAGAATCTCATGGATCTCACGGATCAGCCGTAAAGATAAGGGGAAATTATCCTCTCGAAGTCGCTTGAGGCCATATTTCATAGCTCTAACATACTGGAGAACCTCTCCTACGTCTTCAACAGGCACAGCAGGTACTTCGTTGTTCTCATACAAAATAAGGTCGGATAAAGATGATTGCGTTCCCTCGATTTGCGATGATACTACTGCTTCCTTGCGCACATAAAAATAGGTATACAAGGAAACGACATCGGCTGGAAGTTGCCCTATTGTGAGGCCGTCTAACCGCCCTAATGCCAGTGTAGCCTTATCAAGCAGTGCGTAATGCTCACCACTAAGATTTAGTGGCGGATCAGGAGGCAAAGGCTTTGGGACGTATGCTTTAAAAGACTCTGAGGAATGAGAATTTGTAATATATGTCCCTGAGACTCTCTCGTTAGCCATATCTTTATGAGCTCCGTTAATAAAGAGAAAACTTATTAAGGGAACCTTTAATAGCAGTTTCCCTTATTAAAGTTTTTGCCATGTTTCTTTAATTATACAAGGATATCACAAAAATGTCCATTTCGTACTATTTTAGCATTATGTCATATTTCATGCACCCACAGCTGTCTATGTGGCAGGGCTGGTGCAAAGGCTCTTTTGCCGCCTGCGGACTCTGCTGGCGAATGACATTCAATCTAGAAAGGAGAGCAGCATGTCGCTTTCAGGTAGCCATCAGTCGTCCAAACCGACCGCGCCTCAGCTTGCCACGCTTCTGATGTTGACACCAGGCATCCAGACGGATGAAATTGAGTGCCACGGCACAGATCACTTGCTGCACATGCACGGCTGGCTCTCCTCGACTGCGCGCCTGTCGGCTTCCCAGCCGACGTACCTCCTGCGAAATACAGGCTTCAACGCCACTGCGCAAGCCATAGTGGCGCTGATAGGCTTCATCGCGGGCCTGCGCTCGATTCTGCGCCAACAGCTCCGCACGCTCGCGCGGCGGCAAGGTCAGTTTGCGCCCCTGTGTGAGCGAGCGGCAACACTGCGCTCGCACCGGGCAGTGCTCACAGGTTGCTCGTGCAAAGAGCACGTTGATGCTTCCCGCTTGCTTGCCTGCACTGGCCACCTGCCACGACTGGCTCTGGTGTCCCTGCGGACAGCGCACCGTCTGCTGCTGCCAGTCCACCTCAAACTCCTGGAGCGTGTAGCCTCCGGGAGTCCGCGCTTGCCAGCTTTGATCGCTCAAAGCCGGTCCGTGCACCGCGATGCCCAACTGCGCGCTCGCCAGCATCTGTTCACTGTCCAGATAGCCTCCATCGACCAAATGCTCACGCGGCTGCAGTCCCGCCTCCAGCAAGTCCCGCTGGATGGGCAGCAGGTGCTCCACATCATTGAGCGGCGCCTGGGTGGTCTGCACCTGCACAATCACTTCAGGCAGATCCGCCTCGCAGGTCTCCGTCAGATGCGTGCGATAGCCCAGCCACGTCTTGTTCCCTTTGCAACCCACCCGCGCATCGGTCTCATAGGGAGAGATGAGCCGCTCTTTGGCCGGGGGCCGCGGTCCATCGCGCCACTTGACCTGCCCCTGGTCATCGCGCTGGTAGCACTGCTGCCAGACCGTCTGCAAGGTCTGCACCTGGGGCAGCTGGACGAGCTGGGCTGGCGTCGAGGCGTCCGCGAGCAACTCCACGAGGTGAAAGCCATCCGCTCCCACTTGCTTGGCCCAGCGTTCGCGCTCCTGTTCACTCTTGGGCAAGCGTCGTTCATTGATCAGCAGGCCATAGCGCATCGCCCACTCATGAGGCAGCCGCTCACGGACCCAGGAGGCGTCTGCGCGGCTGAGGGCATCCAACGCCGCGCGCAGCGTTTCGCCGACCACTTCCAGTTGGTTGAGCCGACGCACTTTCGCCAGAATATGCGTCGAATCGGTGCGCACTTTGCTGGTGGAACGAATCCAGCCCTCTTGCAAGCCGGTCTGTACCAGTTTTTCCAGCAACAAGGCGGCTTGGTCGTGCTCGGTGAGCCGCTGACGAAACTCCGAGAGCACCGAGGCATCCCATCCCGCATCGTCCAACTCCTGGCTGAGCGCATACTTCCAATCAATGCGGTTGCGGACCGCTTCGGCCGCTTGCCGGTCGGTCAAGCCTTCCAGGTACTCAAAGACGATGATCAAGGCCAGCCGCCAGGGCTCACAGGCGGGTTGTCCGGTGGCCGGATACAATCCGACAAAGTCTTCATCCTGGTAGAGACGGCCCAGCCGATCACGCACACGCATGATCAGGGTCCCCTTGGGGTTGACTTTCCAAGCCAGCCGCTGCGTTTCGGCTGGGATAGGAGCAATAGGCTGTGGATACATCGACATTGGCTTTCTCCTTGTTCTCTATTTCATTCCGTTGCTCCTAGCATTCTACTATTTTTTTCATTCGCCAGCAGAGTCCGCAGGCGGCAAAAGGGACTTTACAACAGCCCTGCCTGATCTACCTACATTGTAGCAGGTTTTTAAGGGGTATAGTATCATGCAATAATCAATAAACAAACCAAGATGACAAGAGAGGGAATGATACTTATGCAAAAGCCTGAGATGTCTGAAGAGACTTTGCTACAGCCCGTGTATTCAGTCGTTGCGCCGGTTTTCAACGAGATAGAGACCCTGCCGCATTTCTACAGGCGCGTGATCGAGGTGATGGAGGGAGTCGCAGAGCCCTTTGAACTCGTATTGATCAATGATGGCAGCATGGATGGGTCTTTCCTCGCAATGCAGGAGCTTCACCGCTCTGATCCACGCGTGCGTGTGATCAACTTCTCACGCAACTTTGGTCACCAGATTGCCATTTCCGCCGGGCTTGACTATGCGCGTGGCGAGGCCGTAATCATCATAGATGCCGACCTCCAGGACCCGCCGGAGGTCATACCCAAGTTGATCGCGCGCTGGAAGGATGGCGCCGAGGTAGTTTACGCTCAACGCAGCAAGCGTAGGGGCGAGACGAGATTCAAACTACTGACCGCGGCAGCCTTCTACCGGCTGATCACGCGTATGACCTCGATCAATATCCCATCTGATACAGGAGACTTTCGCCTGCTCGACCGGCGTGTCGTTGATACGCTGGTGAAGATGCGCGAACACCATCGCTTCATGCGCGGCCTCTCCGCGTGGGTCGGCTTCCGCCAGGAGGCTGTACTCTACGAGCGGCACGAACGCTTCGCTGGCACGACCAAATATCCCTTACGCAAGATGATACGTTTCTCACTCGATGCCATCACCAGTTTCAGCCAGGTCCCCTTGAGACTGGCGACCAGCTTCGGGTTCATCCTGGCTGGCATTAGCTTAATAGGCATCCTGGTTGCTGCCATCCTGCGCATCTTCACAGGTGCCATCAGCGGCCAGGCCTCTACCTTGATCCTGGTGCTCTTACTCGGAGGTATCCAGCTTATCTTTCTGGGTATCATCGGCGAGTACCTTGGCCGCATCTACGACGAAGTGCGGGCTCGGCCGCTATATATTGTGCGCGAGGTGTTGGAGTGAGAGCGGTTATAGGACGCTGTTAGCGTCCTGCTCTGGGAAAACAACGAGGTGCAAAGCTATTTGCACCTCGTTCGTCCTGCTTGCAACGGTGTTAGTTGGTATTGCTTATACCCTGCATGACCTCGAACAAGAACCATTTGCGGCGCTCTGTCTCATCAAGTATCCCCTGCAAAGCGTTACTGGTCGCCGAGTCGCGATTCCTGTCGCACACTTCGATCGCAGCCCGGATATTCTGTGCGATATGCGCGTTGTCTTCCATCAGCCGCTTCACCATTTCGCCGGGAGGCACGAAGTCGTTGTTGTCGTCCCCGATGGTCTGCAACTGGTTGATATGGCTGATACTGCGGATGGTCGTACCTCCGACGCGGCGCACACGTTCGGCCATAATGTCTATGGACTCGAAAATAGCGTCGGCCTGTTCATCGAACAGCAGGTGATAATCGCGGAAGTGCGAGCCGGACAGGTGCCAGTGAAAGTTCTTAGTCTTGACGTAGAGCGCGAAAGCATCAGCTATCAGCGGGTTGACCGCTTCAGTAACCGCCTGGGCTTCTTGCGCCGTCAAGTCAGTGACCGTAGCCAATGGCGCGGGAGCAGGGAATAACCTAACCTGAGTTTTCGTTGTTTGTCTGGTTGTCATGAATAGTATTCTCCTCTGTGGGGTAATCGTTCACTTTACTTGCTGTTTGTTTTCTGAGGCACAATTTAGCCCTCATAATATATACGGCGTACCCCACAGAGCAGCTACAATTATTTAACGCCAAAACTCACATCCTGCAAGGCGCGTCTAAACAGAAATTAGCTTTCCTTTTCCTCGGCCTGCTCTGCCTCCTCACCATGTTCGACAATATCCCCCTCTTTGAAAAGGATATCCTGTAAGGCGACCCTCCACTTCGGCTTCCGGCGCAACAAAAATTCGAGGTCCATGCCAAAGTGCTTGAATTCCTCCCCCTGGGCATTCGCCATGACGGCTCGCGCCTGGGAATCTGGCTCCACGGCTAACCGCTGCTCGTACCAACCGATCGCTTCGGCTTCCTCAGTGAGAGAAGCAATCATGCGCGCAAAGGTGCGCGTCTCTTGCGGAAGTTCGTTCGCAGGCTCGTGGTACTGTTCAAATCCCATAGTGTCTTTCCTTTCAAAATAATCTTCTCATCTGTATATCTCAGTACAAATTACGCCAGGAGAATCAGACTGTCAAGCCTCCAGGGCTTCGCAAAAGTCGCTCTGCTTGGCAGCAAGCCCCCACCCCAGAGTAATAAAGAGCGTGTTGCCGGTGTGGCGCGGGAGCGCCACACCGGCAACACGCTCTTTTACTCTTTTTTGGGGCGGGGAGGGGAAGAGGAAAAAGACGTTTGAGAAGCCCTAAGTCCCTTGAGCAACCTTGCCAGCACCGGCAGCGTAATCAGCGAACAAACGATGCAGCTAAACACAACGGCGGGGAGTAAGCCAAACCTGCTTCCAAGGAAGCTGCCAACCAGTGAACCGGCGCCAAAGGCCCCGAAACTCACCGTTCGTATCGTGGCATGCATGCGACGCTGCAACCACGCCTGGTTGATAGAAGCAGACACAACGGGCAGACCAAAGATCAGGCTCCAACGCTCCCGCCCGGGCCAATTCATATCGCGATTTCCCTTTATATAAATGAGGTCAGCACAGCGTGCCATCACTGCTTCATGCAGCAACTCCTGCCTGCGCATGTATGCCATCTGCTCGTCGATAAGTGGATGCATCTCTATCTTCTCTTCTCTTTGAATGACATCACATTGCTAACTTGCCCTCGCTTTGACAAACAAACAATGTTCCGGGGTTCAGTCTTGCACCTGTACGTCAGAACTGGAGGACGCCGCCCCCGTGTCATCGATTGCCTTTTCCTTTGCAGAGGCTTTCCCTTGCGGTATATAGCGTTCGGCATGTCCAAGCGCGGTAAACGAGAAGGTGAATGGTATAAGGAAATACAGCACGCCGATCACTCCATAAACCAGTGCAACATTCTTTGTCCAGGAGATTGCAAAACCACCAAGCAAGCTGCCGAGCGGAATGGCCGACCACGCCAGTACGCTTGCGATACTTATCACCCTACCCAACAAGTGGTTAGGCACGATAGCCTGGCGCAAGCTGCTTGTATTGATGTTAAAGAGGATACCCAGCCCTCCTATCAGCGTCCACAGCGCAAGAGCAGGCCAATACCAGTGCATGAGCGCAAAAACTACCGTCAGCGCACCCTCCATCATCAGTGCGCCCAGCGCCACGGTGCTGAAAGACCAGCGCTTGCGCAATTGACCTGCTGCCAGCGCGAGTATGACGACCCCAAGACTTCCCGCCGAATACAGCAAGCTCGCCTGGACATCGCTGGCTTCTAGCCGCACCTTGGCGAAAAGTATGAGCTGAGTATACGTCGTAGTGCCCACAAAGTTCACCAGCGCCATCATCATAGAAATGTTACGCAGCACCGGGTGACCCAACACGTAACGCAGCCCTTCGACCACGTCCGCGCGGATGCTGGTTGGAGCCCGCTTCTCACCCGTGTTGAAGCTGATCCTGATCAGCGCCAGCGAGAACGCCGAGACCAGGAATGAGAAACCATCAATCAGCATCAGCACCGGCAGGGGCACGCGTATTACCAGCACACCGGCCAGCAGCGGGCCAACAATGCTCGCTCCAGAGTAGCTGGCCTGGATACGCCCATTTGCGGTGACCAGGTCATCTTGATTGACCAGGCTGGGGATAGCCGCGAATTCACCGGCATCGAAGCAGATCTTCAATGTGGCGTGCAAGAATGCCACCAGGTAGATCCACCAGACGGAGAGCAGGCCGAGAGCAGCCATCAGCGGGATCGATGCCACGATCACTGCGCGGGCAATATCCGTACCAATCATCATCCGCTTGCGGTCCACCCGGTCCGTCCACGCACCAAGAATCAGCCCGAAGAGCAGGTAGGGGAGGAAAGTAGCAGCGCCGGCAATGCCCAGGTCGAGCGCAGAGCCGGTGAGCTTATAGACCAGCAGCGGCAGCGCAAAAAGCGTAACCGAGCTGCCAAGATTCGAGATCGTCTGTCCTGTCCAGTATTTCCAGAAATTACCATTGAAGTTGCTACCCGTTGTTCTCCGTGGAGTATCATTTCTAGCTCGCATCGCGTACTCCTTTGCAAATCAAGACCCAACCGATAGAATATACGCCGCTATTCCCGACATCTTCTGTCAGGATTCCTCTTCGTCACTCACTGCGGATTCCGATGGTATGGACGTACTGGAACCCTGCATATATTCGGGAGCCATGAACATGGAAACTAAGATGCTATACACTTTGCCGTTCGGGTCAGGCGTCTCGTGCAGAATATCATCAACAAGCGCCTTGAGACGCTCAGAATAGTACCTGGCGCGCTCTGGTGAGAGACGAATGTGCGGAAATCCCTCGTATCGATACTCATCTTCCTCTATATTAGCTTCCGCTTCGGCCAATTGATCAAGGGCATTTGTCATGATTTCTAGATTTGCCGAACTACCACCAATTACCTCGCGCGGCAGCTTATAGTCAAAAATGCGCGCAGTGCGCGTGTAGTAATTCGCAACGATACCCCGTATCAGGCGACGCGCAACCACCTGCGCCAATCCCGCTGCTTCGAGCACATGCAAGTGGTGCCCAATTGCGCCAGGGGTAGCCCCAAGCCGGTCTGCAATCTGCTTGGCAGTGACCGGTTGGTGCTGAATGATCCCCAGGATACGCGACCGCATGGGATCACTGATTGCTTTGAACTGCTCAATCGTGTCGATGACAAACCTCGTTGGCAGCTCCGGCATAGTCACCGGCACATTATCTGGCAGCACCGGTATAACGTCAAGATCGTTTTTGCTTTGCAAAGCGTTCACTGGCTCTCTCTTTTTCCATCAGAAAAAACAACACGATTCGAATATGCGGAATGTACAGTATAATTAGCACGTGCTAAAAATGTAGCACGAAAATAACGAAATGTCAACCCCTTTAGCTAGTTCGTAGACGTTTGGAGAGAAGACTTCCCGTGAGAGGCCCTTCGCGGAGCTTACCCTGAGCGCAGCGCATGGGCTCAGGGTGACATTACTTGAGCGGGGTCCTGCCTGTCATCCTGAGCGAGACGTTTGGAGAGAAGACTTCCCGTGAGAGGCCCTTCGCGGAGCTTACCCTGAGCGCAGCGCATGGGCTCAGGGTGACATGGTGTGACTCGTCACACGGTCAAGGATTCTTCTTCACCATTGCACCTTGCCTTAGCTTCCAAAACCGGCCATTGCGTAGGCGGCGCATTCATGCCCGCACCGCCGATGTATCGGCCTGGGGAGCGCATCGACGGGCCATTGGCCGATACATCGGCGGTGCGCCAATACATTGTGCGCCTACGGGGCATTACCGATGTTGCTTGTTAAACTTCATTTAATTCGACTGCAACCTGGACAAAGCGGCTATATTCGAGTTTAAACAGCAGAAACATGATCACGAGGATTGCAATCCACCAGACCGCACCACCTTCCATTACAGAAAATGTCGCACTATTTCCGCTTTTCCGTTTCCGTACTGTATAGAAAGAATGTGCATGTGAGAATAGCTCTATTGTCAGATGTAAGCAACAATGTTATAATAGCGAGGTGCTCGCACCCACACAGGTGCAGTCAGCATCTCCTGAGAGGAGAGCGAGCATGTAATTAATAAACTGGTACCGCCGCGACTTAGAACTAACGGCTCGCGGCATTCGTTTCAGGCATCGACAAAACGCATCGTCGATGCTCCACCTGCCCCGGCAGTCAATACCCTCGTTTGGTAACGAGTGAACTGACCAGGTGCATACCCAAAGGAAGGAGGTGGCTTCGTGAATCGTGATTATGAACTCGGTTTCATTCTCAACTCCGAAGTCAGCGAAGAGCAATCACGCGCTATTTTAGAGCGCATTGAACAGATCGTCAGAAACCATGACGGTCAGGTCGTCAGAGTAAACCAGTGGGGACGCCGCCGCCTGGCATACCCCATCGAGCATCATCGTGACGGCAATTACGTGTTTTTTGATATGATCTTGACCCCTGAGACCGTGGTTGAACTGGATCGTACCCTGAAGGTTTCTGAAGAGGTCCTGCGGCACCTGATCAAGAGGCGCGATCCTGTAACTGTCCAGAAGGAGCGCGAAGCTCGTGCCGCCGCAGCAGCAGCTCAAGCTCAGGCGCCGACCCCACCTGCTCCAGAGGCCCAGGCAGAAGCAGCACCGGAAGTAGCTGCTGAGCCAGCCACAGCGCCAGAAGAGGTAGAAGTACCCGCCGGTGAGGGAGATGAAGCACCCGTTGCAATCTCTCCTGAAGAGATCGCGTACGTCCCACCTGCTATTGAAGAAGAAGAAAACGTTGAAGCATAGTGGGGACTCGTCTGGGTAGGGTTCATCATTCGGTCTCACTGGAGAAATTGTCTAAACGTCAATGACGTTGAAAGGATATTGACAGACCATGCTAAACAAAATTATGCTCATCGGGAACCTGGGAAGAGATCCCGAATTGAACGTCACAACTGATGGCACTCCTGTCACTAAGTTCAGTCTCGCCGTAAATCGAAATTACAAATCGAGTACCGGTGAGAGAAAAGAAGAGACCGAGTGGTTCAACATCGTCGCATGGCGCCAACTCGCAGAGACCTGCGAGCGCTACCTGCACAAAGGCTCGAAAGTCTATATCGAAGGCCGCCTGACACAACGCAAGTATACTGATAGAGAAGGTGTACAGCGAACGTCGGTCGATGTCATTGCCAGCGATATGCAGATGCTTGATTCCAAGGCTGCATCAAGCGGCTCGGAGAGCTATGCAGCAGGGAGCACGGGTGACCGCGATCCCTTTCTTCCCGACTACCCGGACGACTTACCCTGAAGACCCTGAGGAAATTCCTTTCTAAAGGGATATAGAGGAGTATTGTCCGTGCAAAGACAAACAAGTTCAAACCCAACGCAGCGCCGCGAGCGAAATCCGCGTGGCATGGGCTCGTCCCGGCGTAAAGTATGCCAGTTCTGTCACGATCATGTTCGTGAAATTGATTACAAAGACGCCAGCCGTTTCATGAAACGTTACATTTCTGATCGTGGCAAAATTGAACCCCGCCGTAAGACGGGGACTTGCGCTAAACACCAGCGCCGTCTCAGCGTAGCTATTAAACAAGCACGCCACATGGCACTGCTTCCCTACACCGCAGAACACATACGCGGTATGTAGAGAATAAGGTAGGCGCTTATGAAACGCACAGCGTAGATAAAATGAGACTCGCAATTCTTTGCAAAAGCATCATTTTATCTCTGCTGTGCTTGCGTGTTTTGTGAACGCCGGCATCGCCTTGAGCAGGAGGGGAGTAATATGAAAAACCAGACTGAGCGTCCTGTACGACGGCCCGATAATCAGCGACCAACAAGATCGAATAAAGCGAAGAAGTATAATAAGCAGACAGCGCATGTCGAAATGCGGCGCGACGGCAAGCCTCTTATTTTTGGCTGGGGAAAACACCTTTCCCACAACGAAAAGGTCAAGATTCAACGCCGCGCTACCTGGACTATCGTAGGTTTGATTGTTTTGCTCATCGTCGGGACTATTGTTGGCTTCTGGATTAATCTCAATATCATCGTCCCAGGTCTAGCCATAACTAGTGTCAACGGTCACCAGATCCCGCAATCCCAATACCGCAAGCTGGTAGCGTTCAGGACCCAACTTGAGGTTGATAAGCTCTATGGTCCCAAAGGCTTTACGGCCCTAGGCCAGAACCTGGAGAGCCAGGATAAAACAGAGCTCGACACCATCAACACCCTCACAACTCGAGTGAACAATCTGAACAAGCAGATCAAGGCATTGCCCTCCGGGTCCAGTCAACAACGCACTAATCTCGAAAATCAACTGCAAACAGCAAAGAAACAGTTGTCTGATGCCCAGGCGAAGCACACGAATCTCAGCCAGCAAATCACTTATCTCAATCAGAACGTTCTTCCGCTAGAAAAGCAAGCTTTCACCCAATCACAAGTTGGCAATGACAGTGCTACCTGGCTGCAAGACGACGAGCTTATTCGTGAATGGCTCATAACACAGAGCACGGCTATTCAAAATAAGATCAATCCGACGCCTACACAAATCAATAGTGCCCTGAATAACTTTAAAGCCAACATCCCAAAGTCGAGCAGCTACAACAGCTTCCTCAGTCAGATGAACATTTCCAACGACGACGTGACCGCGATGATGACATTGAATCTGCGTCGCGAAAATATGCAAACTTACCTTGCATCCCAGGTCGTCTCACCTGCATCCCAGGTGCTTGCGCGTTCCATGACCATCGATACTAAGGCTAATGCCGCAAAGATACTCCAGCAACTCCAACAGGGCGCCGACTTCGCCAAGCTCGCCAAACAGAAATCGCAGGACACAAGCACCGCCAGCAGTGGAGGCAGCCTGGGCTGGTTAGCTCGTGGTCAATATGCGCAGAGCGAACAGACAGCAGTTGTAGATAACTGGCTCTTCAACCCTTCTCGTAAAGTGAACGAACTCAGCCCTGTACTGGTGGAAAATGGCACGTACCGTATCGTGCAAATCCTGAAAATCGATCCCTCGCGACCTATAGCCGCGAGCACATTGAATGCCCTCAAAACTAACGCCTTAACAAACTGGCTGCTGGAGATAAAGTCTCTTCCCGCCACGAAAATTACACCTGTAGATCAAAATAAGCTGCTCGATGCCAACAACCTGCCTCCGACATCCGTCTTACCATCCGCGGCCCCAGCTGCTACCCCCACTTCTGGCGTCCCAGGCGCCCCATAAGGGTGTAGGGGGCACGGCTCCTGCTAGTGTTTGGGACTCTCCCCAACGCCTTGCGAGGGCTTCGGCTTCGCAAGGCATCGGGGAGAGTCCCAAATATATTCTTTCAGGAGAGGAGAAGCGAGAGCGTCCCGCAAAGTAAACAAGAGCATAGCACAGGATCACACATGGCCATTATCACACCTTACAACCATACAAAATACACATCACCCATTCAAGAGCTCCTAGAGACCGTCTCTCTCTACCTGCATATCCCTTTTTGTCATACTCGCTGCCACTATTGCGATTTCAACACCTATGCCGGCATTCTGCCCCTGCGCGAACCATACATTCGCGCCTTACTCACCGAGATAGAACTGGCCGGGCAACTGGCACAGCGCGCCGGTGGCACACCACGCCGGTCGCGCACCATTTTTTTCGGAGGGGGTACCCCCAGTTTGCTCAGCGTAGCGCAGGTTACGCGCCTGCTCAACGCATGCCGCAAAGCCTTTGCCGTCGACGAAGATGCCGAAATCACACTCGAAGCGAATCCCGGCACGCTCAGCTTCGAGCAACTGGCGGGCCTGCGTGCTGCCGGAGTCAATCGCCTCAGCATCGGTGCTCAGAGCTTTGATGCTGAACTTCTCAACACCCTTGGCCGCATCCACTCACCCGCAGAAATTGCGCAGGCACTGCGTAATGCACATGCGGCAGGATTTACATCCATCAACCTTGACTTTATGTTTGGCCTGCCCGGGCAGACCATGCGCCACTGGCAGGACACGCTGGACCAGGCACTGACCCTGCATCCTGACCATCTTTCACTCTATTCATTGATTATCGAAGAAGGCACGCCTTTCTATACCTGGACACAAGAGGGGCGCATCACTCCTGGGGACGAAGACCTTTGCGCCGACATGTATGAGTATGCCGACGATCGCCTGCAAGCCGAAGGATACAAGAACTACGAAATCTCCAACTGGGCGCTGCCGGGACACCAGAGCCGCCATAACCTGACCTACTGGCAGAATCTCCCCTACCTTGGTATGGGAGCCGGAGCGCATTCAAACTTCGCTGGCAGGCGCTTCTCCAACGTGCTCGCTCCCCAGCAATACATCAACCTGCTCAAATTGCAGCAGCGACCTGAAGCCGAAAGTGAAATAATCGACCGGGTACAGGAAATGTCCGAGACAGCTTTTTTAGCGCTTCGCACCGCCCAGGGCTTGCATTTACCAACATTTGAAGAGCGCTTTGCCGAACCATTCGCCAGCTTCGCCAGCAATCGCCTGCACACAGTCGAAGAAGCTGGACTCCTGGAGCAAGAAGACGGTTGGCTACGACTCAGCAAACGAGGACGGCTGCTCGGTAACGAAGTCTTCTTCCGCCTGCTCCCCGACTAACAACGCCGAGGAGCGCGCTCCTCGGCATTGCGCACGCAACGCGTAGGGGCGGGGGCGGCTGGGAGCGGTGTGGGGACCCTTGGGTCGCCCTGGGGGGCAGGATCTCTCCCCCATAGACACAGACTTAACAGACCGGCCTGCCAGGCCCGTATATAGTAGGGGTGGGGCTTGCCCCCATACGCGCGAACTTAACGGTCTGGAGAGCATTCAAGCGACCTCCTGCAGGATGATGGGCTTCCCCCGCGGGGGAGCCGCAAGCCAGCGGCGCACGGCGGTTTCCTGATGCTCACGCCGCCGCGGATGGGAGAGCAAAAAGCGGCGCAAGCGGGGCACACAGGCCTGCACGTGGGCCTGCGACCACTGCCCGCGGACCTGCTGGCGCAGCGTCTCCAGGCACAGATCGCACAGCAGCCAACTGCTCACCACCTCTTCCGCAGCCAGGCCGACCGCCTCCTGCACCCCTGCAGACGTCTGGTCGACCGTCTGGGGCGCTTGCGGCAGCACTGGCTCGGGCGCCGGGTCGCTCGGGCGGCTCTGTGCTTCGCTGAGCAGTTGGGTGGCTGTCAGCAGGCTGGCCCGCAGCTCAGCGGCTGCCGCTTGCTGCAAGGCCCACGCCACCAACAGCAAGCGGATGCTGGCCTGGACGCTGTCGGCGCGCACGCACCGCAACAGCGAGAGGCGCAACAACTGCTTGAGCCGTTTGAAAAACAGTTCAATCTGCCAGCGCGCGCGATACAAGCGCAGCACCTCCTGGTCGGACCACTGCGCTTGGGGCAGGGTGGTGATGAGCACGACCCAGCCCGCAAAGAACAAGGTGTCCTGCGAGACGCGGCGTCCATCCTTGCGCGCCCTCTTGATCTTGCGCTCGCGCGCCGCTTCTGCCGCCTCTGCGGGCAGCTGCAGGGCGATGAGCCGCACCGCATAGGACCGGCCTCGATAGCAACACCAGCAGGCCAGACTGCGCACGGCCTCCCCCGCCAGACTCAGCCAGGCTTGCACCTCGATGGCCTGCCCGCTGGCATCCTGCAGCGGAAAGGTGGACGGCGTGATGCGAAAGACGCCATAGGCGTGCTGGTCGGCCGTCGTGGCCACACTGCTCCGATAGCCGTAGCCGTTGTCCGCCACCACCACATCCCCTGCTTGCAAGCGGTAGTGGGCCAGCGACTCAGCGGTGTGCTCATCGCTCACCCGCACCTCGCTCAGCCGCCCGGCGCGCAGATCATAGGCCGTATGCAGGCGCCAATCGTCGCCCGTGCCTCCCACTTGCTTGAGCCGCGTCCCATCGATGGCCAGCACCCGTCCGGCTGCCCGCTGGGCCAGCCAGTCGCTTGGTGGGGGCACCGCCAACAGCTCGGCTAACAGCCAGGCCAACCAGTCGCTGGCCCGACGCAAGACCTTGCGCCACGCTGCCTCCGAGAGGTCCGCTAGCCCGATCAGCACTGCCCACATCCCCAGGCGTCGAAACGAGGGCGCACACAGCACATAGGCTAACAGAGCTCGCAACACCTGCGCGGCACTGCTCAGCCCTCTCCTGCGTTGCAACGCCCCCAGCTTCTTGGCTTGGACTTCCAACTCCTTGGGCAGACGCGGCGCGACCTCGCGCTCCCACACGTCGCTGACCAGGGCTTCCACTTGCTTTGTCATCTCCGCTGTCGTATCATCTGCGTGCATGGGATTTGGCATTGGGGCCTCCGTTTCGAGTCATCAGGGATCGCATTCTTCCCTGTACTCTACCACATGGCCCTCTGCCTTTTCCCTTAAGTTCGCGCGTATGCCGACCCACTGCACCTGGTGTACTGGTAAAAGTATGAACACAAAACACATGAGACAAACAAACGATGATCGTGATACAGGCCGCATTGAAGCCTTCAGTGATGGAGTCATAGCTGTTGCTATTACATTGCTGATATTGGATGTACACGTGCCAACTGTGAAAACAGGACTCCTGCAAGCATTACTGAATCAGTGGCCAACCTATTTAGGCTATGTCACGAGTTTCCTGGTCATCACCATTTTTTGGGCCAACCATCACAATATGTTCAGGCATATCCAGCAGGTCGATTACGCTTTACTGTTAATCAACTCTCTCTTCCTCATGTGCATTGCTTTTATTCCCTTTGTCACCTCACTGCTCACGAAGTATATCACGAGCCCAACAGAGCAGCATACGGCCGCAATCGTTTATGGTGCGACTCTCCTACTGAATGGGATCCTGTTTAATAGCATCTGGTGGTATGCCGTGTGGAAGCGCCGGCTGGTACGGAGCGACCTCGACGCACAAGCCGTGCAATGGATAACCAGGGGCTATCTGTTTGGGCTCCCATTTTATGCACTTTCAATAGTCCTCTCATTGCTAAATGTCGAGCTGAGCCTCGCCTTCTATATCTTTATCGATCTCATTTATGTCTTGCCCATTCCCTTTCTCCGCTTTGGCAGGCCTGATATTTTTAGCGTGGGTGCGCAGGAAGCTCCCGAAGGCCATCTCCCACACATCCCTGTTAAAAATGAACTGCCAGAGGTGGATAGAGAACCCGAATAGCCCTCCCGTGTTGCTCGGCTGGTGACTTGACCAGATGAGCTTTCATGCTCCATGACTGGGCTCACCCTTAGCCCTTCTCAGCTTGTTCAAGCTGTTCCTGATCGCTATAGCCATCTGTGGCAGCGGATTGAGGGATGTCCTGCGCCTGATCCAACCGGGCGCACCACTAAGAAGCAATATGCAGCGAGATATGAAGTGCGATGTCACCTGTTGTACAGTGACTTCCGCTTCCCACCTCGGTATACTCTGCTTAGCTTCTGGGAGAAGTGAGGACACGCGCTTCACCGACAAGAGTATGCAACAGCACCAGCTCCTGGTACAGCCGAGCGAGGGTCGGTTCACTGCTCTTTCTCTTGCAGCAGCACTAATGTCTCGGGAAAAGCCGAGTGCCATGCGACGACCCTCATGGTCGGCTCACTGACACAGCATTGCGATGCGTTCTCTACAAGGAAGGAACACCATGACCAGTCAACCGATACGCGATCAGGTGGAAGACCACCTGATCACTCCGAAAAACTCTGCGCTCCTCATCATCGACTATCAGCCGCCTCAAGTGAGCTCGATCGTCTCGATGGATCATCGTACATTGGTCGCGAATATCGTGGCCACAGCCCGCCTGGCGAAGGTCTTTGCGTTGCCCATCGTGCTTTCCACCGTCAACGTCAAGACCGGCGGGAGTGCGCCGACGATCCACCAGCTGGCGGAAGTGCTGGCGGGGATCGAAGAGCTTGACCGGACGACCATCAATGCCTGGGAAGACGAGGAATTCGTCACGGCCGTCAAGGCTACCGGCCGCAAGAAGCTCATCATGGCCGCGCTGTGGACGGAAGCCTGCCTCACTTTTCCCGCGCTCGACGCCCTGCGCGAAGGGTACGAGGTCTACCCGGTGGTGGACGCGGTCGGCGGCACCTCCGTCGAGGCCCACCGGGCCGGGCTCGAGCGCATCGTGCAGGCTGGCGCACAACCCACGAGCGTGGTTCAGTTGATGTGTGAACTGCAGCGGGATTGGGCCCGCACAGAGACCGTGCAGCCGGTCGGGGAGATTCTTTATGCGCTTGAAGGCAGATAGCTGCTTGTAACTAACGCGACCAAAGGGGTCTGGCTCATTCTTGGTGATTCAGGTGGTGCAGCGCGATGAGGAGGTATCGGGAAATCGCTTTGGGAGCGCATGAAGGGTTTCAAGGCAATCTGCTGAAGAAGTTGTATCACCACATGTGAGCTAGTTCCTTTTAGGTTGCAACCACTCTGGTGAGACGGTTTTCCAGAGAAGTCGCATGAAAAGATGAGAAGGAAAATGAAAGTATGACTGCAACGATTCGTGATTTGATGCTGGCCAATTTGTTTGATGTCTTTAACGAGCGTGATCGCGAACGGCGTACCACAGCGATAGCCAGGACGTATACCGATACCGTTGTGTTCTCTGATCCTAATGGCATTACTACTGGCCGCGAGGCACTCAACGAGAGGGCACAGAAGCTCCTTGAAAAAGCGCCTGATTTCGTCTTCACGGCCGCAGGCCCCGTCTATGAAACACACGACCTCGGATATCTTGCCTGGCACAAGGGACCGAAGGAGCAGCCCCCTGTCTTGAGTGGTATGGATATTGCGATTATAAGAGAAGGCCGTATCGCCGCTCTCTATACGTTGCTCACGACCTAATGGGAAGTAGGCCTTGCGGGAAGCGTTGGCGTGTTCGTTAGACCTTCTCATGCCAATGCTGCAGATGTGAAGCGGCCTGTATCACCAAGAGTAAGCTAGAACCACCAAAGGAGACACGTTTTCTATGAACCTTGAAATCACCCTGCGGGTGAATGGAGCAACACATCCTCTTGTTATCGATACGCGCACGACACTGCTGGATGCGCTGCGCGAGCGGCTCGGACTCACCGGCCCCAAGAAGGGCTGCGACCACGGACAGTGCGGAGCCTGCACCGTCTTGCTCGACGGGCGGCGCGTCAATAGCTGCCTGGCCCTCGCCGTCGCGCACCAGGACGCTCAGATCGTCACCGTCGAGGGGTTGGCGGCCGATGGCGACCACCTGCACCCCCTCCAGCAGTCGTTCATCGACCATGACGCCTTCCAGTGCGGCTACTGTACCCCGGGGCAGCTCTGCTCGGCGGTCGGCATGCTGCGCGAGGCCGAGGCCGGCTGGCCCAGCGTGGTGAGCGCTGATCTGACGGCTTCGCACGTCACCCTCGACGATGAGGAGATCCGCGAGCGCATGAGCGGCAATCTGTGCCGCTGCGCCGCCTATGCCAATATTGTCCCGGCGATCAGGGAGGTTGCCCAGCAGGCACAAGAACCGTTGCGGACCCAGCAAGTAGGAAAGGAGGCACAGCCATGAATCCGTTTCGCTATGAACGCGCGAGCGATGCCCCCAGCGCTGTCGCGCTCCTGGCCCAGGAACCGGGCGGTGTGTTCCTCGCCGGAGGGACGAACCTCGTCGACCATCTGAGGCTCGGGGTGCGCCAACCCGACCTGCTGATCGATATCAGCCACCTGCCTTACGACCGCATCGAACTGCTCCCCGATGGGGGCGTGCGTATCGGAGCGCTGGTACGCAACAGCGACCTGGCGGCTGATCGCACCATCCGCTCACGCTATCCCCTGCTCGCCCAGGCCCTGCTCGCAGGCGCTTCGGGCCAGTTGCGCAACCTGGCCACCACCGGCGGGAACCTGCTGCAGCGCACGCGCTGCGTCTACTTCCAGGACATCTCTAAACCCTGCAACAAGCGGATGCCGGGCAGCGGCTGCTCCGCGCGGGAGGGCTATCATCGCGAACTGGCCATCCTGGGGACCTCGCCTGCCTGCATCGCCACGCATCCCTCGGACATGGCCGTCGCCCTGGCTGCACTTGATGCCAGGGTGCGAGTGCTGGGGCCGCAGGGAGAACGGCTGATCCCGCTCACAGACTTCTATCGCCTGCCGGGCGAGGAGCCGCAGCGTGAGACCGTGCTGGAACACGGCGAGTTGATCACTGCCGTCGACCTGCCGGAGCTATCGTTCGCGACGCGCTCGCACTATCGCAAGGTGCGCGACCGCGCCTCCTACGCCTTCGCGCTGGTCTCGGTGGCCGCCGCCCTCGAGGTCGCCGACGGTGTGGTCCGCGATGTGCGCATTGCGCTCGGCGGGGTGGCACCCAGGCCCTGGCGTGCGACGAAAGCGGAGGCGGTGCTGCGCGGCGCCCCGGCATCTGAGGAGATGTTTAGGCGGGCCGCCGAGGCCGAGCTGGCTGATGCGCAGCCCCTGCCCGGCAACGCGTTCAAGGTCCCGCTTGCCAGGAACGTCCTGGTGCGAACGCTGCTTGACCTGACAGAGGAGGAAGTGCAACCATGACGATGCCATCTACTATACGCGCCACCGGCGCGCCTCTCAACCGTCTCGACGGGGTGCAGAAGGTTACCGGCGCGGCAAAATATGCCTACGAATATCCGGTCGAAGGAGTGACCTATGTCTTCCCGGTGCAGAGCACGATCGCCAGGGGCCGAATCAGCTCGATTGAAACGAGCGCTGCGCGTGCGTTGCCCGGTGTCATTGCCGTGCTCACGCACGAGAATGCCCCGCGGATCGCTCCGCTGGACGACCAGGATCTGGCAGTCTTCCAATCCGATGCTGTCGCCTATCGCGGGCAGTTCGTCGCGGCCGTCGTCGCCGAGACATTGGAGATTGCGCGGCAGGCTGCGAGTATGGTCGCCGTGCGCTATGAGGAGCAGCCGCACGACGTCGAGTTGCGCGCCAACCGCAGCGATCTCTACAAGCCAGAATATGTGCCGCAAAAGGCTGCCCCATTCTATGCGGCGGATAGCGCTCAGGGTGATGTCGAGGCAGCGCTGGCGGCCGCGCCGGTCTCACTCGACCAGACCTACACCACGCCCACCGAGCACCATAACCCACTCGAGCCGCACACGACCCTGGCGATCTGGAGTGACGACGGCAACGGCGAGAGCGTGACCGTCTACGACACGTGCCAGGGGGTGGACATCAGACTGAATGACATCGCCACCGCGTTTGGGCTCTCGCCCGAGCGCGTACGGGTCATCGCGCCCTACGTCGGTGGCGGGTTTGGGTCCAGGGGATTTACCCATCCGTATGCCATCCTCGCCGTCATGGCAGCGCACGTTGCAGGACGGCCGGCAAAGCTCGCGCAGACGCGGCAGCAGATGTTCGGACCGGTGGGGTACCGCTCGCCGACCATCCAGCGCGTCCGTCTGGGCGCCGGTGGCGACGGTCAGCTCACGGCGATCGCGCACGAGGTGGTGGCGCAGACCAACGCGCTCTACGAGATGACCGAGCCAGCCGCCGTCGCCACACGGACGATGTACGCGGCGCCCAACCGCCGCACCACCCACCGGCTGGCGCGGCTCGACCTGCCGGCGAACTCGTGGATGCGCGCGCCGGGCGAGAGCCCGGGCATGTTCGCGCTCGAGTCGGCGATGGATGAGCTGGCGGTGGCCTGCGGCCTCGATCCCATCGAACTGCGCGTCCGCAACGAGCCCGCGGTCGATCCCGAGACCGGCCGTCCCTTCAGCAGTCGCGGCCTCGTCGCCTGCCTGCGCGAAGGGGCCCAGCGCTTTGGCTGGGCGAAGCGCGACCTGCAGCCGCGGACGCACAGGGCGGGGCGCTGGCTCGTCGGGACCGGGGTGGCCGCCTCGACCTATCCGGCCGTGCAGTTGCCTGCAAGCGCGCACGTTGCTGTTGACGCAGCGGGACGGTATCGCGTCCGCATCGCGGCGGAGGACGTCGGCCAGGGCGCCTGGACCGTGCTGACCCAGATCGCGGCCGACGCGCTGGAGGTGCCCGTGGAGCAGGTGCAGCTGGACATCGGCGACAGCGCCCTGCCGCAGGCGTTCCCGGCCTGGGGCTCGACGGGCACCGCCTCCTGGGGGTGGGCGATCGTCGATGGTGCACAGAAGCTGCGCACACGGCTGCGCGACGAGTTTGGGGGCGTGGTGCCCGCCGCGGGGTTAGAGGCGGACGGCGCCTTCAACGGGAACCCCGAGGCGCAGCAGTTCTCGATGCACGCCTTCGGCGCCCAGTTCGCCGAGGTGCGCGTCAACGAAGACACCGGCGAGGTGCGCGTCCCGCGGCTGCTGGGCGTCTTCGCCGCCGGACACATCGTCAACCCGAAGACCGCCCGCTCGCAGTTCCTGGGCGGCATGACGTGGGGGCTGTCGATGGCCCTGCACGAGGAAAGCGTGCTGGACCCGCGCTTTGGCGATTACGTCAACCACGACTTCGCCGAGTACCACATCGCCACCAACGCCGACGTCGGGGAGATCGACGTGAGCTGGATCGAGGAGGACGACCCCCACGTCAACCCAATGGGAGTGAAGGGGATCGGGGAACTGGGCATCGTCGGCACCGCCGCTGCCATCGCCAATGCCGTCTATCACGCGACCGGGACCCGCGTCCGCGATCTGCCGATCACACTCGACAAGCTGCTGCCATGAGACCTCTGTGGGCGAAGAGTTGGTCCTCCCTGTCTCATGGCAGACAGCTCACGCTTCCTTCCTGGGCCGGGAAGCGGCCAGATGTCGTTTGGCCCATAACCTGATTAACCGAAGCGGCGGGGG
>Ga0209647_1000927_pt1 | contig 26338 bp, 25 predicted proteins | sample GraSoi_2013_60cm_FD_185827 | JGI IMG/M metagenome (GOLD analysis project Ga0209647, IMG submission 185827) | Grasslands soil microbial communities from the Angelo Coastal Reserve, California, USA - Sample 9_17_2013_60cm (SPAdes) (version 2) | ecosystem: Environmental > Terrestrial > Soil >... | reverse complement strand
GGTCTTGTTTGTAGGTAGGGTGCAAAGGAACAGTGTCACGTTCCATATCGGCCATTAGCGCTTCAGCCAGCGGTGAGAGACGCATCTCGGTATAGCGATAAGCAGCTGGCGCATCGCCATCTTCACTACCCATATTACCTTGCCCCTCGATTAAGGGATAGCGCATAGTAAATGTCTGCGCCATGCGCACCGCCGCATCGTACACCGATGTGTCACCATGGGGATGGTAGTTACCTAGAATGAGACCTACAACTTCCGCACTCTTGACAGTAGTGCGCGTTGAGAGATACCGCGCTTCGCGCATACCCGCCAGGATGCGTCGATGTACAGGTTTCAGACCGTCTCGCGCATCAGGTAATGCCCGATCAGTTACAACCGAAAGGCCATAAGTAGCAAAAGCCTGGGCCATAACGACGGAAAAATCTTCTTCTCGGATATTGCCAGTGTTCACCGGAGTATTTTCTGTTACACGAGCCATAGCTAGACATCCAATTCCTTAATTTTGCGAGCATGTTCAGCCAGGAAGTAACGCCTGGCCTCGGCGTTTTCATCTTCCATCAGTTCTTTGACCAGGCGAGATGCCAGTACACCATCTTCCATCGAGACACGTTTGAGTGTGCGACGCGCAGGATCAAAGGTTGTGTCACGCAGCTCTTTTGGATTCATTTCGCCCAGACCTTTAAAGCGCTTGAACTCCAGCCCTTGCGCATCAGCACGCGTGTTGATGAATTGGAGGCGCGCCTCGTCATCCAGCAGCCAGATGACCTTACCCTTATATTTGACCGAATAGAGCGGTGGACAAGCAATATAGACATGACCCTGTTCAATCAGGTCACTAAATTCCTGGTAAAAGAGTGTGAGCAGCAGGCATTGAATATGTAAGCCATCTACGTCAGCATCGGTGGCGATAATAATTCGATGAAATTTCAAGCGGCTGATATCAAATGTATCACGTGTACCCGTCCCGAGCACATTGATAATGGTACGAATCTCTTCATTTTCAACAATGCGTTTTAGTTCGGCCTTAGCAACATTTAATGGCTTGCCCTTTAGCTTGAGTACCGCTTGAAACTCTGAGAAACGACCCTGGCCAGCACTACCACCTGCCGAATCACCTTCGACAATGAACAATTCGGCGCGCTCGGGATCGTTCGAATTACAGCGCAAAAACTTTTTGGAAAGTGTAGTATCGATAAGCTCGCCGTTTTTCTTGTTGCCCGTCCGTGCCAGTTCCTCTATCAGTTGAGCTTCATTGCGCGCTTTTTGCATCTGAAGAATTTTCTTCAGCCATTCCTTGCCTGCACTAGCGTTGTTCTCAAACCAGTCTTTGAGGCCTTCGTCGACAACTGAACGTACAATGCCCTCCACGGGTGCATTGTTCAAACGGTCTTTCGTCTGCCCCTGGAATTGTGGGTTCGTCAATTTGACAGAGATAACCGTATTGAGGCCCTGCTGAATCACTTCTGAACGGAAACCATCTGTGTCGCGGTTTTTGATGATTTTCCATTTCAGCGCATAATCATGCACAACCTTCGTCAGCGCAGCCTTAAAGCCAGTTTCATGCACTCCTCCATCGCGCGTACGCACGGCGTTGGCAAAGCTGTACATCATAGTCTTGTAACCGGTGGTTGGCTGCAAAGCTACCTCTACCTGCACACCATCCTTCTCCTTGGCGATATCTATGACCTGTTTGAACAGTGGTGCGCTGGTACTTGTGGCGAGATCACGTACATAATCGGGCAAACCATCACGCGAATAGAAGACACGACTGATCTGTTCGTTATTAACATCATCCCAGGCGTCCAGGTGAAAAGTCACGCTGCGATTGAGGTAAGCGGCGGCTTTCAGGCGACTTTCAATAGCCTCCAGAGCATAGTAGGCCTCAGCGTCAAAGATGGAACGATCATATAACCAGCGCAACTGTGTGCCGTGCAATTTCGGATCGCAGACACCAAACTGGTGAGGCATAGCAATCCCACGGCTAAAAGCCTGCGTGAACTGGCGTCCCTCTTTCCAGATGGTCAGTTCCAATTGCTCAGACAAGGCATTGATGACAGTGGCGCCAACGCCATGCAGTCCACCAGCAGTCTTATAGACTCCCTCTGCGAATTTTCCCCCCGAATGGGGCACGGTGAGAATAACTGTAGCGGCAGGTAAGTACTTACCCTGGTAGAGCATCGGATCAAAGGGCATACCTCGGGCCTCGTCACGCACGGTCACCCACCCTTCGACATCAATACTCACCCAGATGTGCTTGCCAAAACCTGCTACGGCTTCATCAACGGCATTGTCAAGTGCCTCCCAGATAAGATGAAGCAAGCCAGACGTTGAAGTTGATCCGATATACATGCCTGGACGGTGGCGAATGGCCGCGATTCCCTCTAATACCTGAATATCCGCGGCCGAATATGACGGATTCTTCTTTGTACGTCCAGCCGGGCGAGCATCCCCTACTCCTTGTGGTGTATCGATATGTTGTTTTATTTCTGCTTTATTGGTTGATGTAGTTTCTTTCCTCTCACCTGTTCTCCTGGTAGTGGGAGCGAACAGAGAAAGCTGTTCATGTGAAGTATCTGATTCATCTATCCTGGCTGAAACCATCTTGGGGGAATGAGACATCTACCCTAGTACCTCTCTTCAAAAGCGTTTTTCTAGCTCAGCATACAGCCTGAGACGGCGAAAGTCAAGAGTATTCTCGACCAAAAGTTCTAATCACCAGTATATCACCTTCAGACTGGTATCCGCCAGGCTCATACACTGTACACATAAAGTAGCTACTGAACAGTTTCACTTTCTAGTTCGTCTCAGTCCATTATCTGCAAGGTTCGGTTAAAAATGGTATAATGGAATGCATTCCGTAAACAGGTAACGTGTCTCAAGGGAAGGATTTAGTAACTTATGGCAAAACCTATCACTGGCCAGTATGAGTTCGTTCATCGTTCTGGGTTGGGACTCGATTACTTTACTTCCCGTGTTGATCGTCTCACTATTCAAGCAAATGGACGCTTTGTCTTGATCATACAAGATCGCAGTCGAATGGCAAACGCGGCCCAGTCACTTGTCAATGGTCAGCAAGTTGCACCTACAGCTCCAGAGACTCGTCGTGAAGGGAACTACACGGTTCAGGGCAATGCTATTGCGTTTCGTTTCGATGACGGAACTCAGGAGCAAGGTCAACTGTCCTGGAATGGTGATGGATTACAATTTGGACCTAACTTTTTTAATAAAGTCTCCGACTCAACACTGCTACCTCCCACCAACCGCCTGAAAAAGGATATGGATGATATTGCTAAGGGGCTGAAAATCGCGAGTACGATTGGGGGTATGGCGGTGAAAGCTGCAAAAACTATTCATGATACTATCCAACCAACGCAGGAACCGTCTGGCGGACCAGCACAAACAGTACCGCCAACTCAGAGCTCCGTACCACCAGCGCGTCCTGCCGCACAGCCCATTCCGCAAGCGCAACCGGCTCAACCCGCTCAAACGCCCTCTCCACCTCCTCCAATACAGAACGCGCCTGCATCTTCTCAGCAAGAGGCATTGTTTTGTGATCAATGTGGTGCGCGCGCTCGGCCGGGTAAGCGCTTCTGTAACAATTGCGGTGCCCAACTTCCTTAACAAGGATGGGGCATGCATTGCTTAGCGCACAATGAGCGTTTCACGCGCCTTTAAGACATGTTCACCGCGCTGATTTGTATAGTTAATTTCAAAGGTGACAATCTCCATAGAACCTGCCTGCCCTTTACGTACTTTTCCCTCAGCTACGGTCATGACACCTGAGAGTGTATCACCTGGGTATATCGTTGCCAGGTATTCATACTCTTCGCTGCTATGGAGAATGCGCATCACATCTATACCAAGGCTGGCTAGCTGATTAACCAGCTCCTTGTTACCCCAAAACCAAAAGATCGTTGGCGTCGTTGGGAAGAATGGTATATCCGTATAGCCAGCAGCTTGCGCGGCTTCACGGTCATGATAAATGGGATTGGTATCGCCGATAGCCAGGGCAAATTCATGAATTTTGCCTCGCTCGATCTCTATAGTGAAAGGGGGAAAGCTTTGCCCAACCTTACTTGTATCAAACATAACCAGGTACCTCTTCTTCAATTATTTGTGATGTGCTTTATGCAACAAAGCTTGATTGTACACCTCTTATCTCGCCTGTTCCTTCATCAATATCTCGTAGGCAGCAATTATGCGTTGCATCTGTTTTGGGTCACCACCACGATCAGGGTGATGCCGCTTAGCCAGTGCGCGGTAGCGTCGTTTGATCTGCAGTGGTGTTGCATTTGGTGGTAGTCCTAGCGCTTTCAAAGCCTGCTGACGCTCCAGAAGTGGCCGAGCGGGATTCACGCTATTTTCCCAGAGCGTCCTGACACCTAAGCGTAATACATCCCATAACAGCGAAGCAAACGACTTTGGCTTTTGCTGCGAATTCATGGTGTTTTCCCCTCACCCTGATACTTGTTGTCTCACCTGTTCTGTATACTATACGCCAATATTTGAGCAAGTGAAATAGGTATATGAAACGCGATGTTCTACTAAAGCGTGAATCAATCAAAGAATGTTTAAATTAATGTGGAATTCCAGTGAACAGAGCGTGTTTGTGTGGAGGAATTTATGGCAGCTACGACAACCAGCACGAAACAGAATAGACCAACGCAAGTAATACAGAATGTTGACAAGGAAGTAAAGCCTTTACGGGAATTCTTCACCAAATTTAATAACGATTGGGTGCTGAACTTTTCAGGTGCCCTGGCGTATAGCTTGCTCATGTCTATGTTCCCTATAGCTATTGGGCTTCTCTCTATTCTTGGCTTTTTCCTGGGTTCATTAGGCCCTCAGGCACAGGCCCAGTTAATACAGAGCATTTTGCAAGTTTTACCATCGCAACACGGCATATCCGCGGGCGTCGTCCAGCAAATCAACACACAGTTGGCCAAGAATGCAGGCGTGCTGGGCATTATTGCCGTTATTTTAGCCCTCTTTAACGGCTCGCGCCTTTTCATTCAGATTGAAGCATTTTTTAGTATTATCTATCATGTGCGTCAACGCTCGGTCATCAAGCAGAACTTGATGGCCTTTGGCATGCTCTTGCTGTTTGTTGTTCTTATTCCGATTATGACATTAGCTGCAGCAGCACCGGCTTTTATATTGACCATCTTAAAACCGACGCCCCTGGGTCAGATACCTGGTATCAGCATAATTCTTAGTATCGTGGCCGGTTTAATTGTGGCATTCATTTTTTTCCTGGCCATCTACATCGTTGTGCCCAATCAACATATTAGTCCCCGCAACAGTTGGCTGGGTGCAGTTGTAGCCGCAATCGCCCTTCAGGCTTACCTTATACTCTTCCCTTTGTATGTGACGTACTTTCTCAACAGTTATGCTGGTCCTATTAGCCTGATCGTCCTGTTGATATTCTTTTTCTACTTCGCAGTCATTCTGCTCTTAGGAGCCGAGGTGAATGCCTTTTTCAGTGAGGGGGTAAAAGCGACGCCAGCGGACCTGGTAACACTGGTTCACCTGGCAACAAGCCATCTTCCTAAGGACAGGCAGAAAAAGCAAGAACAGGCCGCAGCATCGCATAAAGACAAGCCTATAGATGATGTAGCAGAAAAAGCAGGCCTTGTTGATATTCCTGAGGCCGACACCCATGATGTACATGAGATAAATGCCCGCGAGCCAGCAGAGGAGGAACCGGGGGAATCTTCATCAACAGCTCAAGATGAGCATAATAATGCTACAAACGAGCAGAAACATGCGGCAAAAAAAGAGCAGAAAAAACCTACCACATCTAAAACTGCTGTCGTTGCTGAAACCATAGCGGGAACCGGACTGGCCTTTCTTTTTGAAATGTTGCGTTTGCGCCGTCAAAAGCCACGATAAACCTGGGACGAGAGCAACTCACTTTCTATGGGAAGAAGGTGAGTTGCTCTTGCATTTTCGCCATTGGATAAACAGCTTGACCGGGCAAGCGATTACTGGCTCGAGGTAGTTGTAACCGCTCGACTATTTCCCCAGCCAGGCCTGGACGATACAATCCATCGGCAAGAATTGCTGCACCTAAAGCAGATGCAAAGCCCTCCTGCTCTCCTTCATGCGTGGGAAAGTGATAAAGCTGATAGCTACCTTCTAAGCGATTTATAACTGCCTCTTTGTTTGAGCCTGACACAATAATATCTTCAAGATGGTGAAGAGCCATTAAGCCCCCCAGATCCTGGTGTAAACCCTCCCAGAAAGCCTGTTCTGCTATCGCTGCCTCTACCGGGTAATCTTGTCCATCGCGCGAGTTAACCTGCTCTTGCTCGGTAGGTACACAAGCTGCAAACCCCGCGGTTTCGCCAATACCATTGACAACGCATCCATCTTCAACTACCAAAATTGTACGTGAGAAGCCGTTCACGTCTAGATAGAGAAAGCGCATTTCTTGCCAGATGGCCTCCTGCTCGCGCATGCGATACAGTAGTGTCGCAACGTTACAGAGCTTGTCTGAAGTACCCATGTCAAAACGGTTTTTTTTACGATAAGTTGGAATACTGGATAGTTGGTGAACCGTAGGCACAAGGTAGCTACTAAGATTGAGAGAGCCAATGGCTATAAGAAAATCTTGCATGCTTCGAGACTCTTGTGGCGGGCGCCGAAAAGCACTTATTTGTTGCACCTGCTGAGCGTTGAGCGTACTTAAAGGAGGGGATAGAGGTTCTCCCTTCCCTACCGAGACAGTGATGATAGGTTCGGGGAACCAGGCACAAATACCTCTAATATATTCATATACAGATAGAGTATCATCCCAGGTATGCAGTTCCATAGTGCGCCCATTTTCTATGACACAAGTCTCCCAACTCCCTTGCTGAGAGTCAATACCAATACTTAAAGCCATTTGTCTCTCCTTAAAAACTCCCTACTTAGATTGATCCTCTTCATAAGAAGTATACTGCTCAGTTCGGTTGTCAAGCAAGATAAAATACCTTCCGTCGCAAATTACAACTCCCACTACCTGCAATGCAGAGGGAAATCCACTGGTTAAATACGCCCCAATGCGTTATAATGGATTGGCTTCACTCGACAACTATCACAGGAGCTTGTGAGGTAGGACTCTTTTAAAGGGTCACCTAATCGAGAACAAGGAAGGTATAGAACCGTGCCCTGGTGTAAGTTTTTCATACCGAAGATTGCTTCGCCTGGAGTTAATCCAAACGATCCTGATTTTAACGACAGCGTTATGTATGCAAAATGCATTAAAGGACATGTCCTCAAAAATGCAGATGATTGGATTCTCTGTGAGAATCTACCAGCACCGGATGCAAAGTGTTGGCAAGAAGGTGGCGATACTCTATTTTCTTTAAGCGTACGTAACCGCAACAATGCTCAAGACGAGCTGAGCCAACCAGATGTTGCAAGTACGACGACACCTCAGCGCGCTACATCTTGATCTGAGGCTGCATGGTCAAGCAATCTTCGCTCTCATATTTCTCTTTCCAACCCGCGCCTGATCTCATTGCGCGGGTACATTCTTCCCTGTTGCACTGGTATGCTGCTGAGCAACGAGATTTACCATGGCGAACAACAAATGACCCTTATGCTATTCTCGTTTCAGAAGTCATGCTCCAGCAAACGCAGGTAGACCGTGTATTACCAAAGTACCAGCAATTCCTGGCCACTTTTCCTACCCTGGTTAATCTGGCAGTCGCTTCCACCGCCGAGGTTATTTCTGTCTGGATACCCCTGGGATATAATCGGCGAGCAGTCAGCTTACAAGCCATCGCCCGTCAGGTTCTCAGTGACTATGGTGGACAAATACCTGACACCATTGATGAACTGCTCAAATTGAAGGGTGTTGGACGCTATACGGCTGGCGCGATTGCTTGTTTTGCCTATCATAAGCAGGTAGCTACTGTCGATACTAACATTCGCCGTGTCTTGCATCGCGTTTTTATAGGACTAGAACAACCCCAGCCTCGGCTTAATGATGCACAGATGCTCACGGTTGCTGAGCAGGTTCTACCTCCAGGTGAAGCGTATAATTGGAACCAGGCACTCATGGACCTTGGTGCAACAATCTGTACCAGTAACAACCCCAACTGTATTTCCTGCCCGCTACAACACAGTTGCAGTGCATTTACAGAAATGAGCCAGCATAGTCTCTTTCCATCGGGAAGTGTACTACGTCAACTGCGCAAGGTTGCTGAAAAGAAAAAGGGGTACCAGACTACTCAGCCATTCACCAGTACAAATCGTTATTTCCGAGGACGCATAGTTGCATTGCTGCGCACACTTCCCACCAATAAACGCATACTACTTGCAGATCTAGGGCCACAGCTTAAACCAACGTTCAGCGCAGAGGATCTACCCTGGTTACAGAAAATTATCGATGGACTGACAAAAGATGGACTCGTGGATCGAACTGAGGATGGGGTGAAGCTACCATAGAGATAGTAAGCTAGCCAAGTAAACAAACCGAGTTCAAATCTTGGATGAACGGCTACCTGTGTGCTACAGTATTAAAGTACTTTAGACATTGATGAGGAACATAGCTGTTTCGTTCTCTTGCCTCAATCATGTATACTTAGGCTGATATTTCTGTCACAACAAGCACAAAATTCAATCTCATATAAAGGAGCATACCGTTGCAACTCACAAGCTTTCAAGATATTACGAAGAGTTCCCGGCATATTTTCCTTTCACCACATTTTGATGATGCAGTCTACTCTTGCGGTGGAACATTAGCCGTGCAGGTCAGCAATGGGCTACGCCCATTGGTAATTACTGTCTTCGCTGGCATACCAGATCAAGGGCTCCATCTCAGTCCATTTGCTTTCGAGATCCACAAATTGATGGGAGTCAGCAACATGGATACCGCTTCCGTTGTAGCCAGGCGTCGCCAGGAAGATGCCAATGCATTAGATTATCTGCATGTCGATTATCTCTGGCTTGATTACCTGGACGCTATCTATCGTGGCGAGCCAGCTTACTACACGGAAGAAAGTCATTTGATTGGTGGTGAAGTTCATCCTGCGGATATGCACATTGATCGACAATTGGCTCAAGACCTGATAGCGCTTCAAGAACGACTACCGGATACTGTCTGGTACGTGCCACTTGGTATAGGGCAGCATGTCGATCACCAGATCGTAGCTTCCGCTGCTGATCGCCTGGTTCAACGAGGAGCAAACGTCAAATTCTATGAAGACTTCCCGTATGTACTAGAGAGCGACGCTTTGGAAAACCGCCTGAATCAACTAGGAGGAACGCTGGAACCGGCTTACGTTGAAATGTCCGAGATGTTGCCCCAGCGTATCGAGGCAGCAGAACTATACACTTCTCAGGCCGAATTAAATTTTGGGAGTAGGGCCAAATTGCGTCAGACGATGCAAGATTATACCTATAGTATTCGGCCTGTGCACACCGTTCACCTGGAACGTTACTGGACAACGCGCTAATACGATTGAACATGCCAAAATCGAGGCAGGTATTAAAACCCCTGCCTCTTTTAAATTATGTTATGATAATCAGAGTTAGGTAGGGTAATAGAGTAATTTATGGAATATCGCTAAACACCGCTACTGTTTTAAGCAGTTAAGAGTGGCTATAATAAATTCAATACATGGCTTAAGAGGATGTTGAATGTAGTGCGGCGGGGATAATGTGGCTGGTGTATGTGTAGGAGTGAGGCGTGATGAAGGGTATTGAAGGTTCAACATTGGGGCGCTACGAATTGCGTCGTCGTGTAGCTCAAGGTGGAATGGCAGAGGTTTATCTAGGATATGATCGCCGCGTACGCAGACAAGTTGCCATAAAAGTACTCTATGGACGAGATGAATCATTTGTGCGCCGCTTTGAACGTGAAGCATTAGCCGTTGGCACACTCTCCCACGACCACATCCTACCTCTCTATGACTTTGGCAAACAACGTCCCTGGTACTATCTGGTAATGCCTTATGTTGAAGGTGGCACTTTGCGCGAATATCTACTTAAACGTAAGCAACTTACACTAGAAGTAGCTGCGAGTTTTTTGGATCAAATCGCCTCAGCACTGCAATATGCCCATGATCATGGTGTTGTGCATCGCGATGTAAAACCCTCCAACATTCTCCTACGGCGCGACGGATATGCTTACCTCGTCGATTTTGGACTCGCCAAGGCTATTATGGGTGCTGAGTCGCTCACCAGTATTGGAGCAATGGTTGGCACTCCTGAATATATGGCTCCTGAACAGTCAAATGGCATCAATGACTATCGCAGCGATATTTACTCACTGGGCGTCATCCTCTATCAAATGTTAACCGGGCGCGTGCCTTTTACTGCCGACTCACCGGTTGCCATTTCGCTCAAGCATATTCAGAGTGAGCCGACCCCTCCTCGCGAATTAAATGAGTTTATCCCTGAGGGGATCGAGAAAGTCATCCTTAAAGCCATGGCCAAAGATCCCAATGAACGTTACCAGGAGGCCCAGGCACTTTCCATAGCTTACTGGAAAGCCCTTCAACAAGCCCAGACGCTGACCATATTCGATGACATTCATACTGACGCACGAGCAGACGCCGATACAAATCTCCTGGCTGAAATTCAACAACAAGAGACTCCATCTCCGGCAATCACTGCTATCTTACCAGAAATAGAGCAGAAGTTTGTCTATCGACCTACGACACCCTTACTTTTCCCTCTAGTAGGTGAGCCAGAGTTTGCAAACGCGGAAACACTGCCTGTTTCTCATCCTGTAAATCAACGTAAACCAGGGCGTCTTCGCACCATCATAATAACCTTGGTATGTCTACTGACTCTCTCAATTGTCGCGCCGCTCGGATTATTGTGGCATATACCTTCAACAAATGGCAAACAAAAACCAACTTCAACCATTATCGCTACGCAATCAGTTGGGCCGAATATGACTGCAACGGCGCTCGCACAGGCGCAAATTCAGGCATCCCTGGCAGCTCAGGCGCGTGTCCAGGCTACTGCTGGTATTACTTCATCTATCGGAGCGGGGAAAGTGCTCTACAGCGATACACTCCTGGGTCCTAATGGAGATACATCGTCTATCGCCAGTGGAGGATGGATTAACGATGGTTACCAATGCTCCTTCAAGTCTGATGGCTATCACGTGCAAACGCATGTGTCACATGCAGCAGCGTGGTGTTATTCGAATCAACAACAATTTGTTAACGTTGTGATTACCGCCCAGGCAAAATTGTTACGTGGCGATATTTATGGTTTGATCTTCCGACTCAGCCCCCCTACCCGCGAATTTTACACGCTGGAAATAAATAGCGAAGGTGAGTATCGCTTCATGCGAGCAGATGGAAGCGATCCATCCCAATGGTTAGCTTTGATCGACTGGACGCACTCCAGCGCTATACTCAGTGGCTATGGACATCTTAATACCTTTTTGGTTATAGCCACGGGCACACATTTCCGTTTCTACATCAACCAGCAGCTCATTGTCACTAACTTTACTGATACACTCTACACCACCGGTCTGTTGGGCTTCTTCGTAGGTGGTGATAGCGCAGGTGGGACTGAGGCAGTGTTCAGCAATATCTGGGTATTCCAGAACTAAAATAGTTGGACACAACATGTTTTCCACATTACTTACCTAAAGTCCATTTGTGTAGTATCCTAAGAGTGAAACGTAAATGAGTACCGCGACCTTGATTAAGCACTAGGACTTTTGACCTCATCCTTTACAAAATCACTGCCTGACTGGTACACTCCAAATTAAGTTTAAGTAATCATAAACCGAGTTAGGAGATATTGGATGAAAACAATTTATTGTCAGACCATCACCTCTGGTGCATTGGCATTAATCCGCAAGTATGAGGGAGATGTGAAATCCTTTGAAGCTATTATATGCCATTATACCAGTGAAGAACCAAGTCGAAATAAGTATGGTAATCTGGTAGAAGGTGCTTATAAGGTGACATATCCCAACGGAGAAGCCATCTGTTACAATCTGGGAGGAGCAATTTCCCTCGCCTAATTTCTTGGTGCATCGCTGCCTGAGGGAACTTGAAAGCCACTCGTGCTATTACCTGCCCCCGGGCAGGGTGGCCGCTCATTACTCGTCCCCCCTATTACCTGTCCCCCAGACAGGGTGGGGGTGGCGGCTAGCAACGCTCAGCACGAGTGATCAGAGGCAGCTTCTAGAGAAGAGAGATGTGGAAGTGGAACACACGGCCTGTGGGCCGCACGCTCCACTTCTACACAAAAACCATGAGCCGCACCGCAGGGGCGGCGAGTCGCAGCAACAGCGGGATGAGCCCAAAAGAACAAAGGAAGATTAGCTAAAAGCGTAGTAGGGTAGGGAGCTCTTGAGAAAACAAAACGATGCTGCCGCTTGTTATCATGAGAGGAAAGTGATCACAGCGAACGTTTTTTAGATGGATTAACTTTTATTATGAGCATTGATACAAATGAGACTCCCGCCCCTGTGGCGACGCATACTATCTACCTGGCATTGGGGTCCAATCTGGGTGATCGACGCGGAAATCTCGCTGCTGCATTGCAACAACTACGAGATATTATGAACATCTCTGCTGTATCCTCCATATACGAGACCGAGCCAGTTGGATACATCGACCAACCGAACTTCTTCAACATGGTTTGTAGTGGCAAAACTGGCTTGCCAGTTCAAGATTTTCTGGTGCAAGCCAAAGCGATTGAAGCATCACTTGGTCGCCAGGTAACTTTTCGTAATGGGCCGCGTCCAATTGACATCGATATTCTCTTCTACGACGACCTGAATACTACGCAGGGTGATGTAACCGTACCACATCCGCGAATGGCTGAACGCGCCTTTGTTTTAGTTCCCCTGGCGGAAATCGCGCCAGACAAGATTGATCCACGCAGCGGTCAAACCGTCATGGAACTGCTGAATAGCGTTTCACGTGATGGCGTCACAAACATCGCTCCAAATCTACGCATATCGCTTGACCAACCATAAGCGCTGTTATTAATAGCCTGTTTTTCGTTTATTGCCCCCTTAACAAACGTGATCAGCCGTGCTATAATGCGGGGTACACTGACTTAATTATGATGCATTGTAGGCAACTATGGTGCAGGGTATACAAACCCAGGGAGAATTTGTGGAGGGTGTTCTGCTAGATCCAGCTCAGTTAGCGAAGGCTGCGGTAGATGTCGCGTCCGACAAAAAGGCCTCGGACATTATCTTATTGGATATCCGAGATGTCAGCACCATTGCCGACTACTTTGTTATATGTAGTGGTAATAATACGCGCCAGATCCAGGCTATTGCCGATGCAATTGACGAAGAACTAGATAAACAGGGAGCCAATGTACTTCACCGGGAAGGTGTTGCTGATTCCGGCTGGTTATTACTTGACTTTGGTGATATCATCGTACACATCTTCGGGGCAAAAGAACGGGAATACTATCATCTGGAACGCCTCTGGAGTGAAGCAAAGACAGTGGTCTACCTGCAATGAGACAATCAAATTTACAGAAAAGGTGGCGACGATGACATTTTTTCGCAATCGCATGTTCCTCGAAGGTATCGCCTTGGGCGGTATCTGTGGTATTATCATCGGCTCGATTATAGCCTTCACCGTTGGCGAAAGCAGCCTGGGAGCCATTCGTCGTTTCATTGGCGATCGTGCCGTACGCAAACGTAGCGTAGAATATAAGTATCTCTACTAATACATCACGAGTATTGAGTGGTTATGCCGCAGCATAAGCCTGCTCAATTGTCTGGCCTTTACATAGTTACAACTAGTATTAGTGAATAAATAAGGATGAAACGTGCGGTATCTAGTGGTAGGATTTGTAGTAATGCTTCTGGGCATAACCACTCCAGCCGTATTAGAGACTGGTAGTGGGCATGGTTGTGCTCCACCAGTGCCCCCTCCAACACCAGGCTCACTCGCTCCAGCGAAGATCGGCCTCATTGTCATCAACGAAATTTTGCTCCTACCTCACTCAACCTGGAATTGCTCAGAAAAGGGTACCTATTTTCTCAATAGCGATACCTGGTTGGAATTATACAATCCTCAAAATCAGGCCTTTAACCTCTATAACTCACATTTCGCTATTGATAGCGGTCCAACAACAAACTCATTCTATTTCCCCTTTGGTGTTAGTATCGCGGCTCATGGCTTCCTGGTCGTTTTTCCGCGAACCAATGCTAATTTCACTATCACTATGACATCAACCTTGCGCTTAACTATCAACAGCACAGTTATTGATCAGGTAAATGTACCTTCTTTGGGTCCAGATCAATCCTATGCTCGTACCGCTGATGGCGCTTCAAGCTGGCATATTACGTCTATGCCTACCATCGATGCCAGCAATTCATCATTAACGCTCACTCCCACTCCTTCAACGACAACATCGCAACAAGGTAGCGGCAACTATCCCGGTAGCACGAGTACATCAGGCCCTGGCAATAAGACCACACTTGTTAATGGCAAGCAGCCGCAGTGGAATCAGCTCCAGTTACCTGCAACGGTCTCAAATGCGCCAATTACGCAAAATACACCATCTTCGACCCTCTCTTCACCATCCCCAGCAAGCACTAGTACCCTCGACCTGCCTCGTCACATCGAACTTACTATCCTTGCCCTGGCTATAGCGCTAACCCTCTACTGGTGCTGGCGTCGCTTCAAAACAGCTTGACTTATAGCCTTGCCATGGTGAGACGCTAAAAAGCCTTGTCCATGCAGCCCAGGCATTTGAGGGCTGTCATATTACTTTGATGGATACCAACGAAGAAGGGAATGAGAGCTAAAAAGAAGCTCAATCGAGCTTCTTCCCTTCATCGTAATTGCGTGGTATCATCTCCTTAGAACAAAAGTAACTCGCTCTCTAGACGGGCGTATTCGTTGTCCTACTGGGAGGATTAACCTTATGAGTATCACGGAGCTGCCTCCACCAACAGTTACTCCTTTGTATGAGCGTTTGACAGCTGAAAAAAAAGCAGCAGTGGTGCGTGAACTCAGTGCTTCCCTTGGAGCCAAATATGTCCTCCACACGCCCTACGACTTGATGCTCTATGAATACGACGCCTCGATCGATCGGAGTTCTCCCGATATTGTAGTATTTCCAGCTTCTACAGGCGATGTAGTAGCCTGCGTGAAAATAGCGGCTCGTCATAAAATACCGGTTGTGCCACGTGGTGCAGGAACAGGTTTAAGTGGTGGAGCAGTACCTATTTACGGTGGTATTGTCATCGCATTCTCGCGCATGAACCGCATCCTTGAAGTCGACTATCCAAACCTGCGTGCCGTTGTCCAACCTGGATTAGTCAACCTCCACCTGAGCAACACCCTGAATCCAGAGGGGTTTTACTATGTACCTGACCCCAGTAGCCAGCGTTCATGCACTATTGGCGGCAATGTAGGTGAAAATGCAGGTGGACCACATACCCTTATTTACGGCGTTACCACGAATCATGTGTTGGGATTGGAGATTGTCACCCCGGAGGGTAACGTAGTCCAGGTTGGAGGCTGGACACAGGATACTCCTGGCTATGATCTCACCGGTTTGTTGATCGGCTCCGAAGGCACGCTCTGTATCGTTACAAAGATCATCGTACGTATCGTGCATCTGCCGGAAGCAGTTAAAACTATGGTTGCAGTCTTCGATGCCATGGATGACGCCTCAAACACGGTCTCCGAAATTATTGCTGGTGGCGTTATACCCGCTGCTATTGAAATGATGGATCAGATGATTTTACAGGCAGTTGAAGCAGATACTCACGCAGGTTACCCCATGGATGCTGCCGCCGTCCTGTTAATGGAAGCTGAGGGATTACGTGAAAACGTCGCGGAGCAGGTAGAGCAGATTGTACACATATGCAATAAACATCATGCGCGCGCGGTCCGTATAGCCGCTAATGAAACAGAACGTCAACTATTCTGGGCAGGACGCAAGAATGCCTTTGGAGCGGTCGGACGTATCAGCCCTGAGTTCTATGTCCAGGATGGCGTCGTACCACGCACGCGTTTGCCCTATGTGTTACAGCGCATCAGTGAAATCTGTGCCAACTATGGATTACGAGTTGGCAATGTCTTCCATGCAGGCGATGGCAACCTACACCCACTCATTCTCTTCGATTCACAGGTGCCGGGTGAGGTCGAGCGTGTTCGCAAGGCCGGACATGAGATCCTCGCAGTTTGTGCGGAGGTAGGCGGAACAATCACTGGCGAACATGGAGTAGGCTTAGAAAAGCAAGAAGAGATGGCATTAATTTTTAATGAGGTTGACCTGCGCATTATGCAACAGGTTCGTGAAGCATGGAATCCGCAGCAGTTATTCAATCCAGGCAAACTCTTTCCCATGCCTGGCCGTTGCGCAGATATCAAGCAGTTATAGGTGTGTATTAGCGAGAGGACACAAACGATTATGCGTGAGATTGATGCCCTCAAAGAGGTTATGCTCCAACACATGCCAGGGATAGAAGTGAGCAATGAAGCAGATACCTTGCGCAATTATGCGGTCGATGGTTTGCTACCTCGCCTGGTAACAACGCCAGGCAATGTTGCGGAGGTAGCACAGATGGTAGCCTTAACCAATCAGCATGAATTGTCTCTACTCGCACGGGGAGGTGGTTCACGCATGGACATTGGGGGACTACCAGAGCGTATTGACGTCCTGCTCGAAACAAAACGCTTAACCCAATTGCTGGAGCATGAAGCGCCCGATCTCACCTGCCATGTACAGGCTGGTCTCACATTGGCCGCCCTACAAACGCAGCTTGCCAGCAAAGGGCAATGGTTGGCGCTGGACCCTTTTGATGCCGAACAAGCCACCATAGGCGGTCTACTGGCCACAAACGCTAGCGGACCTAAACGCCTTCGCTATGGTTCAGCTCGCGACCTGGTAATTGGCTTACATGTCGTTCAAGCAAATGGGGAAGTAGCGCGCAGTGGAGGGCGCGTCGTGAAAAACGTAGCTGGCTATGATCTCAACAAGCTCTACATTGGCTCTTTCGGAACATTGGGGATTATTGTAGAAGCGAACTTCAAGCTACATCCATTGCCTATCGCAGAAAGGACCCTCTTGCTCACGTATGCTCATGCATCAGACGCCATGCAAACCGTTATGGCTATTTTAGGTTCATTATTGACCCCAAGCGCTATCGAGTTAATAGATGCGGGAGCAGCCAGTGACATGAGCGACTTCTTTGGCATTACCTTGCCCACCAACGGCTATACCCTGGCAGTAAACTTTGAAGGCAGCAGAACCACCATAGAGCGACAGATTGACGAGACGCGTCTACTAGCACGCACATATGGTGCGCTGTTAGGCGATGACATGACAGGCGAAACACAAGATCGCTTTTGGAATGTAGTACGCGAACACACACAGGGATCTGTGACCTGCAAAGTCTCTATACTCGTCTCACATATTGCTGACTATCTTCACAAGCTTGCGCAAATATGTCGCCAGCATGAACTTGAGGCCGCTGTTGTAGCGCATGCAGGGAATGGAATTCTCTACATTGAACTACGCCCTGGTGACGCCACACCACGTCTTGTCTTAGCGATTAAAGAACTTCGCGGCCATGCGCAATCCACGCGCGGCAGCCTGGTTGTTGAGCATTGTCCCGTTGATTTGAAACGGCTCATCCAGGTGTGGGGCGAACCGGGTTCAGCTTTCTATCTTATGCAACGACTTAAAAACCAGTTTGATCCAAAAGGAACGTTTGTCAAAGGACGTTTTGTGGGGGGATTGTGAATCAAGAATCTCTGCTAATTGTCTCGGCCCATCCTGAATTTATAGATGACGCTGTAAGTGAACTCAAACGCTTTGATAAACGCCTGACATTCATCGATGAATTAGCTCCCGGTATTGGTTTGTGCGCGACGCCTGAAGTTAATACTCTCATGCGTTTAGTCGCCGAGCAATGTCCCATTTTTGTGCGCCACCTGGCTCCGGTGCAAGCAATCGTGCCTCTTGTCAATAATGAACAAGATGTGAGTGAACTGGCCGTAACGATAGCAAGTCTACCAACATTTGCCTATTTTGAACCTGGACAGCGCTTCGCAGTTCAGACGCGCATCGTCCAGGCTGAAGGCAGCGCCGTCAAACGGCCATATAGCGGTGGGCACATTAACAAGATGCTTGCCGAAGCCATCGCTGAAGAGACTGGCGCTGTAGAGTCTATTAAAAAGCCACAAATCGTTGTTTCCTTACTCTGTACTACAGATAAGGCGTACGTGGGTATCTCTCTTGCTAAAGATAACTTGAGTGATTGGCCAGGTGGAGCACGTCATTTTGCGCAGACACCAGAACAGATTAGCCGTGCCGAGTTTAAACTGCTCGAAGCCCTGGAGGTCTTTGGCTTAACCCTGCCAACCAAAGGACGTGTGCTTGATCTTGGAGCTGCTCCTGGCGGTTGGACACGCCTACTTTTGGAAGCAGGGCTGCACGTAGTTGCAGTTGATCCGGCTAATCTCGACCCCCGTTTGAAGGGCCAGCCACGTTTGGAACATTATCGTGGCTATGCTGAAGATTATCTTGAGAATGCCATAAAAGCGCGCAAGAGGTTTGACCTGATTGTTAACGATATGCGGATGGACGCGCGTGACGCAGCGCGTCTACTAGGACAAGCATCTGAGTGCTTACAGCGTGATGGTTTTGTCATGAGCGTCTTCAAGTTGCCTCATGCCACGCCGGACTTTCATCCTGTACCCACTTTAAAGCAGGCCCTAAATCTTCTTAGCAAGCATTATGGTGTAGTCCAGGCACGTCAGCTTTTTCATAATCGCCAGGAAGTAACAGTTATCACAGCTCAACCATTATTCATGCGGAAGTAGCCTTTGTTCATCTATTTTCGGGAGGTAGGTATGACACTTGAATTTCCCCAGGTACCCATAACGTCACAAGGCATAGCCTCACTAGATCAGGGGCCATTGCACCGTCACACCCACACCTATGATTTGATGCGCCAGTGCATTCATTGTGGCTTCTGTTTGCCTACCTGTCCAACTTACGCAGTTTTGGGTGTCGAAATGGACTCCCCACGTGGGCGTATTTACCAGATGCAAGCGGTCGCCGATGGTCGTATGGATATAACCCCAGAATTTGTGGAGCATATGTATTGCTGCCTGGGTTGTCGGGCCTGCGAAACTGCCTGCCCATCTGGTGTGCAATTCGGCAAGTTGATCGAAGCAGCTCGTGAACAAATACAAATCGAGGTCACTCTCCCCTCAATACAAAGTGAACAAAGAAGGGCCTTGCAAACACAGGCGGAAAAACCTGTAGCCGAGGGTGATGAAACGTATCCACTCCATGCTCACCTGCCCGACTCTCCTGCGCTAGAATCTCCGGGCGAAAGGCTTCTCCGTCGTTTCTTCTTTGATATTATGCTGCCTTCGCGCATTATTACATCATTGGTATTTGCAGGTCTGAAATTCTACCAGCGTAGCGGTTTACAGGCCATCGTACACCGCACGGGATTGCTCGACCTGGCCAACGCACTTCCTACACCTTTCCAGGGTAAACTGAAGACTCCTGAAGAGTTAATGTATCAAGCCGGTGGGGATCTGTTACCTACACCCCTGCCAGAGATTACACCAGCCCTGGGTCGTCAACGCTACCGCGTGGGTTTCATTAGCGGGTGCATTATGGATCAAGTCTTCCGTGACATCAACGAAGCAACGATACGGGTATTGTCTGCTAATAGTTGTGAGGTCATCACACCTCTCCAGCAGCAGTGTTGTGGCGCTCTACATGTCCATGCAGGTGAAGCCGAACAGGGAAGAAGGTTGGCCCAGCACAACATTGACGTATTTGAAGCATATAACTGCGACGCGATTATCATCAACTCAGCGGGTTGTGGTTCCAATTTGAAAGAATATGGGCACCTCTTGCGTGACGAACCCATCTATGCAAGCAGAGCTCAAGCATTTAGCGCAAAGGTGAAAGATATCAGTGAGTTCCTGACAAGCATTGATTGGAACCATGATATGGGTGAAGTAGCACGCACTGTGGCTTACCATGATGCCTGTCACCTTGCCCACGGTCAAAAAATCAAGCAGCAGCCCCGCCAATTGCTCCAGGCTATTCCCGGTGTGACCGTAGTCAACCTGAAAGAGTCCGATTGGTGCTGTGGCAGTGCTGGCATTTATAATATTATGAACCAGGAAATGGCCTCCACACTGCTACAACGTAAAATGGACAATATCGCGGCAACAGGAGCAAGCGTAATCGCAACAGGCAACCCCGGCTGCATGATGCAAATTGCCCTGGGGGCCCGTGAGCGCAACTTGCATGTAGATGTGATGCATCCTATCCAGCTCATCGACGAGGCATATCGTACTGGCGGCCTTTATGAAATACCTGCCCACAATGTAGCAGCAGTGCAAAAACAACGACAGCGCGCGCTGTTAATTGGCCTCGCCATTGGCGTGGGGATTGGCGTCCTACTGCAACGTAATCGCAGGCGGCGTATTCACGCGTCAAAAGAATACTGATGTGACAAGATCAATATTCTTTTGACGCATCGAGGTTTGCACGCCACAATTGCTCAAGTGTTTTCAGCTCTTCCATGAATTCAGCCTGACTCTGGTCGGGCCTTTGTTTGAGTTCCTCAAGGACTTCAAGCGTAAACGCTTGAGCTCCCAACTCCTCCCAATCCTTTTGCAGCTTAGGATGAACAGTGGAGCCCGTCGTCATCGCGAATTGAAAGTGGTTTTGCACGCTTTTCAGGTTCGCGGCATGGCCTATGAGGTACTTCCCATTCAGCGTATTGGTTATCGTGTAGACGCCGCCGTAGAGCTTGCGTTCCTTGTATTCATTGATGATTTCTTTTCTTCTGTTCATTTTGCACATACACCTTATATAGTTGCGATTGCGTCAGAGAGAAACAGGGCGTCGGAAACATTCCATTCCATGAGGAATTATTTCACCAACTCGTTTGCCAGCGCTGGGAGAGCTGCAAAGGCATGAAAGAATTCTCTGCCGCCCTCGACCGGGGTGGGATATGAGCTAAACTTCGCTATGACGAGTTGCGCGAGAGGATCGATATAGAGGATCTGACCCCCATAGCCTAAGGCGAAGTATGAGATACATATCTTTTATTCCGGCAATCGGCGCTGGTCGCGTAACCGTTCCACTTGAGGTCGGAGCACGCGCTTATTCTGCTGAGGGTTCGCTATTGAAGGATCAGGGACCCATTCCAGCAAGCCGTTGTCAATCGCCCGTCCGATGCGCATGCGATTCGCCTGGGTGTTTTCCCCAAAGGCCAATGCAGCCGCATTGCTGATGGTAATCAGGTCATCGACCGAGATCCACCAACGGACACGCGATACCAGGATGCCAAGGTCTGTTTTCCAGAAGTCATCTGGGATTTTCGCTTTGCTGTGCAGCGCATTCCCCAACAGCAACTCCAGCAGGCGCGTAAGTGCTGGTTCGACCAGACGAACCGCCTCTTCCGTTCGGTGGTATTCTCCATTGGCAACCCCGATCAACAGTTTCAGGTCACGTTGCAACGCGCTCAGCTCGTTCAATTGGTCCAGACTCTCTTGTTTGCATGGCTCTCCCAGCGCGGCTCCTAACTCCAGATACCGCTGCCGCACCTGCATGATTATTTCCTGGGCAAGTCTGTCATCAAAAAGAGCCATAGGGCACCCTCCTTGTCTTTGAGATGGTTCTCTGAGATGGTGATCATCACGTACAATACTTCGCTAGTATAACGTAACTAACGTTATTTGTCAAGAAGAGTCTCGCTGCCCCTTATCATAACAACCTCTATGAGGAAATAGATCCTGGAGCCGGATAATGGGCGGGTCGGGATCCTGTGTCCTCCCGCCTGGTCAGGCATATTCGAGAATGCGAGCAAATGCCTGAAGATAGCTTGAGTCGGCGCATTGTTTGCGGAGCATCCAATACTCTGCTCCCCAAAAGAGATACGCATACAGGTCGGCTTCTTGTTGGGACCAGCGCATGCAGGTGTTATAGTTGGTGATGACGTGTTCTGGCAAACAACTGTACATGCCCTGTTTGTAGGGATTGGGTGGGATCGTCACCGTCTCCCATGGCTCTGCCTGTCCCTCGGCAATCAGCAGTTTTTGCCCATGAGTACGGGTCCATGCGAACACTTGCTTCCGTCTCCGTTGCTGCCAGGGGCTCTTACTTCCATCCATATAAAGTGTTTTTGCCCCAATGGTCATCAGCGCGTGACGCGGGTAGTAGTCGATCCCGACCATATCTGCCATGCGTTGTGCCACGGCGAGTGAGTCACCCTGATCGCGTGTCCGCCACCATTGGGAGAGACGCACCGGCAAAGAGGTCGGCAAAAAGCCGTTCAGCATAATCGGTCTGGTGGGATCGGCTTTTCTGAGTGCTTCCATTTCTTTTTCGACAAAGGACACATCCAAACGCCAGGTATGTTCTACCCCAAGTGGATCAACGGCTTCGTGTTCCAGTTGCCAGGCGACAATACTTTTCCGCTGTTTATACCGCTCCGCAAGACGGGTGATGAATTCGGTCGCGGCCGTCAGCAGTGAGGGATAAGCGTACGGCTTGATGAGGGTATGTTCTGGGAAAGGGTGTTTCAGATGGTGTGCTGGCACAAAGAACTCAGGATAGCTAAAGGTTTTCAGGGGGCCAACGCACAGCATGATCTGCTTTCCTGCTTGTTCGGCGGCATCGATCTGCCAATCAAGTTCATCAGTCAGAAACATTCCTGGTTCAGGTTCTATACGATTCCAGTAGGCTCCCAGGCGAATGAGCTGAAACGGATAGGTGAGCAAGGTTTGCAGAGTGGTTCGCGCATCTAATCCAAGCACGGCAACGTGCGGCGAGCGAAAGCTGATACCGAGCAAGGTTGAACGACGAGGTTCGATCGGCAGATGCTGCCACGCATCTGTCAAGGGCTGTGTTGCCTGCTTCAGCCGAACTTCCGATGCTAGCGGTACAGTAAGGATGCTGGCAGCGCCGACTCCAAGAGCGATGGTGCGCAAGGTCTTCTGTGAAGCTTTTGCTGTTTTCCGCATATTTCTCTTTCTTTCATGGGCACTTTGGAGGTCGTATACATTATTTATTGCGTTCGCTTCGCACGAAGATTGTTGTGCCGATCACGAGAAAAATTACGAACATTCCGATCATAATCAAAAGATTTATGAATGGTGAAGCAAGAACGACTTTATTATATGCTGCTGGCTGCCCCAGATAGTAGACAGCTCGTGTCAGGTCAACCGCGTAGCGCAAGGGAGCTATTCTGGAAACAAGATCAAGATAGATGGGAAGCCCTTTGAGTGGGTTAAAGACTCCTGCCAGGATGAGCTGTGGAATGATTAAGAAAGGCAAAATCTGATTCGCAGCGCGCTGACTGCCCATGGTCGCGAGGAGGATCAGACCGAAGGCCCCACCCAGCAGACAGGTGACAAGAGCAACGAAGAGCAAGCCAGGGAGAGTCACCCAATGCACTGGTACGCCAATGATGGCGCCAAGTGCGACAAGCACCACTGCTTGCGCAAAAGCCACCAGTGACTCGCCCAGGATTTTTCCGTAGACAAGCGAGTAGCGCGAGATGGGGGAGATAAACATTTCCTGGGCGAAGTCGTTTTCGCGGTCCTCAATCAGCGAAACGATGCCAAGGGCGGTCGATTGAAACAGCGTTTGCGCAAACACTCCCAGGAAAACGAACGTGAGGTAGTTGTAGCCAAGGCTTGAACCGAGCGTGGCTTGCAGTCCCTCACCAAACAGACCAATAAAGAGGACCGGCAGGACCAGTGTGGCGATCAATCGCGCTGGATCACGCGCGAATTTCAGTATGTCACGATAGGCTATAGTTACAATAGCATTGGCTTCTCGTACCGTTCCAAACATGTTAGTTTTCCTTGATGATTTTCAGATAGGCATCTTCAAGTGTCGGCGTGTGTGTCTGAACGTAGGTGAGCGGCGTCTCGATTGCTTTCAACGTCGCGTGAATTGCTCCCGCGTTGAGTGGGAGCCGAAACTGGGGCATCTCTATAAATGGGAGATGAAGATGGGTAAGCTCAGAGCGCAGCGCATCGCGGTTCTCCGCGTCAATGAGCAGATGTTCCTTGACGAGTTCAGCCTTGATTTGGGCTGGCGTGCCGCGAGCAACGATCTTCCCTTTATTCATTATACAGATATTATCTGCTTGTTCGGCCTCTTCCAGGTAATGAGTGGTCAAAAACACTGTGGTCCCGTTTTCTTTGCGCACCAGTTGCAGATAGTCCCAGAGACTTTTGCGGCTAGATGGGTCAAGACCAGCGGTCGGTTCATCCAGAAAGAGGACTCTGGGTTGATGCAATAAGCTGCGCACAATCTCTAGTTTGCGCTTCATCCCGCCGGAGTATTTTTTGACCGAGCGAAAGAGGTCTTCCCTGATGCCCAGGACCGTCGAGAGTTTTTCGATCTGCTCTCGATAAGCACGAGGCATCGTGCGATAGGATGGGCGAAAGGGATAGAGACCGTAGAGCGTCGCATGGAAGCGAATATTTTCCTCAGCAGTCAGATTCAGATCCAGACTTGGTTTCTGAAAGATGATGCCAACCGTTTCACGTACCGCTTTAGCCTGTTTCGAGACATCATAGCCCGCAATCAGGACCTTGCCAGAGGTCGGGGTGAGCGTTGTTGTCAGGATAGAGATGGTCGTCGTTTTCCCTGCTCCGTTCGGCCCGAGCAACGCAAAGAGCGAACCGGGAGCCACTGTGAATGAAATAGCATCAACCGCGTTGATTTCTTCGCGTTTGTAGCGTTTTACCAGGTGTTCAACCGTGATAATCGGGGGGACTGTCGCTATCGTCGTCTGTTGCGGCAGATGAAGCGTGTTCCTTTGCTCCGAGAGAAGTACTCCGCCTATGTTTTGCATGTATTCCTCGTATGTTTGTTATAAAATCGTTCATCGCACTTTATCTACGATCAAGATGGAGGATGTGTTGCGCGGTGAAGGCAACAGGTCTGGTAGTCGTTTTTCATTGCAATGCCTTGCCATCATAAATTATCGTCTGGAACCCAGTCTTTAGCCCAGCGCTGGTCAATAAGATCATCCGCACGTTGGAAGCGAATGTCGGTGGAAAGCCTCATTCTGTCCAATGGATCATGGTTCTGGGTGGCAGCATGGATCATATAGGGACTGTGGATCACCATGTCTCCGGCCTCATAATCGGCAATCAGCCAGTGGCTTTTAAAACGATCAGCCATTTCCACAAGGTTGGTGCTGACCCAGCCGCTCTCGCGCATGTTGCGGTTATACGCATTGATACGCTCTTCAGGAGGAAGATCAGCGTTTTTCACGCGAAACTCGGCCTCCATCTGCCGTCCCACGGCGTCTGTATGCTCCAGGTAGAGCAAGCCTCCCATTTCGACGGGAATATCACCAAGCGGTATCCAACTGGTACAGAGTCTGTCAGTTCCTGCGCGCAGATAGATCAGGTCGTAGTGTCCACCCGTGCAGTGATCTTCGCCCGGGTGGGTGAAGCGAATAATTTTGCGCTTATGCAAGTAGGGTTCTCCCTCTAGAAACTCCTGATAGAAGTTCCAGAGACGAGGCATCGTGCAGAAATCCTCGTACTCTTGCGAACTGACGATCTCAAAGAACGTTTTTGCGCCAGAAAAGATGGTCTCAAAGAAATAATTACGGAAGTCCAGAATGACGTCTCGCTCAAAGAATCCCTTCAGCCAGAGGTAGCCGTTCTGGTGATACTTCTCCCTCAACTGCTTCAGTGGGAGGCTTGTATCGGTTGGTTCGAGCCAGCCCAGCCTCTCCGGTGTCATTTCCAGGGTATAGCCATTGCTGACCAATGGCTTCACGAGAGTTCTCATGCGGTCGTGTTCCTTTCTCCTGGGAGTGCTGGTCTCACTGCATCGCCTCGTGGGAGACTTTTCCTCTTCTCGAATGTTCCTATCTTTTGCTTCATGGAATGTGGGGGTCATAGACTCATGCTTCCCTGTTTACTCAAGGGACATCTTACGCTCCTAAAGCCCGATTTGCAAGCCAGCCTGGCCCAATATGAACGGAGCCAGGTCGTGAAGTTCCGACCTCGTCAGAGATTGACGAGGTCGGGTCAGAGTAACAGGGAAAAGGGCAGGGGCGAACCCCGAGATTACTCGCGGGGTCGACCAGAACTTTCCAAGCGCTCGCGCATCTGATCAAAGGTGTTCCCATCGATCTCACCGCGCGCATAGCGCCGACGCAGGATCTCCAGTTCATGTTTTCACTTGCTCATCGCATGAGTGTGTAGCCACAGTATAGTTTTGCAGAATGACAGGGGCATGAACATTCTTGCCCATTTTTGTCATCGATCTGTCATCTCTGTTTCATTCCTCCGCTTTATTCATTAGCGGCAAACGTGGGGAAAGAAGGCCAATAGCGCTGATACTGAACCTTAAAGGGAACAAA
>Ga0209647_1000926_pt1 | contig 26362 bp, 19 predicted proteins | sample GraSoi_2013_60cm_FD_185827 | JGI IMG/M metagenome (GOLD analysis project Ga0209647, IMG submission 185827) | Grasslands soil microbial communities from the Angelo Coastal Reserve, California, USA - Sample 9_17_2013_60cm (SPAdes) (version 2) | ecosystem: Environmental > Terrestrial > Soil >... | reverse complement strand
TGCCACAGCGGATGAGTGCCGCCAAATCGCGCCGCTTTCCCACTCGCCCTTCGAGACGCGCCCTGCGGGCGCTCCTCAGGGTGAGGCACCCCGTTCGTCCTCACCCTGAGGAGCCCGCGAAGCGGGCGTCTCGAAGGGTCCGGGCGCCGCTGCGGCGCGGCGGTGGTGCCCGACAGTCAGATGGTCGCGGCGCTCGACCGCTATTTCTCGGTCGTGCCGTTCACCGGCGTGCCCCTGGTGCGGCACGAGCCGTCCTACTATGCCAATGCCGGCGTCTCGCCGAAGCTGACCGACGAGCGCATCACCAATTACGCGCGGGCGCTGCGCCTCGCGGCGGCGAAGAGCGGCGCCGAAGTGATCTTCTGCTATTGGGGCGTGCTGGAAAGCGCGGTCGAGCGCGAGCCACGAAAGTGGTGTCGTGGGTCCCGCTGGTCGGCGCCGTCATTCCCGACGAGACGCAGCTCATGCGCATCCGCCTCAAAGGTGGCGCTGATCGATGTGCGGACCGGCCACTGGTCGATGTTCGCGCCGGAGGCTTACGTCGATTCGACGCTGAGCGCGGCCTTGATCCGCGCCCAGGCCGACCAGAAACAGGTCGCCCTGCTCAAGGAGAAGGCCTACAAGGCGGCGGTCGAGGCGTTCGTCGCCAGATACGCGAGCTAGAGCCGCGGGCAGGCGCTCGCGGGCGAGCCAGGCGCGCCGCGTCGAGCGGCGACAAGACGGAGGCGGTGCAATGATCGAGATGCTCGGCGCGCGGCATCCGGCGGCGGATCGTGGCCACGCTGCGGTGCTCGCGCTGCTCTTGGCGCTGTTCGTGTTTCGCGTGTCGGCCCAGCTCGTGCAGATGCTTTGGCCGACGCCGCTGCTGCCGCCGTTCGAGATGTGGCAGTCGGGTACCGTTTCCTACGCGGTTCTCGTCGCCTCTCAGCTTCTCATCATCACGGCCGTCGCGACGGTCATCGTCGGACTGTGGCGGCGCCGCCTGCGGCCGAGGAGGAAAGTCGGGATGGCGTTGCTGACGCTCGGCGCGGTCTACATGCTCGGTGCCGCTTTCCGCCTGGTCGCTGGCCTGAGCTTTCTGTCACACCTCGCGTTTTTCCGGGCCACGCTGCCCTCGATCTTCCACATGGTGCTGGCCGGGATCGTGCTCACGCTCGGCCATTTTCATTTTCGCGGCAGCGCCCAAATCGGCCGGTAGCGGACCCGAGCGGCGCCATGCGCGGGGCGGCGCGACGATACGGACCGGCATCTTCGGTTCCCAATCGCTGGTTGCAGGTGTAGCTTTGCACGACTAGACGATAGAGGGCGTACCCTTTGCTTGAGGCGCAAACGGCCTCATCCCGCCTGGTCGGTCGGGCAGCCTACCCCGCAATCATGCTGCTCGCCGTCGCGGCGCTGTGGGTGACGCTCCGGGCCGGCGGCTCCTTGCTCTGGGCCCCCTATGCGGTAGTCGCCGCCGCCGCCCTGGTCATCCTCGGCATCGAGCGCCTCATCCCCTATCGAGGCCAGTGGCGCCCGACCGCCGGCGATCTCGCCGACGACGGCCTGTTCATGATTGTCGTGCAGATCCTCGTGCCGCTGGCGCTCGGCTGGATCGCGGTCTGGCTCACGCAGCGCCTGCTGCGCGACGGCGGCTTCGTCCTGGCGGTCTGGCCGGCGCAGTGGCCAATCTGGGCGCAGGTGCTGCTGAAGCTCGCCGCGGGGGATTTTCTCCGCTACTGGCTGCATCGCTGGTCGCACGAGCATGCGCTGCTCTGGTGCCTCCACGCCGTGCATCACCATCCGCCCAAGCTCTATTCGGTGAACGTCTTCCGCTTCCATCCGGCGGACAAGGCGCTGCAATTCCTGTGCGACAGCCTGCCCTTCATCTTGCTCGGCGTCGGGCCGGTCGTGCTCGCTTACTACTTCGTGATCTACGCGACCAGCGGCCTCTTCCAGCATTGCAACGGCGATCTGCGCCTGGGCTGGCTCAACTACCTCGTCAGCGGACCCGAGGTGCACCGGTGGCACCACTCGCAATTGGTCGAGGAGTCGAACCACAACTACGCCCACACCCTCATCGTCTGGGATCTTCTGTTCGGCACCTACTATCGCCCGCGCGGCGTCCATGTCGGCCGGTTGGGCCTGCTGGAGGAAGGCTATCCGGCGCGGTTCGGCGGCCAGCTCCTCGCGCCGTTCCGGCGGCCGCCGCGCGGCAACGATGCCGCGAGTGCCTGATCTCGGCTTCACCCTGGTGATGGCCGCGACCGGCCGCCCGGCGCTGGGCCGCTTGCTGCGCGCCGCCCGCGCGCCGGCCGCGGCGCAGCGGAAGGCGCTCGACGGCATTCTCCGCTGGAACGCCGGCACGGATTTCGGCGAGGCGCACCGCTTCGCGTCGATCAAGGATGTCGACGGCTTCCGCGCCGCGGTCCCGATAGCGGACTACGAGGCACTGCGGCCGTGGATCAATCGCCAGATCGCCGGCAAGCTCGGGGTCGCAAACGGCAAGCCCCTCATGTACGCCCGGACGAGCGGAACTACCGCGGAGCCCAAGCGCGTGCCGGTGACCGAGCGCTCGCTCGATGCGATGAAGCGTGCGCAGCGCGCCATGGCCTATGCGCAGCATCGCGCCTGCGCCATGTTCAGCGGCAAGATCCTGGCGCTGGGCGGCGCGATGCGCGAGGAGACGCTGCCCGACGGCACGCCGGCGGGATCGGTGACCGGGCTCATCTACGAGACGATGCCGCGGCTCGTGCGGCGCAAATACGTCGTCCCGCCTGAGGTCTTCGCCATCAAGGATGCCGAGCTCAAATATCGCGTCGTCACGCGCCTCGCGCTTCAGCACGCCGACCTGACCGCCGTCTCGACCGCCAATCCATCGACCCTGCTGCGCCTGCGCGACTACAGCCGCGCCCATTGGGGAAGCCTGATCGCCGAGATCGCCAACGGAACCTTCGCCGAGGCAGAGAGCCTGTCGACGGACCAGGCCGCTTCCGTGCGCCGCGCCTTGTTTCCCGCGCCGGATCGCGCCCGCGCGCTGATCGAGGCGGCGCGGGACGCGGAGCCGACCATCGCGGATCTCTGGCCAAATCTCGCCGGCGTCGTCACCTGGACCGGCGGAAGCTGCGCGCTCGCCGCCGATGCCGTGCGCCGCGCCTTGCCGGCGACGACCATGGTGATCGAGGCCGGCTATGTCGCCAGCGAGCTGCGCGGCACCGTCGTCGTCGACGCGGCGCGCGGCCTCGGCCTGCCCGTGCTGGAAGACGTCTTTTTTGAATTCGTCCGCGCCGATGAATGGGATTCCGGGCGGCGAGATACGCTGCTGCTGGATGAGCTCGAGGCTGACTGCGACTATCAGGTGATCGTGACCACGGTGGGCGGTCTTTATCGCTACTGGATCAACGACGTGCTGCGCACCGGCCCGGCCATCGGCGCGACGCCGACGCTGTCTTTCGTCCGCAAGGGCCGCGGCGTCACCAACATCACCGGCGAGAAGCTGACCGAAGAGCAGGTCAATACCGCGATGGGCTTGCTGGCGCGCCGCTTCGATTGCGACGTGCCGTTTTATGTGATGCTCGCCGACGAGGCGCGGTCCGTCTACATCGCGGCGCTCGAACTCGATCGTCCCGTGGACGCCGCGAGCGTCGCCGGTGCGCTCGAAGCGGAGCTCTGTCGGCTCAACATCGAATATGCGTCGAAGCGCTCGAGCGGGCGCCTGGCGGCTCTCGATATGCGCCTGCTCGCCGCCGGCGCCGGCGCGGCGTATCGGCGTTGGTGCGTCGCAAAGGGCCAGCGCGATGCCCAGTTCAAGGTTCTCGCGCTCCAGTATATGCGCGAGTGCTCGTTCGATTTCGGGCCCTGGCTATCGGCATAGCGGCGCCATGGGGATTCCCGAGATTCGTCTCGCCAGCTTGGCCATTCCTTTCCGCCACGCCTTCGCCCATACCTCGGCGGTGCGCGCGCAGGCCGCAAATGTGCTGGTTCGGTTGGAGAGCGCCTGCGGCGCCGTCGGGCTGGGAGAGGGCTGCCCACGCCCCTATGTCACCGGCGAGACCGTCGCGACGGCGCTCGATTTCCTGGGCAGGAGAGCGGCCGCGATCCTGCAGCAGGCCGTCGACATCGAAAGCCTTCGGCAGTGGCTGCACGCGAACGCGGTGGAGGTGGATCTGCATCCGAGCGCCGTGTGCGCGTTGGAAATGGCCATGCTCGATCTCTTCGCGCGACGCGCCGGTGTCACGGTCGAGGATGTCTTGGGCTCGCCCAAGTTGACCAATCCGTTGTCGGTGACGGCCGTCTATGGCAGCGCGTCGTTCTTCGCCTTCAACCTGCAGCGCTGGCGCTTCGGATGGGCCGGCATGGGCGAGGCCAAGGTGAAGCTGACGGGAAATCCCCGCCGCGACGGCGCCCGCGCGCGCAGCCTGGCCCGCCGCGGCCGCGTGCGGTTGGACGCCAACAATCTCTGGCCCGACGCGCGCGCGGCGATCGTCGGCCTTGGGCCCACGGTTCCGCACGCCTGGGCGGTGGAGGAGCCGGTCGCGCGGCGCGACTGGCCGGGCCTGGTCGCGGTCGCGCAAGCGACCGGCTTTGCCATCGTGCTGGACGAGAGCTTCGCGACCGTGGCGGACCTCGCCGCGGCGCCGGAAGGTGCACGCTGGGTCGCCAATATCCGCGTCTCCAAGCTGGGCGGCGTCTTGCGCACGCTCGACGCCATCGACGTGGCGCGACGCAAAGGATTCGGCGTGATCGTCGGCGCGCAAGTCGGCGAGACGAGCCTGCTCGCCCGCGCCGGCCTTCTCGCCGCGGCGGCTGCCGGCGAGACGCTCGGCGGTTTCGAAGGCGCCTACGGCACGCATCTGCTCCGCCATGACGTCGTCCGGCCGTCCGTGACTTTCGACGGTGGCGGAAGGGTCGCGCTCGGCGCAGGCTTTTCTTCAGGGTGGGGCCTGGAGCCGGAGCCGCGCCTGTCGCGGGCCTTCGCCTGCGCCGCGGCCCATTCGCCCCGCCCACCCCGGTAGCAGCGCTGCCGCGCGGGTGGTCCGTTCGTGGTCCAGGAGTGGTGCACTGCATCATCCGCTGCTGTAGCGAATCCCCGGCCGGAATGGTCCACTCCGAAGCACATGTATAGGTTTCACGTGGCACAATCGCGCGGCCGCGCGACCCAGTTTCCGCGGATTTCCGCCAGGTTTCGGGCGCCGCCGCCGCTTCCGGCGGCGCTATCGCCCCGGCCCGCGCGCCGCGCCACCTGTCGAAACCTGTAGCACTTACTGCCCGCTCAGCACCGCTTCGATGCATTCCTGCACCGCCAGCCCTTCGCGCAAGCCGGGCAGCGGGTGCGGCCGTCCCGCGAGCATGGCGTCGAGCGCATCGAGCTGGGCGCGATAGGCGCGCTCGCGGTCGGTGGCGCCTTCGCCGAAATCGATATCGAGCCAGCCGCCATTGACGCGGCGCCTCAGGCTGTACCAGTCGTGCAGCTCGAAGGCGCCGTCGCGGCCGGCGAGGATGCAGCGGTTGAGGTCCGGCACGTCGCCGCCGACGCGCCCCGACAGCGTCACCGGCACGACGCCCGCCTCGAGCCGCGCCGTGATCGCCGTCTCGGCCGAGCGCCCATCGCGCGGATAGTCGATTCGGGCCTCGCGCAGCCGCACCGGGCCGAGCAGCCGCTGCATCGCGAACACGAAATGCGACAGCACCTCGCGCACGAAGCCGCCGTCCCGGCGCAGCGCCAGCCAATGCGCCGTCTCCTGCCAGGCGCGCGGCCAGCGGGCGAAAGCGACCTCGATCTCGACGCGCTCGATCTGGCCGAGCTCGCCCGATTTGAGGCCGGAGGCGATGGCGCGCACGGCCGGCGCCGAGGCAAACGGGAAATTGATCGCAGCATGCCGCCGCTCGCGCTCCGCGCGCTCGACGACGGCGCGGGCGGCGGCGAGGTCGGTCGCCAGCGGCTTCTCGCAGAACACCGCCTTGCCGTGATCGAAGGCGAGGTGCGCATGGGCGAGATGCTGGGACGGCGGCGCGGCGATATAGACGCACTCGACCGCCGGGTCGGCGACGAGCGCGGCGGCGTCCACGGCGGCGCGCGCCGTCGGCTGCAGCTGGCTCAGCCTGTCCAGCGCCGCCGCGGCCGGATCCCAGGCGGCGACGACCGCGAAGGCGGGATGCTGCCGCATGTTCCGCAGCATGCGCTCGCCCATGACCCCGAGACCGAGGATGCCGATACGGTGCGCCATGCGTGTTCCCCGCCCTCCCGCCGACGCCGAATGCATCAAGCGCTAAACGCCGCAGGCATCAGGAGGTTTAGGACCGCCCGCCGCTCGAGACAATGGCCAGGCGGCGGAATGCGCCCGGTCAGGCCGGTGCGGCGCTCCGTCGCGGTCCCGGCCTGCCGCGGCCGATTTGCGCGCAACCAAAGCGGGTGCTCGCGCCGGGAAATGCGGAGGCATCGGCGCTGGGAGGCGGATTCCTGCGAACTTGCCTGAGACGGGTGGCGGCCCACAGCGGCGTTTTGGCTTGGGCTAATAGAATGTTTCGCACGTGGAATCTTGGGCGAGGACCGAAAACAGCTCTTGATAGCCGTGCGAAATTCGGTCACCGTTAAAAATCGGTAAACACTTATTCCTGGTGCGTGCTGTCGCCGGATTGGCCGAAGAGGCCGTGGGAGGGTAGGATGAAGACGCAGCTTTTGGACCTCTCGACAGGAGCAACGCGCCCGCTCGGGGGTGCGCCGATGGCGACCACCGAGTCGGTGGTCGAGCTGCCGCCGCGGCCCTTCGTTCCGGCCACGCCGGGGCGGGCGGCAACAGCCATCGCGGCGCAGCGGCTTAGCGAGTTCGACCTTCAATACGACGCCGACCAGAAAGTCCTCTGGTGCTATTTCGACTTCACCGGGCGCCCCTGCTTCACCTCGACGGTGCTCGAGGAAGCGCAGCGCATTCAACGCCTTGTCCGCGCGCTGGGCGAGGAGGCGCTGGAGGAGGGCCCGATCCGCTATGTCGTGCTCGGCTCGCGCGCCCAGGGGGTGTGGAATCTGGGCGGCGACCTCGAGCTGTTCGCCGAGCTGATCCGGCGCGGCGACCGCACCGCGCTGGCGCGCTACGCCCAGGCGTGCTGCGAGGTCGGCTACACCAACGCCACCCTTTATGGTTTGCCCATCATCACCGTGGCGCTGGTGCGGGGCGAGGCGCTCGGTGGCGGCTTCGAGGCGGCGCTGTCGAGCAACGTGATCGTCGCCGAGCGCAGCGCGCGCTTCGGGCTGCCGGAGATCCTCTTCAACCTGTTCCCCGGCATGGGCGCCTACACTTTCCTGTCGCGCCGAGTCGCGCCGGGGCTGGCCGAGCGCATGATCCTCAGCGGCGAGATCTACACCGCCGAGCAGCTTTACCAACTGGGCGTGGTCGACGTGCTCGCCGCCGATGGCGAGGGCACCGAGGCGGTCTATGCCTATATGGGCCGCCATGGCCGCCGGCATCGCGCGCACACCGCCTTGCGCCAGGCCCGCTGGGTCACCAACCCGGTGAGCCTCGAGGAAATGCTGCGCATCGCCGATCTGTGGGTCGAGGCCGCGCTCAAGCTCAACGAGGCGGATCTGCGCAAGATGACCCGCCTGGCCATGGCGCAGGACCGCCGGCGCAGCCGGCTGGAGACACGGCCCGTTGCGAGCGGCGGCGCCGCGACCTAGGCGCCGCGCCGGCTTTCCTTGGCCATGCGGTCGAGCGCCGTCTCGAGCTTGGCGAATTCGCTCTGCAGCTTCTCGATGTAGCTGGCGCCATGCTGGCGCAGGTCCTTGCCGGTGATCTCGCGCAGGGTGGTCAGCGCTTGGCATAGCCGCGCCGCACCGACATTGGCGGCGCCGCTGCGCAGCGAGTGGATCAGCTCCTTGAAGCCGCGCAGGTCGCCTTCGTCAACCGCTTGACGCAGATGCTCGAGCAGCCGGCGCCCGTCGCTGCAGAAGGTGTCGATGACGTCGCCGAGGAAATCGCTGCCGTCGCCGAGCATGCGCAGCGCCTCGATGGTGGCCTCGTCGACGACGGCGCCGACATCGGAGAAATAGCGCGGATGCGCCGAGATCGGCGTGACCACCGGCGAGGCCAGCGCGGCGTTGCCGGGCATGGCGACGCGGGCATAGGTGCCGTCGATCGCCGCGAGCAGCTGCGCCGCCTCGACCGGCTTGGTCAGCACGGCGTCCATGCCGGCCTCGCGGCACTGCCGCTCGGTCTCGCTGGTCGAGTCGGCGGTAAGGGCGATGATCGGCAGGCGGGCCTCGCCGAGATGCTCCATGCGGTAGAGCTTGGTCACCTCGTAGCCGCTCATCTCCGGCATGTTGATGTCCATGAGCGCGAGATCGAAGCGGTCACGGTCGAGCATCGACAAAGCCGCCTCGCCGTCATTGGCGACGGCGACCTGGTGACCGGCGATCTCGAGGATGCGCCGCAGGATCTTGCGGTTGGCGTTGTTGTCCTCGGCGACTAGTATCTTGAGCGGCCGGGCGGGCGCCGGCAGCGTCGCGGGCGCCGGCGGCGCCGGCGTCTCGTGCGGCAGCGGCTCCACCAGCTCGGCCATCGCCTTGGTGTCGCTCGCCAGCGCCGCCAGCAGCGCACTGGCGAGGGCGGCCTCGCCGATCGGCGCCTCGACCACCGCGGCGAGATGGGTGGCGGCGAGCCCGGCGATCGATTCGGCGCCGCCCGGCGCGGCGATGAACAGGGCGAGCGGCGGGTGCGGCGATGCGACCGCGAGGCGATGGGTGAGGCTGAGGGCGGCGAGCGGGTCGGCGCGCCCGTCGAGGAGCAGCAGCGGCCGCGGTGTCGCCGCCGTCATCTCGCCCAGGCGCTTCAGTGCCGCTTCGGCGTCGCTCAGCCATTGCGGCTCGCCACGCCAGCCACGCACCCGCGTCTGCAGCATGGTGGCGAGATCGGTGTCGGCGCTGACGATCAGCGCCTCGCGCCCGGCGAGATCGGGCGGCCGGCTGGCGGTAGGATCGTCGCGCAGCGGCAGCGTGACGGTGAAGGTGCTGCCCTTGCCGAGCTCGCTCTCGACGTCGATCGTGCCGCCCATCAGCTGGGTCAGCTGCTTGGCGATGGCGAGGCCCAGGCCGGTGCCGCCATAGCGGCGCGTCACCGTGCTGTCGGCCTGGGTAAAGACCTGGAAGATCTTGTCGCGCGCCTCGGGCGCGATGCCGATGCCGTCGTCGCGCACCGCGAGGCTGAGGCGCACGGTCTCGCCCTCGCGCTCGAGCAGCCGCGCCCACACCTCCACCCGGCCCTGGGTGGTGAATTTGATGGCGTTGGCGACGAGGTTGATAAGGACCTGGCGCAGCTGCAGCGGCAGGCCGCGATAGGTGCGCGGCAGCCGCGGATCGATGCGCAGCGTGAGCGCGAGGCCCTTGGCCTCCGCCTGCGGGCGCAACATGGCGACGGCGCTGCCGAGCACCTCATGCAGGACGAAGCTCTCGATCTCCGGCTGCAGCTTGCCGGCCTCGATCTTGGAGAAATCGAGGACATCGTTGATGAGGCCGAGGAGCGTGCGCGCCGAGAGCTGGATGGTCGCAAGCATGTCGCGCTGCTCGGCGTCGAGATTGGTGCGGCCGAACAGCGAGCCCATGCCGATCATGCTGTTGAGCGGCGTGCGCAGCTCGTGGCTCATGATCGCCAGGAAGCGGCTCTTGGCGGCATTCGCCTCCTCGGCCTGCGCCTTGGCGAGGGTGAGGCGGCGGATGAGGGTGGCGGCATAGGCCGGCAGCAGGATCAGCGCGAGCACGACCCCGCCGGCCATGCCCGGCCGCTCCTGCCAGTAAGGCGTGGTGGCGCAGACGGCGGCGAAGCCGACGAGGCTCAGCAGCACGGTGGCGACGAGGGAACGCTGGCCGAAGCGGAAGCCGAAGCCGAGCACATCCCAGAGATAGACCGGGAACCACGGTGCGGTCAGCGCCTCGCCGATATGCAGGAAGATGGAGATGAAGGCGATGTCGCTCACCATCGCCGCAGCGCGGCGCAGTGCCGAGGGCTGCGGGCGAATCGCGAGATCGATGAAGATGAGCCAGGAATAGAGGATGCCGGCGACATCGACCGCGAGCAGCGGCATCAGGCGCGCGCTGTCGGCGCCGGCGACGGCGAGCGCGACCAGATAGGCGAGCACGAAGCCGGTGAAGAACAGGCGGATGATGACCTGCTGCGGCTCCTGCTCGTTCTGCTCGGCGAGCTCGCGGGCGACCCGGCCGGCGCCGCCGCGCAGCGCGCAGACGATCGCTGCCGCGCCCGGTCCGAGGATAACCATCGCCAGCCAAAGCGTCGGCAGGAACTGCGGCAAAGGCGCGCTCGGCGCGGTGGCGACGATGATCGAGAGGGTGAGCGGCACCGCGGCGGAATAGAGCGCCAGGGTCCATACGAGGGTGCGCGCTTTGCGCGTCGCCACGCTACCGCCGCTTGTGTTCCTCGCCTCGTGCCGTCCCGTCATGCGAAGCTGTGCCTGGCCCTCCCCCTGGCCACGCCAACCAGCCGATCCGGCCAGCGCTGCGCTATCGCGGCGCCCGCCGTGGCGGCCCTCGGTCCGATAGTGCCTATGGTTAGCAAAAAAATCTATAACTAGATGTTAACGCGTCGACGAACGCGACATGTTGAATGCGCGAGTGCGTCCCGCCGGTGGCTTCGCTTCACGCGGTGATGGCGGTGTCCTGCACTATGAGCCGGGTCATCGGCAGGAAAATGGTAACCGTGGTGCCGATGCCCTTTTCACTGGCGATATGCAGCCGTCCGCCATGCAGCTCGACCAGGCCGATGGCCAGCGGCAGGCCGAGGCCGGTGCCGGGATGCTTGCGGTTCCAGGTGCTGGCCACCTGGCCGAAGCGGGTCACGGCGGTCTCGACCTCGGCCGGGTCCATGCCGATGCCGCGGTCGACGACCTCCAGCTGCATGCCGTCCTCGACAACCCCGCCGCGCACCAGCACGCGCCCGCCGGAATGGCTGAATTTGATGGCGTTGGTGATGAGGTTGAGCAGCACCTGCTTGAGCTTGAGCGCGTCCGCCTTGACCCGGGGCAGGTCCGGGGCGAGCTCGAGATCGACGGCGACATCGAGCGCGCGCGCCCGTTCCGCCACGAGATGCAGGATGTCGCGCGCCATCTGGCCGATCTCGACCGCGTCCTCATCGAGCTCGACCTTGCCGGCTTCGAGCTTCGAGACGTCGAGGATGTCGCTGATGATGCCCAGCAGGTGCTGGGCGCTGGCGCTGATGTCGCGGGCATAGCCGGAATAGCGCGCACTGCCGAGCGGACCCAGCACCTCGTCGGCCATGACCTGGGAGAAGCCGATGATGGCGTTGAGCGGCGTGCGCAGCTCGTGGCTCATATTGGCCAGGAATTCGGTCTTGCTGCGGCTCGCCAGCTCGGCCTCTTCCTTGGCGGCGAGGAGGGCGTTCTCGGCCTCCTTGCGGTCGCTGATGTCGAGCGAAGCGGTGACTACCAGCGACGGGCGCCCGTCCTGGTCGCGCAGCAGCGCCTTGGTGGTGAGGAGGACGCGCGGCTCGCCGCCAGGCGGGACGATCGCCTCCTCGAAGGAGCCGGGCGGGTCGAGGCCGGCGACGATGCGGCGGTCGCGCTCCTGGGCTGAGCGCGCCTCCGGGTCGTCCTGCACCGCCACCGGGGTCAGGCCGACGATCGACGCGACGGGGCGGCCGAGGCGGCGGGCGTAGAAATCGTTGACGAAGACATAGCGCCCCTCATGATCGGTGGCGCTGACCAGCACCGGCACGGCGTCGATGACTCGCATCAGCAGCTCGTGGCTGTGGCGCAGCGCGTCGCGATGGCGCTGCTCCTCGACCAGGATCTGTTCCTCGAGCGAGGACGCGCGCTCCTTGAGCAGCAGCTGCTGCCGGCGCAGCGTCAGCAGGTTGCGCGAGCGCACGCGGAACTCGTGATGATCGACGGGGCTCAGCAGGAAGTCGGTCGCGCCGGCCTCAAGCGCCCGGTAACGCAGGTCGCGGTCCTCATAGGCGGTGATGACCATGACCGGCACGTCGGCGCAGGACGGCAGCGCCCGGAAGCGGCGGATGAACTCGGCGCCGTCGAGATCGGGCATCTTGAAATCGGTGATGACGAGGTCGGGCGGCTCGGGCCCGGCATACTCGAGCGCGCGGGCCGGGTGGTCGAATGTCTTGACCTCGACCCGATCGTCGAGCGAGGCGGCCAGCCGCTCGAGGATCTTCAGGTTGGTGATCCGATCGTCGACGATGGCTACGGTCTGGCGTTTCACGCGCTGATCCGACCCGTCCTAAGCTTCGACCGGCCTCGTCGCCGGCTCCGGCAGTATCCGGCAGGATGGCGCCGCCGGGCAAGCCGCACGCGCTCATTCTAGTCGCCGCCGACCCCGCCGTTAAGGGTGGCCCCGCGCGGTCAGGCGGTAAGCGTCAGGCTCGCCTCGCCCAGACCGGCGAAACGCACCGTGACCGCGGCGCCTGGGGCGGCGAAGACCAGCCCGGTATGGGTTCCGGTCGTCACGATGTCGCCCGCGGCGATACCGCGGCCGCGGCGGGCGCAGTGGTTGGCGAGCCAGGCGAGGAGCCGGCGCGGATGGCCGGCGGCGTTGCCGCCGACGGCGCGCGCCACCTCCTTGCCGTCGACGGCCAGCGCCGCCGGCTGGCACAGGAAGTCGACGGCGCGCCAGTCGCGCACCGCGGCGCCATGGCAGAAGGCGCCGTTGCTCTGGTTGTCGGCAAGGAGGGCGAGCTTGTCCACGGCGCGGAAATCGGCGAAGCGCGACTCGACCAGCTCGATGGCGGGATGCAGTGTGTCGATGGCGGCCCAGACCTCCTCCTCGCCGTAGGGCGCGGCGCGCGGCGGCAGCGGCTTGCCGAAGCGGAAGGCCAGCTCGCCCTCGATGCCGCGCAGGCGAAAGCGCGATGCCGGCCAGCGCGCCGGGCTCGCCGCCACCAGCTCGGCGAAGAGCGGCGCGCAATTGGGCTCCGCCGTGAGGCTGGGCGCGCCGACCTTCCAGCCGGCGATGGCGCCGAGCGCGGGTGCGACCGCGTCCTGGACGGCGTAGGCGGCGTCGGGCGTCGCCGGCACGAGAGCGGCGGGCAGTGCCGCGATCGGCCGGCCGGTGCGGCGCGCGGCAAGCAGCAGCTCGGCCAGCGCGCCGGCCTGCCCGGTCATTGCCTGGCGGCTCTCGCCAGGCGCGCCGGCTCGGCGCCGGCATTCCCGGTCAGATAGCCCATGGCCGCATCGACGCCGCCGCTGCGGTGCGGCACGCCCGCCAGGGCGAGCCCCATCTCGACGCCGGCCAGCGTGCCCATCAGCGTGAGCTCGTTGAACCAGCCGAGGTGACCGATGCGGAAGACCTTGCCGGCGACCTTGCCGAGGCCCGCGCCCAGGGACATGTCGAAGCGCTCGAGCACGGTGCGGCGAAACGCATCGGCGTTGTGCCCCGGCGGCAGCAGCAGCGCGGTGAGCGTGCTCGACCGCGCGCGCGGATCGGCGCAGAGAATCTCGACGCCCCAGGCGGCGGCGGCGCGTCGCGTCGCCTCGGCCAGACGGTCGTGCCGGGCGAAGACGTTGCCGAGGCCCTCCTCCTCGAGCATGGCGATCGCCTCCTTGAGCCCGAACAGCAGGGTGGTCGCCGGCGTGAAGGGAAAGAAGCCGCTCTCGCCGGCGGCGATCATCGGCTGCCATTCCCAATACGCGCGCGGCAGCTTGGCGCGCTTGCTGGCGTCGAGCGCCTTGGCGGAGATGGCGTTGAAGCCGAGCCCCGGCGGCAGCATCAGCCCCTTCTGCGCGCCGGCGATGGTGACGTCGACGCCCCATTCGTCGTGGCGGAAATCGGCGATGGCGAGGGACGAGATGGTATCGACCAGCAGCAGCGCCGGATGCTTGGCGCGGTCGAGCGCGCGGCGCATCGCGACGACGTCGCTGGTGACGCCGGTCGAGGTCTCCGTGTGCACCAGCATCACCGCCTTGACGGCATGCGCCCTGTCCGCGGTGAGGCGGGCCTCGGCCTCTTCCGCGTCGACCGGATGGCGCCAATCGCCGGGGATGAACTCGACGACGAGGCCGAGGCGCTCAGCCAGCACGCGCCACAACGTGGCGAACTGGCCGGTCTCGAAGGCGAGCACGCGGTCACCCGGCGAGAGCGTGTTCACCAGGGCGGCTTCCCAGGCGCCGGTGCCAGAGGAGGGGAAGATCGCGACCGCGCCCGACGTGCGGAAGATCCGCTTCATCCCGGCGATAACGGCGATGGCGAGCGCGGCGAAATCGGGGCCGCGATGATCGATCACCGGCTGGTCGATGGCGCGCAGGATGCGGTCGGGCACATTGCTCGGCCCGGGAATCTGCAGAAAATGCCTGCCGCTTTTCGCCGTCATTCGTCTCTCCTCGCGGGGACGGGCGAATGTGCCCGGAAGAGCGTCCCTTCGCAAGGCTGGTGTTGCTGCCGCGCCGCGGTCGGCGGCGCGGTAGCGGACGCGCTAGGCGGCGCGCGCGGCGGACGATGAGGCCGCGGGCGGCTCCTCCTCGATCGCGTGCTCCGGGCGCATCCAGAAGGCGAGGATCGCGCCGACGAGCAGGAGCGCGATCGAGCCGGCGAAGGGCAGGTTCCAGTTGTCGAAGGGCAAATTCCAGTTCTTGGTGTTGTCGATGATGATGCCGAACAACCATGGCGAGGCGATGGCCGCGATCGCCGAGCCGGTGTTCATGATGCCGCTCGCCGTGCCCGAATGCTTGGGCGCGATGTCCATCGGCACCGACCAGATCGGGCCGATGGTGAGCTCGAGGCAGAAGAACGCCGCGCCGAGGCAGAGCGCGAGGACGCCGATATCCTGCACGAAGAAGATCGGCGACAGGCAGACGAGCGAGCCCAGCAGGCTGCCGACAATGACGTTCCGCCGCGCCACCGCGAGATCGCCGGTGAGCTTGAACACCCAGTCGCTGACCACGCCGCCCATGGTGTCGCCGATGACGCCGGAGAACAGCACGGCCGAGGAGAACAGCGCCGAGTTCTTGAGGTTTAGATTGTGCGCGTGCTGCAGATAGAGCGGGATCCAGCTCAGATAGAGCCAGAGCGTCCAGCCGTAGCAGAAATAGACGATGGTGGTGGGCATCATGCGCGGCACCAGGCGCCGCCACGGCACGCCGGTTTCCTGCACCCCGCCGCGATAGGGCGGCAAGGTCGCGAGCTCCTGCTCGCTGATGCCGCTGTGCTCGCTCGGCTTGTCGCGGAAATACCATACCCAGACGATGACCCAGGCGAAGCTCATCGCGCCGAGGATGACGAAAGCGGCGCGCCAGGTGGAGAAATAAAAGATAAGCCAGGCGACGATCGGCGGCGTGACGGCGTTGCCGAAGCGCGCGAAGGAATGGGTGATGCCCTGGGCGAAGCCGCGCCAGCCGGCGCGCGTCCAGCTCGACATGGCGCGCGTTGCCGTCGGAAAGGTGGCGCCTTCGCCGACGCCCAGCGCCACGCGCGCGATGATCAGGCCCCAGAAGCCGTTGGCGAGGCCGGTGAAGATGGTGGAGAGCGCCCAGATGAAGCCGCAGATGCCGAGCGTGAGCCGCGGTCCGAAGCGATCGCCGATCCAGCCGCCGACGATCTGGAAGCAGGCATAGCTCCAGCCGAAGGCAGCGAAGATCGCGCCGTAATCGGTGTTGCTGAGGCCGAGCTCGCCCTTGAAGACGAGCGCGGCGGTCGAGATGTTCACTCGGTCGACATAAGTGATCATGTACATGAGGCAGAGCAGGAACAGCACCGTGCTCGTCGCCCAATAGCCCGATCTACGCATTTCCTTCCCCACCCCAGTTGCCAAGATCCGTCGCCGCTTGAGCGGCGGTTGCCCGAAACATAGCCGATCGCCGGATCGCCGCCACCGCGGCGATGCGGCATGCGCGAATGGCGGGCGTGCCGATGACGCGTTGCCGGCGCCGACATGCCCTCTTCTGCAGCGATGCGCTCCTGTATCGTCCCATCAGTCGCAGGGTGCGAAGGCCAAGGCGGCGCCCTCGTTGTCATTCGCGCGTAGGCGCGCTTCGATCGCCATGATCACGACGTCGCGCTTGTTCTTCAGGTGGATTTCGAGAATTCGGCGCAGCCGCGCGCCATCGCGGCGCTCGAGCGCCTCGAGAATTTGCCCGTGCTCGACGATCGCCTTGTCCCAGCGCTCCTGCGTCAGGTTGGCGAAGTACCGCGCGCGCCGCACGCGCGCATTGAGCGCGCCGTAGCTCGCCTGCAGCACGGGATTGCCCGCCGCTCGGTTGATGCCGTGGTGGATGGCCTGGTTGCAGCGGAAATACTCGCCGCGATCGGCGCGGTTGTAATGCAGCAGCATCTCGAAATGCAGCGCGCGGATTTCCGCGAACTGCTCGTTCGCGATGCGCGTGCAGGCCAGCTCGCCCGACAACCCTTCGAGCGGACCAAGCACTTCAAACACGTGGTCGATCTCGGCGATGCTGATCGGCGTCACCACGGCGCCGCGGTTGGGCAGCAACTCGGCCAGCCCCTCGGCAGCGAGCACCTTGAGGGCCTCGCGCAACGGCGTGCGCGAGACTTGCAGCTGCTCGCACAGGACGCGCTCGTTGAGGCGAGCGCCCGGCGGGATCAGCCCTTCGACGATGAGGTCGCGCAGACGCGTCGTCACCGCCGTATGGAGGTTGGTTCGATTGATCGCGAGGGCACCCGATGCAGTCATCTCTGGCCTTTTTGCATTTAAGATACGATAACCAGCACGATAGGCCTTGTCACACCCATTCTTTGCGAATTGCGTATAAAGCATCTTCATCAATGCAGTAGCGCGTCTATGATCGATGTTCTCCGATGGTTCTTCTTGACATTGTCGCGGCCATATTGCATGCAAAATGCAAATCACACCATGGCAGCGCATACAGGAGGCGGTCGATGCTGAAGCTCACGGGCAGTCCGAGCGGCCGGCACTTCTTGCAGATTCCCGGTCCAACCAACGTCCCAGACCGCGTCCTGCGCGCGATCGACAATCCCACCATCGATCATCGCGGACCGCAATTCGGCGCGCTCGGCCGCAAGGTGCTGGCGGAGATCAAGCTGATCTTCAAGACCAAGGGCCCGGTGGTGATCTACCCGGCCTCGGGCACCGGCGCCTGGGAAGCGGCGCTGGTCAACACGCTGTCGCCCGGCGATCGCGTCCTCATGTTCGAGACCGGCCACTTCGCGACCCTGTGGCGCGAGATGGCGGGCAGGCTCGGCCTCGAGGTCGAGTTCGTGCCGGGCGACTGGCGCCATGGCGTCGACCCGCTGGCGGTGGAGGCGATGCTCGCGCAGGATAGCGGTCGGTCGATCAAAGCCGTGATGGCCGTCCACAACGAGACCTCGACCGGCGTGACCAGCCGCATCGGCGACATCCGCAAGGCGATCGACCGCACGCGCCACCCGGCGCTCTTCATGGTCGACACGATCTCGTCGCTCGCCTCCATCGACTACCGGCATGACGAGTGGGGCGTCGACGTCACCGTCGCCGGCTCGCAGAAGGGGCTGATGCTGCCGCCGGGGCTGTCGTTCAATGCCATCAGCGACAAGGCGCTCGCGGCGCACAAGACAGCGCGTCTGCCGCGGAGCTATTGGGATTGGAGCGCGATGCTCGCGGCGAACCAGACCGGCTTCTTCCCCTACACACCCGCCACCAACCTGCTCTACGGCCTCAACGAGGCGATCGAGATGCTGCTGGAGGAGGGGCTCGACAACGTCTTCGCCCGCCACGACCGCCATGCCGAGGCGACGCGCCGCGCCGTGCGGGGCTGGGGCCTCGAGATCCTCTGTCTCAATCCGGCCGAGTATTCGAGCGCGCTGACCGCGGTGATGATGCCGCCGGGCGGCAACGCCGACGCGCTGCGCAAGATCGTGCTCGACAAGTTCGATATGTCGCTGGGCGCCGGCTTGAGCAAGCTCGCCGGCAAGGTCTTCCGCATCGGCCATCTCGGCAGCTTCAACGACCTGATGCTGATGGGGACGCTGGCCGGCGTCGAGATGGGGCTGAGCCTCGTGGGCGCGCCGCATCACAAGGGTGGCGCGCAGGCGGCGATCGACTATCTTGCCGAAGCCGCGGGTCGGCCCGACATAACTGTGGGGCCGAAGCGCTCGGCCGCGTAGCCGCCGCTACAGGGCGCCGCGGCGCAAGTCTCAAGGCGGGAGGGGAGCCTCTGGCCGATAAGCAGGGAGGATAAAGTCATGGCTCACTGGCTGAGGTTCGAGCGCGCAGGAAAAGCCGGTTTCGGCACCCTCAAGGACGGCGTCATCACCGTCCACGCCGGCGACATGCTCGGCGACAGCCGGCCGACGGGCGAGACCGTGAAGTTCGCGGAGGTGCGCCTGCGCACGCCCTGCGATCCGAGCAAGATGATCTGCCTGTGGAACAACTTCCACCAGCTTGCCGCCAAGAACAATTTCCAGGTCCCCGACGAGCCGCTCTATTTCCTCAAGGCGGCCAATGCCTATCACCCGCACGGCGCGCCGATCGTGCGGCCGAAATCCTACGACGGCCGCATCGTCTATGAGGGCGAGCTCGGCATCGTCATCGGCAAGAAGTGCTCGATGGTGAGCGAGGCGGAAGCCAAGGACTACATCTTCGGCTACACCTGTGTGAACGACGTCACCGCCGTCGATTTGCTCAAGAAGAACCCGACCTTCGATCAGTGGGTGCGTGCGAAGAGCTTCGATACCTTCGGCGTCCTCGGCCCGACGATCGCCACCGGCCTCGATCCGATGAGCTTGCGCGTCCGCACCGTGCTCAACGGCAAGGAAGTGCAGAACTATCCGGTCGCCGACATGTTCTTCCCGCCCTACAAGCTGGTGGCGGCCCTGTCGCGCGACATGACGCTGATGCCGGGCGACGTCATCGCCTGCGGCACCTCGCTCGGCGCCGGCCCGATGTACAACGCGGAGAACGACATCGACATCGTCATCGACGGCGTCGGCACGCTGAGCAACGCGTTCAACCAGGTGCTCCCGAGCCCCTATCTCTTCGGCGCGCCGCCCAAGCCGATCCGCATCGGCGTGGTCGGCGCCGGCGCCATCGGCGGGCTGATGGCGGCGAAGCTCGCGCTCGGCGGCAACGAGGTGACCGTGATCGATCTCGGGCCCCACTTGGCGGCCATCCAGAAGAACGGCCTCACGCTCGAATGGCATGACGGCAAGGTCGAGACCGCCAAGGTGAAGGGGGTCGAGAAGGTGGCCGATGCCGGCAAGCAGGATCTCGTCATCCTCGCGGTCAAGGCGCACTACCTCGACCAGGTGGCGAAGAACATCGACCACCTGCTCGGCCCCGACACGGTGGTGATGACGGTGCAGAACGGCCTGCCGTGGTGGTACTTCCAGAAGCTCGGCGGCAAGTACGACAACCGCAAGCTCGAGAGCCTCGACCCCACCGGCGTGCTCACCGCCAAGATCGAGCCGAGCCGCCTCATCGGCTGCGTCGTCTATCCCGCCGCCGCGGTGACGGCGCCCGGTGTCATCCACCACGTCGAGGGCGACCGCTTCCCGATCGGCGAGCTCGACGGCAAGGTGAGCGAGCGCGCCAAGCTGATCCACGACGTGCTGGTGAAGGCGGGCCTCAAATCGCGCGTCCTCAAGGACATCCGCTCGGAGATCTGGCTCAAGGCCTGGGGCAATCTCTCCTTCAACCCGATCAGCGCGCTCACCCATGCGACGCTGGTCGACATCTGCCAGTTCCCGGAGACGCGCCACCTCGCCGCGAACATGATGGGCGAGGCGGAGACGATCGCGAAGAAGCTCGGCGTCACCTTCCGGGTCTCGATCGAGAAGCGCATCGAGGGCGCCGAGAGCGTCGGCGCGCACAAGACCTCGATGCTGCAGGACGTCGAGGCCGGGCGCTCGCTCGAGACCGAGGCGCTGATCGGCTCGATCCTGGAGATGGCGAAGATCACCGAAACGCCGGCGCCGGCGATCGAATCGGTCTACGCGCTGGTGAAGCTGCTCAACAAGGTGATGCTGGTCGAGCGCGCCGGCGTGCGCATCGCCAGCGCCGCCTAGGGTCTCCGGCGGTCGCGGGCGCGATACCCAGCCGAGCGAGGAGACGACGGATGGCACAGCTGGCGCGGGGAAGCTCGGTCGAGCCGGGCGCCGCGGCGCTCGCTGCGCGGTTGCGGCAGAATTTGCGCGGCGAGGTGCTGTTCGACGCGTTCAGCCGCGGCCGCTACAGCACCGATGCGTCGATCTACCAGATCGAGCCGCTGGGCGTGGTCGTGCCGCGCGACAAGGAGGACGTCGCGGCGGCGCTCGCCATCGCCCGCGAGGAGGGCGTGCCGGTCCTGCCGCGCGGCGGCGGCACCTCGCAATGCGGCCAGACCGTCGGCCGCGCCCTCGTCGTCGATTGCAGCAAGCACATGGACGGCGTCCTCGCCGTCGATGTCGAACGCCGCCGCGCGCTGGTCCAGCCGGGCGTGGTGCTCGACCGCCTCAACAAGGCGCTGAAGCCGAACGGCCTGTTCTTCCCGGTCGACGTCTCGACCGGCGATCGCGCCACCATCGGCGGCATGACCGCCAACAACAGCTGCGGCGCGCGCAGCTTGCGCTACGGCAACATGGTGCACAACGTCCGCGCCGTCGACGCGCTCCTGGCCGACGGCACGGCGGCGCGCATGGGCGAAGTGCCCGGCAATTTCGATGACGGCGTCGCGCCCGAGCGCTACCGCGACCTCGTGCGCGACATGCGCGCTCTGCACCGCCGCGAATCGTCCGAGATCGCCGCACGGTTCCCCAAGCTGCTGCGCCGGGTCGGCGGCTACAACATCGACATGATCGACGATGCCGGCCACAACATGGCGCATCTGCTGGTCGGCTCGGAGGGCACGCTCGCCTTCTTCAATGCCATCGAGCTCGAGCTGCAGCCGATCCCGCCGCACCGCGTGCTCGGCATCTGCCATTTCCCGACTTTCTACCAGGCGATGGCGTCGACCAAGCGCATCGTGGCGCTGGGCCCGACCGCGGTCGAGCTGGTCGACCGCACCATGATCGAGCTGTCGCGCGACATCCCCCTGTTCCGCGCCACCGTCGACCGCTTCGTCCAGGGCGAGCCGGCGGCGCTGCTGCTCGTCGAATTCGCCGGCGAGGACGCCGACGACATCAGGCGGCGGCTGATGCAACTGGTCGAGCTGATGGGCGATCAGGGCTTCCCCGGCGCCGTGGTCGAGGCCGCCGATCCCGCCTTCCAGCAGGCGGTGTGGAACGTGCGCAAGGAGGGCCTCAACATCATGATGTCGATGAAGGGCGACGGGAAGCCGATCTCCTTCATCGAGGACTGCGCCGTGTCGCTCGACGACCTCGCCGACTACACCGCGCGACTGACATCCGTCTTCGAGAAGCACGGCACCTACGGCACCTGGTACGCGCACGCCTCGGTCGGCTGCCTCCATGTGCGGCCCGTGCTCAACCTCAAGCAGGAGATCGACGTCAAGAAGATGCGCGCCATCGCCGAGGAAGCCTTCGCCATGGTGCGCGAATACAAGGGCTCGCATTCCGGCGAGCATGGCGACGGGCTGGTGCGCTCGGAATTCCACGAGCCGATGTTCGGCGCGCGCTTGGTGCGCGCCTTCGCGGAGGTGAAGGACCGCTTCGACCCGCAAGGGCTGATGAACCCGGGCAAGATCGTGCGGTCTTCCAGGATGGACGACCGCTCGCTGTTCCGCTTCAAGCCGGGCTACCGGACGCTGCCGCTGGACACGGCGCTCGACTGGTCGGACTGGGGCGGCTTCGCTGGCGCGGTCGAGATGTGCAACAACAACGGCGCCTGCCGCAAATCCGATCCCGGCGTGATGTGTCCGTCCTATCGCGCCACCGCCGACGAGCAGCACCTGACGCGCGGCCGCGCCAACACGCTGCGCCTCGCCCTCAGCGGCCAGCTCGGGCCCGACGCGCTCGGCGCCGACGCCATGCGCGAGACGATGGCGCTGTGCATCTCCTGCAAGGGCTGCAAGCGCGAATGCCCGACCGGCGTCGATATGGCGCGCATGAAGATCGAGTACCTGCAGCAGCGCCGCAAGCGGCACGGCCTCTCCCTGCGCGAGCGGCTCATCGGCTACCTGCCGCGCTACGCACCGGCGGCGTCGCGCCTGGCGCCGCTGCTCAATCTGCGCGACCGCGTGCCGGGGCTGGCGTGGCTGAGCGAGATGCTGATGGGGTTCAGCGCGCGGCGCGCGCTGCCGCGCTGGCACGGCGAGCCCTACCGCGATCCGCCGCAAGCGGCGCCGGCGGCGGACGGGCGCGAGGTCGTGCTGCTGGTCGACACCTTCAATCGCTGGTTCGAGCCCGAGAACGCGCGCGCCGCCGAGCGCGTGCTGCGCCGCGCCGGCTATGCCGTGCGCGCGGCGACGCCGGCGGGCGAGCGGCCCTTATGCTGCGGCCGCACCTTCCTCGCCGCCGGCCTGGTCGAGGAGGCGAAAGTCGAGGCGCGCCGGCTGCTTGCCGCGCTCAAGCCCTATGTCGCGCGCGGCGTGCCGATCGTCGGGCTCGAGCCCTCCTGCCTGCTCACCCTGCGCGACGAACTGGCCGCCATGCTGCCGGGCGCGGAGGCCGCGGCGGTCGCCAAACAGGCGCGGCTCTTCGAGGAGTTCGTTGCGGCGGAGAGCGCCGCCGGCCGCTTCACCCTCGCGCTCAAGCCGGAGGCGCGCCAGGCCGTGCTGCACGGGCACTGCCACCAGAAGGCGTTCAACACCGTCGGCGACAGCGTCGCCGCGCTCAGTCTGGTGCCGGGGCTCGCCGTCGAGACCTTCGACAGCACCTGCTGCGGCATGGCCGGCGCCTTCGGCTACGAGGCCGAGCATTACGACATGTCGCTCAAGATCGGCGAGCTCGGCGTGCTGCCGAAAATGCGCGCGGCGCCGGCCGATGCGATCCTCGTCGCCGCCGGCACGAGCTGCCGCCAGCAGATCGCGCACGGCGCCGGCCGCGAGGCGCTGCATCCGGCGCGCGTGCTGGATGCAGCGCTGCCCGATTCGGCCGCGCGATGAGCTGCATAGGCGTGGTGCGCCCTTCGAGACGCCGTCCTTCGCAAGCGCAGGACGGCTCCTCAGGGTGAGGCGAGGCCCGGTGTGGCCTCATCCTGAGGAGCGCCCGTAGGGCGCGTCTCGAAGGACGCAGTGTGCCGATGCAGCCCTCTGCACGATTTGCAGGCGGCTCTCTAATTGAGCGCCTGCAGCGGCGGCGTGGCGCCGTCGGGAAGCGGGTAGCGGTCGACGTTCAGCAGCATCGACACGGTGTGGTAATAGCCGATGAGGCCGATGAGATCGACGACGCCGCGCTCGCCGAACTTGTCCTTCATCGCGTTGAAGGTGGCGTCGCTCACCTGCTTGGTGTCGATGAGCTCGCGGGTGAAGGTATAGACGATCGCCTCGTCGCCCTCCATCTTGGTCGGCCGCTTGCCGGCGGCGATGTCCTCGGCGACCGCCGGCGGCAAGCCCGCCTTCATCGCGTATTGATAATGCGCGTACCACTCGTACTGCGCCGTCCAGGCCCGCGCCGTGACCAGGATCGCCAGCTCGTTGAGGCGCGGCGGGATCGAGGTCTTGAAGCGGACATACTCGCCGACCCTCTGCAGCCGGTCGCCGAGGTCGGGGCTGCGCAGCATGACGTTGAACGGGCCGTTGAGCGAGGCGCGCGGGCCCGCCAGCACGGCATCCGCCATCGCCTTCTGCTCGGGCGTCATCTCCTCGGCGGTCAGCGGCTTGAAGCGGTCGCCGCGCAGCTTCGGTAACTCGGTGGCGGCCACGGCGGCGGCACCGAAGACCAGCGCGGCGGCGGCATAGGCGATCTTGCGTCGCATGGTGTTTCCTCCCCTGGATCGTTGGACGGGGAGCATAGTCCCGATCGGCAAGGGGCGGCTAGCCGGGACGGAAGTGCTACAGGTTTCGCCATGTTCGGAAGAAGGGGAACGGCGCGTCGCGCCACGAAAAATCCGTGGAAAACCGCGCTCGGCGCGCGGCCTTGTATCACGTGAAACCTATACATCCGCTGCCAAGTGCTACAGGTTTCGCCAGGTTCGGAAGAAGGGGAACGGCGCGTCGCGCCACGAAAAATCCGTGGAAAACCGCGCTCGGCGCGCGGCCTTGTATCACGTGAAACCTATACATCCGCTGCCAAGTGCTACAGGTCGGGCGCGCGAGTGCTACAGCTGCGGATGAGCGACTGCACCATCGCCGGACCACGTCTGGACCACTGGCGCATGATGCCGACGCGCCAGCGCCGCTGCGCCTGACTGAAGCTGCCGTATAGATGCTGCGAGGGTACCGGGTTGGCTTACGAGCGGTTTGCGACCGCGCGTCTCCTCGAAGATCTGGCCTTCGGAATGTTTCTAAGCTTCCGTGCGCGCTTAGGACTGGGCCTGGAGCGGGCCAATGCGTAAGGTTTCACCAAGAGGTCGGCCGGCATCGCCCAGTATCGCACCAGTTTCCAGATCATCGCCAAAGTCAAATGCCGACGTCGATTCAGAATCTCGGAGGCTCGCCCAGACGAGCCGACGATCTTCTCGAAGTCCTTTCTCGTTCGGTCCGAATTCTCCATACGCGCCTTTATCGCGTCGATCGGATGAACATCGTCGTCAGGCCACCGGAGCCTTTCATAAGCATCGACAAGCGTCATCAATACGTCCAGGCGGTCTCCTTGGGGCGTCCCAGCTGCCGCCCCCCAGAGCCGATCAATCTCGCCGAGCGCAGCCTTGTGGGACATCTCGTCTCGAATTGGCGCAATCATGTCCGACTGACTTCCCATTATCTCCTCAATACCGACTCACTGTCTCCGCATCAATCTTGTCGTATTCCGCATGGGTGCCCGCAAACTTGATGAAGATGGCTTGGCGGCTGTAGTCCATCGCCGCAACGACCCGATATGCATTTCCCCTCACGTAGGGAGCGTTACCCTTCCAGCCCGACCAGGCTGCGCGCGAAGGACTGCGCCTCGAACGGGCGCAGATCGTCGGCGCTCTCGCCGACGCCGATATAATGCACGGGGATGCCGTATTTCTCGGCGAGCGAGACGAGCACGCCGCCGCGCGCGGTGCCGTCGAGCTTGGTCATGACGATGCCGGTGACGCCGATCATGTCGCGGAAAGTCTCGGCCTGGGCGTGGGCGTTCTGCCCGACCGTGGCGTCGAGCACCAGCAGCACCGCATGCGGCGCCTTGGGGTCCATCTTCTTCAAGACCCGCACGATCTTCTGCAGCTCGGCCATCAGATTGGCCTTGTTGTGCAGCCGCCCGGCGGTGTCGATCAGCAGCACGTCGGCGCCCTGGCGCTTGGCTTCCGCGAAGGCGTCGTAGGCGAGGCCGGCGGCGTCGGCGCCGGTCTCGCGCGCCATCACCGGCGCGCCGGCGCGCGCGCCCCAGATCTTGAGCTGCTCGACCGCCGCGGCGCGGAAGGTGTCGCCGGCCGCGATCATCACGCTCAGGCCCGCGTCGCGATATTGCTTGGCGAGCTTGCCGATGGTCGTCGTCTTGCCGCTGCCGTTGACGCCGATGACGAGGATCACATTCGGCTTCAGCGCCGGATCGAGCCGGAACGGCCGGTCCACCAGCGCCAGCGATTTCGCCACTTCCTCGGCCAGCGCGGCGCGGACCTCCTCGGGCGCCACCTCCTGGTTGAAGCGCGTGCGGCGCAGCCGCTGCGTCACCTCCTCGGCGATGCCGGTCCCCATATCGGCGGCGATCAGCAGCTCCTCGAGCTCGCCGAGCGTCTCGTCATCGAGCCGGCGGCGGGCGAAGATGCCGCCGATCCCGTCGCTGAGCTTCGCGGAGGAGCGCGCCAGCCCCGATCGGAGCCGCGCGAACCAGCCCTTGCGCCCCTCGCTCATGGGGCGGTTGTCCTGCTTTGCGTATCTTCACCGCCGTCATTCCCGCGCCCTTCGACGGGCTCAGGGCGGGAATCCAGGGCCGCCCGTTCGGTCGGAGACAACCCCCGGGGTCCCCGCTTTCGAGCGTGTGAATTTATCGGTGGCGCTGGATCAGCGGGGTTGCGTCCTTCGACAGGCTCAGGATGAGGACCACCTTTTCTGCCATCTAGGGTAGGGGCCACGAAGAAAATCGCCTCATCCTGAGCTTGTCGAAGGACGCACCATGGTTTTGCAGCTCTCATTTCAGCAACGACCCGATTTCCTCACACGCTCTTTCGCCGGGGTGACGACAGAGAGTGTTCTACCTTGCCGGAATCGGCTGTAGCGGGAGCGATGGAACGCGCCGCCGACATTTCGCTCTGGCGCCGCCGGGCGCGCGACCGCCTGATCACCGCGCGCATGGCGCTCTCGGCCGAGCAGCGTCGGCGCTGGGGCGGCGAGATCGAGCGCCGGCTCGCGTCGCTGCTCGGCGGCCTCCCGGGACGCGTCATCGGCCTTTACTGGCCGCACCGCGCCGAGTTCGATCCGCGTCCGCTGGCGGACGCGCTAT
>Ga0209647_1000925_pt1 | contig 26406 bp, 25 predicted proteins | sample GraSoi_2013_60cm_FD_185827 | JGI IMG/M metagenome (GOLD analysis project Ga0209647, IMG submission 185827) | Grasslands soil microbial communities from the Angelo Coastal Reserve, California, USA - Sample 9_17_2013_60cm (SPAdes) (version 2) | ecosystem: Environmental > Terrestrial > Soil >... | reverse complement strand
GACTGCAATATAGACATGTATACACTTACAGAATATAATGGTAGAAGAGTTTACTGAAGAGGAGTAAAGAGGAGACAGTCATGATAAGAAGATTTTTTCGCTTATTACTCATAATCATAGTCGTTGTTGTCCTTCTCACCCTCTTTGCCCCGACTCTTATCAAGGGTGCAGGTAATGCGCTGATCAACTCCATTAATAATACCTCTGCCCAGGGCATTGCCCAGGTTATTCCTCATACCCAGGATAATGGGGCTGATGTGCAAATAAAACTTGATGGTTTGCATGCCAATACAAACTACTATGTGTCTCTCGATGCAGGACGGTGTGGAGGGACTATCCTCTTCAATGTTGGAAAAATTTCTACTGATAGCAATGGCTCGGCTACCTCTAAGCTCTCTTTGAATAATATTGGCGATGCGTTAAATAATGTGCGTAATGCCTTCCAGCAGGGTGTATGGATAGACGTTCACCAGGGCAGTGATGTGACAGGGCAGAGTGTGGCCTGTGGTCAGGTTATCTCCGGTGGAAATTTCCTTGTGCAGTCGAACAACTCTTCTACCCCAACTGTTGCCACCAGTTCGAATAGTTCTACCTTTGTTGCCACCCCCACTACGGTTCCTTCGGGTGTAACAAATACGAGTACGACCCCCACAAGCACAAATGCGCATAATAGTGGTTCTCAGTCTCAGGGCACCCATTCATCAAATGGCTTTCCTAATACAGGTGCGGCTCCAAACAGTAATTCCTATGATAACTACACGTATCCCAGAAAATACTAGCAGAATTAGCGCCTGAGGACTAATACTTTAAAATTACCCATTCCCATGGGGTCAGTCAATGCCGCGACACGCTGGCGTAGATTGTACCATTGCAGGAGTGCTATCTGCCCCTGGTCGCTGGCGCGTGCTGTATCAGCGGCGGCAAACTTGCTCGAGTGCAGTTGCTCTAGCTCTTGAGCTATACCCATTTCTTCTAGCCAGAGACGTTGCGTCGTGAATTTGTGCAGGCGCAATCCCTGGCGTCGACCCTCGGCAATGAGCGCGCTAAAATTCACATGCGCCGTAATATCCTGTTCCCCGACGCGGATCAGGGGACGTTCATGCATCTGGTGTTGGAAGTAGCAGGCAAGGGTGCCGCGTCTGCGATAGCGCGTGTAGAGTGCCCTGGCCTTATCTCCGTAATCGATGGTAAGGATAAAACCATGCTGTAGTCGTTGGGCGATGTGCTGCATCCAGCGCAGCGCATCCAGGTTTATCTCTGCTCGCCATCCATCCCCAAAGCTGGCCCATGGGATATTGTAGCTATCCAGGTAGTTTGCTACCTCGGGCGTGCTCGGCTCGTCCAATACCTCGCACAACTTGCCTGCCTGTACATCAACATAGACTTCGTAAAGTTGTGCCTTGCGCGTTTCTACGATATGGACGGGGAATGCATCGATCAATTCATTGGAGAGGATAACCGCAGGGGTCAGTTTACTGCTCTGCTCGAGTGCACGTACATCCTGTCCCAGGCGTATATCTTCGGTGTGATACTTTAGCGCAGCGTGAAAAGCTGGATCTACTTCCCTGGCCCAGATATCAATTCCCTGTGCCAGGTGTTCTCGTCCTGCCCCTTGTTCCAATATGTTAAAGTGCGCCGGGCATCCCAATTTCTCCCACCACTGGTGGAGCTGGCGACCCATACAGTGAGCAAAAAACATGGAGACATCGGTGCTAGTGTAATAATCACCCTCCCAACCCATCCTGGCAAGTCCAGTTACGTAATAACCATAGCCGGGCTCATAGAGGGCCATGCGCATATATTCGGCAAAGGTAATGCGACCTTCCCGCTGGATACGTTCAATAATCAGCTGTTGTAGTGGCGTCTGTGTCATATATCTCACATTAAGAAGTAATCGGAGATGTGGTTGACATACTCCGGGAGCTTCTCGATGCTCAGTATATCATACTTGATCGATGTCATAGCAGGCAAACGGACATTATTTTCATGCTCTTTTTATTTTCCCTTTCCGCTTTTTCAAAGATGAGCGGTATTTAAATAGTAGGGGGTGATGGAGTGCAGTAGTGCGGTGTTTCTAGCACTTCACCGTTTTATATACTCTTCACCTCTCCCTCTAGTGAAAAAGAACAGGAGCATGGCCTCACTTGTGAGTAGCGAGTTCCTATGTTACACTTTGTGTAGGCAGGAGATGGCAGTTTATGCCGGGAAGATGGGATACGAGCATGAAACGCTTGGTGGGCGAAAACCCTAAGCATTTCATCAATTGGCTGTTGCCACAGGCTCAGTTTCAGGGGAAAGCGGAAACCAGGACCCCTAACCTGAATACTGGCGAGATCGAGGCAGATAATCTTTATAGAATTGTCCTGTATGGCGTCCTCTGTCTGGTGCATATCGAGTTTCAAAGCTCCAGTGACAATGATATGGCCAGACGCATGTGGGAGTACAACGCACTCGCAACGTTTACGTATAAGCTACCAACGCTTTCATTTGTAATTTATTTGAGAAAATGCACTCTACCCACACCGTCCTATACCTGGATATTTCCTACTGGCGATAAAGTACATGCATTCTGGTTCAAGGTTATTGATCTCTGGAACATTGCTCCAGAGGCGATTAAGCAAACAGAATTAGTAGGTGTTTTCCCGCTGCTAGTCTTAACCAAAGATGGCAAACATCCAGAGGTGGTGGAAGAGGTGATTACCAGAATTGCAGCGATTGGTGGGAAATCATCAGCAGAGTTACTTTCGCTTACCTATCTCATTTCATCGCTCGTTTTTGAACGAGAAGCTGATCGTATATGGCTAAAAAGGAGGTTTGGCATGCTACGAGATATTCTCCATGATACCTGGGCCTATCAAGAGATTATGCAAGAAGGTCGCCAAGAAGGTCGTCAAGAAGGTCGTCAAGAAGGAGTTCTTGAGGAGCGGCAGCAGCGCTTAAAAGACCAGCGGCAGATGCTTATGACCATTGTTCAGTTGCATTTTCCACAAATGGCTTCATTGGCGCAGGAAAAAGTTGAAGGTATTACCGATCCAGAAGTCTTGCAAGGAATGGTGCTTCAGCTGCTAACCGCACAAGGTGAGGGTCAGGTGAAAAACATCCTACTCTCTTCCCAGTAGTCCACTGCCACATGTTGAATGGATGCTTCGCGCTTGACGTCCATTCAATATGTTCAGACATACTATCTGCTTACCTGCAATACGTGCTATAATATCGCTATGACCATAACACCCATACATATCCAAAAGAAAACTGATCTGCTTGCGCTCACCCTCCCACAATTACAGCAATGGTTGACGGAACGTGGGGAGGCCTCATTTCGCGCCCGGCAAATATATAGCTGGCTCTATCAGCAACTCACATCTGATTTCTCGTTGATGACAAATCTGCCCCAGGCGCTGCGAGACAAACTGGCTGTAGAAGCTAGCATTGGGCCAATGGTTGTGCGCAGCGAAATGCACTCGAAAGATGATCGCACGCGTAAGATCTTATTAGAGTTGGCCGACGGTAAATTGATTGAGTCGGTCCTGATGCTTTATCCACCTCTGAAAGAGAACAGCGGTCGCGCCACCGTATGTGTTTCGACGCAGGCCGGCTGCGCCTTTGGGTGCACCTTTTGCGCTACCGGGCAGATGGGCTTTGATCGACATTTAAGTGTGGGAGAAATTGTGGCCCAGGTTCTCTACTTTGCGCGTGAACTGCGGGCGAGCCCCTGGATAGCAGCGGGACTACCAGGAAGTACTCCCATTGATCACATAACCAATATAGTATTAATGGGTATGGGCGAACCTCTCCACAATTATGCGAATGTTTTGCAGGCGCTACGCATCCTCAATAGCTCTGAAGGCTTTAACCTGGGCGCACGACATATGACTGTATCGACCGTGGGGCTGGTGCCAGCTATTCGTAAACTTAGCCAGGAACCACTGCAAGTCAACCTGGCTATCTCCTTGCACGCTCCTACCGATGAATTGCGCAGTCAAACCATGCCGGTGAACCGCAAGTATCCACTCCAAGAACTTTTGGCCGCTTGCCAGGACTATATAGCTGCCACACATCGCCAGGTCACATTTGAATACGTGCTGCTCGCAGGGGTGAATGATACACCGGAATATGCCCATCTGCTGGGGAAGTTGTTGGCGCCATTAGCCCAATTCGCGCATGTAAACTGCATTCCGGTTAATGCTACGTCGGCTGACTACCATACACCTGGACCGGCTGCTATCCGCGCCTTCCGCAACATTCTTTTTGAACACGGTGTCAGTAATAGTGTACGCGCCGAGCGTGGCGATGATATAGCTGCTGCTTGTGGACAATTGAGGACACGCTTTGAGAAGAAGGTCAGCAAGCCATAAAATAAACCCGGGTGTTTAGAAAAATCCTCAAACACCCGGGTTTATTTTATGGCTTAAAACTACTTTATAGCTGTTTTCGGCAACTTATTCATGGTGCGCATGCAGCGGGTGCAGATATTGATGGTGCGCATCGTTCCATCCACTTTCATATGACGACGCTGTACATTCAGTACAAAGCGACGGCGTGTGCGGCGCTGCGAGAAACTTACATTATTACCGTGCATGGGCTTGCGCTCACATACATCACAACGACCTGCCATTTTATAGAATACCTCCCTAAATGTAACGGATGAGAGGTACAATAAACTGCACCCTTACATCTCCGTCTGGCTCTCTTGATAATCTTTGGGGCTTTTGATATACTGCATCAGTCCCTTCGTTTGACGACAGGGAATCTATATATGCCTTGCGAGTATACCATGTGTTGCTTGTTTTGGCAAGAGAGAAGATATGCACACGTCAAAAGCATCTGCTATCCGGCTCAAGTATGGTTCGCGTCCTCTAGGTAAGATTGAAGTTTTGCCAAATGCCATTCATAGTATCGCTATGCAGGCAACAAGCGAGTGTTATGGTGTTGTAGGTCTCGCGGCCCCACGTCTACAAAATGGGCAGGTAGTACTACTGCGGCCCGAACAGCGTAATCAAGGCGTGCAGGTCCGGGTTGTCAATGAACAGATTATTGTTGAAGTGTATGTAGCACTTGAATATGGGCTGCGTATGTCAGCGATTGCCCACAACATCATGAGTAGTGTGAAGTTCTCCATTGAGAAGATGCTTGGGGTGCCCGTTGCCCAGGTTAATATTAACATCCAGGGACTGAGTCATGGCCCATCTTCCTCCCCTGATCAAAAAATAAACAGCAAAAGGTAGCAGTAGCTCTATGCAGGAACAATCCCCTCGCCCAGTGCGCGCACAACGACCCCGGCGTATTAGCGTTTTTGATGGCCAGGATCTCAAAAAGGCTCTACTCGCGGGAGCTGCATGCCTAGAAGAGCATCGCGAGGCTATTAATGCCCTCAATGTCTTTCCTGTACCTGATGGAGATACAGGTTCCAATATGTCAGCTACGATGCAGGCTGCGATCCGTGGGATCGTCAATAGCAACGAGACCTCCGCGGGAGCTATTGCTGCCAAATTAGCTCACGGCGCCTTGCTAGGCGCGCGCGGCAATTCCGGGGTTATTCTTTCACAGACCTTGCGTGGACTCGCACAAGGCTTAAACAATAAGCAGACTTTTGCGGCGATCGACCTGGCAGAAGCGCTTCAGCAAGCTTCACAACTGGCCTATCGCGCTGTTATTAAACCTGTGGAGGGCACAATCCTGACCGTTGTGCGAGAAAGCGCTGAGGCAGCCACGTTGAGCGCAGAGCGCGGTGATGACCTGGTAGGCCTGATGCAGGAGGTGGTCATTGCCGCCCGCTTATCTGTTGCCCGCACGCCTGACCTGTTACCTACACTTAAGCAGGCAGGTGTGGTTGATTCGGGAGGTCAGGGCTTTTGTACAATCCTCGAAGGCGTATGGCGATATATCCGAGGTGAGTCAATCCAGTTGGATGCTTCTGCCCAGTCTGTTGCCGGAAAATTGCCCGTGCTTTCATCTGAGGCTCCCGTCAAGAAGGGCCGGGTGACCATCGAGGAAGAATTTGGTTACGAAGTTGTCTTCTTGCTACAAGGTGAAAAGCTTGATGTTGATGCCATTCGACAAACAATTATCGATATGGGTGGCGTTTCCACTGTTGTTGCGGGCGATGAGAAGATGCTAAAAGTACACACACACACTCCCTCGCCCGGCAAAATTCTCGATTATGGTGTGAGCCTGGGCAGCCTGCAAGACATCAATATTGAAAATCTTCAGGAGCAGAGCCTGACGTATGCTGCTGCGAGTGAAGCTGAGCATGCAGACGATGCACAAAACGGCGCCGATCTACCTTCTACTCATCCAATCGCTACTGTAGCCGTAGTTGCCGGCTCAGGCTTTGAGAAAGTCTTTCAAGGTCTTGGTGTCAGCGCCCTGGTTTCAGGTGGGCAAACGATGAATCCCAGTACGGAGGAATTATTGGAAGCGGTCAATACTGTTACGGCCAGGCAGGTAATTATTTTGCCTAACAACAGTAACGTGATCCTGAGCGCCCGCCAGGTTGTGAACCTGACCGACAAGGAGATCTATATTGTTCCTACCGATACATTGCCCCGGGGTATTGCTGCCTTAATGGTCTTTAATTATGAGTCTGACTTTGCCACCAACTGCCAGAATATGACGGAAGCCGCTAATAATACTAAAACTGCCGAGATTACCACTGCTGTCCGCTCAGTCCAGATTAGCGGAGTGCGTGTTCGTGAAGGCGATTACATTGGGCTGATCAATGGTAATCTTACGGTCGCGGGTCAAGATATGGAGATTGTCATACGTGATATCCTGCAACGCATGTATATTGACCGTTATGAAATTATCACCCTCTACTATGGCGAGGATATCACGGCCCAGCAAGCCCAGGAAACTGCTAAACTGATTAAGGCTCAATATTCGCATATTGAGATAGAAGTGATAAACGGTGGACAACCCTACTATGCATATATACTCTCCGCTGAATAAAAGCTCGACTTCTCAAAGCAAGCATAGTATACTTCTTTGCATGAAGATGGGACACAATGTTGTGTCAATGGGAGGATAAATATGACTGTGCGTATTGTCACAGATAGTACGGCGGATATTCCGCAAGAGAAGGCGCAAGCGCTTGGTATTACCGTCGTTCCACTCACAGTATTTTTTGGTGAAGAAGCTTATCTGGACGGTATAGAACTAGGTAATGCCGGTTTTTACGAGAAGCTCCAGACAAGCAAGGTATCACCGCGTACATCGCAACCTCCTCCAGCCGCTTTCCAGGAGGCTTACAAGCAACTGATTGATGAGGGGGCCGATGCCATCATATCAGTCCATATTTCTGCAAAGCTGAGTGGCACCTATCAATCTGCCTGCACTGGTCACGATTCTCTGCCAGACGATGTGAAAAAAATTCCTATTGATATTATCGATTCTGAGACTGTCAGCCTGGCAATGGGAGTTGCTATCATGCACGCCGCCGAAGAGGCTCAGCAAGGTGCGGGCTTAGAAGAAATCAAAGCTCATCTGCTTGACGAACTTGCACGCACGCGTATTTTGTTTGTACTTGACACACTAGAATATCTGAAGCGGGGTGGACGTGTCGGTGGAGCCAAGGCACTCCTGGGGAATTTATTGAGTGTGAAGCCAGTCCTCTCAATTAAAAATGGTGTTGTAGTAGCGGTAGAGCAGCCACGCACACGTAGCAAAGCGTATGGACGGATTGCACAAATGCTGCGAGAAATGGAAAAACCTGAACAGTTCACCATTGTAGAGTCAGATGATGAAGTAGGTCAACAGCTTGCACAAGCCGTTAAACAAACCTTTCCGGGCGCAGGAGCTATTCCAACGTACAAACTCGGAGCAGTCGTAGGTACGTATGCCGGTCCTGGTACCGCAGGGATCGCATTTGTTATTCCCCATGCAGGATAGAAAGGAAATCGCCAATGGCACAACGCTATGTCGTTCCCAACAGCTATCAAGATATCAGCAATCAATCACAAGGCTATTTCGCTTTTCATTTTTCATGTCAGGAGTGTTATTGGTCTGTAGATACCATGCCTCTTCTGCCCAAATTGTTCTACAACGCTGGAAACGACAGCCCGTTTTTGTCCTGAAAGCGGTACGAAGTTGCAAATGGCAACGTGATTGCCAAGCTCAATTAGTACCCAGCTTGGCATGAAATTGATGAGCGGCACTTGTACCCATTGACGAACCGACAATTTCTCACTACAATAGTAATATTGATTGTTATACTCGCGTATAGTCAATTCAGTACCTGGGTCTGGAAACTAACTGTCGGGACAAAACGTAAATGTAGTGTAGGATCTCTGTACCACGTAGTTCGTTTATTATGGATAGGCCGCCATAGTAAAGAAGCAATACTTCAACTATAAAGGTAGCCTAACCTCTATAAGTGTTCGTTGAGACTTGCCAACAAAACGGCGTATTCTACGAAGGAGGAACGACTGTGGGAATGTTACGGGTGATGTCACGGCGCGGTGATGACCGTGTCACCTGGGATGAGCAGAAAGTTCAGGCGGGTGATCCCGAAGCGACTGCTGCTGTTCGTGAAGCCGAGCGTATTTTTGCTCAAGAACGAGCGAAAGGTGCAACGGCGTTCCGAGTTGAGCCAGGGAAACCGACACAGCGCATCGAGCAGTTTGACCCCACTGCCGAGCAGATTGTCATGGTCCCGCGAGTCGTTGGCGGATGAGCTTTATCACTCAGGTGCTGACCGCCCTGGGTTGGATTGTCGTCGCTCTGGCTATTTCACCGATGGTATGGCTCATTTTACAGCCATATTTTAAAGGATGGTCACGTGCTGAACGACGCGCAGCTGATCTTTTACGCGATACGCTCACTCCAGAGCAATTTCGCCAGCTTGTATGGCGAGGCTATCTTGAGGTTCCAAGCCCTACCGAACCACAGCGTGTGTATCGTGTGCCACGAACTAAAGGCTATATCCAGGTAATCGAGAATGGCCGTGCGGTCATGCGCCTTTGTGTGCAGCCAGTTGAATGTTTGCCTGACGCAGATGTGGTTGTGCTTCATAAACTTATGATCGAAGCAAACGAAGAGGGTTATCTTCAAAAGGCAAACAAGTACGTTTGCATTGATTGAAGTGGGTACAGAGAGGGGTACTTTTGCTCTGTCTAGATGTAGGGGTTGCTCGACCCAGGTTGTACATCAATACAATACTTTCATACAGGATATGAAGGCAACGGCCGGGACAAAGCTGAGCTTTGTCCCGGCCGTTGCCTTCATATCTATTCTTCTTCGTCTTCCTCTTCTATAATCTGTATGATTTCATGATGCCCATTTTGTTTAACACATGCGTGTGGTCCCCCATCCAATGGTGCGCCACAAAGTGGACAGGTGGGACGCCCACCAGATACTAACACATTGATCGTGCTTGATAAATCCTGCGCCTGTTTATGCGTAAAGAGGAATGATACGGCCTCTTCATCATGAGGGAGGGCCTGTGGCTCTTCTCCCAACTCCATGATCACCTCTACAGGCGTCACTGTACAAGAGAACGTGGCTTCACTTTGATCATATGCGAGACTGAGTTGCGATTGACGAAAATCATATTCAGGCGTGCGCGGGAAATCGGCAGGTAAGCCAGTGGGAGCAGGTCGAATACCGGCCTGTGCCTCAGTGCGTAGTACCTGACCCTCCGTCAACTGTGCCAGTACGCGATCCAGGGTGAGTGAGAGTCGATTCAACTGCTCTTTCTCCATCCACATCAACGCAGAGCCACGCCAACTGCGTGCAAAAAGACAGAAACGGCGCTGACCAGGCTGACCAATGGCGTCAGCGCCTAGTAATTCTACGGAGCCTAATTCAATACTCATCTTTTACCTCATCAGTAGCCACGGTCAGGATCATAGCGGTTACGCAACGGCTGCGCGCTTCGATAACGATGGATGTTATCGGCAAACAACGCCGTTAGCCGTTGATCGTAGCGGACGCTCAAACCCGATATATGTGGCGTTAAAATGACGTTTTGCATGGCATAAAGTGGACTATCGGCCGGCAATGGCTCCTCCTCAGTCACATCTAAGCCTGCACCCGCAATCCATCGCTCTTGCAGAGCGCGGATCAGTGCCACTTCGTCGATAACATGCCCGCGCGCTACATTTATCAGGTAGGTATGCGGGCGCATGATACGCAATTCTGCCTCGCCAATCAGTTTCTCAGTTTCCTGGGTCAACGGGACTGCAAGAACAACATAGTCGCTCTGGAGCAGTAGATCATGTAATTGCTCCATAGCATAGAGACGATCAACATCGGGATCTTGTTCACCCTCATGGACTGTGCGACGCGTTGCGATCACCCGCATGCCAAAGGCGCGTCCTAGCTGCGCAACCCGTCGGCCAATACTGCCGAGGCCAACGATGCCTATGGTTTGATCTACCAGTTCACGCCCGCCCAGATTGTACCAACCTGCGCTGCGAGGCCATATACGACGGTCCTGCAGGCGAACCATTTCTGGCCAGTTGCGGTTGAACATAAGCATACTACCAAAAACATATTCACTTATCGTTGAGGCATGAATACCGGCAGCGGTGGTTACAGTGATGCCGCTATCAGAATCAAGGATGCCTGTTGGAAGAAGCCCATCGACGCCCGCGCCGGAACACTGGAGCCAGCGCAGCCTGGGGGCGAGCGTACGCCAATCGTCTGGCATCCAATAGGAACAGACAATTTCAGCATCTTGTAAGCGTGCGCGAAAATCTTCTGTGCGTGTGATGCATACCACCGCTGCCTGTGCCGCCTCGCGCAATATCTGTTGTGATGTGGAAGAAAATTGGAATGTGCTTATCAAGGTACCTGTAAGAGGTACTTCTCCGCTTAGACCATCTATCATGGTCAGCTATCTCCTTAAATATGTTTTTCAAACAGGTGCAATCATCCTCTATTTTGCTTGACGCTGGCATCTTCTTTTCAGTCTACCGAATTATCTGCATTGTGGCAAGACTCCGCGTGGAACAACTATTTCAAAAGCCACTACCAGATTACCTGCTTACTTTGGATAGTACCTTATACATGGTAAACGATACAAGGACAGCATTATGAGATAACATACTATAAGCTAATCAACGGTATAAAACAAATACCAACGAGAGACAGATGTACCAATGCAGGTCATAGTAATGCCCCGATGGAGCAGTCAATACGTTTAAATAATCAAACAACTTTGAAGAAAACCAGCAACAGCTAAACAATATAGAGGATACACAGCATGCTAGTCAGTAACCATGTGAGCCAGGATAACCCGCAGAGCGAAAAACATGTCTCACGGAGTTGGAGAGAGTCTACTCAGCAACCTACTTCTCCCGCCCGGAAAAGGCAGCGGCGTATACTTGGTATAATGAGTGTGCCGCTCTTTATTATACTTACTTTTGCCGCTGTGCGTCTAGCTGCTTTCGCTACTGCTACCAACGATGAACTTCAGCTACGTGTTGGCAGTCAACAGGTAGTCACACTGGACCTACGCCAGAGCCTCGCAATTAATCCGGATGTCCTGGGTGCGAATGTATTTCCGCAAATTGGCACAAGCTCACAGGATAAAGCCAGTGGATTTATGGATTATAGTAGTCCTTTGTCAACGGGCCTGCAGGAGGCACATGTGAAACTGTTACGCTTTCCTGGCGGTAAGTGGGGTGAGGATCACCTTCTCACCCTGGATCAGCTCAGTGCCTTCAGTACCTTACTCAATGAGACTAACGCTGATGGTATGGTACAGGTACGGGTCTCTGGTCCAACCGGAGGTGGCTTTAATGAATTGACCGCTCTGACCAGCCGCATTCAGGTTGCGACACGCTGGATCGATTTTATGAATAATCCCCAGAGCGATCAGCGTATTGCTCGCTATGCTCATGCCCCTTTTCACCGAGTGAAATACTGGACGGTAGGTGATGAACCGGATAAATTGATAAATCCTGTAACCAACCAGCCGTACCTGGTCAAAGATTACGTCAATGACTTTATCCAGTTTTCTATTGCCATGCATCGTACCGATCCTACTATCAAAGTCTTTGGTCCAGAACTCAGTGAGTTCTACGGACCTGGCGCGGGTCCGGTCGATGCCAATGGCACGCTATGGATGGAAGGCTTTCTTAAAGGGGTGGGTGAATATGAGCAAGCAAACCATGTTGTGCTTCTTGATGGTGTCTCATTTCACCGTTTTCAGTTTATTGGAGCAACGCAAACACCCTATCTGTTCCTTAGTAGTACAGGCGAATGGAACTACCTGCTGCCAGCCCTCCATCAATTGATCAACCAGAATTTACATCGTGATTTGCCGGTAGCGATCACAGAAATCAATACTAATACCAACACGCAGCAGCAGCAATTACCTACGCGTGGCTTAGCTGCACTCTGGTGGGCTGATACGCTGGCAACTTTGATGAATCAACAGGTAGCATATGTGGCTTTCTCATCAGCATCGGGTGTGAATATGCCCTATCCTTTGTTCACTACTGATGGGCTTCAGCCAACGCCCATGCTGCGAGTGATGCAGGTGCTTGGGCAGCTTCAGAACAATCTCATCCCTCTGGAGGTCCAACGTGATCCTGTCAGTGTGTATGCAACGCAGGATAACGCGCATCAGACTGTTAGTCTGCTATTGATCAACAAGTCTAGCGAGTCTCAATTGGCGCAAATTAGAGGAGGGAGCAATCTGTTAGGCATTAGCCCCTGGGCTGGCCTTGATATCAGCCTCAGCGCAGATAGCATCATAGCGGTGACCCTGCACCGTAATAATACTGCCGAAGCTTATAGTTATGTCGTACCCGCTGCTAATGACGTTCAGACGGCTGCACCGGTGTTGCATACGATTTGTGGTCATAAGACCGATATCCTGGCGAATAACATACCTTGTTAGAGAACAGGAGGAATAGTGTTTTTTAGCATTCTCAACGTCTCCCTGACAATAATCTATTTACTGGTGATCCTGGTGATGACCCTACAAGCCATCTTCAATATACGTACGCGCCTCTTTATCTGGGAAGTCCCTGAACATGCCTGGCTCAATCACGCGCCAACCGTCTACATGGATCCCTGCCTCTCGTTTACAATTTTATTACCAGCTCGTCATGAGGAAGATGTTTACCGCGAAACCATTCAAAAAGTGTACAATCTCAACTACCCCAAAGAATTAATGCAAATTATGGCTATTTGTCGTGAAGATGATCCTGGAACCATCGCTGAGGCTCAGGTCAAAATCGATGAACTGGGTGACCCGAATGTCCAGCTCCTTATCTTCAATGATAAGCCTATTAATAAACAACATGGTATGAACCTGGCCCTGCAAGTAGCGCGTGGCGATATCGTCACGATCTTTGATGCCGAGGACGAACCCCACCCTGATATTCTCAATATCATCAATACAACGATGCTCAAAGAAGATATCGATGCGATACAAAGTGGCGTTCAGCTCATGAATCATAACACGAAATGGTTCTGTTTCTTGAACGTCCTGGAGTATTTTTTCTGGTTTAAATCATCGATGCACTTCTTTGCACAGGTTGGCATGACGCCGCTATGTGGCAATACTGTCTTTGTGCGCCGTGAACTGATGGAGCAGTTGGGCGGTTGGGATGAAGATTGCCTGACCGAAGACGCTGACCTCGGCATTCGCCTCAACCTCTCTCACGCTCGCGTGCGTATCATTTATGATGACGAGTTTGTTACGCGCGAAGAGACACCACCAACCATTGAGCAGTTTATTAAGCAGCGTACCCGTTGGAATCAAGGTTTCATTCAAATCCTCTTCAAAGGTGAGTGGCTCAAGTTCGAAAAGCTCTCACAGCGGATCCTGGCCTTTTATGTGTTGACCTTGCCAGAGCTACAGGCATTTTTTGCCTTGATGATGCCTGTCTCACTGCTGATGTTCTTTTTTGTCAAACTGCCGCTCTGGTTTGCCTTACTGACTTTCATGCCTTTCTATTGCTTTATCCTGGCGGCTTTTATAGACCTGGCTGGTCTGCACGAATTTCTCAAGGCTCATAAACGTAAATGGAGTTGGCGAGAAGCGCTGGTTATGGTGTTGGCTTTTTTCCCATACCAGTGGTTGCTCACGCTTGGTGCACTACGCGCCGTGTTTCGTTATATGCAAGGACGATCAAATTGGGAAAAAACCGTACATGTTGGACAACATCGCACCAGGGTTGCTGTATAGCGATAGAGTAGAGAGCTATGACAAGGTTTTACACACAAGGCTCGCAAGAGCCAGAACAATCAGCGCCAGAAATACATGTTGCGCGTAAGGTAGTGCCTGCTAAACAGGCTGCTGGAGATCCTGCATCTCCCGCTATGCAGTCTGTTTTCACAAATGAGCCAACTGTTCCACCGACTCACGAAGACCAGAGTGGGCTGCGTCTGAAGTCGTTTGCTTCACGCCGAGTTGATTATCTGCCTACGGTTGCGCTACCTACTCCCCCAGAAACCAGGCAGAAGTATGAAGATGTGGAACACCTGGCGACGGCGGCACTTCCCACCGCGAATGGTCTTAGTTCAAGTGGCACAAATCTAGATCGCCGTTCGGGCAGCGGCTCATCTGTCATCTCAACTCAACAGCAAGACCTGCATATGGCTGGCAGCCTCCAGCCCGAGGTCATGCGTCGTAGACTCCATGAGCCTGAAATCGAGAACGGGCATGTGATCCTCTATCGCGCTAGCAATTTTTATGTGCGTACCAGCAAGCGTCGTGGTCAGCGGCCGAATCCCCTGCGTAAGCGTAGTGGTCATACGGCCCTGGTGCCGAAAGTAGTCCCGGAGCAGGAGCAGCGTATCGCATTCAGCGATACGCGCATGATGCCCCAGGTCAGCGCAATCAATCCTATGAAGCAGGGTTATCCTGTGCCGCTCTGGGGCGAAGCTATCTTTGTCGCTATAGGACTTTTAGGGGCGCTGGCAACCCATGCTTTTAATCTCTTCTCTTTTCCACACTATGAATTAGACGAAGGTACCTATATGTCCAGTGCATGGGCCATCTTGCACGGCATGATTTATCCCTATCCCTATGGGTATGGTCATCCACCGGCCGGGTGGATCCAGATTGCAGCCTGGATACAACTTACTGGAGGCTTCTTTACTTTCGGTAATGCTCTGAACAGTGGCCGCGTTCTGATGCTTTTCTATGCCCTTGCCTCCTCATTGCTTGTGTACCTCGTCACTCGTCGCTTGCTGGGCAGTCGTACAACTGCTCTGTTAGCAATGGTCATCTTCTCACTTTCACCTTTGAGTATCGTCTATCAGCGCCAGATATTTTTAGACAATATTGGCACCTTCTGGTTACTGCTGGCGCTCTATCTCATCGTCATCGGCAATAGTCGCCTGTTGTATATTGTCAGCGCAGCTCTATCTTTTGGCATTTCGATCCTTTCAAAAGAGATATTTGTGCTTTTTATACCGGTGATGATTTACGCCCTCTGGCTGCATACTACCAGATTCCAACGCAAATTTGCTCTTGTCGCCTTCACTTATAGCATCATCGCTATTAGCTCAGGCTTCGTTTTGATGGCTCTCTTGAAGGGTGAACTCCTGCCTGCGGGGGTGCTTCCCTGGGATCATCATCCTCACTTGAGTATGCTCGATACCTTTACCCAGCAGGCTCAACGCAATCAGAGCGAGGGAAGCATCTCTGTTAGCTGGATTGAATGGACGGGCAATGACAAGCTGCTTATTGCCTTTAGCATAGGAGCAACTCTCTTTAACCTTATCCTGGGCTGGTGGAATCGCAAACACCTTCTGCTGGCTCTGCTTGCCATCACCTTCTGGGTGTTATTGATGCGCGGAGGTGTTGTATTCCCGTTCTACATTATTCCTTTGATCCCGCTGGTAGCCTTTAATGCTGCTGCAGCTATCAATGCTATTCTGAAGCTCATTGGTCGCCTGACCCGTTTTGACGTGGTACGCGTCGTGTTATTGTGCTGTGTGATTGTTGCTATTGTTACGTATGATATTAAACAGGCCAGTGGTTACGTAAATCAAACCCCGGCTCAGGCCCAGACGGATGCCTTATCGTGGATACACAACCATATTCCCCAGAACTCGGTACTCGTCATTAATAGCTACTTTTATACCGATCTGCATGAGGAGGGAGGTGCAGGCGTTGGCAACGGTACCATTTACCCCTATGCGCATATTTACTGGAACGTAGCTTATGATCCAGAACTGCACGATGGTTTATTGAAAGGTGACTGGAATCGTATTGATTACATTGTGACTGATACAACTATGCTCTTTGACATCAAAGATCGTGGTGGGAAGATGGCAATCATTGGAGATGCTTTGAATCACGCGGTATTACAGGCAGATTTTCAAGCTCAAGACCGCGGTCAGCATATCGATATTCAGATTTACCAGGTGATCCATCGTCAAAATAATCCGCTTGTCTACCAGGGGTTATACCCCCTATAGATATATCTAACCATAGAAAGGGAATATATAACATATGTTGGCAACACGACCAGACGTAGATACTATTGCTATTGCGCGCACCTTTGAAGGTATTGAGGAAGCTGCTCATCGCGTGATTGAACAGGTGGGTGGCATGTCCTCTGTTCTCAAAGGCGCAAAGATGGCGATTCTGAAACCGAATTTTGTAGCCGGACGGAGTGCTGAAACCGGCTCAACCACGAGTTTTGCCCTCATGAAAGCCGTGGCGGAAGAAGTACGTGCCTGTGGCGCTGAGCCTGTATTGTGTGAAACGCCTGGCACCGAATTTGATCGTGAAGCCACCTACACTATCCTGGGCGTAGAAAAATTTTGTGCCGATAACGGTATTCGTATTCTGCGTATCGATCCTGAAGGTGGTGAGCAGGACTGGGAAGCGGTACAGCCAACCGGCGCAAAAAAGCTGCGTCGCTTCCATATCCCGCGTATCCTTGCAGAAGCCTGTTTGATAAATTTACCCGTCCTCAAAACTCATGTAGTCTCGACCATGACTTTGAGTATGAAAAATTGTATGGGTATTCTGCCTCGTCCTGATCGTCGCTCAATGCATACCTTTGGCATCGATCAAAGTATCGTTGATATGAACCGCGGCATCAAACCTGATCTTACCATCGTCGATGGCAGCGTAGGTCAGGATGGAGAAGGCCCACTCTATGGCGATAAGGCCGATTTGCAGGTCCTCGTTGCCGGGCGTGATAGTCTAGCTGTTGATCTTGTCTGTTGCCAGGTTGTTGGTGTCAAGCCACGCGATATCCCCCACCTCAAACTCGCTCTGGAACAGATGGGCAAGCCAGCCTGGTCGCTGGTAGGCGATGATGTTGGCGTCATCAAAAATTTCCGCTTGCCAGCGCAGAAGCCGCTCTATCGTTTCATCTTCTGGATGATGTACCCCCTGGACTATCCGTATACCTGGGTCGCCGAGCGCGGCAAGCATTTCTGTACCACGCTCTATAGTACAGGACTGGTAGGCACGCGCCCCCAGATCAAAGAAGAGAATTGTACGCGCTGCGGCACCTGTGTAGAGGCTTGCCCCTTGCCTAACGTAATTGATCTCAAATCGCTCAAAGTCAATTATGCCACCTGCCAGCGCTGTCTGCTCTGCTATGAAGCTTGCCCGGAAAACGCCATCAGTGTCAAAGGTTACTCAGGAGCACGCCAATGACCATACTTGTTACAGGCGCGACAGGCTTTCTCGGTACTGCCCTGGTTACAGAACTGGTGAAGCAGCAGCAACCGGTGCGCATCCTTGCCCGCGATGCAGAAAAAGCGCATGCCCAGTTCGGCGATGCTGTCGCGGTTATCACTGGCGAGGTTACCGATCAACGGCAGGTGCAGCAGGCGGTTGACGGCATAACTACCATCTATCACCTTGTAGGTCGCCTGTATCATCCCAGTGTTCCTACAGAACTGTATTATCAAACCCATGTGGAAGGAACACGCGTCCTGCTTGAGGCCTGCCGGGGGCAGAGCCAGCTCCGGCGTATCGTCCATTGCAGCACTACGGGAGTACATGGAGTGACTGGTAATGCACCTGCGGCAGAAGATGCTCCTTACGCTCCCACTAATCCTTATGAGGCCACCAAGCTGGAGAGCGAATTGCTCGCCCTCAAGTTCCATCGTGAATATGGCTTGCCAGTCAGCGTTGTTCGTCCAGGGCTGGTCTACGGCCCAGGCGATCTGCACCTGTTAGGTTTCTTTTCGTCCATCCGGAAGGGGCTATTTCGTGTTATTGCAGGTGGTAAAGCTTTACTACACCCCATCTACATCGATGATATGACAGCAGCCTTTCTGCTTTGTGGTGAAAGAATGGAAGCCATTGGACGCAGCTACAATATTGCTGGTGAGCGTCCTGTCACTATTCGCGAACTGGCCACGGCTATTGCACACTCCCTCGACAAAGAACTCCCTGGAGGTAGTATTCCCCTCTGGCTTGCGAACCTGGCCTCAGATATCTTTGCCCTTGTCCCCAGTATGCAAGGCGAACGTGCACCTTTGACGCGCAGCCGTGTGCAATTTCTGACTAATAGTCGCGTTTATGATTGTAGGCGTGCGCAAACAGAACTCGGTTTCAAAGCTCAAGTAGATTTGGCCGAGGGTATGCAACGTACTGCTGCATGGTACTATAAACACCAGTATTTATAGGGTGTGTGGAGGCTGCTTCCGCTCTTTTAGATGTAGAGATGGATTGATGGATATATCAATCCATCTTCACCCTGGCGTTAACATCATGCGTACTTATCGTTGTGATATGTAATGAAACAGTGCGAAAAGCTTATTTCCACTTTTTGACTATACGAGGTTGGTATGCAACAAGGGCAACGTCCAGCACCGTCAATTCACCGTCCAGCGCGGCTTGTTAAATACACCTATCCGATGGGTATGGGAGGACAGGAACGTGTGAACCTCTCTGAGACGATAGATGTTACCCAGCAGCCCACGACAGGCATGGAAGTTGTTAGTTCATCCCTGCTGTTGCTCACTTCTCCCTTTGATTTCGATAATCAGCCATCTGCTGATCCCGGTGATATTAGCAGCCAGAGTACGCATCTTATGCAGTTGAGCGGTATGATGCAGATGCAAGCCATTCGCCTTCCACGACCACAGGCTGATACTCAGAAAGAGCCAGGTGCCAATGAAACATCGGCCATTATCGAGGAATACTGGCCCAATGGTATTCAACAGACGGGAGCATTGCCAGTTATAAACCTCTATGGAGCTGAACCCTTCGGGCGCTCGTCGCCAGGTCTAGCCGTTATACCTCAGACAGCGAAACCACAAGCAGCCTGGCAAGCCATATTTAACACGCCAGCAGCCAAAGTCGTACTGGGTTTACTGGTTGGCATTGGCCTGCTGTACCTGGTCTCAAAATTTGTCGACATTCCCACAACCATCCAGGTGCTGCGCCAGAACCTGGCTACACCGCGCGGCATTATGTTAGGCCTGCTCTCAGGGGTGGCTTTCCTCTGCGCTTTTTGTATTCGCGGTGTGCGCTGGAAGCTTTTTTTGAATCCTATCGGCAAAGTAAGTACATTTAGAGCTATACAGCTTTTCCTTGTTGGTATCTTCCTCAACTTTTTGTTGCCTGTGCGCGGCGGCGAAGTTGCCAAGAGCCTTATGCTTAAGCGTATAGCGGGTATCCCCGTCAGTCATTCGTTGCCCACTGTCGCTATGGATAAAGCCCTGGATCTCGTACCGGCGCTCTTTATCGTCGCCATCGTACCACTCCTCGGTGTGCAGATGGATATCAAGCTCTGGTTAGTTCTAGGAGCCGTAAGTGGTCTACTGATTGGCTTGATCTTCTTTATTGGCCTGGCTGCCTGGAAGCGTACCGCGGCGATTGCCATGTTACAAAAAATTACAGGCCTGCTGCCCAAATCCATTGGTGGTAAGATTGCCGGTTTTGCCACTGGTTTTGTCGATGCGCTGCTCATGGGTGCTAGCCGCCCTAAAATCTTTCTCCCTGCCCTCCTGCTGACCTGCGTGGCCGTAATCTGCGATGGCCTTTTCGCTATGCTGGCCTTCTGGACCATCGGCTTCCCTATTCCCTTTGGCACGGCCATCTTTGGATACACCGTCTACAACATGTTCTACATTCTGCCCACTCCTCCTGGGCAGGTGGGGAGCAACGAAGCCATAGGCCTACTGGTCTTCTTTGGCCTGCTGCACTTACCTGCCGACAAAGTGACCGCCATGTTCGTATTTTCCCATCCCTGGGCTGCTCTGCTCATGTGCGCCACAGGCATGGCCTGCTTAAGCGCCCTCGGTCTGACCATCTCCAGCGCCATGAAAGTCCAGACAGAAGGGGAAAAAGCCAGAATATCCTAAACTAACTCGATACGCAAGTAGTTTTTGCGCCTACGGCGCAGCTTTATATATTGCGGCTGTGATTATAGCAGCCTGTGGCTGCTATAATCACAGCCGCAATATATAAAACACTGGGAATTGCCGCAAGCAGTGAGAATACACTGGGAATTGCCGCAGGCAGTGAGAATACACTGGGAATTGCCGCAAGCAGTGAGAATTCAGAACAACATGCATAAAGGATTATACCAAATCCGGTTAATCAGTGTACTTTCGCGTGACAGCGAGTTGGCTTCTCTGGCCGATTAAATGTACAGTAATCATCAGGATTTGATATTAACTATGCAGAACCTCTACGCGAGAGATTCTCGACCATCCAGCGAGCTACAGTCGCATTGATCTCACCAGGAACGGGCTGTGGCCCGGCTGGGAGATCCTTGTAATGAGCGGCCAGGTAGGCGAGCGATTGGGCCTGTAAGGCGAAACCTAGATCCATTGTCTCGATCGGATTCCCTCCACCGCCAGCGAGGTTAAGCATCTCGCCATGGGCGAGCAGCGTAATGCGCCTCCCATCTTCGAGCGTGAAAAGTTCGACCCACTCGCGGAAGCGTTCAATGGTAGTCGCTCTACGTCTTAGTTCAGCGATATCGATCTCCCATGAAAAATGACCTGCATTTGCAAGGATGGCCCCATCAGGCAAGCGGTCAATGGACTCAGCGGCAATGGCTCCCGCTCTCCCAGTCGCCGTGAAGAACACCTCGCCACTACTCAATGCTTCCTCCAGCGTGGTTACACGCATCCCATCGAGTACTGCCTCAAGCGCCCGGATGGGGTCTAATTCTACCACTGTTACCTGACCACCTAGCCTGCGCAGGCTGCGCGCAATGCCACGCCCAACTGAACCATAGCCAAAGACTACGAAACTCTTGGATTGCACTAACAGGTTGGTCTCACGCATGAAGCCCTCGACGATCGTTGGTCCAACTCCATGCTCGTTCTCAATGATCAGCTTTAGCGGGCTGTCATTGATCACAATGATAGGAAATGACAGAGCTTCGCGCAGTTCTCCTCGTAAGCGGTTGGCACCAGTTGTTGTCTCCTCGGTCCCGGCAATGACACGGCCTTGACCTGGATGGGCAAAATACGTCGCGACGAGGTCGGCTCCGTTATCTAGCAGGAGATGGGGGTCATGTGACAATACCTGGAGTATATTCTCTTGATGTCTGGTACTATCATCTTCCTGTTGTCCATAGACAATAACTCCGCTGTGCCTGAGTGCGGCTGCAACATCGTTCTTCGTCGTACCAGGGCTGCCGGTAATGACAACTTTGGCGCCTCCCGCTTGCAAGACAGAGCAGAGTACTGCTGTTTTAGGTTCAACATGCAAGCACATACCAATGGTAAGTCCGGCGAATGGCTTCGTCTCGCTAAACTGTGCTCGCAGCCTCTGCAGGAGCCGCTGATGGAGCTCTGCCCAGCGGATTTTCTGGTTGCCTTGCTCCACTAGATGATCATTGAGTGTGCCCTGTGCTTGTTTATCGTTCATGGGTCGAGCCTTTCTCTTTAGGGGGATCAAGTAATACCAGCGATGTGTGAGCGACTACCGTCGTCATCAAGCGTGCTGATGACTGACTGTATCACGCATCTTTTTGTGCCGTCAAGCAGTGAGGGATGGGTACAAAGAGAAAGAGTAGAGCTAATTTATAAGCTCTGGGACTTTGTCTCAGGACCCATAAATTAGCTTCTACTCAATTATGCCTAAAGTTGCAACTTTTTTGTTCCATGTGCTATAATCCCACTGGTATAATATAAGAGATAACAGACGGGATTACGCAGGTGAAAAAGAATGAGCCGCCCTCTGTTTGGGGATCGCTTGGCCTGGCGGGAGCGCTCGGCCTGGTAATAGCTCTTCCCCTCGCTCTAGGTGCCTATCTGGGGACCTACCTGGATGGCGTTACCCATACAAAAGATATTTATTTATATCTCGGGCTGCTGCTTGGCCTGATAATCGGCGTATTAGGGGCATACCGTTTGCTGTCGCCCTTTTTCAAAAGATAGGCGGGACGGAACCATTAATAACGAAACAGACCCAGCCGGGCCCGGCGAATAGGAGGATGCCGAGTGTCCCTCTGGAGAATGCTTGAAATAACGATTCAGCCGGACATCCTGTTTTACATAGGACCGATTCCGGTAACGAACACATTACTCTGTACCTGGCTTGTGATCATTGGCCTGGTACTGCTCTTTTATTTTGGATCTCGCCGACGTGAAATGGTTCCCAGGGGCATACAGAATCTGGTTGAGTGGATGGTTGAGTTGCTGCTGGGTCTAGTGGAGGGTGTTTCAGGTAAAGAAAAAGGCAAAAAATTCTTTCCCCTGGTCGCCACTTTCTTTATCTTCATTTTCGCTGCCAACTTGATCGACGTTCTGCCCGGTGTGGATACCATTGGTTCCCTTGACATCACAAAGATGCAGGCCGCGCATATAACCAGCCAGCCAGCTCTGGGATTTCTCTTGTTTGGAGACCTGACGAGTATGCTGGTTCCCTGGTTTCGTCCGCCGACCAGTGATCTGAACCTGAATTTTGCCATGTCACTCACCGCCGTGATCACTGCCTGGGGCTTCGGGCTCGCCACACTGGGTCCACCGGAGTATTTGAATAAATATTTTAATGTCGGCACCTTTTTCAGGGCGTTAAGGAAATTTGATGGACTAGGAATGTTCCAGGGTTTCATTGAGTTCTTTGTGGGACTGATTGAACTCATCGGTGAATTTACCCGCATACTCTCCCTTGCCTTCCGTCTCTTTGGCAACATCTTTGCCGGTGGCGTGGTGCTGGCTGTGTTTGCCTTCATCCTACCCTTTGCCGCTGATATTATCTTCATCCCACTTGAACTGTTTGTCGCTTTTGTACAGGCATTGGTCTTCTCGCTCTTGACCCTGGTCTACCTGGAAATAGCCACAACCAGTCATGCGGCGCATGACGAGACAGAGAAGGAAGCCTATGCAGAATTTGAGCATAAAGAGGCAAAACAGGTAGCGGCAACACATTAATCACATTATATTCCTTGTCCCATTACATTACTTGCTACTCGCAGATAATTCTTGCTGCGATTGCATAAATTAATTAACATAATAATAGTTATGTCCTTAAGGAGGATTTACATCATGACCCTAACCATGCTTGCTAAAGCGTTAGCCATTGGCCTGGGAGCCATCGGACCTGGTATTGGTATCGGTATCGCTGCCGGTCAGGCCTTCTCCGCCATTGGGCGTAACCCCGAAGCCGAGCCATTGATCCGTATCAACATGCTGATCGGTCTGGCCTTCGCCGAAGCTATCGCTATTTATGCCCTGGTTATTGCCTTTATCATTGCCTAAGGTAGATGGCATCCTGGTTTTAATAAGGATGCCAAATACTGGCATATCTAGGAGGTACAGCTACTTATCATTTATAATGATGAAGAAGTAGCACCGCCTGGAGGTACCAGATATACCGATGAAAGGAGGCATACGCAGTCATGCATTTGTTTATTCTAGCTGATCTATTAGGCGGCTTTGGTATTAATTTCTGGGCCTTTATCTCTCAGCTTGTCAGCTTTGGCGTTATCTTCCTGATACTCTGGAGATGGGGTTTCCCCGTCATTATCAAGACGCTGAACCAGCGGCAGGCAGTGATTCAAGAGGGTATCGAGAACGCCGAACGAGCCAAACGCGATCTCACTGAAGCGACGGCACGTGCCGAGCAGGTTCTGCTTGAGGCTCGCCGCCAGGCACAGGAAACAATTGCCAATGCAGAAAAAGCTGCCGATGCAGAAGCGATCCGTATTCAAGAAATTGCTCGTGCTAGTGCCGAGGAGATTGGTAAACGGGAGGTTGCACGTATTCAGCAGGAGGCGGCTCGTGCCCGCGCTGAATTGAATCGCCTGGTTGTCAATCTCTCCATTGAAGCCGCAAGCAAAGTCATTAGTAAATCTGTTGATAGTAAAGATAATCGCCGCCTGGTCGAAGAGTTCGTCAGCAGTAGCCAGGTAAAGGGACAGTAATGCTAAAGGGAGCGATAGCACGTCGCTACGCGGGAGCCATGTTCGAGATCGGGCTTAAGCAGAATAAGCTCGATCAAACGCTTGATGACGTTCGCGAGATAGCCCAGGTATTTGCTAACCGTAAGCTGGCTTATCTACTGCGCGAACCTAAGGTTCCTCAGCAGCGCAAAGAGACAGCGTTACGTCAGGCTCTGGCGTCTAAGGTGCTGCCATCATCGCTCAACCTCGCTTTGCTCGTTGTCCAGCGTGAACTGATCGAGCTTATGCCAAATATTGCTAGAGAACTCGAACAGTTGGTGCTGAACTACAAGAATCAAGCAATAGCGGAAGTTACAACGGCAACGAAGATTGACGGTGCGCAGATGGCCCTTATCAAGCAAGCTCTTGAACGTAGAACAAACAAAACAATTATTCTGCAAACTCGGATCCAACCCGCTATCCTGGGTGGAGTGATAGCTCGTGTCGGCGATCAGTTGATCGATGGCAGTGTCCGCTACCGTCTGTCCTCACTACGCCAGCAACTTCTGAATAGTGCGGCGAAGAGCAATGGGAATTTTTTTTTGACTGAGGCGGAAACCAACGAGATTGTTGCCAAAACCGAACAGGCGGGAGATACTCAACAGGATTGGGTCGAGCCGAGTTCTATACAGTAAAATGCGTATTCATAGCATATATAGAGATATACTTGGCATCCTATCTGCGGATTGGATGAAGGTTTCAACCAAGGAGGAATAACGATGGCATCTTGGGCTGATGAAATCAGTGCCATCATAGAGAAAAACATCGCAGGTTTTGGTGGGAGCGAAGTTGCAACAGCAAGCGTTGGCACCGTGATCGCGGTACAAGACGGTATCGCTCGCGTCTACGGCCTGCAAGATGTGAAGTACCTTGAGCTGGTAGAATTTCCCCGCACAGGATTGTTTGGCATGGCCTTCAACCTCGAAGAAGAGACGGTCAGTTGCCCAATCCTGGGTGATTATACAAAAATTCGTGAAGACGATGAAGTGCGTACCACTGGTCGTATCATCCAGGTACCCGTTGGTGATGCGCTCCTTGGTCGCGTGGTAGATCCACTGGGCCAGCCGCTTGATGAAGGCGGCCCCATTTCAACGGATAAATTCCGCCCGGTCGAGCGGGTAGCTCCTGGCGTAATCACCCGTCAGGGCGTGAATACACCTGTTCAGACCGGACTAAAAGCTATCGACAGCATGATCCCTATTGGACGTGGTCAGCGTGAATTGATCATCGGTGACCGCCAGACGGGTAAGACCGCTATCGCTATCGATACGATCATTAACCAGAAGGGCAAGGACCTCATCTGTATCTACGTGGCTATCGGTCAGAAGAACTCGTCCGTCGCCCGTACACATGAGATTCTGAGACAGCATGGAGCGATGGATTATACCATCCTGGTAGTTGCGGGCGCTTCTGAGCCTGCTCCCTTGAAGTACCTCGCCCCCTATGCGGGTTGCGCTATGGGTGAAGAGTTTATGGAAACGGGCCGTGATGCGCTGATCATCTACGATGACCTGACCAAGCACGCGGACGCGTATCGCAACATTTCACTGATCATTCGCCGCCCGCCAGGCCGCGAAGCGTATCCCGGTGATGTCTTCTACCTGCATTCACGCCTGCTGGAGCGTGCCGCACGTTTGAACAAGGATTACGGCGGCGGGTCATTAACCGCGCTGCCTATCATCGAGACCAAGGCGAATGACCTCTCCGCCTACATTCCAACGAACGTTATCTCGATCACTGATGGGCAGATCTTCCTTGAAACAGACCTTTTCAACGCCGGTATTCGACCCGCTGTCAACGTTGGTAACTCGGTCTCACGTGTGGGTGGTAATGCACAGTCACCTGCTATGAAACAGGTAGCTGGTACACTACGCCTCGACCTTGCCCAGTTCCGTGAACTCGCTGCCTTTGCCCAGTTTTCTTCAGACCTGGATAAGGTTACCAAGAGTCGTATTGATCGCGGTCAGCGCTTGACGGAGGTGCTCAAGCAGGGACAATATCAACCGTTTGCCGTCGAGAAGCAAGTCATGATCATTTATGCTGCTACTCAAGGCTATCTGGATGATGTCGCTCTGGATAAGGTTGCGAGCTGGGAAGCGGCTTTCCATCGCTACATGGA